>Ga0315903_10000012_pt1 | contig 347471 bp, 339 predicted proteins | sample LakEriMetagenome_7_FD_203524 | JGI IMG/M metagenome (GOLD analysis project Ga0315903, IMG submission 203524) | Freshwater fungal communities from buoy surface, Lake Erie, Ohio, United States - Buoy 2 MA119 | ecosystem: Environmental > Aquatic > Freshwater > Lake | place: USA: Lake Erie, Ohio...
CCTACGATCTGCTCTTCGCTGAACCGCTTCTTCACGTCCGACCTCCTGCTTCAGGGTCAGACTCTAGACCGTCCTGTGACTAATTTCTGGGGGGACGTCGGACCAATCAAAGCGGGCTGGACATTATGCTGAGATATCCCGACTCGATCTCAATACCCCTTACCCACTATGGGACTTTACCTCGAGTGGGCTTACGGAGGTCTGGCCGGTAACGCCTCCAAATTCCCGACGGGTGGGTAGCGTCTTGAGGGAGAAAAACTTTGGTTTGATTACTGTGGACTGGTTAAGTCCAAGAACTTCGACTCTGGTGCAAGCGATTGATGTATCCGGCGTACCGCGCCTTGAGCAACGCATATCTCTCGACACACTGCGGGTTAGCTGACCTAAAATCGGCCAGATGCAGTTACGTTATGCCTCGGCCTTGCTCTTCCTCTTCGGGTTCTCGATGCTGCCGTCGCATGCCGAGACGGTTCCGGCGAAACTGGCTACCACGCAAAGCTTCGCTCTCGCCCTGATCGACGTCGAGACCACAGGTCTCGATGCCGATGTGCACGAGATGATCGACATCGGCGCAGTCTATGTCGACGTAGATGGTCGTGAGCTCGGGAGATTCTTCATACGAATCAAACCAGCTCATCCTGAGCGTGCGCAGGCGGGCGCCAAAGCGGTCAACGGGTACAGCGAGAAGCGGTGGCGCGCACTGGGGGCCGTCAGTTCATCCGAAGCGATCCGGGCCTTCGAAGAGTTTCATCACCAAACGGCTGCCGATCGCACCATGATTTTCACGGCGTTCAACGTGGGTTTTGATCAGGCGTTCGTATCGAGATGGCTATCCCGGGAGGGGAGATCATTTCGCGACTGGTATTTTTATCAGGTACTCGATTTACCCTCGATGGCTTGGGCGCAGGGCCTAAGGGAGTTATCCGGAAGCGAGATTGCTCAGGCACTGGGTATTCCGGCCGAAACTCGAGATCCTTTGCGACACACCGGAGAGACGGGCGCAGACTTTAACCTTTCGGTCTATCGAGAGCTGATGAAACGATCTAGCGGAAGTCTGCGCTAATTCGGGACTAGGTCCGCCGAAGAAATTCTGGTATGTCGATTTTTGGCGCCGGGGCATCGGCGGCAACGCTTTTGACAGCTTTCGCGTCCTTGGCCGGTGACACTTTGCTCACGGTCGTGGAGCGCAGCTGCTTGCAGGTGATCTCGACGATCCAGAGGTCGTCCTCGCCTGCGTTTCGCCGGACCGGCACGAAGCCGCAAGAAAGTTGAGTGCCTGTGGCATCGCGGAGCAGCAACGCCGAGGCCTTGCCCGCTTGAAGCTCACGCCGACTACGCTCGATCTTGTCCGCGTCGTCGCTGAACTGCTTGAGAGACTCCCAAAGGTTCATTTCTCGCGCATCGCGTGGCTCGGAAACGCCGCCGAAGCGTAGCTCGGGCATGTCGAATACGGCATAGGCGCCGAGTAGCTCACCCCATGCCGTTTGAGCGCTCGATACACGGCCGAAACGATTGCAGATCAGCCATGTTCGGTTATCCGTCCGCGGTATCCCGGACCACACCGACTCGATCACCGCGTCGGAGAAGTCGACGGGTTTGATCAGAAACACCCACTGGGATGACGAGGAGTCGGACTCGAGCCCGTTCGCCGAGACTTCGGTGGCGACGGCCGTCGCAGGATTTCCCGACACCAGGAGCATGTGACGTGCCGCAGCAAAGGACAGCTGATTGACGCCTTGCAGCCCGAGCATCCAGTCGGAAAGTTTTCGATTTTTCTCGTCGGCCCCGGTGGTGCCGAGAAACCGTTTCGCCTGAGCGTTGATGTACAAGACCTCGAGTGCGGGGTTGGTCACGACACAGGCGATGGGCACCGCATGCATCGCCGAAGCAATCTCCGCATTTTTTTGAGCGAGCTTTTGCGCCTGCTCGCGTATCACCCCGGTCTCGGACTCGAGGCGCTCACGGATCTCTTCGAATCGAAGACCAAAGTACGACACCGCCTTGATGATGCCGCAGATGCTGAGGATGGCGAGAACCACTTCATTGAAGATGTCGTGCTCCCACAAGCGCGTTGGATTGACGACGAGCGCTTGAGGAATCCGCAAAAAAATGAAGGCTGTCTGAACACCGAAGATGATGATCAGGTGAGTGATGAAAGGTGACCGACTTCGCTGACTGAATTGCATGGCTTGGTGAGTCGCCCAAGCGGCAGCGAGTCCGTTACCGAGGGCGAAGAGTACGATTTGCGCGCTCTCCGATCCGCTATTGACGGAATATCCAAGGCACACCAGATACACGATGAAGCTGCCGCCTGCCGAGACCACGTACTCGCGTAGCGGGAGGTGAGGGCTATAGAGCACTTTGAGGGCGAGCCCGAACAATACGAAGGAGGCTGCCAGCGCAAGACTGCTGCTGACGAAGGGCCACGGACCGACGTCGGTACCGCCGAACGCCCCTAAAACTGGCGCGACCCCCGAGACCACAAATCCGAGCATCCAGAGTTTCGCCGACAGGTCGGGCCGCTTGAATGAGAGCCAGCCGACCAGACCGATCGCGAGAAAAGCGAAGCTCGCTAGGAACATGATGCCGTTCCCCGGCGTCACGAGCAAGTCCATAACCCCCCCCCGAATTAGCCCTGACTATATCAGGGTCTTAGCGGCCTTCGGGATTGCCGGCATAATCCAAGGCCTAACATGGCCCGTTCGGGCCGTGACTCGTACGGGAGTGGGGCGTGGGCCAAATTCGGTTGCACGATGTTTCGCAACGGTTACGCGCTGAACTGCCGGTATGGCCTGGTGATTCATTCTTTGACTGCTCGGTTACCGCAGCCGTGTCACAAGGCTCGAGTGTCACATTACACAAGATATCTTTGTCGACGCAGTCGGGTACCCACGCCGAGTGCTCTCGCCACGTTCGTGACGATGCGATGCCTCTCGACCAACTCGATCTGACGGCCTTTGTGGGGGAGTGCGAGCTCCGCGACGTCAGTGCGGCGCGGGATCGAGTCACGCTCTCCGACGTCCTCGACCGGCTACCGTCGAAGCTCGAGCGCGTGTTGTTAAGAACGATGCGTACACCCGATTGGAATCGCTGGCCCTCCGGGTTCACCGCGATAGACCCTGATCTCATCGACGCCTTGGCAGCACGGGGATGTCGCCTGATTGGTACTGACGCACCCTCGATCGATCCGGAAACCTGTAAGTTGCTTCGCTCTCATCATGCCGCGCATCGGGCAGGCATGGCGATCCTCGAGGGTTTGGTGCTCGAGGGTCTCGATGAAGGTCGTTACGAGCTGATCGCGCTGCCGTTACCCATCCACGGCGTCGAGGCGACGCCAGTCCGAGCCGTGCTGAGAGAAGTCGACTGATGGGCGCGATCTCGCGACAAGATTGTGAACGACTCGATGTCGACGATCCGTTGTCGTCCATGCGTGCGGCATTCCAACTTCCTTCCGACACCATTTATCTCGACGGAAATTCTCTGGGTGCTTTGACGTACGCCGCTGCCCATCGGGTTCAAGAGGTGATGACTAGGCAGTGGGGCGGCGATCTCATCAAAAGCTGGAATCTCCACGGTTGGATCGATCTGCCCGCGACACTCGGGCGCCGTATCGCGCCGCTGATCGGTGCGCTTGCCGATGACGTGCTGGTCGCGGACTCGACCTCGGTAAATCTCTTCAAGATCGCATCGGCAGCCGCCCGCTCGCGAGGCGCTCGACGGAAGATCATCACCGAACGCGGCAACTTTCCGACCGACCCGTACATTCTCCAGGGCTTGGCGGGTCTCGTCCCCGATATCGAACTCGTTCAGGTGGCTCGAGACGACATCGGCCGCTCAGTCGATGAGAACACCTTCTTGGTCGTTCTGACTCATGTCCACTATCAGTCCGCCGAGATGTTCGACCTGCCTTCGATCACCCGGCTCGTTCATCAGGCCGGAGCGAAGATTCTTTGGGATTTGTCGCACTCTGTCGGTGCCGTTCCGCTCGACCTTGCTGCGGCCCGGGCCGACTTCGCCGTCGGCTGTTGCTACAAGTATCTCAACGGCGGACCAGGCGCCCCGGCCTTCATGTATGTGCGGCATGATCTTCAAGAGACGCTCGAGCCCGTCCTGTCGGGATGGCTCGGACATGCACGACCCTTCGACTTTCAAGACGACTATTCGCCGGCGTCGGGCATGACTCGTCATCGCTGTGGCACGCCACCCGTACTCGCCTTTGCTGCGCTCGACGGGGCGTTGAGCGTCTTCGAGGGACTCGAGATGAAGGCGCTGCGAGACAAGTCAGTTGCGCTGTCCGAGCTCTTCATCCAGCTCGTCGAGGCGGCAGGGCTCGGCACCGAGCTCGCTCTTGCCTCACCGCGCAATGCGATGCAACGTGGCAGCCACCTATCGTTTGCACATGAAGACGGATACACCCTGATGCAACGCTTGATTTCGCGCGGCGTGATCGGGGATTTCCGTGCACCGAACCTGTTGCGATTCGGGTTCGCACCGCTCTATTTGCGTCATGTCGATATCTGGGATGCCGTCGAGATCTTGCGCGACGAAGTTCGCCGCTGGCGCGAAACGGGCGGAGCATCCATCGCCCGTATGGCCGTAACCTGACTTCTGGGAGATTACCGATGTCCGTCACTGCAATGGTCATGATCAAGGCGCAGCCGTCTCGGAGTACGGCGCTTGCCAAAGAAATCGCCGAGGTCAAAGGCGTCAGCGAAGTGTTTTCGGTGGCAGGGCGTTTCGATCTTGTCGCCATCGTTCGTGCCGCCCGAAACGAGGATCTCGCCGATATCGTTAGCGGGGAGATTCACTCGTTATCCGGAATCTCCGACTCCGAGACGCTCATCGCGTTCCGGGTCTATAGCCGGCGCGAGTTGACCGAAGGTACGGCGCTGTTCATGGACGAGTGAGGTCAGGCTCGAGTCGAGCGTCGGATCAGCAAGGCGCAGACGAGCCATAGCCCGACGAAGATGCCCGTGAAGGGAATCATGAGGCTCATCAGGTCTGCGGGCGCCAGGAACATCGCAAAGAATTGAACGGCGGCCATTCCGACGAGCAGCCGTACCAAAACAGCCGCCTTGAAGCGGGCGATCAATGCGCCCAAGAAACCCACCACCGGTATCGCCATGAAGACGAGGTTTCGAGGGTCTTGCTCGTCGCCGATGATGCCTACGGCGAGATTGATGAACACCAATGAAAATCCGCCAGCTGCAGCGAGCGCGACGCCCGCTTGGTAGAGGCCATTCGTCGAGACTCGCGAGGCGAGTTCCACGGTGCCGCATACGGCAGCCAGCAGGATCCCGACGATGAGGAAATCTTCGAGCCACCAGGAGATTTCTTTACTGAATTGCATGGCGATGGCCGGCAAAGCCAGAAGTGCTGCGGCGCCTGACCACATCGGGATTCGCCAAGACCCTTGTAAAAACATGCGGTTACCTCTAAGCCAGAGTTTATGCCGATCGGGTTTCGCAGAAAATACTTGAGTTAGATAGTTAACACAAAAATTAAAGGTTCTGTCGCACCAACCGGTCTCGCCCCCGATACTTCTTAGCGGGGCAGGGCTTGCGATTCATAAAAACGAGGGTTGCCGACCATCAGGCAACCGCGACAGGGATCCGTCATGCTGCTGATGAAAAACCAATGGTTTGCTTCGTTACCGACGGCCCTCCGTAACCGCTGGAAAAACAACCTCTCGATGGTCGAACTCAAGAGAGGGCATCGCCTGAGGCTTGGATCGCGGGATGGGAACGTTTTCTTTCCTATCAATTGCGTGGCCCGCCTGTCGGGTCGTTCGGGGGATGGTCCAAAATCCTTTCTCCGATTCTCGGGCGCCAGTTTCCTGATCGGCCTCGCCGATCTTTTGAGTTTTGGTGATATCCGCTACGACGCAGAGATTTGCGGCGCCGGCTACGCCTTCGCTTTGCCGGTGCCGATGATGATGTCGGCCATGCCGACCAAGACGGAACTCAGCGTCCTGCAGGTCAAGGCGATCAGCCACGTGGCCGAGAAGGCCTTTTTCAATACCCATTGTTTCGGTGCCCACAACGGTTCGCACCGGCTCGCTCGGATTTTGCTCGAGGCGGCTGATGCGTTCGGCGAGGGTCGCCCCATCACCCTGACCCAGCAGGAAATCTCGGACTTGCTGCTGCTGCGTCGTGAAACCATCAGTCAGTTGATTGGCGAATGGAGCAAGCAGCAGATCTTGTCTCTCAGTCGGGGCAGTATCGCCATCGAGAACCGCGATGGCTTGTTGGCGGAGACCTGCGGTTGTTACGCAGAAATCAAGGAGTTCGAGCGTACGGAATTGGCGCTTTGGCGGGGTATTCCGTGGGCGGCACCGAGCCCCGATAAATACGACTAAAATACCGGGCCGGCGTCGCGAGACGTCATTTTTTGGGACGGGATATCCGAATGGGGACTCCGCCAGATTACCGGGCCATTCCCGAGCTGCCCGCCTCGGTATACGTCGCGCCGCTTAAACGACCCGCTGGTCTCGGCGAAGACTGGCTCGAGCCCGCACAGCGCCGTTATTCCACCGAAGAGCACCAGATCTGGGATGCGCTTTACGAGCGCCAGATGAAATTGATGCCGAGCCGCGCCTGCAAGGAGTTCATGTTCGGTCTCGATCGCCTGAACCTCCACCGTGGGGGTGTCCCGAATTTCGATGAAATCAGTGAAGAGCTTCGAGGCTTGACCGGCTGGTCCGTGGTACCGGTGCCCATGCTGATCCCCGATCACGTTTTTTATTATCACTTGGCCAATCGTCGGTTCCCGGCTGGCAATTTCATCCGTTCGAGAGAGCAGTTCGATTACATCCAAGAGCCCGATGTATTCCACGATGTCTTCGGCCACGTGCCGCTGCTGACCGACCCCGTATTCGCGCGCTACATGGAGGCCTACGGCCGAGCCGGTTGGAAGGCGCTCAAATACAACCGCCTCAAAGCGCTGTCGGCGCTGTATTGGTATACGGTGGAATTCGGCCTGATCCTCGAAGAGGGCCAGTTGCGAATTTACGGTGCAGGTATTTTATCGGGCCCGACCGAAACCGTATTCGCTCTGGAGAGTCGCGCGCCGAATCGGGTTCATCTCAATGTCGATCGCGTGATGCGCACCGACTACACCATCTCGGATTTGCAGGCGACGTACTTCGTGATCGAATCCTTCCGTGAGTTGTTCCATATGACGGAACAGCGCGGATTCGAGCCGATCTACGAGGCCTTGGCGCCGGGGTTCCAATACGCCAAGACCGCCGCGCTCGATACCGACCACATTTATCACCGCGGAACGCAGGAGTATGAGTTGCGCGGGGGTCGGGGTTCCGGAGCTTCACCCGACTGTTGAGGTTACCAGGCGATGCCGTAGTCCTCGCCGTGGTTGCCCGAGCCACCCCAGAGCGTGCCGTTCTTGTGGTCGATCATGATGGCGTTGATGGGGCCCGCAGTGCGCGGCTGAAATTCAAGCCGATAGCCTCGCTCGATCAGCTCGCTTCTCACCCAACGCGGGGTTTCGTCGTCGAGCAGCATGCGGCCGGGACTCGTCTCGTGGTTGCCGAATGAATCGCGCAACTGGAAGCTGTTCATGTTCGCGGCCTCGGTCGCCTGCTGCGGCAGCATCCCGAACTCCACCATATTCAGGAAAAACTGCAGCAGGTTTTGATCCTGACTGTCGCCACCCTGCACCGCGAAGGCGAGCCAGGGTTTGCCGTCCTTGATGGCGAGGCTCGGCGTCAGCGTCACGCGAGGGCGTTTGCCCGGTGCGACCACGTTGAACGGATTCTCGCGTTCATCGAGCACGAACGACTGCATGCGTTGCGAGAGGCCGATGCCCGTTTTTCCGGCGATGACGGCAGGGATCCAGCCGCCGCTCGGGGTGACCGAGACGAGCCAGCCTTCGGCATCGGCGGCCACCACCGTGGTCGTACCGCGCCAGAACGGCCCCTCAGGATCATCGAGCGGGTAGCGACGGTCGGCGGTCGGCGCGACTCCCGCGGGCGAAAACGGTCGGTCGCGCGGAGCCGCCGGCGCGTTCGGCAGCACATTTTTTTGTCGAAGCAGATCTGGATACGGATTGGATCTCCCCTCGAACGGATAGGGGTCGCCCGGGCCGATCGATGGATCGTTTCGCTCGCCGATGAGCGCCGCACGTTGCTTCGCATAATCTTTGGAGAGCAAGCCCCGCACCGGCTCTTCTGGCGGAAACGCCGGGTCGCCGTAATAAAAATCCCGATCGGCGAAGGCGAGGTTCATGGACTGATATAGGGTGTGCAGGTATCGCCCCGAGTTGTAGCCCATCGCCTTCAGATCAAAGGTTTCGAGGATGTTGAGCGCTTGCAGCATCATCGGCCCTTGCGTCCAGACATCGAGCTTGTAGACGTCGATGCCTCGATAGCTCACCTGCCGTGGCTCCTCGATCTTCACCTGCCAATTGGCCAGATCTTCGCGGGTGATGAGTCCGCCCTCTGCCTGGATGGACGAGGCGAGTTCTGCAGCGATATCTCCACGATAAAAACGCTCGTAGGCCGCCATGATCGCTTGCTTGCGCGTCGCGCCACGCGAGAGCGCGCGTCGTTCGGCGTCGACCAACTTTCGCAGTGTCGCGGCGAGTTCTGGCTGCCTGAAGATCTCGCCCGCGCGCGGGCCTTCGCGTCCGTCACGATCCGCGGCGCGGCCGAGGTGCGGCAGCATCACGCGCGCGGTATCCGGCCATTCCTTGATCTTCGATTTATTGCGTTCGATGAGGCCGGCAGTCTGTGCCTCGATGGGGTAGCCATCGGCGAGATCGATAGCGGGGGCCAGCACTTCGGCAAGCGAGAGCTTCCCGTACTCGGCGAGCATCACGAGGATACCGCCCGGCGTGCCGGGGGTGGTCGCGGCGAGCGGACCGAACTCCGGCGGATATTTGAGCCCCTTCGATTTGAAGAACTCTGGCGTGGCACCGGTCGGAGCGACGCCGAGCGCATTGATGGCGATGACTTTCTTGAGTTTCGGGTGCCAGATGAGCGCTTGGGTTTCACCGCCCCAATGCAGCACATCCCACATCGTCGCCGTCGCGGCGATCATCGCAGCCGCGGCATCAACGGCATTGCCGCCGCGCTCGAAGATTTTCGCGCCCGCCGTCGCGCCGAGCGGTTTGCCGGTGATGGCCATCCAGCGCTGGCCGTGGAGCGGGGGTTTTTCGGTGCGCTCTTGCGGTACGGCGAGCGAGGCCGTAAGGGCCAGTAAAGCGGCCGACGCGATGGCAAGCCAGGATCTTTGACGCATGATTCAATGCCCCTCGAATGCGACGAGAGTTTGCACGGGGATATCCAGCGCACGGATCCGGTCCGCGCCTTTGAGTTCAGGCAGATCGATGACGAAGCAGGCGGCGACCACTTCTGCGCCGAGCGAGTGCAGCAAAGAAATGGCAGCAATGGCCGAGCCGCCGGTGGCGATGAGATCGTCTACAAGAATGACCTTCTCGCCGCGATTGACGGCATCGCGATGGATTTCCATCTCATCGCGGCCGTACTCGAGCGTGTATTCGACGCGTAGCGTGTCGTAAGGCAGCTTGCCTTTTTTGCGGATGGGGACGAAGCCCACACCGAGCTGATGAGCGACCGCTCCACCCAAGATGAACCCGCGCGCCTCGATCCCGACAACGGTTCCGATGCCGCGGTCACGATAGGGGGCCGACAAAGATTCGACGGCCTCGCGGAACGCGGCGGCATCGCGAAGCAGGGTGGTAATGTCGCGAAACTGGATTCCCGGCTTGGGGTAATCGGGGATGGTTCGGATGGTGTCTTTCAGCACGGCCGCACCTTAACATGGCGTCCCATGACACACGTATCCCGCGCCGTCCTGATCCGCAGCCTGATCCTGCTTCTCCCAATCGTTTCGACCGCCTCGGCGATCGCCGCCGAACCGCCCGTCATCGGCCGCGAGCAAGTGAACGCCACCCTCTGGATGCAGCGGTCGACCGAGTACGAGATCTCTGCATTGCAGGTCTATCGGCTGGCGACCGAGCGACTCGCAACGACCATTGCGGCGCCAGGCAGTGCGGCACTCGAACAACAGAATGTCGACACCAAAAAACTCGCCGCGATGCCCACGGCGATCGTCGTGGATCTCGATGAGACGGTGCTCGACAACTCGTTCTACCAGGCGCGGAGGGCATTACTGGGTGGCGAGTACGACGAACCCTCGTGGCAGGCCTGGATGCGGGAGGCTTCGGCTCCTGCAATCGCGGGGTCGGTGGAATTCTTGCAGGCCGCCTCGCGTGCCGGACACAAAATATTTTATGTGACCAACCGAGAGTGTCGTCCCATCGATGCGAAGCCCGATGATGCCTGCCCGGCGCGCACGGCGACACTTCGTAATCTACAGGCACTGAATCTCCCCAACGCGGCAGATCGTGATGCGCTTTCGCTTCGCCGCGAGCGACCCGAGTGGGAGAGCTCCGACAAGACCGTTCGTCGAAAGTGGATCGCCGCGACCCATCGCATCGTCGCATTGGTCGGCGATGACCTTCGTGATTTCGTCGATCGACCGGTCTATGCCGCGCGCGCTGACGAACTCGCGCCACTTCTCGGCACGCGCTGGTTCTTGCTGCCCAATTCGATGTACGGCTCGTGGGAGCGCGCGATCACGGCAGGTGCCTGCACGAGCGGCATGTCGGCGGCGGAGTGTGCGACGACGACGACTCGTAAACGCTATGAAGCCCTGAAGCTGGAACCTTCAGCGGGGGCAGCGACGTCCCGGTAAGGCGATGTCGACCCACACGAGTCGATGATCCGAGCTCTGCTCGGCATCGTCGTTGACGAGCGCGAACTCCGCATCTTCGGCTCTCGGCCAGAACACACCCGAGGCACACACCTCGAGGTCTTGCGACGGCAGCACGTAATCCACGCGCAAGTTGCCGACCGATCTCGGGCCGTCAGAGAAATCGCCGGTGTCGAATGCCGGATCGCCGCGCTGGGTCAGATTTGAGCCGCCTTGGCGAGTTGCGGCTTCCAGTGCGCCGAGGCTACGCGGCGCCAGCGAGCCGAGCGCCGTGTCGCGATGCACACGCGGATGATCGAGCAGTTGCGCGATTGCTCCGCTGACGCTTCCGCCGTCGAGCGGATCGGCGTTCAAATCACCTGCCACGACAAATGACGCTCGGGCGTCGAGCCCGCCGCGTCGACCCGCATCGTCCACGAGATAGTCCGCCCGCGTTGGGTCGACGTAGTCCGCCCACAGACGGATTTCATCGTGATTTCGCCGACCGTTACGATCTTCCGGGCCGTCGAAACCGGGCGGGGTGGGGTGACTCACCAAAAAGTGCAGCGTAAGCGGAGCCCCGTCCGCCGCGGTCGGCAGACGGATGGCAACATCCCAGTGACTTTTGGAAGACAACGGCAGCTTTGCGAGGGCTTCGTCCGAGTACCAGCCCGGAGGCAGCATCGCCCCCGGCATGTCACGCCAAAGAAACGACCGGAACGTTCGGGTGGCGTCGCGATCGATCGGGAACTTCGAAAGCACCAGCATGCCGTACTGTCCGGGGAACACCCCGAAACCGAGCGCGTCGCCTCCGCCGCCGATCTTGCCATCGCGGTCGAAGTCGAGCCCGCTCGGCACCCCGGTATTCGAGGGAGCGATGAAAAAGTGCGGATAGCTGAGTGGCGCGCCACCGCGCTGCGAGATCTCCAGATAGTTTTTCCTGAATAGCCCGGGCGCCTCCGGGTCGTAATCGAATTCATTGATCAACAGCAGATCGGGTCTGATCTTCTGCAGGACGGCAGCGACGACTCGCGGCTGCGACGATTCGCCGTTCGACAGTTCGCGCAGGAGATCGCCCTCGTTGCGACGGAAGAAGCTGACATTCCAGGTCGCAATGCGAACCGTACCTTCGATTGCCGGAGGTGGGGTGGGCCCCGCATTAGCCTGCAGGCTGGCCAACATTGCACCGAGAGCGATCGAGCAGACGGCTACGGTCGAGGCGATACCGCGTAAGACCACGCCACGCGTGGCCACCAAAGAAAAGGGGCGCCTTGCGGCGCCCCCTTTTTGTCGAGTCTCGTGAGACATCAACTCATCAGAACTCGTACTTGAGGCCCACCTGGATCTGCCAGCGCGAGCGCTCGGTGTTGCGGGTCACGCCGCCCGCAGGACCCGAAGCCGTCTCCGGGTTGAGCAGCGTGGCGTTCGCCGAGGCGATGCGGTAGCGCGCGCAAGTGAGCACGCCAGCATTGTCCGAGACGCCGTTCGTACCAGCACAGCTGACGTCGAACAGACGCACGTCTTCGCCGTACTCCTCGATCACACCCCACTTCTTGTTGATGAGGTTGAGGACGTTACCGATGTCGAGCGTGACGCGAGCCTTGTGGCCGTCGGCGAAGCCCGGCAGTTCCTGACTGAACTGCATGTCCCAAAGGTTGATCGCCCGGCTCGTATACGAACCACGCGGGACGATGCCGCCCGTCGGGATGTCGAACTTCGAGACGAGGGCGCGCAAGTTGTTGAGCGTCGTCAGACTGTCGAAGGACACGAGCGGCGCCGAAGTGATCGTCACGACCGTGACACCACTGACTGTCGCCACCGTGGCTTCGCCCGAGAGGTTCGGCACGTAGGCAAGCTGCGCACCGCGGTTCACGCCGAAGGTGGCGTTACGGCTCGAGCCACCGCTCATCGTGAACGTGACCGGTCGACCCGAACGCCAGTCGGCGAACAGCGACACGCGAGTCTCGAGATCGCCGAAGAGGTTCTTGCGCCAGCCGAATTCACCCTTCACGGCATCCGAGATCTCTTCCTGACCACGACCCGAAGTCGCCGTGTTCGGGTCGAGCGACGCGTACTGACCGCTGTAAAGCGAGCTCGCCGTCGAGGAGAAGCGGGCCGAAGCCGAGAACTCGTCCGAGTTCTGCTTCGAGTAGGAGAGGGCGAAGTTGAAGCCGTTGTCGAAGTACTTCGACACGCCCAACGCCGCCGTCCAGATCGAGCCCGTCGTGCCCGGGTTGTAGGCCTGGATATCACGGCCCGAGCCCGGGTTGACCGAGCTGACCGTCGTGCCGGCAACCGCCGTGCGCTGCGTCGCCGAGAGTGCGTCGTAGCGGATGCGACCATCAGGCGTAACCGCCTGCTGACCGTTGACGATGAGGTTACGTGCGCGAATGTCGCGGAAGGCGAGGCCTTCCTTGGTGTTCACGTACACGCCGCTCGCCGACACGTTGTAGCCGTCGCCGACCTCCCAGTTGACGGCGATGTTCGCGCGCCAGTCGGAGGGCATCTTGAAGTTCGGGACGATCGAGTTCGTCTCGGACGTTGCCGGAACCGTCGAACCGCCGAGTGCCGCCTGAACCGCCGCCGGGATCGTCGTGCCGAAGCTCGAGTTCACACCGACGTTGAGCGCTGCGGCACAGGCCGGGCTCGTGGCGCAGTTGACCGCACCCGTCGTCTCGATGAAGCCCGTGGCCGTACGCTCGAACTGGATCGTGTTGTCGAGGATGCCGGTGTTGCTGAACGAGTTCGAGAGGAACACATCCGGCAGGCCGCCCGAGAAGAGGCCGAGACCGCCGCTCACCTTGATGGAGTCGGTGACGCGCCAGTCGAACGAGAAGCGCGGCATGAACACGTCGAGACCGTCGTAGGTTTCCTGGTTGTTGAAACCGAAGCGACCGACGAAGTTCGGGTTCAGCGCCGGCTTGTCACCGACGTTGTACATGTCGTAGCGGGCACCGTAGGTGATCGTCAGGTTGTCCGTGACGTCCCACGTGTCCTGCAAGAAGAGCGACGTCGTGTCGTACGAGAAGTTCGCCGCCGCATCGTTCGCATTGCCCGAGAGCGCGTTGCGGTAGATGAGCTGATTCGCACGGCCGGCCGCGAAATCTTCGATCGAGTCGAAGTAGTACGTGCCGTCGCTGTTCGGAACGAAGAGGTTGAAGATGTCCTGACGCTGGAACTGCACGCCCGCCTTGATCAGGTGATCACCACGGGTGAGTTCAGCCGAGAACTGACCCTGCGTATTTTCGGTCTGCAGGAAGTTCGCATGACGGAACTGGTCCGGTCCGAAGCGCACCACCGAGACGTTGGTCGAGCCGTTGCGGCAGCTGAGCAAAGGACTGCTCTGGCCGGCCGCATCGAGGTTCGTCTGCGTGGTACACACGCGAATGTCGGCGAAGTTCTGACCCGCCGGCGGCTCCTGCAGTCGCGTGTAATCACGCTTCGAAACGCGCAGCTCGGTCGACAGATCGTCGGTCCAGTTGGAGTTGACCTGCATCGCCATCGTCTCGTCGAGCTCGCCCGTGAGATACCACTGCGAGTCGAGGCCGGCGCTGGTCGTGCCGAGGTTCGTGCGCTGAATCACGCCCGACTCGGACTTGCGATAAGAGACCATCGCGCGCTGGTTGTCGGAGATGTTCCAGTCGAGGCGAGCCGTGTACTTCTCGTCCGTGATCGGCTTCGTCTGCGGGATGCTACCGAACGGATAAGTCGACTTGTACGTGTTCGTGAACACGTTGGTGACGGCGGCGATGTCGTTCGTGGTCAGCCGCGAGGTGCCGCCCGCCGGGCCGAGGATCGTCGTGGCAAAGCCACCGCCCTCAGGGCCGACCGAGGTCACGTCCACCGACTCGTAGTTCTCATAAGAGAGAGCGAAGAACAAGCGATCCTGAATGATCGGACCGCGAAGCGTGGCGCCGTAGTTGTCCTGCTCGACGAGGGTTTTGATCGTCGTGCTGCGGATCTTGGTGCCGACGAGATCTTCGTTCAGGAAGTTGCCGAACACCGAACCGCTGAATTCGTTCGTACCCTGACGGAGCACCACGTTGATGGCGCCGCCGAGGAAGTCGCCGTTCTCGACGTCGAACGGAACAGCCTGGACCGAGAACTGCTCGACCGAGTCGAGCGAGACCGGACCACGGCGGGTCGGAAGACCGCCCGTGTTCAGACCGAAGTCGTCCTGAGCCTGCACGCCGTCGATCGAGATGCGGTTCGTGCGCGGGTTCGAGCCGGCGATCGAGATGCCGCCGTCGCCACGAAGGTTGGCGGAGACGAGCGGGTCGCGACGCGCGAGGTCGCGGATGTCGCGGCTGATCGAGACCACAGCTTCGATCTGGTCACGATCGAGCGTGGTGGCGGAGCCCACTTCGATCGCATCGCGGACCGCGGTGGCCGACACCAGGATTTCCTGGATCGCCTCTTCGAGGTTCGCGTTCAGACGACCGGTCTCACCGACGGTGAGGAAGAGGTTGTCATACTTCACCGAGCGATAACCGCCCGAAGCGATTTCCACCGTGTACGGACCGCCGACGCGCAGACCGCGCGCATCGAACACGCCGCTGTCGTTGGTGGTTTGCGTGGAGCGAGTGCCGGTCGGCGTGTGAACGATCGTGATCGTCGCGCCCGCAAGCGGCTTACCGCTCACATCGGCCACCGTTCCGCGCAGTGCCGAAGTGGTCTCTTGCGCCAGCGCCGTCGGAACGACGACGAAGGTCAACAAGCTCACCAACAAGGTGGTCGCAAGTTTTCTGAGAAGCATGAAGGTCAACTCCTGAAAGTACGCTTTTTTTGATGCTTTGCACGGCATCCCTGAGCGGGGGCCGGCGGGGCGTAATTATCGCCCGAAAGTCCCGAAATAGTGTGACGAAGAGAAGACAAAATCAGACCCGACCAAGGTGTTGGGTTCGCGCCACAAGGCGGTCATTTGGGCGGTCATTCGGGCGGTCACTGGGGCCGACGATCTGGGGCTCAGGGCTGCCCCGTCTCGAGAGCGACTACAAAATGCTTGCGGCAGAGGGAGATATAGCGGTCGTTTCCGCCAATTTCGACCTGGGCGCCGGTGGTTTCGACCCTCCCATCCGCCCGGATCCGAACCACCATGGTCGCCTTGCGCCCGCAATGGCAGACGGTTTTGAGCTCGACCAGGTTATCCGCCCAGGCCAAAAGCTGGGCACTGCCCTCGAAAAGGCGGCCGAGAAAGTCGGTTCGGAGGCCATAACAGAGCACCGGGACGTTGAGCTCGTCGACGACCCGCGAGAGCTGCCTGACGTGGGCGGTGCTCAGGAATTGCGCTTCGTCGACCAGGACACAGGCGATCGGGCCCTCGCCGAGATCTGTCTTGATCTCTTCATATAGATCTTGCCCCGCCGCAAAGTGCCGCGCCTCCGCGCTGATGCCGATGCGCGAAGCCACCTTGCCGCCGGCCCGATCGTCGAGCTTGGCCGTGTAGACGAGCGTGCGCATCCCGCGCTCGCCGTAGTTGTGCGAGGCCTGCAGCAGGGCCGTGGACTTCCCTGCGTTCATGGTCGAGTAATAGAAGTAGAGCTTTGCCACGGGCGCTCCGACTTCAGCCTGCGACGATGCCGACGATGCAGCCCGTCATGCACGAGCCGAGCGTCGCGGCAACGAAGGCCGGCCATGCGAGCGAGGCGAGATCGCCGCGACGTTCCGGCGCCATGGTGCCGATGCCGCTGATCTGGATACCGATGCTCGCGAGGTTCGCGAATCCGCAGAGACCGTAGATCGTGATGAGGCGCGAGCGATCCGAGAGCGCTTCGGGCGGCACGGTCGTCAACTGGATGAACGCGATGAATTCATTGAGCACGCTCTTCACGCCGAGCAAGGATCCAGCGGTCGTCGCTTCCGACCAGGGAATGCCCATCAGCCAAGCGATCGGTGCGAAGATCCAGCCCGCGATCCGCTCGAGCGTCACCGCTTCGCCCGCCACCGCAGGCAGGAAACTCACGATGCTGTTGGCAAGCGCAACGAAGGCGGTGAGCACGATGAGGATCGCGATGATGTTGAGAAAAAGCGCGAGGCCGTCGCTCGTGCCGCGGGTGATCGAGTCCATCGCGCTCTGATAGATGCGAGGCGACTCTTGCAGATCCTGCGAGCTCCCCGAGTCATCGGGCAGCATCATGTGCGCAAAGAGCACCGAGGCCGGTACGGACATGATCGACTTCGTGATGAGATGTCCGAGCACGCCCTCGAATTGCTCGCCGAGCATCGCCGAGTAAATCACCATCACCGAGCCTGCGATGGTGGCCATCCCCGCGGTCATGACCAGCAGCAGTTCGTAACGCGACATCCGTGCGAGATAGGGGCGAACGAGCAGGGGCGCTTCAGTTTGTCCCAAAAAAATGTTCGCGGTGGCGACAAGTCCCGACGGACCACGAGTGCCGAGCGCACGCTCGAAAACCCATGAAATCCCGCGAATGACGACGGGGAGGATGCGCCAGTACCAGAGCAGCGCCGAGAGTGCCGACATCACGATGACGAGCGGCAACACCTGAAACGCGAACGTGACCACGGCGTTGGGGTTCGTGACGGTGAACGGCGTGTCGCCTCCGCCCACGTAACCGAACACGAAGGCCGAGCCTTTGAGTGTCGCGGCGCCGAGCGCGCCGACCGCCTGGTTGAGATAGAGCAAGCCTTCTTTGATGACGGGTGCTTTGAGCAGCAGCGCGCAGATCACGAACTGCAGCACGAGCGCGATACCCACGAGTTTCCAGTTGATGGCCTTTCGATTGCTCGACATCGGCAGTACGAGTGCGATGAATACGACGATGCCGAGCAAAGCTTGAAGATAGAGCGTCATGGGTGTTGTCCCGTCATTTGAGTTTGATTTCTCGCAACCGCTCTTGCAGATATTCCTCGGCAAGGATCGGCGGCAGCGGATCGGGTTTGCCCGGGCCTACGCAGGAGGGCAGCGCCGCGATGGGGAAGTCCGGATTGAAATGCAGGAAGAATGGCATCGAGAATCGCGCATTCTGCGCGCGGTCTCGAATCGGGTTGATGACGCGATGGCTCGTCGAGCGCAGCATGCCGTTCGTGAGGCGTTGGAGCATGTCACCCACGTTCACGACCATCGAGCCCGACGCCGGATTCACCGAGAGCCATTGCCCCTGTCGAGAGAGCACCTGCAAGCCGGGTTCTTCCGCGCCGAGCAGCAGGGTGATGACGTTGATGTCCTCGTGAGCCCCTGCGCGGATGCTCTCGGCGGGGTTCGGTGGCATGGGCGGGTAGTGAATCACCCGCAACACGCTGTTGCCGAGTTGGACCTTGTCCTCAAAGAAATCTGGCGACAGGCCGAGCACGCGAGCGATCGCCGAGAGCAGGCGCCGCCCCGTGAGATCGAAGGTCTCGAACATCTCGAGGCAGGTCTCTTTGAACCCCGGAATCTCGCTGATCCAGACGTTATCGGACATGTAGTGCCGATAGGGGTGCCCCACGGGCAGCTCGCGACCGACGTGCCAGAACTCTTTTAGGTCGAAATGCTGGCTGCCCTTGGCGGTTTCGATGCCGAAGGGGGTGTAACCCCGGGCGCCACCGCCTCCTTTGATGTGATACCGATGTTTGTCGGTCTCGGGCCAAGCGAAGAAGGTCTTGTACAACTCGAGGAATCGGTCGATCAGCGGCTGGGGAATGCCGTGGTCGGTGATGATGACGAAACCGTAGTTCTCGTAGGCCGCGCCGAGATCCCGCACAAAGCGCTCGTCGTCGACGTCCCGCAGGCTCAGGGTCGGGATCTGCTCTGTCATGCCCGCATTCTGCACGCTCACGGGGCGTACGTTAAGATTTCGTGATGCTTGACCTCCTCGTGCGCGTCCTCATCGCCTACCTCTTGGGTTCGGTCAACGGCGCCCTGCTGATCGGTCGATTCCGCGGGGTCGACATCCGTACGCAAGGCAGCGGCAACGCCGGTGGCACGAATGCACTGCGCACGCAGGGATGGCTGTTTGCCATGGGTGTCATCGTCATCGACGTAGGCAAGGCCGTCATCGCCGTTCAGTGGGTGCCGACCGCGCTCACCGCGCCCGTGTTCTCGCCCGAGTGGCTTGCGGCGGCCTGTGGCTTCGCCGCAGTGATCGGTCATGTCTATCCCGTGTTCCATGGTTTTCGTGGTGGCAAAGGCGTGGCGACGGTACTCGGCACCTTGCTCGCGCTCTCCTTGCCCCTGCTGCTCGGCATGCTCGGCGTGTGGTTTCTCATGATGTTCGTGTTCGGCTTCGTGGGGCTCGGTTCGATGGTCGCGGCGAGCGCGTTGCCGCTGCTCGCGCAGTACGCCGGATCTCTCGGCGTGATTTCGCGCGAAGAGGTGATGCCGCTCACGGTGTTCGGCGTGCTGTGTGCGGTTTTCGTCATCTGGACCCATCGCAGCAACATCGCACGCATGCGCGCCGGCACCGAGCCGCGCGCCCGCTCGTTGTGGTTGGTGGGCCGGCTGACGGGAAAATCGTGATGCTCGCGCGCGAGATCTTTCGCGCCCTCGCCGACGGTGGCGTGCATTCGGGAGAAGCGCTCGCCGAGACGGCGGGCGTCACCCGCAGTGCTGTATGGAAGGCGATCGAACAGTTGAGAGAGATGGGTCTCGAGATCGAGGCGCAGACCAACCGAGGTTATCGCCTCGTCTCGCCATGCGAAGCGCTCGATGCTCAAAGAATCGGCGAAGCATTGCTGCCCTCGATTCGTCATGCCTCGACCGTCGAGGTCGAGTGGGAGATCGACTCGACCAACGCGACACTGCTGTCGTCAACGCCGCCTCCGCCGGGCCGTTTCTCGGTGCTGCTCGCCGAGAACCAGACGGGCGGACGGGGTCGTCGGGGTCGCGCATGGCAATCGATGCTTGGAAACAGCCTTTGCCTCTCGATTGCGACGAGCTTCGAGCCTTTGCCGCGAGATCTGCCGGCGCTCACCCTCGTCGTTGGCGTCTGCGTGCGCGACGCCTTGCAGCGTAGCGGCGCGCGCGATCTCGCGCTCAAGTGGCCGAATGACATCGTGACTTCGACCATGGAAAAAATCGGTGGCATCCTCGTCGAGTTGCGCGCCGAGGCGGGTGGCCCCGGTCATGTGGTTGTTGGTATCGGGCTCAACCTGCGCCTCTCCGAAGCGACCAAGCGCGCCATCGCCGAGTCCGGCACGATCGCCAAAGATTTGGCCGCGCAGGGCGCCGAGGTTGGCGCGCGCAATGCACTCGCCGCCAACGTCATCGAGCGCTGCATCGAGGGGCTCGCGCAGTTCGCTCACGAGGGCTTTGCTCCGTTCATCGAGTCGTGGCGCGCGGCCGACGTGCTGCGTGACCAGCGGGTACGCGTCTTCGATAGTGCCGGCGAACGCGAGGGAGTCGCGCGCGGTATCGATGTGCAGGGCGCACTGCAACTCGAGAGCTCGTCCGGTCAAAGAATGTCGCTCATCGGTGGTGAAGTGAGCCTGCGTCGCGAGGATTTGTCATGAGTTATACGCCTCCCAAAGTCTGGACTTGGAACAAGGACAATGGCGGACGCTTCGCCAATATCAACCGACCCGTCGCAGGCGCCACGCACGAGAAGGAGTTGCCGCGAGGTCGACATCCGTTGCAGCTGTATTCACTCGGTACGCCGAATGGCATCAAGGTGACGATTTTGCTCGAGGAGCTGCTCGCGCTCGGACATTCGGGCGCGGAGTACGACGCCTGGTACATCGACATCGGGGCGGGTGACCAGTTCGGCAGCGGTTTCGTCGGCGTCAATCCCAACTCGAAGATTCCGGCCTTGCTCGATTTAAGCGGCGACCCGCCGGTGCGAGTGTTCGAGTCGGGGTCGATCCTCACCTATCTCGCCGAGAAGTTCGGTGTGTTTTTACCTCAGGCCGGAGCGAGTCGTGCCGAGTGCTTCTCGTGGCTCTTCTGGCAAGTGGGCAGCACGCCTTATCTCGGGGGCGGCTTCGGACATTTCTTTGCCTATGCGCCCGAGAAATGGCAGTACCCGATCGACCGATTCGCGATGGAGGTGAAGCGACAGCTCGATGTGCTCGATCGGCATCTCGCAGAGCGTCACTACCTCTGTGGTGAGCACTACAGCATTGCCGACATGGCCATCTTCCCGTGGTACGGCGGGCTTGTGCTCCAAAATCTGTATGGCGCTGCGGAGTTTCTCGACGTGGCCGGTTATCGGCACGTGGTGCGTTGGGCGAACGACATGTCCGCAAGGCCTGCGGTCAAGCGCGGCATGCGGGTCAATCGCAGCAAAGAGCCCGATGCCGTGCGTGAACGTCACGCGGCGAGCGATCTCGACTGAGTCAGGGCTGAAGTTCGGCGAGGGCGAGGGTGACGCCGCGTACCCTCCGACCCTGAGGCAGACTCAGGATATCGAGATTCACGACTCCGAGTTCCCAATCGATCTGCACCATGCCGAAGTTCTCACCGGCATAAAGCCTGCCACCGAGGCGTTGCGGATCGATCTCGGGTTGTCGCGACTCGACACCAGAGGTGAGCGAACTCGAGGTCAGCTCATAAAAAGGGTACGGCGTGCCCTCGACGCGGCGATACGCTGCCGCACGATGCCGATCTCCCGATAAAAAGATCACGCCATTGGCGCGAGTTTCCTTGATGACGCGGGTGAGGCGAGCGAGCTCGAGCGGCATCGTTCTCCAGCCCTCCCAGCCGTGACCTTCTGCGATCACCTGGATCGACGAGACGATCAGCCGAAGTTCGGCGGGTTGTCGAAGCTGCTCTTCGAGCCAGCGCCACTGCGTCTCGCCGAGCATTGTTTTCTTTGGATCGTCGTCGGGGACGAAGCGCTGTTTGCCCGGCGCGTTGTGCTGGTCGGTGGGCTTGAGCGGTGAGCGGAAATAACGCGTATCGAGCAGGATGATCTGAACTCGACGACCGGTCGGTCCATAGATCCCGGCGCGATACGTGCCCTCGCGCAAGCGCATCGGATCATCGGCAGGCACATCAAAAAAATCGGCGAAGATCGATCGCGCTTCGGTCTTGATCGGATTTTCTTCGCCGCCGTCGTTGAGACCGTAGTCGTGGTCGTCCCAGACCGCGAGCAGAGGCACTTTCGAGCGCAACTCGCGAAAGCCGGCTTGGGCGCCGAGCGTTGCGTAGGCGCGTCGCATCTCGGTGAGGTCGGGCCCGACGTCTCGACTGCCCACCGAGTCCGCATAGACGTTATCGCCCAGCATCATGAAAAGCTGCGGCTCGCGATCGAGCAGGGTCTGCCAGCGAAGCGGGGGCTTTTCCTCATCGAGGCAGGAGCCGAAGACGATGCGCTCGAGCGTCCGACCGGGATCGAGCCTCGGGTAGGGTGCCGCGAGCGCGGTCCCAGCGGCAAAAATACCGGCCGCGAGCAGGACGAGTGCGGAAAGGGACGTCTTCATGAGCCCGAAGTGTACTCTCGGGGAGGATGACAGCCGAGGTCGTCAGGGTAGAATCACGGTCCTCGTGAGACGCTCACCGGCGCCGGGTTAGCACAGTGGTAGTGCAGCAGTTTTGTAAACTGTTGGTCGGGGGTTCAAATCCCTCACCCGGCACCAATTTTCAAGGGCTTACTTCAGCCAGTCTCCCAACTCCGTCACCATTTTTGGTGGCCTTGGTGGCCCAATAGTGGCCAGAGTTAAGTGCCAACGGCCCGTCACCGGTCCGTGTGACTAAGTATACAAGTAACAGCGTTTAAACGCCCAGAAAACCATGCCGTAACCTTGCCGTCCGGCATGGTCCTAAAGTTATCCCGTTCTCAAAGTTTCCGGTCTGTTAGCACCGGCTCCGCGCGAATCCAATTTCTTTCTATTTGGCGCTATAGTCCCGGCATCCCGAGTATCCGCTTCTTTGTTGAGGCCGGTAGAAGGGCTAGAGGGCTTGTGTTGATTCTTTGGGTTTTCAGAGCAAGAGTTAAGTCGGGAAAAAGGGGTGAGTCATGCGCCGCTACGTTTCTTTAACTTCTCTGTGCGCGATTTTCATGACGCTCACCGGTTGCGTAAGCACTAGTGCCACGCGCCTCGGCGCGGCCGCTATCCGTCCGGCAGTAGATCCTGAGACTGTGGTGATTTATCGGACAGCAGATCAGGTTCCCAGCACCTATGACGAAATCGCGCTGGTCTTCGCCGAAGGTGATCACACCTTCACAAAGGAAGAACGACTCTACAGTACGATGCGAAAAAAGGCGGCGACCCTCGGCGCTAACGCATTGATTCTTGATAGTGTCGTTGAGCCTCAAATGGAGCAACGATTGTCGGGCAAGTGGTGGCTAGAGATTGGTCATGCTCTCTACACTAACGTCGTCAACCCCCCGAATCGGAAAGGAAAGGCGCTTGCCATTTACGTCCGACCACGCTCTGAATAAGAAGAGAGTTACCAATGATTTGGATACATAGCGCGGTTGGTTGGGCGATATTCGCCGTTGTCGTTGGCCTTATTTGGTACGTCGTCGGGAAAGGGGCTGACCGGGATGTCACGTCTTCCGATAAGAACGATCAAGGGTCAAAGTATTCGGATAAGGACTAGGCAGACAACTCCGTTGTCTCTGGCGCTATAGTCCCGGCGGGAGGGTTGGTCTATGAGACGGGCATTAATCGTCACCATGGCTGTCCTTGTGTTGCCCGCATGCGGGACAACCATTCCGACTACAGTTGTATTTCCTGATGGGAGTACGGGCTATTCGGTGTCCTGCGATGGCGCTAATAAAACCGTAAACGATTGCGTGAAATCTGCATCAGGGATTTGTCGTGGTCGTACATTTAAGATTGTCAAAGAAGAATCGTGGATCGCGGGGGGCGATTCGTTCGCTCCGAATACCGATACATCCGGCCGGCTTCCTTTTCGAACATTGAGTTTTCGGTGTGGAATTTAGGCTGGCGTTAGCGTGACCTATTCTAAATTTCACGCAATAGTTTTAGCGATACTGGGCATCGATGGGTAGAGTGTTTCCGTACTGCACTCGGCCACTAATAAATTGGTTACCTCGGGAGAACAGAATGAAGCGTATTAGGGTAGTAAGTATTCTCTTCGGAGCCGCGCTACTGACGGCGTGTACAAACACGTCAAAGTTACAAGTGGTTGTCGACCCCGGCAGCGTAGTAGATAAGGCGAAATACGATGCCGATGCTGCTCAATGCATAGACATAGCAAAAAAATATGACTTGAAGGGTCAGGCGGCTGGTAACGCGGCCGTTGCCGCGGTGGCCTCTGGTGGAGCGGTCGCTGGCGTTGCCACGGCAGTGGCCGGAGCAGTTTTCGCTCCAGCGATTCCGTTCATCATTGCCGGTTCGTTGCTTGGCGGCGGGGTGGCTGGTGATCGGGTAAACAAAAAGGAACTTGCCGCAAGAGAGAAGATTCTGACCGAATGCCTCAAGGATCGCGGCTACAAAGTTTATGGGGCTTCGTCATAAGGGGGCTTCTTTACAACGTTTGAGTAAAACCATGAGCCGAATCTTATTCGCATTCCTTCTCGCAGCCGCGTGGCTAGACGGTCACGCGCAGTCGTCGCTGCCGCCGTGTCCGACGTCAGCACCAACAGAGCAGTGGACGGAATGTGTTGGGACAAAAAAATTGACAGATAAGCACGCGAGTGCGACCTACACCGGTGAGTTTAAGAATGGTGTTCCAGAGGGACATGGGACGATGATAATTCCGGGAGAGCGGTATAACTTAGTTTATAAATCTCCACCTACAGAGTACGTCGGCCAATGGCGTGAAGGCGTGCGGCACGGATATGGAGTATTACGCGGGCCGTTACACTATGAAGGCGAGTGGGAGAACGACCTCCAGAACGGGTGGGGAGAGGAATCTTCTTTCGCCCTTGGCAGGAAGATACAAAGTTACGTTGGTCAGTTTAAAGACGGTCAGAGAAGTGGGTTCGGCACACTCAAGATCGATACAGTGTTTAAAAAGCAAACCTTACAGGGATTGTGGTTTACAAACATATTTGTAGGAGAAAAAAGTGAGGCACAGTTCAGATACGAACAAGACCTTAAGGCGCAGGAAAAAGTACGTGCCGAAAAGCGTGAACTCTTGACGAAGTTGCTCAGTGAGATTGACGCAAGTCTTCTGCAGATTGAGAGAGAGACTCAGGAGCGCCGAATTGAGATTGAAGGTGATGGATCAGAGGACGATCAAACCTGCAAGTCGCGAAAGTTAAAACCGTCCACGGCACCCTATAAGAAATGCCGGTTAGATTTAGTCGCGATACGAGAGGCTCGTCTTCTCAAGGAAAAGCAATTGGCTGAAATGCGCGAGGTCAAGCGCCTTGAGCAGGCCCGAATCGCCCAACGTCAGAAAGAAAAGCAAGAGCAGGCCGAGATTGAGCGTCAGAGGCTACTAGCACTCCAGAAAGAGAAGGCACGAGAGGCTGCTGAACGTCGCGATCGACAGCGGGAGGTGGCCGCAGCAAAAGATCCGTTCTTTTTTGCAAAAGAGCAGTGTAAAGAACTGGGCTTTAAGGAGAAAACCGAGAAGTTTGGAACCTGCGTACTTGATTTAAGTAAAAGGGCCGGATTCCAACCTGAGGCATCAGGGTCGAACGTTGCGCGAAGTGACGGCAGTCCCGACGATAAGACCTGCATCGGTTATGGTTACGCCATCGGAACGACGGGCTACGCCGATTGCCGGTTGAAATTAGATCAGGCGCGACAACAGTATGAGCGCGAACTGACCGCCTACGAGGTCGAAAAAGCCGAATACGATCGTCGGGCAGCGGCAATCAAAAGAGAGAATGAATTACGCGCGGCTGAAGCACTGAGCCAATACGGTCTGTGCTTCGCCAGTTGCGGGACTGACTATCTTGCCTGCGCGACGCGCTGCGGATCAGGATCTGCTGGGGTGGGTCGGAGCGCTGGTCCGCCACCCGTACAGCCCTCGGGGTTTTCCACGTTAATCCTCAACGGAAAGATAATTAATTGCAGCCGTCTAGGCTCCATTGTGACGTGCAATTAGTCCTTACGCGGACAGCGGAGTGTAATCGGCCCGTTGGGACAACCTGTCCAGACTCACCGACGCCTAGGTTTCGGGTCACCACGAAGGCATATCTATGAAGATTGTAGGAATAACAAGACTACTGCCGCTATGGGCAATACTCGCGGGATGCGATAGCGTAACGACTGAGGAAAAGTATTTGAGAGTGTCTTTGACCGGCGGGAGCAAAGTGCAGTTAGTAGATTCCGGGACCCAACGATTCCAAATTCAAACCAACCCTCTAGTCGTAATCGATACCGTAACCGGCCAAGTCTGGATCGCAAGACGAGGCTCAGCCGGAAAATATTATCTCGCCCGAGTCTGTTATCTGTCCTCTACGGGTTCGGAACTGATGCCGACACCATACGAAGACAGTTTTACTGAAGACCTTTCAAAATTCAAAGGCGTATGTAGTCAAGATTGATTTTTTCTTGATGCGTAGTTTGTCAGATACGACCGTTAAAGAGATAACTCAACGATTCAGGGCCTTGCGAGGCAGAGTCGCGCCCTAGAGCGATACGGGGGCAGTCGCAGATGAAGTCACCGGGATCTGTCATTAAAGAATTGCTGAAGTGGATGCTCCTCGCCCCGCTGTACGCAGCCGGGATCGCTTTCGGCTTGGTATTGGCTTTGACTTCTCCACTGATGATCGAATTACTTTTCGATCCAGAGTACTTCTTGGAGGGCGCAAGCCATCAGTTTAAGACGATGTACATCTGGATCGGGATAGCGCTAATCGCGGGAGGCTACGCGATCTTATTTGCGGTAGCGCCTGCTGCGTTTACTGGGGTCGCGAAAGTTTTTATCGATAGAGTTGTGATCCTCCCAAAACCTCGGCAGTACTTGATTTACGGATGTGCCGCTCTGGCGTCGACGCTAGCCTCGTTTTATTTTCTGTTCGCCGACAGGGGGTTTTTCAGTTTTAACACCTCTTTCTGGGGTAAGCCAGCCTACTTTTGGGTGGTGATGTTTATCGCGATGGGCCTTGTCTGCTGCTGGTTGATGTTACGAAACAAGCGAATCATTGCTTCGTAATGGTAGCGGAGGCGACGACTACAGATTAAACGAAGCGGTACTCAAAAATTATGGGCGTTGAATGTCAAATCTTCATGAGCAAATTTCTTTGTACTCGGCGCTAGAGTCCTCGTAAGTTGACGAACTACTGTGCGAGAGATTGAAAAATCGATGTCAGCAGAAGTCAAAATTGCGTCGGACTTAACTGATGCCACCACGAATCTCTCTCGTGATGAACCTGCGCTACCGAAAGATTTCGTTTAACGTCATCCTATTTGGAGGGTTCACGAGAGATGAAAATTGACTCACTGAAATCCGGCGCTGAGTTTAGTAATCAGCAACTTTGTGAGGTGTTTGGCTGCAGCCCACAAGGGGGCATGCGGCGCTCTTTAAGCAGCAGTACGTTAGTGCTGGTGTCAAACCATGTTTCGTCGGTCTATCACGATCGATGGATAGGGAATGTCCTTCACTACACCGGGATGGGCCAAAAGGGCGATCAACGCTTAGACGCAACGCAGAACAAGACGTTAGCCGAATCTCGTTTTAATGGCGTTGCTGTGCATCTGTTTGAGGTTCACGTAGAGGGAGTCTATACCTATGTAGGGAAGATGCGTTTAAACGAGGAGCCTTATCAAGAGCAGCAATTAGATGCTGATGGCAATGCACGAAGGGTTTGGGTTTTCCCGCTCGTAGTTGAAGTAGGAGAGGTTCCGACGATTGAACAGACAACGCTAACTCAGCAAGTTGAGCGCGTTGCCAGACAGGTTCGTCGACTAACAGATGATGAGGTGCGTCGCCGGGCAGAGAGGGCGCGTACGGTTCCGGGGCAACGGTCGACCGTCTCCAAGCAGTTCGATAGGGATCCACACGTCGCAGAGCATGCAAAGAGGGTGGCTAAAGGCGTTTGTGATCTGTGTTTGTCTCCCGCGCCGTTCAGTAACGGAGATGGACAGCCGTATCTTGAAACTCATCACATTGAGTGGTTAGCAAAAGGCGGTTCCGACACGATCGATAACACCGTTGCTCTTTGTCCGAATTGTCACCGGAAGATGCACGTTTTAAACCTTGAGTCTGATCGTCACGCACTGTTTAAACGCACGTTCAACCGGAAGTAAGTTCCTGCCGGAGATTAAGGCCAGCGGATTTTTCATCGTACGCTTCATATCCAGATGGCACCCACTGCGTGACTAGCCGGACGCGCTGCGATCACAGGCGATTGCCATAACACGTTCAAGAAAATTAACCTAAGTCTCTGGCTGGGAACCAAAAAACGCCTACAAACGTAGCCGTTAGGCTAGGGTGGGATTAGGTAGGGGAGGAAAAGAGAGTTCCAGAGTGGAAACTTTTGGTTAGGGCGAGGTTCGTTGAGTAAGGGTCGATTAGGTTCAGTTGGATCAAGGTTAGATAGAAGTAGTTTGTTCAGCATAAGTTAACCCTTAGGAAGATTAGGTTTATAGAAAGACGGGTTTGAAGATTTTTTATCAGGCTCTATAGGTCTCAGTAGGGTTATCGATCTGATAACGCTGTATTGAGTGTGCTCTGATCGCTTCTGTCGTTTGAAGTTTTTTGTAACTGTCTCTACTTCGCAACTCCATAGATACTTGGAGTACTTCGTCTGCATTGGAATTCGATCCAATCGTTCCGGTAGTCCGAAGGAAGTACAGTAATCGTCGTAGAAATCGCCTAAAGGCTTCGGAGCAAAGCCGCCTCCCCGTCCAACCGGCGGACTCACTTTTCGAACTTTGTAATACTTCCAGAGGCAGATTCCAAGTGAATCGCCCTGCTCAACAATCTGAAACCTTAGTCGAATCTTCTGGTTTTCTGGATCGCTACTATGCAAGGTCTCGTAGTAGAGAAATTTACAAACATAACCACCCTCAATGATACGAACGGGCCTATCCTCGTCATCCAGACTTCCACCGACCTCAAATTCGTAGTTCATAAAGTGTCCCCCCTCTGACTGACTAGGGGGTGTCTAAGAGCGGCTGTAATCTCTCCGGCGACCGGATAGATACGATTCGTGGTGCGGGGCTCCTTGATCCAGTATCCGGAGGCGTTCTTGGACATTCCCTTGCAACGCATCTCCTCGACTGTCAGACATCGCCTGATAGATCGGAGTCGTGGAGTCCCGTTCGCAGAAAGGGGGGTTGCCCGGTGCCAGTCAAAGGCTGAAACAGAGTTAAAGAACTCCCCACACCCCCTACAGCAGCAGCGATGTCCCGTAAGTTGACGGAAGATCATTCGTGATCCTCCGATCGATGAATCGGAGCAGTCATTTCTGCGGCCGCACGTTTTGCTGAGATCCACGCGTCGATATCGACAGAGAGCCAGCCAAGCGCACGATTAGTTAGCCTAAACGGACGTGGAAAACGACCGTTCCTGACTAATGTGTTGAGCGCAGAACGAGAGAGACCCGTTCGTGCTTGGACTTGGGGGAACCGCAAGATCGATGGCGGTTGAGAAGATTCAAGTGTCATTGTCAGAACTCCTTGGTGATTCAAGAAGCCTGTGCAAAAAAGGGCTGCACAGGCATTAGCCGATGCAGTCCTCTGACACCTTGGCACCTCAGGATTTCTGTGCCTCTTTACCTCGCCCTATCGACGAGACCCAACCAACTCCAGTGGTCTTCTGGATCTGAATTCCCTTCCGGACAGGGCGAAGGGAACAAGGACCGACCAACGTCCTTTGTTGTAGTCATTACTGATGAGTCTAGAGATATTCGGAGATATCTTCAACGCTCTGAAAAAGAATTCTTTGAGAAGCCGTTTAAACACAAAGAGTTAAATTTGTTAATTGATTTGCTCGTGGTCATGTCATCCAAGCATCGGCACTAGCGACGAAGCCTTGAGGTGTGTGTACCGCGCCAGCATCTGTATCGACCGATGACCACTAATGGTCGAAACCTCTATTGCGTTTAAACCCCTTTCGAAGAGCCGCGAGACGGCTTCGTGCCTAAGATCGTGAAATCGTAGATCGGATCCATACCGTTCCGCCGTCGCCTTACATAGCCGCCGAGACGCTCTTGCGAACGCTACGGTCGCTGCATGAGGTGTTAGGTCAAACACTCGTCCATCCAGTCGCTGAACGACCCCTCTCCGCAAAGTCGTGAGAATCTCTACTGCGCTGGAGGACAGGGGTACCGTACGAGCATGGCTGTTCTTCGTATCGGGAAGGTAGGCCGTTTGCGTCGTGAGGTTGATATGTCGCCATTGAAGGCTAAGAAGTTCCGACAGACGCATACCGGTGTGAACAGCCAGTCGGACAAGTGGAGCAAGAGATTGTGACCAAGTGACTGACAGAAGAGCATTGATCTCTTCGTCACTCACTCTGCGCGTCCGGGATTTACCCGGCGATGGTCGTTTGAGTAAAGCAACAGGGTTGACGAGTTGGTGGAACCCCCATTCGGTCGCAGCATGTCGGTAAACCGCCGATAAGGTGTTGAGATGGTTCCGAACGGTAGAGCCAGATGCGCCGGCGGCTAACCGCTCGTCCCGCCATTTAGCGTATTGGGCTGGCGGAACTGAGTCGGCCAGTCGTGAGCCGAATCGTGATCTCTTCCAAGCCTTTAGGATGTACGTCTCCGATCGGGCGCCTTTTTTGCGGGGAGTGACCTCTACCGCGTATCGATCTAGTAGTTCGTCGAGGGTAGGGCGGCGTGGTCCCAGCGCGAGTCGCTCTACGTTGATCTCCGCTTGTCTTGCCCAACCTAAGGCATCGCCGCGGGTCAGGAAGGTCTTACTGATGAAGCCGACTCCACGCCGGTGAATTCGTGCTTGGTACTTGCCGTTACGCTTGCGTATTGAGGCCATGTCCACCACCTGTTTCTGTTAGGTTGGTGGACCAGTGGTGGCCCGTTAGCATGTTGGCTTATGTAAGTCCTTGATTTGCCGGGTTAGCACAGTGGTAGTGCAGCAGTTTTGTAAACTGTTGGTCGGGGGTTCAAATCCCTCACCCGGCACCAATTTTCAAGGGGTCTGCTGGTGCGAGCAACTCTTAAAACCGGATGGAGCATCGTGCTGATCGCGCTGCTTGGTGGCTGCGACGACTACTCCTCCGCTCCTCAACGCATCAAGGCCGATAACCGAACATTCTTCGCGTGTTCGGGGTTCGTGCGGGTGAGCGAAACTGAGGTCAACGGTCGCACTCGCTATGAAATCGAGTTCATCGATGCCTTCGGCGCAGAGAAGACGATTTCGGGCATCAAAAAACTCGAACTCTTCGCCATTCCATCAACGATCAGTGTCCCCATGCCCTCTCGCTTGCCCGACCCCCTCAAGGACAAAGACGATGACGGGCTGCCTTTCAAAGAGGGATGGACGTACACCTGGCCCGACGGCTCATCCGCCAAACTGGTCAGTGGACGATGGGTTCCGATCAAAGAACGTAATCCCGTGTGTGATTCCAAATGACCGCCTCGAGACTCATTTGCACGCTGATTGCGCCGCTCCTTCTTTTGGCGTGCGGCGGTTCGGGCGGGGGTTCAGCCGCGCCTCCCGGTGTGGCGCCGCCGATCGGGATTCTCCCGGTAGAGCGCACCTTCGATTTTTCGCAGGGTAATGGTGGTTGGTTAAGCGGGTTTGCGGACTACGCACCCAATACGGCGCCCGTCGATGTCGTCGCAGAGATTCGCGCGTTACCGACCGGCTTTTCAGGGTCGGGGTATTACATCGCCGGTACCAATCGCAGCGATGACCTCTTCATCTATGTCAAAACTAAGATCAGCGGACTCGTGGCCGGCACCACTTATCGCGTCCGTTCGACCGTCGATTTTTTGACCGACGTGCCGACAGGCTGTGTCGGAGTCGGCGGCGCGCCTGGGGAGTCGGTATGGATCCTCGTCGGCGTCTCGAGTATCGAGCCGCAGACCATCTTCAACGGCGCTGACTATCGGGTGAATATCGAGCGCGGCAACCAATCGCAGAGCGGGCGTGATGGGCTCGTGATCGGAAACGTCGCCAACTCAGTCCAAAACTGCGGCACCCGACGCTGGGAGTCGAAGTCGTTGTCCATTCCTGCTGCCTCGACACTCACAGTGCGCGCCGACGATCGGGGAGAGGCGTGGGTCTTGGTGGGGATGGACTCAGGGTTCGAGTCGTTCAGCCGGATTTACATCCAAAGATTTCTGGTCAGGTTCGAAGCGAGCTAGACGATTTCTCCCTGATTCATCTTGCGCAGCCGCTTGGTGTGCATGGCGGCGATGTTTCGGAAGATCTCCACGGCGATTTCCTTTGAGCTTTCGAGTTGCGAACTCTTTAGGCTCAACGCCACGCTTTCCGTCACTGCGCGAACCCGCGCGGATCGCGGTAGTCGATCGACGACCGCCATTTCACCGAATGTTTCGCTCGGTTGCAGGGTCGCGAGGACCTTCCAACCGTCTGGGGTGTTTTTTTCGACGACGGCTTCGCCGGAGACGAACACGTAGAGACAGTCGGCGTGATCGCCTTCGTCAAAAAAAAGCTTGCCTGAAGGGGCCGTTACACGCGTCATGGCGTTGAGCAACCAAACCAATTGCATTCTCGTCAACCCCGAGAACAGGGACACCCTCGCCAAAGCCATCACCAGCATGTCGTCGAGCAGCTTTGGATCGGAGCTTTTCATGGTGCACGCTCAGCAGTTGTTTTGATTCGCTCTGAGAGGACGAGTTTGCACGGCTATCGAAAATGGCGCTTGGCCTTTTCGCTGTCGGGCGGTGCCTTCAGGCACGCGAGCCCGGCTTCACCGACCTCGTAAATTTCGATGGGCAGTTCGACGCCCTTTACTTGATAGGGACCATACGCGCGCCAAGCGAGGGTGCCGATGCCGTCGAAATCGAGACCTTCGAGGATCTGCTTGGCGTTGAGGAACGCGAACTGCGACATCAGGATCTGATTTCCCTGCGCAAGGGACATGATCCGCGCAGCGGTATCGACCTGGATACCGTTGAGATCGAAATCTTTGCCGGCGACCTTGGCGTTGTCGGCATATACCTCGCCCACATGGATCCCGATCCGATCTTGAAGATCGATGTTCTCTTGACGCGCGAAGTCGCGAACCTTGTCTTGCCAGCGGAGGGCGAAGGTGACCGCCTCCGAGGGCGTCGCAAAAGCGATGAAAAAAGAATCACCAGAGGTCGACACTTCTTCACCAGTGATGGTGGTGTCGAGCAGCTGCCGTACGAGACTGTGATGGCGCTTCAGGATCTCCATCGCTTGCGCATCACCCCATTGCTGCTTCAATTTCGTCGAACCGACGATATCGGAGAAGAGCATCGTCACCACGCGGTTGGGTGTCGTACGGCGCGCGGCCGCATGCACGTCTGGAAGCGAGCGTCGATTCTCGACCGATGCAGTGCGTGAAGGGCTTGAGGCCGCTGCGGGGCTCGAGGGCCTCGAGGTCTCCGGGTTCGGCGCGCCGCCTTCCTGAGTCACCCGAGCGAGCGTTGCGGACATTCCGCTCGCGCCGATTTTTCGGTTCAGGTGTTGTTTCACCACGTCGAGTCGAAGTGTTTTGGAGAGCGCTGCGTGATGGCGGGGATCGGCGAGATAGGAGACCCCTGAAGGGCCTTGCCACACTGGAACCACGTCGCCCCCGAGTCCGGCACCGCGAGCGAGTGCGCGCAATTCACTCATCACGGCCGTTTGTTCCGCTGCGCTCAGACGAGACATCCCTGACGACAGCGGAACGAGGATGAAATCCGTTCCCTGCATCCGCAAGTGCGCGACATGGATGTCCGTCATCTAATTTACCGGTTCGAGGAAACTGCCTTGATCGTAATGGAAGTGAGGTTGATCCGTCGCCATCTCTCGATCGGGACAAATTTATTGCGTGAATTTAGCGGCTATTTCTTCGGCGATTACCCATGCATATGGGAGGCGCAGGGCGGTCTTGGGCGCCTTATCAATATGTTTATACTTTCGGCCATGCTTCCGAGCCGCTACTCGGCCTGGCTGGCCACGTTACCGCTCGCGATCGTCTCGTATTTTTTGAATCCGACGATCTCGATCCTTTTTCTCGCGCTTTTCCTCGTGGGGTTGCGTGACCTGCTGCAGTCACGGCACGCCATCCTCCGCAATTACCCACTCATCGGTCACCTGCGGTTCTTGCTCGAATACATTCGTCCCGAGCTCCGCCAGTATTTTCTCGAGGACGACGAGGCGCCGCTTCCGTTCTCGAGAAACCAACGAGCCGTCGTCTATCAACGCGCCAAGGGTCAGAACGACAAACGCGGATTCGGTTCGCTGCTCGACCCTTACCGCCCCGGAGCGATTTGGCTCAACCACTCGAATGCGGCATGCGCTCCGATCTCCGAAGGCTTCAGGGTGAAGATCGGCAACGATGCCTGTCTCGCGCCGTATGAGTCCTCGATCCTCAATGTTTCGGCAATGAGTTTCGGCGCGCTCTCGGCGAATGCGATTCGTGCGCTCAACCGTGGCGCACGTCTCGGTGATTTCGCGCAAGACACCGGTGAGGGTTCCATCTCGCCTTACCACCGCGAGGAGGGGGGCGATCTCATCTGGGAAATCGGTTCGGGTTATTTTGGTTGTCGCGATGCAGACGGAAATTTCTCTGCTGAGCGGTTTGCCGCGCAGGCGGTCGATCGTCAGGTGAAGATGATCGAGATCAAGTTGTCGCAGGGTGCGAAGCCCGGGCACGGCGGGGTGTTGCCCGCGGCGAAAGTGAGCGAGGAAATCGCGCTGACTCGTGGGGTCGAGCCCGGTAAAGACTGCGTGTCACCCGCTCGACACTCGCGCTTCTCGACGCCCGTCGGATTGCTCGAGTTCGTCGCCGAACTGCGAAGACTCTCGGGCGGAAAACCCGTCGGCTTCAAGTTGTGCATCGGCGACCCGATCGAATTCATGGGAATCTGCAAGGCCATGATCGAGACGAAGATCGTCCCCGACTTCATCGTCGTCGACGGCACGGAAGGGGGAACGGGTGCCGCGCCCGTCGAATTCGCCGACCACGTTGGAATGCCTGCGCGAGACGGCTTGTCGCTTGTCCATAACGCGCTGCGCGGCATCGGCCTTCGTGACTCCGTGAAGCTCGGCGCCGCCGGCAAGATCGTGACAGGCTTCGATGTCGCGACGATGCTCGCGCTCGGTGCCGATTGGTGCAATGCGGCTCGAAGCTTCATGTTCGCGCTCGGCTGCATACAATCGCGCGCCTGTCATACCGACGAATGTCCGACTGGCGTCGCGACCCAGAATGCGCTTCGGCAGCGTGGCCTCGATGTGGCCGATCGAGCCAAGCGTGTCGCGAGCTTCCAGCGCGCCACCGTCCACTCGCTTTTCGAGCTGCTCGGTTCCGCCGGGCTCGACAGTCCGACGAAGCTTCGCGCACGACACTTCATGATGCGCGACAGCACGGGTCAACCTGTGCCGCTCTCATCGAGATACCCCGAGATGGAATCGGGTGCACTGCTCGATGCCGAGAGCCCTGCTTACGCCGCGTTGCCGGCAATTCTCAGATCGTCGTGGGAAATGGCGAGAGCCCATCAATTCAGCGGAGCGGTACCGGCGTCTCGTTAGTTTCTTTGAGGTCGCGATAAGGTTTCAATAGCATCCCCGCCATTTGACACAATGTTAAATATTATTAACATTAGTGTTTGTAGCCATTCATTCGAGTCAGGGAGTGTTTCGATGCCGATCAAAGAGCAATTCGCGAGGGTCTGGTTGATCACGATGCTCGTGACGTATTTCGCCTACTTCACATCCGTCGTGTTGGTGGGTGAGACAACGCCGCTCAATCAAATTGGGATGTTCGCTGCGACGGTGGTCGTTCAGGTGATCATCATCGGTAGTGCCAGCGCCGTGATGGCGATTCGTCACAAAGAGGGCCCCAAGACCGACGAACGGGATCAGCTGATCGATCAGCGAGCGACGCGGGTCGCTTACCACTTGCTGATCTGCGCCATGATCGTCGTGGGATGTCTGATGCCGTTCAATAACTCAGGCTGGAAGATCTTTCATGCGGCCGTGTTTTCGATCGCCCTCGCCGAGATCGTGCGGCACGGCCTGATCGTCTCGATGTATCGCCGAGGCTGGGATGCCTAGGAAGCGCCTACGTAACAATCTTCGATTGATGCGCTTCTTGTCGAACGAAATGACTCAAGCCGAACTCGGCGATCGTATTGGCGTGACCCGACAAACCATCGCTGCGATCGAAGCAGGAAAATATTCCCCAACGCTCGAAACAGCATTCCGTCTCGCCGACGTGTTCAAAAAGCCCCTGGAAGAGATTTTCCAGTGGGAGACTGAAGGCAGCTCAAAGCGCGAATAGCCGGTTACCATAACGCGACATGAGCGCACCTCACATCATCCGCTTGGTCGAAGAGTCTCTGCTGGCCTCGGAGCCCATCGAGTACCTCCCCGCACCCGAGAAGATTGTGTCGGGTCATCCGCGGCAGCGGGTTTGGTCGCAGTACACCGATGCGAGTCAAAAGTTCTCCGTCGGCATTTGGGAATGCGAACCGGGGGCTTGGCGTATCCGCTACACCGAAGAGGAATACTGCCGAATCGTGATGGGTCGAAGTCTTCTGACGAGTGCCGATGGAGTCGTGCGCGAAGTGGTGGCGGGCGATGAGTTCGTGATCCCCCGCGGGTTCGAGGGAGTTTGGGAGGTCATCGAGCGCACCCGAAAGGTCTACGTGATCTACGAAGGCGCTGAGTGATCGAGTCAGAAAGACGCGCAGGCACTTATGCGCACTTCCTGCGCTTGGCTCAGTTGATCGAGAGGTGGTGATCCTTCATGGCTTCGTCAAGAAGTAGATGCGGTTGCAAAGCGCTTTCTTGGGATCGGTCACCCAGCCGAAGCCCCGAGGCGCTTTGAGCGAAGGTTTTCTAGGGCCCCATTTCATGGTGATGTCTCCGTGCCGCAGGCCCGGAGCTCAAGCCCTACACCCGACGCCTCGCCGATCAAAACCGGGTTACTCGACTTGCGGGGGCAGATAGCGATTTTGCGCCAATCCGGCCATGTTCTGTCGATTTGGCGGTGCGAGCCTCATGCAACGTCACCCTACCGTCGGTGGATGAAATTGATCCAAATTCTTCGAGCCTTACATGAGGCCGGTTGGTTCATCGTCGCAACTCGTGGCAGCCATCGACAATTGAAGCATCACGGCCGGAAGGGCCGCGTTACCGTTGCCGGCAAGTTGAGTGACGATTTGTCGCCTTGAACGCTCAAGATTATTCTCAAGCAAGCAGGACTGAAGTGAGCTCAAGGAGATCGACCATGCGTTACGGCATTGTGATCGAAAATGCAGGCTCCAATTTTTCAGCCTACGTCCCCGATCTCCCAGGCTGCGTTGCGACCGGCACGTCGGTCGCGGACGTCTGCAAGGCGATTGGCACGGCAATCGAGTTTCACCTCGAAGGATTGCGCGCGGACGGTGAGCCGATCCAGCCGCCCTCAAGCAAGGTCGAATACGTCGAGGTCGCCGCGTAGGAGGTCGCATCAGCAAAGCTTGCCGCCGGCACTCTTGGTACGGGTCACGAAATCAGTCCCCTTAGTTGCGAGGCGCGTGGGTCCGCTACCCGCTCCGACTGAGGCGATTCTCGAGCGCGAACGAACGAGGTCCGCGATCAAAAGGCGAACCCATGAGCCAAATCAGCGGCGACATCAAAAACCGTTCCGATTAGCGGACCGAGCAGGGTCCATCGCAGCAGCTGCCGAGCCCACAGAGGCAGCAACAGGTGCGACTTTGGGGTCATTTTTTGAGCCGCTGTTTGGGTAAGGTCGTACGTCTCACCCCCTGACGATGCCCGTATGACGCTCAGATTAATTTGGACGAAGGTCTTGGGCTTTTCGCGCACGTGGGTGCTCTATTTGTCCATGTACGCCGGGGCGGTCGGGACGGTCGCGATCCTGGTGGTGACGTTCCTAGGGTTCGCCTTGAGCGCGCTCATCGCCAGTATCCCGCTTCAAGGTAATTGGCATGCGACAGCGCTGTGGTGGGTCAAGAGCGCGACCTCTCCGGAGACGGCGCTCGAGGACGCGGTGGAGTATTTCGCCGTCGTCCTTATGCTCGTTCCGCTCAGTTGGTTGGTGCTTGCGGTGATGGCGATCGTGCCGGGTATCGTGATCGGTCTCGTCTACGAGTGGCTGAATGGGGGGTTCCCTGGACAGTGGCTTGTGCGGTGGCTGATCTACGCCATGGCGAGTGTGGCGGCGTTACCGAGCAGTGTGCTTGCGACCCAAGCGCAGTTTGAGTACGTGCCGTACATTTGGGTCGTGGGCTCGTTGATCATCGGCATCGCGACCGTCCACCTCGCCCTGCAACATCGCTCAAATCTGCACGAAACCCCGAGATTTGCGTGATGCATCGCGACGCCCTCGCGCGTAGGGTGGTCGTTAATTATGCAAAGTCGCGAGTTTCATTGGCTGCCCTCGGACGAATCCGTCGCTAACGTCGTCGAGATTTCGTCGGAGGTTCCATGTCTCTCGCCACGTCACTCTACGATGCGCTCACAGGTATCAACGTCCCTAAAGATCAGGCCCGCGACGTCGTCGAGGCCCTTGAGCACAAGATGACGGCCGAGTTCGCCACCAAGTCCGACATCGCACTTCTCAGATCGGATATCGCCTCCGTTAGGAAAGACCTGACGGCGGATATCGCCTCCGTTAGGAAAGATCTGACGGCGGATATCGACTCCGTTAGGAAAGACCTTACGGCGGAGATCGGCTCCGTTAGGAAAGACCTGACAGGGGAGATCGTCTCCGCCACAACTGAGATGAAGGCAGGGATCGCCTTGGTACTGAGTCGCCTTGAGCAGCATGAAGCGCTCACGAAGGCAGAGTTTGCCTCTATTCGGAGTGAAGCAAAGGCCGAGTCTGCTGCGCTTAGGACCGAAATGCACGCCATCGAGACTCGCACGTTTATCAGACTCGGCGGCCTCATGGTGATCCTGATCGGTGCGTTGCCTAAGTTCTTGTCTTGGCTGGGGTGGTGATACCTATCTCCAGCGTCGGGCTACGGCACTGGATCTCGCCGCAGTAAGTACGGTAAACAAGGGAGTGTGACGACCGACTACTACGACCGCCATGCTCCGCAGCTCGCCGCCACCTACGAGTCGATCGAGGCGGCTCGTCTCAATGCCTGGTTCCGTCATTCTTTGCCGGCTGCACCGGCATGTGTGCTGGATATCGGCGCTGGTTCGGGTCGTGATGCCGCGTGGCTCGCTTCACTCGGCTTTGATGTAGTGGCCGTCGAGCCGTCTGCTGCGATGGTGCGCGAGGCTCGGCAGCATCACCCCGAATCTCCTATTCATTGGGTTGAGGGCGATTCACTCCCGGGGCTCGATCGCACGCTCCGTCGAGGCCAGTCGTTCGATTTCATTTTATTGAGCGCGGTCTGGATGCATGTGCCGAAGAGCGAGCGGCCGAGAGCCTTTCGCAAGCTCGTGTCGTTGATGAAGCCGGGGGCTCGCATGGCGATTACGCTGCGCCACGGGCCGCCCGCGGTCGGGCAGTCGGTGCACGAAGTGACCGCGGCCGAGATCGAGCAACTCTGTCGTGATCACGGCGCTTACGTCGAGCATCAATCCTCAGCAGTGCTGGATCAGCGCGGTCGTAGCGAGGTGAGTTGGACGCAGCTCATCGTACGACTACCCGACGACGGTACGGGCGCGCTGCCGCTGCTGCGGCAGGTGATTCTCAATGACAGTAAAGAGACGACCTACAAGCTCGCGTTATTACGCGTGCTTTGCCGGATCGCCGACGGGGCAGCAGGCTTGGCGAGAGTACGTGGTGACGACCATGTCGCGTTGCCGCTCGGCCTTGTTGGCCTGTATTGGTTACGACTCTTCAAGCCGCTGCTCAAAGAGAGTTTTCCACAGAGCGCGGATAACGTAGGACTCACGAAGCTCGGTTTCGTGAAAGCGGGATACCGAGCGCTTGAGTCGACCTCTCATCTCGATTTGCGCATCGGTATGACAGGGTTTTCGAAGTCGAGTTCGGCGGCGCTCCACGCGGCACTTGGTGATGCCATCAAGACCATCACCACCATGCCCATGCGGTATATCACGCAAGCGGATGGCGAGCCGGTCTTCTCGTCCGAGTCGAAACGCCGAGGTGCCGTACCCGCCACGCTACGTCTCGATGAGGCCTATCTGGCATCTTTTGGTGAATGTTTTGTTCCGAGCGCGCTTTGGGTTGCCTTGCAGCGTTATACGGTTTGGATCGAGCCGGCAATCGAGGCCGAGTGGGCTCGGCTGATGAAGCGCTATGCCGAAGGGCAGGGTCGTACGCTCGATCCGATGGGCCTTTCGCAGGCCATGGCCTGGCCAGATCCCGATCGTGATGTCCGCGCCGCTCGAGAGCGGGCACTCGCGCTACTTGAAGCGACTGATCTGCGCTGCGTCTGGTCGGGTAGGCGGCTCTCCGCTGAGAATTTGGAAATGGATCATTGCTTGCCCTTCGCAGTTTGGTCCTGTGACGACCTTTGGAACCTTTTACCCACCCACAAGGAAATCAATCTTCGAAAGAGTGATCGGGTGCCTTCGTCGATTGTCCTAAGACGCCGACAACAGTCGATTTTGGAGTGGTGGCAGCAGGGCTATTGCGCACCTGAAACCCCTGTCCTCCGTGAGCGGTTCGCGATCGAGGCGCGAGCCACGCTGCCCTCTATCGATGCAGCCGCCGTCACCCCTGACGAGGTGTTCTCGGGCTTGCTCATGCAGCAGATGCGACTGCGCCACGATCAGCAGGCGCCAGTGTGGGAAGGTTAGGGGCAGTACTCCGAAAATACCCTTCAAATTTGCACGAAACCCCGAGATTTGCATGTATCGCGACGCCGTCGCGCGTAGGGTGGTCGTTAATTTTGCAAAGTCGCGACGCAGCCGAGTCTGCCACAGAGCCCAAAAATGCCGAGGTACTGGCGGCCATCGAATCCCTTAGAAAAGACATGACGGCAGCTAACGACTCCCTCAGGAAAGATCTGATGATGGAGATCGCCGCCTTGATGGTCACTCTGATGGGTTTGATGTTCGCGGCGCTGACTTGGGTCGGTGCCTAGCCTCTCCCGACCCGATCGCATTACTCCCTGACGAACGGCGGCGGGCTGTAGGTCACCCACGGACGTATTTTTTGTCCCATCTGGGTATCGATCACCCCGAGCGTGTCTGCGCTCCACGAGTTCATCCGCAGGGTGACGCACTCTTCTTGGGGTTCGGGTTAATCCATCGTAGTATCACGGACCCTCGCTGACTAAATATTTGATCTTCTGGTGCACTTTAATCCCTTGATGTTCAGTCGTCGCTCAGGTGGTGCAGTCGTCGCAGCCGCATTCGCGGTGGTACTCGCCGGTTGCACGAACTACGTGGGCGAAAGCGAGCACCAAGCGCGGCTCGAGGTGGCTGACTACAGCGGTTGGGTCCGCGCCAAGTCCGACGCCCGCGACGAGACTCTCCGCGAGATTGGCCAGGTCAAGGTAGGGCGGCTTAAGCAGGGTGACGAGGCGACGCTCCCGCTCGAGGTGACGGGCGCACATAAAGCGGTCGTCATTGCGGCCTGCGACGAGCGGTGTTCCGATCTCGATCTGAGGGTCGTCACCGACGATGGTCGACTCATCGGCCTCGACGAGGGCGATGATGACTATCCACAGGTACACATCGAAGCGGGCAAGACCAACTCGCTCAAGTTGCGGGTAAGCATGGTGAACTGTGCGTCCTCCAGTTGCTCGTTCGCATTTTCACAACTCGAATACGAAGACTACGCCGGTGGCTCGGGCACGTGCTTTGCGGTATCGCCGGACGGTCTATTGATGACCTCGCTCCACGTGGTCGACGGGGCCTCAAAGATTTCGGTCGTTTTTCCGGATGGCCGTCGAGGCGAAGCGACGATGCTGCGTCGCTCCAAAGACAATGATCTTGCCGTGCTGCGTGCCAATGTCGCCACGCCCATCTGGCTGCCCCTCGCCGCAGGCTCCGAGATCATGGTCGGGATGCAGGCGTTCACGGTGGGGTTCCCGTCGCCGCGCATGCTCGGCTCCGAGGTGAAGTTCACCGAAGGCAACATCTCTTCGCTTTCGGGATACGACGAGGAGCCCACGCTGATGCAGGTGTCGATTCCGATCCAGCCAGGCAACTCGGGTGGACCGGTGCTCTCTTACTCGGGGCGGGTGCTTGGGGTGATCGAGGCGTCGGTCGACGCCGACTCGGACGGCACCCCGATGCAGCTGACCAACTTCGCGCGTAATGCTCGCGTCGCTGCGCTACTTTTGCCTTCGCAGACCAAACTTCCCGCGATCATGCCGCCTCGCTCCCGCGAGCAAGCGGTCGAGCGCGCACTCAAGGCGGTGTGTCAGGTGAAGGCGGAGTAGGCGAGGGTCTACTTCATGCGATGCAGCCCGCAGAGCTTGTTGCCGTCCGGGTCGCGAACATACGCGAGATAAAGAGACCCAATACTGCCGGTCCGCACGCCCGGTGGGTCTTCGATCGACGTCCCGCCGTTCGCCACGGCCGTATCGTGAAACTGCTTCACCTGCTCGGGCGAGTCGCACTTGAAGCCGATGGTGCTGCCGTTGCCGAACGAGGCGGGCTCATCGTCGATGGGCTCGCTCACGCAAAACATGTTGCCGCCCGCCTGATAGAAAAGCCGCATGTGCCCTGTGCCGGCTTCGTTACGCATGGCGGGCTTCGCGCCGAACATGGCGAGTAGCGCATCGTAAAAACGTTGCGAGCGATCGATGTCGTTCGACCCGACCATGATGTGACTGAACATGAGGCGGCTCCTTTGAGGGGTTTCGTGCGAGGGTAGTCTTCGCAGGGACCGGCGGCAAGGAAGAGAAGATCAAAAATTGAACCGATGCCTCCTTAGGCTTCGCGGTATGACGTCTTTTCATAGCGAAGTCATCGGTTGCGCGGTCTGCGGCACGGTATCGTCCTTCCGAGCGCTCTCGAGCACGAGCGCCTTCGGGAGCTTCGATCTCGATCTGCGGCCGCCTCCGCTGCAGCGACACACCATGGAGTTTTGGCAGCAGGAGTGCCCCTCATGCGGATACGTCAACGTCACGATCGGCACGCCCCTGAAAGGTGCCGCCGACATCGTCCATTCACCGGAGTTCGCGGCCTTGCGCGCGGTCTCCGACGAGCCTGCCCTCGTCAATCGATTCAAGCGACATGCTTTGCTCGTGGCGGACGAGCCGATCCAAAGCGGGTGGACCCTGCTGCATGCCGCGTGGGTGTGTGACGACCTCTTCTTGCGCGAGCTCGCGATGCGTTGTCGCGAAGACTGCGCAGATCTTTGGTCTTCGGCGACCTACGGATATGACGAGGACTCTGCGCGCATGCAGTCGGTCCTGGTCGACGTTCTGCGTCGGGCGGAGCATTTTGACGAGGCCGATATGCTGATCGATATCGCTCTGCGGTCGGCGGGTGCCACGCCCACGATGGTTCACGTACTGCAGTTTCAGAGGGGTTTGGTGGGTGCGTGCGATGGGGGCGTCTACACGGTGGAGCAAGCCCTTACCGCGATGGGGCAGCCATTCCCCAATCAGCGCTAAACTATCTGGGTGCCTCGAAGAAAACCGCTGCCGGGCGCACCGCCCGAACTCTCCCGCACTGCGCTCGAAGATTTCTTGCGTTGCCCACGGTGTTTTTATCTGCATCGAAAGCGCGGACTCAAAAAAATCCCCTCCATCCCGCTGACGCTCGCGGTGGCGACCGACGCACTCCTCAAAAACGAGTTCGATGCGATCCGCGGCACCGACGAGTCCCACCCGGTGTGGCAGGCGGCGGGGCTCGATGTCCGCGCCTTCGTTCACCCTGATCTCGAAGATTGGCGCAGTAATTTCAAGGGACGGCGTGCGGTGCATGGACCGACCGGCGCCACGATCTACGGCGCCGTCGACGATATCTGGGAGAACCGCCGGACCGGCGAGTTGCATATCGTCGATTACAAATCGACCTCGAAGCAGGGGACGCCCGATCTCGAGGGGCTGTTCGGATCGGGCTACAAGCGGCAGATCGAGATCTACCAATGGTTATTTCGGCAGGCCGGGTTTTCAGTCAGTCCGACTGCTTATTTTTTGTACGTCAACGGTAGCAAGCAGGGTGGTTTCTACGAGGGTGGCGAGGGGCGGATGCGTTTCGAGACGACGCTGATTGCCCACCACGGAGGCACGGACTGGGTCGAGGACTGCATCTGCGCGGCGGTGACGTGTTACAACAGCGTCGAGGTGCCTGATTCGTCGGCTGATTGCGAGACCTGCCGCTATGTCGTCCAGCGCGCCGAGATCAATATTTGATCCACTGAAACCGTTTAGTGGGGTCCCATGGCCCGCTTCGAAAAACTACAAGAACTCTTCGCCATTCTTTGTCGTACGCGCGAGGTCCGCTCGCTCGCCTCGCTATGCGATGAAATGGGTGCCTCCCAAGCGACCGTCAAACGCCTCATCGCATTCCTTCGTGATCAGCGTGGCGTCGATATCAGATACGACCGCGAACAAAACGGCTACCGACTAGAGCGCAGTCCCGACGATCCGAACGCTGCCGCGCTGCTTGGACTCACAGGACGGGAGATCTCTGCGCTGCTCGAAGCCGAGGCGCTGCTCGAGCAGATTCCACCAGGGTTCATGCGCGATGAAACCGAGGCCGCTCGTGCGCGGCTCGGCAAGGTGCGCCGTCAGGCGCTCGGCAAGGGGGAGCTCAAAGATCGCGTCCGACTGCGGATGTCGCAGATTCGCGCGACCAGCGCCGATGCATTCGCGACGGCGCTTGCGGCATTGCGCTCGCGTCGAAGGCTCGAGTTCGTTTATCGAAGCCGCAGTCGCGACGAGGAAAAAACCCGCAGAGCCTCACCGTTGCGTCTGACGTTCTATCGGAGCAATTGGTAACTTGCAGCGTGGTGCCATGAACGCGAAGAGCTTCGAGTGTTCTCGGTCGATCGCATCACTCGGCCGCGCTGCCTCGCCGACGCGGTGTATGACCCGCCGGGCGAACTCGTGGCCGCCGAGCTCGACTCGAGTTACGGCATTTTCACCGGCAGGGCCGACAAGGTCGCGGTGTTGCGCTTCAATGATTTGGCGGCCCGCTGGGTGGCCGAAGAAGAGTGGCACCCGGGCGTCAAGAACGAACCGCAGAGCGATGGCGGGGTCATCATGCGCATTCCGTACAAGCATGAGACCGAACTCGTGATGGACATTCTCCGCCACGGCCCCCACGTCGAGGTGCTTGGACCCGCCTCGCTCCGCAAGTCGGTGGGCGAGGCGCTCTCGACCGCCGCTAAGAAGTACGCCGACGCCAACCCACGCTGAACGAGTTCTTCGAAGCGGGGCGGCGTCGGCCGTTCGTCAGCCCCGCGGGCGGCGCTCCGAGCGTCGCTGGCGTTGCTCTCGTCCGCCGCCTTGTTCCATGCGACCTTCCCGACGCTCCATCATGCGTTGACGCCGTTCGGCACGGTTGGCTTCGAGGCTGTTGAGTTGGTCCGGAGTGAGCAGGCTGCGCGCGTTGCTCTGGAACTGTTGCTGCTGCGTACGCAGTTGAGCGCGTGCGCTCTCGAGGTTTTGTCGTGCTTGCGCGGTGATCGAGTCGTAGTTGGGATCGGTACGCGGCGTATCGGCGAGCGTCTGTTGCGCGGAGCGGACCTGAGCTCGAAGTCCCTCTGTAGCCTGCCGATGATTCTCTTGTAGCGAACGCAGTTGGGCTCTCTGGGAGTCGCTCAAGTTGAGGTCGTTGAGGGCGGACTCGAGCCGTCGGGCATCGCGGCCGCCCGCGCGGTCAGACTCGACGCCTTGGGCGTGCGCGGGGCCGATCGCCCCGGCGATGGCGAGCGCGACGACGGGTAGCGCGAGGAAATACTTTGTAGCGGTCATGGAAGCCTCCGATGGATGTGACGGGGCGCGGGTTTGCGCTGTGGTGTGCAATTTGACCAGAGACCTCTGTGAAAATTCGTCAACGGATGCCCCTGTATCGGTCAAGATTCGTCAATCTTTCGGGGGTGCACCCGATGCGATACAGTCATCAGCGATGAAAACCAAAATTTTCGGTTCCTCGGGCGTTCGACGTTGGCTTGCGGTGGGTCTGCTGGCGCTTGGGGTGCTGTCGGTGACGGCAGCCGATCGGCCGGCGGGCAACGATCGCCATGTCTACGTCGTTCCCGTCGAGGGCATCATCGACCTGGGTCTCGCGCCCTTCATCAAGCGGGTCACGGATCAAGCGGCGAGCGACGGTGCCGCTGCCGTAGTGCTCGAAATCAACACCTTCGGTGGTCGGGTCGACGCCGCGGTGCTGATCCGCGATGCGCTGCTCGAGAGCAAAGTGCCGACCGTCGCCTTCATCAACAAGCGTGCGATTTCCGCGGGCGCTTTGATCGCGCTCGCGAGCGAAAAAATCTACATGACCGACGGCGCCACCGTCGGAGCGGCTCTGCCGGTGCAGGGCGGATCGCCGGGTTCCGCGCCGCAGCCCGTCGAAGAGAAGACCATTTCCTACTTGCGCAAAGAATTCAGTGCGACGGCGGAGGCGAGGGGGCGTCCCGCTCGACTCGCCGAGGCGATGGTGGATCCGGATGTCGAAATCGCCGGAGTCATCGCAAAGGGCAAGTTGTTGACCCTCACCACCGATGAAGCAATCGAGCAGAAACTCATCGACGGAAAAGCCGCCGATCTCGAGCAGATGCTCGGAACGCTCGGGCTCGCGGGAGCCGAATTGCGTACGGCCGAGGAGTCGTGGGCGGAGACGATCGTTCGGTTCTTGACGAATCCCGTGGTGAGCTCACTCCTTATTACTGTCGGCTTGCTCGGGGTCATCACCGAAATCCGCACCCCCGGCTTCGGCTGGCCGGGTTCGATCGGTCTCGCATCGCTCGGGCTGTTCTTTTGGGGACATTGGTTGGTGCAGTTGGCGGGATATGAAGAGCTTCTGCTCTTCGGGCTCGGGGTCTTGTTGCTGGCCGTCGAGGTGTTCGCGTTCCCGGGCTTCGGGGTGATCGGTGCGCTCGGCGTGGTGAGTTTGCTTGCTGGCCTCGCGCTGAGTCTGCTCGGTCCCGGCTCGACCGCCGGGGTGATCGTGAGTGTGCTCACCCGACTCGTCACATCGGTGTTGGTGGCGGTGCTGGCTGCGCTCGCGTTGCTACGGTTTTTGCCGCGGACGCCTTTCGGTCGAAAACTCGTGCTCGACACCGGGATGACTGCCGACCAAGGGTATGTCTCGGCGCCGGAGGACGAGATCAAATTATTGGGCCGTGCGGGTGTCGCCGTGTCGCCCTTGCACCCTGCGGGATTGGCCTCGATCGAGGGTCGTCGCATCGACGTCATCTCGGAAGGCGAATACATCGATTCCGGGGAACCGATCGTCGTGATTCGAGTCGATGGCAATAGGGTCGTCGTTCGCAAAGGAGAGGGGTAAATAATGGACGCCACAGGACTCGTCGGCTTGTTTGGCACCGGCACCGTGTTGCTGTTTTTGCTGGTTGCGCTGTTCATCGTCCTTTATTTGGTGCCGATCCCGCTGTGGATCGCGGCCTGGGCCTCCGGTGCCTATGTGGGGCTGACCACACTCGTGGCCATGCGCCTGCGGCGTGTGCCGCCCAATATCGTGATCAACGCCCGCATCAGCGCCGTCAAGGCGGGGCTCGACATCACGCTCAATGATCTCGAGGCGCACTTTCTCGCAGGCGGCAACGTCGGGCGCGTGGTCAACGCGATGATCTCGGCCGACAAGGCGAGCATCCCGTTGACCTTCAAGCGTGCGGCGGCCATTGATCTTGCCGGCCGTGACGTGCTCGAAGCCGTCAACATGTCGGTGATTCCGAAGGTGATCGAAACACCAAAGATTGCAGCCGTTGCCAAAGATGGCATTCAGCTCATCGCGGTGTCGCGCGTCACCGTACGGACCAACATCGATCGTCTCGTCGGCGGTGCGGGCGAAGAAACCATCATCGCGCGAGTCGGCGAGGGCATGGTGAGCACCATCGGTTCGGCGGCCACCCACAAGAGTGTGCTCGAAAATCCCGACCATATTTCGAAGCACGTGTTGTCGAAGGGGCTCGATGCCGGAACGGCGTATGAAATTCTGTCCATCGATATCGCCGACGTCGACGTTGGCAACAACATTGGCGCGAAGCTCCAAATCGACCAGGCGAATGCCGACAAACAAATCGCGCAAGCCAAAGCCGAAGAGCGTCGTGCGATGGCCGTCGCGCTCGAGCAGGAAATGCGCGCGCGTGTCGTCGAGGCCGAAGCCGAGGTGCCGCGGGCGATGGCCGAGGCCTTCCGCAGCGGCAACTTGGGCGTGATGGATTACTACCGCATGCGTAATGTGCAGGCGGATACGGCCATGCGTGACTCGATCGCCGGTACGACCGACGACAACGCGCCGACGCCGCCCACGACGCGCTGATCCATCGAGACCTCGTACCGTGGATTTCGAAGATCTCATCGTCGGTCTCGTCGCGGGTATCGCATTGCTTTGGCAGGCTGCGGTGTGGCTCAAGGAGCAACTCGACAAGCAACAAAAAATGCCCGCGCCGATCGTCGTTCCGAAGTCCGTTCGAGAGCCAGGGCCGGCTCCCGAGGACGCGGAATTGAGCGCGCGCGCGATCGAGTCGCCGGCATTCTTTCGCAAGACTGTGCCGGCTGCCGTCACGCTGCCTTCTGCCGCCGAGCGCGGTCGGAACCTGCGCCAGCAATTGGGGCTCGATCAGCGGAGCGCTCTGCAGCGTTCGATAATTTTGATGACTGTTCTCGGCCCGTGTCGCGCCAATGAGCGTGGGACGGGTAACCACCGTTCATGAGGGTTATGACGATGAAGAAATTTTTGATGATGGCGATTTCGGCTGGCGTTCTTGCGGCAACCTCTGCCTTCTCGGCTTCCGGTGATGCGGCACTCAAACAGGCCGTGGCGGGCGAGTGGCGATCGGCCGAGGACAAAGCGCGTGATGGCGAGCGTCGCCCGCTCGAGAGTCTGGCGTTCTGGGGTCTGAAGCCTGGTGCCAGCATCCTCGAAGTGCAGCCGGGCGGCGGTTGGTGGACTCGCATCCTGGCGCCCTATGCAGCGCTCTCAGGTGGGCGCTACACGGCGACGGCGGCCGACCTCAATAATCCGTCGCTGAGCGATGCCGCACGCAAAGGGCGCGCCGATTTCGCTGCGCGTTATGCGGACGAAAAAGTCTTCGGCAAGGTCGAGCTCGTCAACTGGGGCGCAACGGCGGCTCCGCTTCCGCAAAACGCCTACGACTTCATTCTGTTGTCACGCGTGATCCACGGCTGGATGCGTGCGGAGGGTGCGCTCGAGCGTAACCTTGCGAGTGTCGCCGGCTCTTTGAAGCCGGGTGGCGTGCTCGCCGTCGAGCAGCATCGCGGTAATCCGGGCGCGCAAGATCCCAAGGCCGAAAGTGGTTATGTCACCGAGGCGTTCGTGATCGAGGCGGCGCAGAAGGCCGGGCTCCGACTGGCGGGTCGCTCCGAGGTCAACGCGAACGCGAAGGACACCAAGGACCACCCGTTCGGCGTCTGGACTCTCCCACCGACGCGCATCACCGTACCTTATGGTTCGGGCAAGGCACCCGATCCAACCTTCGATCGCAGCAAGTACGATGCGATCGGCGAGTCTGATCGAATGACGTTGCGGTTCGTCAGATAACGCGTCTCAGCCTTCTTGCGCCAGTCGCTTGAGGTCTGCGGCGAAACGATCGATCTCGAGACTCGGCTGTGCGATGAGCCGCAACTGGTTCTCGCGGTCGTAGACGTAGATCGTGGCGGAATGGTCGATGGTGTAGTCGCCGCCCGTCGTCGGGACCTTCACGGCTATGGCATGGAATGCCTTGACCACCTTCTCGAGGTCGGCGGGCTCTGGCCGTAATCCGATGAACGACTCATCGAAACTTTTGACGTAGGCACCCAGACGGTCTGGGGTATCACGCTCGGGGTCGACGCTGACGAGGAGTACTTGCACTTTGCCCGCATCCTCGCCGAGCGCATTGCGCACCTGACGCAGACGCATGAGCGTGGTCGGACAGACGTCCGGGCAGCGTGTAAAGCCAAAGAAAACAAGCGTGACCTGACCTTTGAAGTCGTCGATCCGACGAATGTTTCCCTCGGTGTCGGGGATGCCGAGCCCTCGCCCATAAGCAAGGTTCGTGACCTCTGTCGCGTTGAACGACGGCGGAGGAGGTGAGCAGGCGGTTGCGAGGACCGAGGTGAGCAGGACGAGTGCGAGAGGCTTGGATCTCATCGGGTCCGCGCTTCGACGCTGAACTCGACTTTGACCTCCCCGGTCTTGGCGAAACGGAGCGTCACTGGGAAGGTACTGCCCGCGACGAGCGGCGCTCCGATGTCCATGAACATCAGATGCAAACCGCCTGGCTGCAACACCACACGTCCGCCCGCCGGAATGGCGAGGCCGCCTTCGACCGGACGCATGCGCATGACGCCGCCGTCCATGTTCATGGAATGAATCTGCACTTCGCGTGCGATGGGTGTGCTCGCAGAGATAAGTCGGTCTTCCCCGTCGCCCTGATGGACGATGGTCATGAAGCCGCCGCCAACGGTTTGACCCGGCGCGGACGCACGCGCCCAGGGGCGTTCGATGGTGATGGGACCTGCAGCGATGGCATGACCGACCGAGGCGACCAGAACGAGCAGCATGAGCGGCAATTTCATGGGCCCGATTATATCGGGCAGAATGAGACGATGAGTAAAGCAAGGCAAATCCTCGGCGCGCTCGTGTTTTACGGGCGATTCGCAGCTTCGTTCTCGCAAGTGGGGTATCTCGCCCGTCGAGTGTTCTGGCCTCCGTTCAAGCCTGATTTTCGTGGCCAACGTTGGCTCGTGACGGGCGCCTCCGGCGGACTGGGTCGCCAGATGGTGTGGGCGGCGCTGCAAGGCGGCGCTACGGTCATCGCGGCGGCACGTTCCGAGACCAAGCTTCGCGAACTGGCGTCCGACGCCTCGGCTGCAGGACTCTCGGGACTCGAGATCGAGCGCTGCGATTTCACCTCCCTGCGCGACACGCGCCAACTTGTCGAGCGGCTGTCGTCGCAAGGGAGCCGGATCGACGTGCTCATGAACAATGTCGGTGTGATGAACGATGAGCTTGTCATTACCCCGGAAGGTCTCGAGGCCTCATTCGCCTCCAACCTGCTCGCCCATTACGTGCTCACCGAAGGGTTGATCGAGCGGCGCGTCATCGCACAGGGCAGTGCGGTGGTCAACATCACCTCGGGCGGTGGTTACAGCGTGCCGCTCTCCACCGCGCTACTGAACGTGACCGATCCGGCGCAGTTCAACGGGGTGGTGGCCTACGCAGCCCACAAGCGGGCGCAGATATCTTTGACATCGTTCTGGCGCGAACAGCATGGCGGAGAGGGCGTGGGGTTTTACGTCATGCACCCGGGCTGGGCCGATACAGCCGGTGTACAGCGTTCGTTGCCGCGGTTCCGCCGATTGTTCAGACCCGTATTGCGCAATGCGCAATCGGGTGCCGATACGGCGCTTTGGCTGGCGGCGACCCGGCCGAGCCAGCCTTCGCAGGAGCTCGTCTGGTTCGATCGGAAAATCCGCGCCGCGCACGCGTTTGCCTACACACAGGCCACCAAAGAAACGGCAGCAGATCTCGCCAATTACCTCGCGAGCATCTCCCGCTCGAGCGTGCGTGAGGAGAGATAAAAACACCAGGCTGCCGGCAGCATGAAGAGGGCGGTCAGGGACATGGAGTTCTGCAGACCCTCGGCATAGACCATCGTGCAAATTCTTTGCTGATCGGGTGAGAGTAGCGATGCGGCCTTCGGATTACAGGCGCTGACGCTCAGCGTGTCGGCGACGCCTTTCGCCTCGAGTGCTGCGCCCATGAAACCATCGCTCATCAAACCGACGATCTGCGGGCCGAGACCGTTGCCGACGAGGGCGATGATGAACAACATGATCGCGATGGCCGAGGCCCGCGACGAAGCGGGGACGACGCCCTGGCCGATGGTGTACTGCGCGCCGAGATAGCCGTAGTGCAGGAGTGCGGCGAGGAGCCACAACCCGAGCGCGAGGTCGAGTCTGTCGCCCGGTTGATTGAAGGCCAGAATGTAGAGCGGGGCGGCGAGCGCCATGGTGATGGCCGGCCAGATGGCGACGACGCGGATCGTGCGCTGGTTGAGCGCATCGATGACGTAGCCGGCGAGCAGCGTTCCGAACGCACCGGCGACGCTGAGCGGCACACCGAAACGCAACGCGAATTCGCCGGGCGTCAGCCCGTGCAGTCGCTGCATCATGGGCGCCTGGAAGCTCGCGAATCCGAATCCGACCATGGCGATCAGCGATGCACCGATGGTCATGAACCAATAACTACGCTTCGTCAGGAGCAGATTCCAGGTTGCGGTGATCCCCATCCTTTCGGATTTCGGCAGATCGGGTGGATCGGAATAGCCGCGCGGCGGCTCGCGGAGGGTGAGCCAGACCACGAACGCGAAGAGCACTCCCGGTACGCCCAGCGCGATGAAGGCGAAGCGCCAACCGTAATCGGAGCCCCAGTCGAGCCACTCGGGCAGTTGCGAGAGACCGACGAAACCGAGAGCTGCCTTGACCGCTTCATCGGACATCTGTCCGAGCGGCCCACCCACAAGATAGGCGAGCATGTTGCCGAGCATCACGCCGGTCGAGAAGATGGCGAGTGCCTTGGCGCGGGCCGACGCACGATAGTAGTCGCCGATCAAAGAATTGGAGGGCGGGGTGCTGCCCGCCTCGCCGATGGCGACACCCACGCGCGCGATCAGCAGGAACAGGAATCCGGTGGCGAATCCGCAAAGCGCGGTCATCAACGACCAGAGCGCGATGCACACGGCGATGATCGTCACGCGGTTATGTCGATCGGCGGCGAGCGCGATGGGGATTCCCATGAGCGCATAGAACAGCGCGAACGGGGGACCGGCGAGGAACCCGAACTCGGCGTCGGAGAGACCGAAGTTGGAGATGACCGGCTGCGCGAGCACCCCGAGTAGCGCACGATCGATGAAGTTGAGCGTGTAGATGGCCGTGAGCGTGATCAGCACGTACCAGCGATAGGACGCGCTACCGAAATCCCGTCCCTGGGCGGTGGGGTTGGTCGGGTGACTCACCCCGGAACTATACTGCGGATATGGCCCGAATAATCATTCTCGCGCTGCTCGTGATCGGCGCTTTGCTGCTCTGGCGGAGTTGGCGCAACCGCAAATAAAAACGGCTGCAACCCGGAGGCTGCAGCCGTTCTTTGCGGACCCACCCGCGACGAGCCCAAGAGGCTCGGCGTTGGCTTATTTCTTGGGCTTCTTGGCGTCTTCGATGACCTTTTCCGCGACGTTGCGCGGCACGAGGTCATAGTGCGAAAACTCCATGGTGTACGAGGCGCGACCACTCGACATCGCGCGCAGCTGACCGATGTAACCGAACATTTCGGACAGCGGCACGGTCGCCACCACCGCAATGTTGGTGCCTCGCTCGAGCTGGTCCTGGATCGAGCCACGGCGACGGTTGATGTCGCCGATGACGTCGCCGAGATAGTCACCCGGGGTGACCACTTCGACTTTCATTACAGGCTCGAGCAGCACGGGGCCGGCCTTCGGCAGCGCTTCGCGGAAGCAGGCTTTTCCGGCGATTTCGAAGGTGAGGGCGTTCGAGTCGACGTCGTGGTAGCTGCCGTCGAAGAGCGTCGCACGGAAGTCCACGGTGGGGAACTTCGCAAGTACGCCTTCCTCGAGCTGCATCTTGAGGCCCTTCTCGACCGACGGAACGTACTCGCGCGGGACTGATCCGCCGACGGTGGCGTCGACGAACTCGAATCCCTTGCCGCGCTCGAGCGGCTCGAACTTGATCCACACCTCGGCAAACTGACCGGCACCGCCGGTCTGCTTCTTGTGGACGTACTGCTGTTCGACCGCCTTGGTGAAGGCTTCACGGTAGGCGACTTGAGGCTCGCCCATGATGCCTTCGACGTTGAACTCGGTGCGCATACGGTCGAGCGTCACGTCGAGGTGAAGCTCGCCCATGCCACGAAGGATGGTCTGACCCGTTTCGCGATCGGTCTCGAGACGCAGCGAAGGATCGGCACGAACCATCTTGCCGAGGGCGGCGCTGAACTTCTCGAGTTCACCCTTGGATTTCGGCTGCACCGAGACGCTGATGACAGGCTCGGGGAAGCGCATGCGCTCGAGCACCACCGGATGATCGGCGTCGCAGAGCGTGTCGCCGGTGTCGGTTTCGGCCAAAGAAACCAACGCGATGATGTCACCTGCGCGGGCTTCTTCGATGGCATTGGCTTCTTTGGCGAACATTTCGACCATGCGACCGATTTTTTCGCGCTTGCCACGGGTCGTGTTGGTGACCGACATGCCCTTGGTGAGCACGCCGGAGTACACGCGCACGAAGGTGAGCGCGCCATAGGCGTCGTTGATGACCTTGAACGCGAGCGCGGCGAACGGTTCGTCGTCCGAGCAGATGCGCTCGCCGATCGGGTTGCCGTCGGCGTCGACGGTGTTGATGGCGGCGACGTCGGTCGGTGCCGGCAGGTAGTCGACGACCGCGTCCAGAACCTGGGTGACACCCTTGTTCTTGTACGACGAGCCGCAGAGCACCGGCGTGAAGCCGCCCGTCACGGTTCCTTTGCGCAGACAGGCGATGAGCGTGTCGATCGACGGATCTTTTTCGTCGATGAGATAGGCTTCCATCGCCGTATCGTCCATCTCAAGACAGGTGTCCACGAGCTCCTTGCGGTACTCGGCGATCTTGCCGAGCAGCTGGCGGTCGGACGGGACGGTGATGCCGAGCTTGTCGACGATATCGTCGGTGATGTCGAGTTCGGCGGGCTTCGCATCGCGATCGTCGGAGTCCCATACGAGCGCTTTCATGCGAACGAGATCGATCATGCCCTTGAAGTTGTCTTCGGAGCCGATCGGAAGTTGGACCGGCAACGGGCGCGCGCCAAGGCGCTTCTTGATCATGTCGACGCAGCGCGTGAACGAGGCGCCGCTACGATCCATTTTGTTGACGTAACAAATACGCGGGACGCCGTAGTTGTCGGCGAGGCGCCAGTTGGTTTCGGACTGCGGTTCCACACCGGCCACGCCGTCGAACACCACGACTGCACCGTCGAGTACGCGCAGCGAGCGGTTCACTTCGATGGTGAAGTCGACGTGCCCCGGGGTGTCGATGACGTTGATCTTCTTCTTGCGCCAGAAGGTCGACACCGCCGCGGACTGAATCGTGATGCCGCGCTTCTGTTCCTGCTCGAGGTAGTCGGTGGTCGTCGAGGACTTCAGGTCCTTCGTGTCGTGCACGTCGACGATGGTGTGCTTGCGCCCCGTGTAATAGAGGATGCGCTCGGTCGTCGTGGTCTTGCCCGCGTCGACGTGGGCGATGATGCCGATGTTTCGAATGTCGGCAAGGGGTGTTGTACGGGGCATGGCAGGTTCCGTCCTGTCAGTAGTGTAGGGGCTCGGGTAAACCCCGAATTATAGCCGTAAAGGGCCTGTTCGATCGATACCTCGGGGAGGGTCAAACTTCAGGGGGGTAAACGCAGGGGGGGTAAACGGACTTCGAGAAGGGGGGTGGGGACTTCGGGGTTTCGGGGGCGCCCCTCGTGGGGTCAGCGCCTCGGAGGCCCGGAGGCTGAGCCTCTCGGGGGCCGCGAACCTAGCCTTGGCCGACGCGCAGCGCCTCGCGATAGTCCGCCCGCAGGAGCTCCTGAAAATGATGCACGCCCGACTCGCGCGTCGGATTCAACAGGCCCGACACGTAGGAGCCGCTCTCGAGGTTGCGTTGCACGTCCTCGCAGATGCGGATGTCTTCCTGCTGAATGAGATCCGAGAACTCCCGGTCGTTGGCGAGTGGCGCCTCACGATAGAGAAAATCGAACTCCACGCGACATCGGTTGCCTCGCAGGGGCAGCACTCGATTGGTTTGCAACCTTCCCGGCAAGATGTTGAGCATCGTGTTCGGGTAGATGAAGTAATAGAGCACTTCGCCGGAGCCGTAGGCATCGGGCGCGCTGTCGAGCGGGCTCGACTGCAGCGAGTGCCATCGCGAGAGCGTCGTCGTGTAGCTGCGGTAATCGAGGATGGCGTTCAGCGTCGGATGGACGTGCGGAACGTGATAACCCTCGAGGTAGTTGTCGATGTAGGTTTTCCAGTTGCAGTCGATGTCATACGACACGCGAGCATGAAAGCGCAGGTCAGATAGTCGATGCCCTGCGCGCGAAAGACGGGGCGAGATCTCGGTAAAGACATCCTCGAGCGTGGCGGGGCCCTGCGCGTGCCGACCGAAGATCAGCCCTTCCGATTCGGCGATTTCGATTTCGGGTAGTCGGATCGAAGCGGGATCAAAACCTTCTGCATCACGCATTTCCGGTGCCGAGAGCAACTGCCCGTCGAGTCCATAGGCCCAGGCGTGGTAGCGGCAGCGCAGAAAAGTCGTGCCGCCGCCGCGACAGGGTTCGAGCGGTCCTGCGCGATGTCGACAGACGGCGTGAAACCCTCTGATTCCCTGCGCCGAGCGGACGACGACGACATCAGTGCCGCCGAGTGATGCCATGAGCAGATCGCCGTCGGTCGATAGCTGGCTGCGGTGTCCAAGATATTGCCAATGCCGCGCGAACACCGCGCTGCGCTCGACTTCTGCGATGGGGCCCTCGCGATACATCCATGCGGACAGGGCGCGCGCACCGGCTGCAGGTTGCGCCTCGATATCGGCTTGGTCGAAGGCGGACTCGAGCAGCGGGAGCGCAGGGGTGATCACTGCAGCGACCGTGGAGGGCGGCCGCCGAGTCGTACGAGATGTCCAGGCCGCTCGCGCGTGATGTGTCCATTGCGGATCACGGGCTTTCCGGCTACCCAAGTGCCGATATACCCGTGCGAGGTCTGCATCAAGCGCTTGCCGCCGGCGGGCAGATCGCGCACCAGATGCGGGATCGCGGGCGCAATACGCGAGGGGTCGATGAGATTGAAGTCGGCGCGCATCCCGAGAGCGATCTCGCCGCGATCATGCAGGCCGATATGACGGGCATTGCGGCGCGTGAGCATCTCGATGATGCGCTCCGGTGTGAGGCGGCCATCGCTGCGATCGCGTCCCCAGTGGCTCAGCATGAAGGTCGAGCTGCTGGCATCGCAGATCGTGCCGACGTGGGCGCCCGAGTCGGAGAGGCCATAGAGCACTCTCGGGTGATCGAGCATTTCGCGCGCTGTCGCAAGGGACCCCTCGTTGTAATTGAAGATGGGAAAGTGGATGAGGTTGCTGCCGTCGCCCTCGGCGAGGAAATCGTAAATCGCTTCGAGAGCGCTGCACCCGCGCTGACGCGCCTGCGCGAGCAGGCTGCGCGTGACGGGCGGTTCATAGTCCACATGGTTCTTGCCATCCGAATCTTTGATGACGAGCGGGAACATGCGGCCCGAGATCATCTCGATGCGCGCGAGCATGAGGTCGACGAGCGGCGGGATTGCGCTGCCGTCACCGGCGAGTCGGCCTGATGTTTCTTTGAGGAGGCGCGCCTTGCGGGCGGGATCACGCAATGCGACCGCTCGTTCGGGGAGCGGCATCGATGCGACCTCGATATAGGCCGGAAAGCCCATGAGTGGATGAAAAGTCGTATCGAGCCCGAGGATGACTCCAATGCCGCGAGGGCTCGCCTGCAGCCAGAGTGGCAGTCCGCCTGCGACGGCAGCATCGGTACGTGAACGGATCGCGCGCCACTGTTCGCCGCCGGGGTCGCGTTGCAGCCACGTCATGGAGAGCGGCTTGCCGCTTTCTCTGGCGAGCAGCTCGACGAGATCGAACTCGGCATCGAATCCGGCGGGGCCGTGCAGCAGGTTGAAGTCGCTGACGATTTGTACCACGCCGTGATCGATGTTTTTGAATGCGTGCGCGAGTCCGGCGAGCTCGGTGGCGGCCGCTTCGGAGGCGGGTGTCGCGAGTCCTGCGGTCGTTCGATGGTTGTCGGTTCGACCTGTGGAGAAGCCTGCAGCACCCGCCTCGAGGGCTTCGCGGAGCAGGCGACGCATCTGCGCGATGTCGCTGTCCGTGGCGGATTGCTGGGCGAGGGCGCGATCGCCCATCACGGCCATGCGTAACGGGTCGTGCGGCACCTGAACCAGAAAGTCAAGGCTGTGAGGCATGCGCTCGAGTGCGTCCATGTACTCGGGGAAAGATTGCCAGTCGAAGCTCACGCCTTCGGCGAGTGCAACGCCCGGGATATCCTCGACGCCTTCCATCAAAGAAATGAGTCCGTCGACGGCACGCTGCTTGTCACCCGGAGCGAGCGGCGCAAAGCCGACTCCGCAGTTGCCGAAAACCACGGTGGTTACACCATGATGGATGCTGGGGTTGAACGTTTCGTCCCAGCTGGCTTGTCCGTCGTAGTGCGTGTGCAGATCGACGAAGCCCGGAGTGAGCCATGCGCCGTGTGCTGCGATGTGCTCGCGCGCTTGGGAGTTGATTCGGCCCACTTCACGAATGCAGCCGTCGGCGATACCGACATCTGCGGTGCGCGGCGCAGCGCCCGTCCCGTCGATGACCGTGGCCCCTTCAATGACGAGATCGAGCATGGCGTATTCCTCGTGCGAGTTCAGCGCGGAATGCGCAAATCGACACCCACCGGACAGTGATCGGCGAGTTTGCGCTCGAGCGCGTCGCGCCCGTCGTAGGTGAGTCGTACGAACGAGTCGGGCATGCGCCACTCGGCGAGTTTGGCGCCGAGCACGACATGGTCGATATAGCTGCGATAGTTTTGATCGGGCGCGCAGTTCATGAAGCGCTGACCTTCTGCGACATTGAGAAGATCGGCGCCCGCCGGCTCGCCATCGTCGATCTCCGCCCAAAAATTACGGAGCTGTCCCTGCTCGTTTCGCGCGGGGCCGGGTTCGGCGAGCAGGTCGTGGTTGAAGTCACCGAGGATCGCGAAGCGTCGACCCGCCGAGGCCTGTTCGTCGATCCAGCGCTCGAGGATCGGCACTTGTTCGGCGAGGGTTTGGCAATCACGACGGGGGTCATCGAGGGGACGGCGCGGGCAACCGGCTTTCAAATGCACGGAGAGCAGTCGGAGTTCGCGCTTCTCGCCGGGATAAACGATGAGCACGGCCCCGCGACGGACGCGATCATCGAGCGAGAGCTCGACGAAATCTTCGCCGCAGCGGTGGGGCACACCTTTGCGGATGGCGAAACCGGTGTTCTGCACGCCCTCGCGACGGGAGAAACAAAAATCATGATTTCGGAAGACCTTGCGCGCGGCGGCCGCTCCATCGACTTCCTGCAACGCGACGATGTCGGCGTCGAGTTGCTTGGCGTAACGTTCGAGCGCCTGGAAGTCGAGTGACGAGCGCTCGAGTTCTTGCGCGACGTTGCAGGGAATGGAGCGCTCGCGAGGGCCGGGCGAGGCGCCGCGTGGGACGCATGTGCCCGAGAGTTTTCGGAATTCCTCCGGGGCGATCAGCCATTCGAGGTTCCAGGCTGCGATACGCAGCGTTTGATCGGCGGCAGGTGATGCCGTGCTCAACAGAGCAGCCATCATGAGTGTCAGAGCGAGCATCGAGCGGTACATGGCCCATTCTCGCCAAGGCAACCCACGATGCGCAAACCATGAAACGTTATGATGGTGCCCGTCATGAACGACCCGTCAAAAGAGCCGCCAGAGCGACTGCAGAAGGTTCTTGCCTCCTTGGGTCTCGGGTCCCGGCGCAGCATCGAAGAGTGGATCCGGGACGGACGCGTGACGGTGAATGGGGTCGTGGCCGAGCTCGGGGTGCGAGTTGGCCCCGCGGATCGGGTGCTGATTGACGGCCGACCCGTCGATCTCGCCGCTCGCGCGAGCGCAACGGCGTCTGTGGTGCTTGGGTATCACAAGCCCGTCGGCGAGATGACCACCCGCAGCGATCCGCAGGGTCGGCCGACCGTCTTCGAACGTTTGCCGCCGCCGCCTTCGGGTCGATGGGTCGTGGTGGGTCGTCTCGATGTGAACACCTCGGGTTTGTTGCTGTTCACGACCGATGGGGAGCTCGCGCATCGGTTGATGCATCCGTCATCAGAAGTCGAGCGCGAATATCTCGTACGCGTGCGGTCGCACCCCGATCGCGAGACACTCGAAAAATTGCGGCGCGGCGTCGAGCTTGAAGACGGATGGGCCCGATTCGATCGCATCGAGGCCGAGGCCTCCACCGACGGTCATGCATGGTATCGCGTCGTGCTGCACGAGGGCCGCAACCGTGAGGTACGTCGGTTGTGGAGCGCGGTCGGTCACGAGGTGAGTCGACTCATGCGGATTCGCTATGGCCCCGTGGTGCTGCCACGAGATCTGCGCCCCGGCGAGTCGCGGTTACTGCCCGCCGATCTCGTCGCCGAACTCTCGCGGGCCACTGCATGAAATCTTTGCGCCGCATTCGCCAAGCCTTCTGGGGTCTGGTGTTTGCTGCGCTCTGGCGTCGTGTTCGTGATGCGGGGGCTGTGCCACCGCCGGCGTTCAGTGTGTTGATCCGTGGCGGGCGGATCTACGACGGATCGGGCGGCGCGCCCATCGAGGCCGATGTCGGGCTCGTCGGCGATCGTATCGCCGCCATCGGCGATCTTGGTTGGATGCGTGGCCGCACGGAGATCGATGCGAGCGGTCTTGCGGTGGCGCCGGGGTTCATCAACAGCCTCTCGTGGGCCACGGAGTCGATCATCGAAGATCCGACCGCCGAGAGCGATCTGCGACAAGGCGTCACGCTCGAAGTGTTCGGTGAGGGGCTGTCGATGGGACCGCTCAATCCCGAAATGCGACGCGAACTTCGGCTGCGACGTGGTGACAGTCGCTATCCCATGGATTGGCACTCGCTTGGCGAGTATCTCGAATTCCTCGAGAAGCGCGGCATTGTGCCGAACGTGGCGTCGCTCGTCGGTGCGACCACGGTACGCATTCACGAACTCGGGCACTCGAATCGTGCGCCGACGGCAGCCGAGCTTGTTCGCATGCAGGATCTCGTGCGTACGGCGATGAGCGAGGGGGCGCTAGGCGTCGGCTCGTCGCTCATCTACGCTCCGGCGGCCTTCGCGGGGCACGACGAGCTGCGTGCGCTCGCGCTCGCCGCCGCCGAACATGGTGGAGCGTATTACTCGCATCTGCGCAGCGAATCGCGCCATCTCGTCTCGGCGGTCGAAGAATTGATCGACATCGCGCGAGCGACGCGGAAGCATTCCGAAATCTGGCACTTCAAGGCGGCAGGTCGCGACAACTGGCCCCTGCTCGCGGCAGCCATCGATCGTATCGAGGCTGCGCGCGCAGAGGGTCTCGATGTCGGGGCGAATGTCTATCCGTATCTTGCCGGCGCATCGGGCTTCGATGCAGCTATGCCCCCTTGGGTGCAAGAAGGCGGTCACGCCCAATGGCTGGAGCGACTGCGCGACCCCGATATCCGGCGGCAAGTCGTCAAAGAAATCGAGAGCATGCAGCCGGAGTGGGAGAGTCTGTATGCCGCGGCGGGTTCGGCCGAGAACGTGCGGCTACTCGGATTCCGGCATGCCGCCTTGCAGGAGTATTGCGGACTCACTCTCGCCGAGGTGGCAAAGAAGCGAGGGCGGACCGCCGCCGAGACTATCGTCGATCTCGTGCTCGAGGACGACAGCCGTGTACACGCTGCGTATTTCATGATGTCGGAAGACAATCTCAGGAGCCTAATGAAAGTGCCCTGGGTCGGCATCTGCTCCGACGAAGAAGCGTTGGCGCCGCGGGGCGCATTCCTGCAGCACTCGCCGCACCCGCGCGCCTATGGCGCGTTCGCAAGGTTCCTGGGGCACTACGTGCGTGACGAAGGCTTGCTCGGTCTTGCGGAGGCCATCCGTCGACTGACGAGTTTGCCGGCGGGCAATTTCAGGCTGGCGGACCGAGGAGTCCTTCGCGCCGGCGCGTATGCCGATGTGGTGGTGTTCGATCCCGAGCAGGTGCGAGATCTCGCGACGTATGCGCGTCCGCACCAGTTTGCCGTGGGCATGCGGCATGTGGTGATCAACGGACAACTCGCACTGCGCGATGGGGTGCCGACGGGCGCGCGTCCCGGCCGATTCGTGCGCGGACCGGGCGTTCAGCGGAACTTGTCGGGTCTCAGCACTTCGACGTCGACCACCCACATCACGATGGCGTAGTGCTCGTAGTACTTCTCGCGCAGGCGCGCGAGTACGCGTTCGGCGAGCGGGGTATCGCAGACGATCTCGACTCTGATGTTGCTGCTGTGCCCCCAATGCGAAGCGCGCAAACCCTTGTCGCCGCGACCGCGGACATCACTGATCGTGTAACCGGCGACCCCGAGCGATTCGATCTCGCGCACGAGATCGCGCTCGAGGTTCGATTCGGTGATCACGGTCAATAATTTTCGATGGGCCTCGGCAACGCCGGTCATGACGGAGTCCTCAGTAGCCACTCGGCCGCCTGCTGGTAAAGCGGGATGCCGACGAGAATGTTGAAGGGGAAAGTGATGGCGAGCGCGGCGGTCAAAGAAAGCGCCGGGTTCGCCTCAGGTACCGCGGAGCGCATCGCCGCCGGGGCGGCGATGTAGGACGCGCTTGCGGCGAGTGTTGCGAGCAGGATGGCACCGCCCACCGAAAGCTCCATGAGCGCAGCGAAGCCGAGACCGATCATGGCGAACGCAGGAGGAATCAAAAGTGCGAAAGCGCCCATGAAGAGGCCATGCTTTCGGAAGCCCCCGAGATGATCTGCAGCGATGAGGCCCATCTCGAGCAAGAAGACGGCGAGGATGCCCTTGAAAAGGTCAAAGAATAGCGGCGCGACGGGTTCGAGCCCCTCGGCGCCCGCCGCCCAGCCGATGGCGAGGCCCCCGAGGAGCAGCAACACACTTCGGCCAAGCAGCACCTCGTGGGCGATCTCGCCCCAAGGCGTCCCGGCCTTGACCCCCCGGGCGAGCAGGATGCCGAGGACGATGGCCGGGATCTCCAGCAGGACGAGCAGCAGGGGCAGGGTGGGTTCGTAGCTGATGCCAGCCCCGGCCAGGAAGGCGACGGCGACCGCAAAGGTGCCGATGCTGACCGATCCGTAATGGGCGGCGACGGCGGCGGAGTTGCTTCGGTCCAGCCGGCCGACATATCGCAGAATGAAAAAAGCTATGAAAGTCAATAAGATACCGAGGATCAGGGTGAGGAGAAGATCGAGGGCCAGACCGTCGGCGGGTTGCCGGGCAAGCTCGATACCCCCCTTCATGCCGATCGAAAGCAGCAACACAGTACTGACGAACTCGTAAATGGCAGGGGGTAGGCGCAGGTCGGCCTTCAGGATTCCGGCGCCGAGCCCCAGGGCGAAGAACAGGACGATCGGGTCGAGACCCATATTCAGATCGACTCCTTCATTGACACCCCAGCGTGGGGAAATCAGAATAGGCGGCTCGTTTCACGCGGAGGGGTACCCAAGCGGCCAACGGGAGCAGACTGTAAATCTGCCGGCTCACGCCTTCGTAGGTTCGAATCCTACCCCCTCCACCAGGCGAGTGGGAGAGAAGCATGAGTCGGCTTTTGTAGCGGATCCTGCGGGCTCACCCAAGCTTCTGAGATTAAGCGGGTGTAGTTCAATGGTAGAACCTCAGCCTTCCAAGCTGATGACGTGGGTTCGATTCCCACTACCCGCTCCAGGTTTCGGCTCACGTAGCTCAGTTGGTAGAGCACGTCCTTGGTAAGGACGAGGTCACCGGTTCAATCCCGGTCGTGAGCTCCAGAGTGAAGTAGTTGTCAGGGATTTTTTTGAACGGTTTTCAGGAGATACAGACGTGTCCAAGGAAAAATTCGAACGCAGCAAGCCGCACGTGAACGTAGGGACGATTGGTCACGTTGACCACGGCAAGACGACACTGACTGCGGCCTTGACGAAGGTGATGGCCGAGACGTTTGGTGGCGAGTTCAAGGCGTACGACCAGATTGACAAGGCGCCTGAAGAGAAGGCGCGCGGCATCACGATTTCGACGGCACACGTCGAGTACCAGTCGAAGGAGCGCCACTACGCGCACGTTGATTGCCCGGGTCACGCGGACTACGTGAAGAACATGATCACGGGCGCGGCGCAGATGGACGGTGCGATTCTCGTGGTGTCGGCCGCTGACGGTCCGATGCCGCAGACGCGCGAGCACATTCTGCTCGCCCGCCAGGTTGGCGTGCCGTACATCGTCGTGTTCATGAACAAGGCGGACATGGTCGACGACAAGGAGCTTTTGGAGCTCGTCGAGATGGAAGTGCGCGAGTTGCTCTCGACGTACAAGTTCCCGGGCGATGCGACCCCGATCATCGTGGGTTCTGCGCTGAAGGCGCTCGAGGGCGACACGAGCCCGATCGGCGTGCCTGCGGTGGTGAAGCTCGTTGAGGAGATGGACAAGTACATCCCGGTACCGAAGCGCGACGTGGACAAGCCGTTCCTGATGCCGGTCGAGGACGTGTTCTCGATCTCTGGCCGCGGCACGGTGGTCACGGGACGTATTGAGCGCGGCATCGTGAAGGTGAACGAAGAAGTCGAGATCATCGGTCTGAAGGACACGGTGAAGACGACGTGCACGGGCGTTGAGATGTTCCGCAAGCTGCTCGATGAGGGTCAGGCGGGCGACAACGTGGGTGTGCTGCTGCGTGGCACGAAGCGTGAGGACGTTGAGCGTGGTCAGGTGTTGGCCAAGCCCGGCAGCATCCTGCCGCACACGAAGTTCGAGTGTGAGGTGTACGTGCTGACGAAGGAAGAAGGGGGCCGTCACACGCCGTTCTTCAAGGGCTACCGCCCGCAGTTTTACTTCCGCACGACGGACGTGACCGGCACGATCGAGTTGCCGGGCGACACCGAGATGGTGATGCCTGGTGACAACATCAAGATGACGGTCGAGTTGATCGCGCCGATCGCGATGGAAGACGGTCTGCGCTTTGCGATCCGCGAAGGCGGCCGCACCGTCGGTGCAGGCGTCGTCGCCAAGATCCTGAAGTAAGGAAAGCGAAAGACACACAGCACAGGCCAGTAGCTCAATTGGCAGAGCGGCGGTCTCCAAAACCGCAGGTTGGGGGTTCGATTCCCTCCTGGCCTGCCACTCAGGGTCGAAGATGAACGACATTGTCAGACAGGAAGGCGTCACCGGCGCCGACAAGGCGAAGCTCTACGCCGCGATCCTCATCGCGGTAGCGGGCATCGCTGCGTTCTATTTCCTGAAAGGCGATCAGGACGACTGGGTACGCTGGTCGTTGTTCGTCGGCTCGCTCGTCTTGGGCGCTCTGGTCTTTGCGGTGTCGCAGTACGGTCGCGACTTCTGGAAATTTGTGCTCGATGCGCGCATCGAGCTCTACAAGGTCTTTTGGCCCACCCGCCAGGAGACCGGCACGATGACGATCGTCGTCTTCGTGTTCGTCATCATCATGTCGCTGTTCTTCTGGGGTGTTGATGCGGTGCTCAGTTGGGCTACCCGCTCGATCCTCGGCGGCGCAGGCGCGGGAGGCTGAGCCGATGGCCTTGCGTTGGTACGTCGTTCACGCCTACTCGAACTTCGAGCACCGTGTAGCCGAAGGTCTCAAAGAGCGCATCAAGCGCGCGGGTCTCGAGCCGAAATTCGGCGAGATTCTCGTGCCCACCGAAGAGGTGGTCGAGATGCGTGACGGGCAGAAGCGCAAGAGTGAGCGCAAGTTCTACCCGGGATACGTGTTGGTGCAGATGGAGATGGACGAGAACACCTGGCATCTCGTGCACGAGGTCCCCAAGGTTCTCGGCTTCATCGGCGGCACCAAAGAAAAGCCGGCGCCGATCACCGACCGCGAAGCGAACCAGATTCTGCGTCGCGTCGAAGAGGGCGTCGAGAAGCCGAGGCCGAAGGTCGTCTTCGCGCCGGGCGAAGTGGTCAGAGTCACGGACGGACCGTTCAACGATTTCAACGGTGTCGTCGAGAATGTGAATTACGAGAAGAACCGCCTGCAGGTGGCGGTACAGATCCTCGGGCGCTCGACGCCCGTCGAACTCGACTTCTCGCAGGTTGAAAAGGCCTGAGCCCAGAAGGCTCGGGTCGTTTTAGGTAGCGGCACGCGACGGATCGCGCGCCGTAACGGCAAGGAAGCGCATGGGGAGCTCGAGCGATCGGGCGTTTGCACCCAGGAGAGACAACGATGGCCAAGAAAGTCCAAGGCTACGTCAAGCTGCAGGTCCCTGCAGGCTCGGCGAACCCGTCGCCGCCCATCGGCCCAGCACTGGGTCAGCAAGGCGTCAACATCATGGAATTCTGCAAGCAGTTCAACGCTGCGACGCAGAAGGTGGAGAAGGGTCTTCCGATTCCGGTGGTGATCACCGTGTATGCGGATCGCAGCTTCACCTTCATCATGAAGACGCCGCCCGCGGCCGTGCTGATCCGCAAGGCGATCGGCATCGAAAAAGGCAGCGGTACGCCCAACACCAACAAGGTCGGCAAGATCTCGCGCGCGCAGCTCGAAGAAATCGCCAAGACCAAGACGCCCGATCTGACCGCCGCCGATCTCGATGCGGCCGTGCGCACGATCGCAGGCAGTGCCCGTTCCATGGGCGTTGACGTGGAAGGAGTCTGACCATGCCCGCCGTAGCCAAAAGAATGAAGCCCTGGAAGGATGCACTCCCGCCGGGCAAGACCTATCCGGTCGATGACGCGCTCAAGCTCGTCAAAGAATTCGCGAAAGCGAAGTTCAACGAATCGGTCGACGCCGCCATCAACCTCGGTATCGACGCTTCGAAGTCCGACCAGCAGGTTCGTGGTTCGACGCTGATGCCGCACGGCCTCGGCAAGACGGTCCGCGTGGCCGTGTTCACCTCGGGTCGCAACCAGGAAGCCGCGAAGGCTGCTGGTGCCGACATCGTCGGTCTCGAAGACCTCGCCGAGAAGGTGAAGGCCGGAGAACTCGACTTCGACGTCGTGATCGCGAGCCCGGACGCCATGCGCGTCGTCGGTCAGCTCGGTCAGATCCTCGGTCCTCGTGGCCTCATGCCGAACCCCAAGGTCGGCACGGTTAGCCCGGATGTGGCCGGTGCGGTCAAGAACGCGAAGAGCGGCCAGGTTCGCTATCGCGTGGACAAGGCCGGCATCGTGCATTGCACGATCGGCAAGGCCAGCTTCGAGCCGCAGCAGCTCAAGGAGAATCTCCTCGCGCTGCTCGCCGACTTGCAGAAAGCCAAGCCGGCGACCTCGAAGGGCGTTTATTTGAAGCGCGTCACCCTGTCCTCGACGATGGGTCCTGGCGTGTTGGTCGATCAGTCGTCGCTCGGCGGCTGATTGTTGTTTTGAATTGATGCGGGTCCGGCAACGCAAGGCGCCGGGTTCCATCTAAGACCGCAGGCGAGCAGGGGAACGGCTGATGCGTTCCGCCCGCTCTTAATGATCGCCTGCGCAGGTGGTGTGCCGCTCAGACGAGGATCGTCCTCGTATGAAGGTCACCGTCGAAAGGTCCGGCAGGCGACGCAAGTCGTCGGCCGGTGTGTGATCTTCAGGAGAGGAGTAATCAACTAGTGCCTCTGAACCTCGAAGACAAGAAAGCGTTGGTGAAGGAAGTGGCGGAGATTGCGTCTACGGCGCAATCGGTGGTCGCTGCCGAATACCGTGGTATCACGGTTTCGCAGATGACCGAGCTGCGTGCCAAAGCCCGTGCGCAAGGCGTGTACATGCGTGTCGTCAAAAACACGCTGGCGCGCAAGGCCATGGTTGGCACGTCGTTCGAGGCTCTCGGTGCCCAGCTCAAGGGCCCGCTTGTCCTCGCCTTCTCGAAGGACGACCCGGGCGCTGCGGCGCGTGTGGTCAAGGACTTCGCGAAGTCGAACGAAAAGCTCGTCGCGACTCTCGTATCCCTCGGTGGCGATGTGCTGCCGGGCAAGGATCTCGAGAAAGTCGCGTCCCTGCCGACTCGCGAACAGGCTCTGTCGATGCTCTTGGGAACCCTCAAGGCGCCGATCGAGAAGTTCGTGCGTACGGTGGCTGCGCCGCACACCAAGCTGGTCCGCACCGTCGCGGCTGTCCGCGACGCCAAGCAGGCCGCCGGCGCTTGATCTTGTTTAGCCTTTGAAACAACTTGGAGTAACTACAATGGCTGTTAGCAAGGACGAAATCCTCGAAGCAATTTCCCAGATGAGCATCATGCAGGTCGTCGAGCTGATCTCCGACATGGAGAAGAAGTTCGGTGTCACCGCTGCTGCGCCGGTCGCTGTCGCTGCCGTGGCCGGTCCGGCCGCTGCTGCGGCTCCTGCCGAGGAGAAGACGGAGTTCACCGTCATCCTCAAGGAATACCCGGCCGACAAGAAAGTCGGCGTCATCAAGGTTGTTCGCGAACTGACGGGCCTCGGCCTCAAGGAAGCGAAGGACCTCGTCGAAGCCGTGCCGGGCACGGTGAAGGAAGGCGTGAACAAGGCCGACTCCGACAACATGAAAAAGAAGTTGGAAGAAGCCGGCGCGAAGGTGGAAATCAAGTAATTCCGCCGCTTTAGCCGGTGGGTATTACGTTAGATCCGCGAGAAGCGACGCAGCCGGGGCTTGCTGGCCCCGGTTGCGTCGTCGTCTCCGAACAGTTTTGACGAGAGAGGTGACAGATGGCTTACTCATTCACTGAGAAGAAGCGCATCCGCAAGAATTTCGGCAAGCAAGGAAGCGTCCTCGAGACGCCGTATCTGCTCGCCATTCAGCTCGACTCCTACCGCCAGTTCCTGCAGGCCGACAAGGCCGAGGACGGACGTGAAGATGTGGGTCTGCATGCGGCTTTCAAAACCGTCTTCCCGATCTCGAGTTATTCCGGCAATGCCGTACTCGAGTACGTGAGCTATCGGCTCGGCGAGCCGGTGTTCGACGTCAAGGAGTGCCAACTCCGAGGCCTGACCTATGCCGCGCCGCTGCGCGTCAAGGTTCGTCTCGTCGTGTACGACAAGGAAGCCGCGGGCCCGAAGAAGCCCGTCAAGGACGTGCGCGAACAAGAAGTTTATCTCGGTGAGCTTCCGCTCATGACCGACAACGGCACGTTCGTCGTCAACGGCACCGAGCGCGTCATCGTCTCGCAGCTGCATCGCAGCCCGGGCGTTTTCTTTGACCACGACCGTGGCAAGTCGCATTCGTCGGGCAAGCTGCTGTTCAGCGCCCGAATCATTCCCTACCGTGGTTCGTGGCTCGACTTCGAATTCGACGCCAAGGACTGCGTGTTCGCGCGTATCGACCGCCGCCGCAAGCTCCCGGTGTCGATCATCCTGCGTGCCCTCGGCATGAACGAGGGAGAAATCCTCGATACGTTCTTCGACAAGAACCGCTTCTTCCTCTCGAAGGACGAGACCTCTCTCGAGCTCATTCCGGCTCGCCTGCGTGGCGAGACGGCGGCGTTCGAGATCCGCATCGGCGACAAGGTCGTCGTCGAAGAAGGACGCCGAATCACCGCGCGTCACGTTCGTCAGCTCGAGGACGCGGGCGTCAGCCGCCTCTCCGTCCCGCGTGACTACATCTACGGCAAGATCCTCTCTCATGATGTCGTGAACACCGAGACCGGCGAGATCATCGCCAAGGCCAACGAGGTGATCACTGCGGCCTCCGCCGAGAAGTTCATCGAGACGGGCATCACCGAGGTCAGCACGCTTTACGTGAACGACCTCGACCGTGGTCCGTACGTCTCCGACACGCTGCGCATCGACCCGACCAAGAATCGTCTCGAGGCGCTGGTCGAGATCTACCGCATGATGCGCCCGGGCGAACCGCCGACCCGCGACGCTGCCGAGAACCTGTTCTCGAATCTGTTCTTCAACGACGAGCGCTACGATCTGTCGGGCGTCGGTCGCATGAAGTTCAACCGTCGCGTCGGCCGCAAGGAAATCATCGGCGAGAGCGTTCTCTCGAAAGAGGACATCCTCGACGTGCTCAAGGTGCTCATCGCCATCCGCAACGGCGACGGCACGGTCGACGATATCGACCACCTCGGCAACCGCCGCGTGCGTTCGGTCGGTGAAATGGCCGAGAACGCCTTCCGCGTGGGCCTCGTTCGCGTCGAGCGCGCCGTCAAGGAGCGTCTCAATATCGCCGAGACCGAGCCGCTGATGCCGCAGGAGATGATCAACGCGAAGCCGGTTGCCGCTGCCGTGAAGGAATTCTTTGGTTCCTCGCAGCTCAGCCAGTTCATGGACCAGAACAATCCGCTCTCTGAAGTGACGCACAAGCGTCGCGTTTCGGCGCTCGGCCCAGGCGGCCTCACCCGCGAGCGTGCGGGCTTCGAAGTTCGCGACGTGCATCCGACGCACTACGGCCGCGTGTGCCCGATCGAAACGCCGGAAGGTCCGAACATCGGCCTCATCAATTCGCTGTCGGTCTATGCGCGAACGAACCAGTACGGCTTCCTCGAGACGCCGTACCGTCGCGTCGAGAACGGCCGCGTCACCGACAAGATCGATTTCCTCTCAGCCATCGAAGAGGGTGAGTTCGCGATCGCTCAGGCGAATGCGACGACCAATCCGAAGGGCGAGCTGACGGACGATCTCGTCTCGTGCCGCTTCCAGAACGAATTCACGCTCATGCCGCGTGATCGCATTAACTACATGGACGTCTCGCCGAAGCAGATCGTGTCGGTGGCGGCCTCGTTGATTCCGTTCCTCGAGCATGACGACGCCAACCGCGCACTCATGGGCGCGAACATGCAGCGCCAGGCCGTACCGACGCTTCGTACCGAGTCGCCGCTCGTCGGCACCGGCATGGAGCGCCCGGTGGCCATCGATTCGGGTGTCACCGTCGTCGCCAGTCGTGGCGGCGTGGTCGACTCGGTCGACGCCTCGCGCATCGTCGTTCGCGTCGATGACGCGGAAACGACTTCGGGCGAGCCCGGTGTCGATATCTACAACCTGACGAAGTACACGCGTTCCAACCAGAACACCTGCATCAACCAGCGTCCGCTCGTGTCGGCCGGTGACGTGATCGCTCGCGGCGACGTGCTCGCGGACGGCCCGTCGACCGATCTCGGCGAGCTCGCGCTCGGTCAGAACATGCTGGTCGCGTTCATGCCCTGGAACGGTTACAACTTCGAAGACTCGATCCTCATCTCCGAGCGAGTCGTTCAGGAAGACCGCTTCACCACCATCCACATTGAAGAGCTCACCTGTGTCGCTCGCGACACCAAGCTCGGGTCGGAGGAAATCACCGCCGACATCCCGAACGTGGGTGATCAGGCGCTCAACAAGCTCGACGAAGCCGGCATCGCCTTCATCGGCGCCGAAGTTCGCGCGGGCGACATCCTCGTGGGCAAGGTCACGCCGAAGGGCGAGACGCAGCTCACGCCGGAAGAGAAGCTGCTTCGCGCCATCTTTGGCGAGAAGGCGAGCGACGTCAAAGATACCTCGCTGCGCGTGCCCCCGGGCATGGACGGCACGGTGATCGACGTCCGCGTATTCACGCGCGATGGCGTCGAGAAAGACTCGCGTGCGCTGTCCATCGAGAAGGCGGAGATCGAGCGTGTCCGCAAGGACTTCGGCGATCAGCAGCGCATCCTCGAAGACGACTTGTTCCAGCGCGTGCGCGGCATGCTGCTCGGCAAGGTCGCGGCCGGTGGTCCTTCGAAGCTCAAGTCGGGCACGAAGATCACCGCCGAGTACCTCGACAGCTTGAAGCGCGACGACTGGTTCGAGATCCGTCTCGATGACGAAGACGCCAACTCGCAACTCGAGGCGACGGCCGAGCGCGTGCGCGAGCAGCGCAAGATGCTCGAGGCGCGCCTCGAGAACAAGCGAGCCAAGATCACGCAGGGTGACGATCTGTCGCCGGGCGTGCTCAAGATGGTCAAGGTCTATCTCGCGGTGAAGCGTCGTGTGCAGCCGGGCGACAAGATGGCCGGCCGTCACGGCAACAAGGGCGTCATCTCGACGATCGTCCCGGTCGAAGACATGCCGTACCTCGAAGACGGTACGCCGGTCGACGTCGTTCTCAACCCGCTCGGCGTGCCCTCGCGCATGAACGTCGGTCAGGTGCTCGAGACCCATCTCGGTTGGGCTGCCAAGGGCCTCGGCCTCAAGATCGGCCGAATGCTCGAGCAGCAACAGGCCGTCGGCGAGGTCCGCAAGTTCGTCACTCGGATCTACAACGAGTCGGGCGGACAAAAAGAAAAGATCGACACCCTGAGCGATCAGGACGTCGTCGCGCTCGCGAAGAACCTTTCGCGGGGTGTGCCGATTGCGACACCGGTGTTCGACGGCGCCGCCGAGTCCGAAATCAAGCGTCTGCTCGAGATGGCCGATCTGCCGCTCTCGGGACAGACCACCTTGGTCGATGGCCGTACCGGCGAGCGTTTCGATCGTCCGGTCACCGTCGGTTACATGTACATGCTGAAGCTCAACCACCTGGTCGACGACAAGATGCACGCTCGTTCGACTGGACCTTACTCGCTCGTTACCCAGCAGCCGCTCGGTGGCAAGGCGCAGTTCGGTGGTCAGCGCTTCGGTGAGATGGAAGTCTGGGCGCTCGAGGCCTATGGCGCAGCGTACACGCTGCAAGAAATGCTCACCGTGAAGTCCGACGACGTGAATGGCCGTACGAAGATGTACAAGAACATCGTCGACGGAAATCACCAGATGGATGCCGGCATGCCCGAATCGTTCAACGTGCTCGTGAAGGAAATCCGTTCCCTCGCGATCAACGTCGAGCTGGAACAGGATTGAGGTGGAAGTCATGAAAGACCTTCTCAACATCTTCAAGCAGAACGCCCCGGTCGAGCACTTCGACTCGATCAAGATCGGGCTGGCCTCGCCTGAAATGATCAAGTCGTGGTCCTTCGGCGAAGTGAAAAAGCCGGAGACCATCAACTACCGCACGTTCAAGCCTGAGCGTGACGGGCTCTTCTGCGCCAAGATCTTCGGCCCCGTGAAGGACTACGAATGTCTTTGCGGCAAGTACAAGCGCCTGAAGCATCGCGGCGTGGTGTGCGAAAAGTGCGGCGTCGAGGTCACCCAGTCGAAGGTCCGTCGCGACCGCATGGGTCACATCGAACTCGCTTCGCCTGTGGCGCACATCTGGTTCCTCAAGTCGCTCCCGTCTCGCATCGGTCTCATGCTCGACATGACGCTGCGCGAAATCGAGCGCGTGCTCTACTTCGAAGCCTTCGTGGTTATCGAGCCGGGCATGACGCCGATGCAGCGTGGCCAGTTACTCACCGACGAGATGTATCTCGAGGCCATCGAGCAGCACGGTGACGAATTCGACGCCCGCATGGGTGCCGAAGCCGTCTATGAATTGCTGCGCTCGCTCGACTTGCAGGCCGAGGTTCTCAAGGCTCGCGAGGAAATGGGCAACACCAGCTCCGAGACGAAGCTCAAGCGTCTCTCGAAGCGTCTCAAGCTCATCGAGTCGTTCATCGAGTCGGGCAACAAACCCGAGTGGATGGTGATGACTATCCTGCCGGTGCTGCCGCCCGATCTGCGTCCGCTCGTGCCGCTCGACGGTGGTCGCTTCGCGACCTCCGACCTCAACGATCTCTATCGTCGAGTCATCAACCGTAACAACCGTCTGCGCCGACTGCTCGAGTTGAATGCGCCGGACATCATCGTCCGCAACGAAAAGCGCATGCTGCAAGAAGCGGTCGATGCGCTGCTCGACAACGGCCGTCGCGGCCGTGCGATCACGGGCACCAACAAGCGCCCGCTCAAGTCGCTCGCCGACATGATCAAGGGCAAGCAGGGCCGGTTCCGTCAGAACTTGCTCGGCAAGCGCGTCGACTACTCGGGCCGTTCGGTCATCGTGGTCGGTCCGACGCTGCGTCTGCACCAGTGCGGTCTGCCGAAGAAGATGGCGCTCGAACTCTTCAAGCCGTTCATCTTCCACAAGCTCCAGCTGCGTGGTGATGCGTCGACGATCAAGGCGGCCAAGCGTCTCGTCGAGCGTGAGGGTCCAGAGGTGTGGGACATCCTCTCCGAGGTGATCCGCGAGCACCCCGTGCTCCTCAACCGCGCCCCGACGCTGCACCGTCTCGGCATCCAGGCTTTCGAGCCGGTGCTGATCGAAGGCAAGGCGATCCAGCTGCATCCGCTCGTTTGCACGGCGTTCAACGCCGACTTCGACGGTGACCAGATGGCCGTGCACGTTCCGCTCTCGCTCGAGGCTCAGCTCGAAGCGCGCGCGTTGATGATGTCTTCCAACAACATCCTCTCACCGGCGAACGGCGACCCGATCATCGTGCCGTCGCAGGACGTCGTCCTCGGTCTCTATTACATGACCCGCGAGCGCGTGGGTGCGAAGGGCGAGGGCATGATGTTCTCCGACGTGGGCGAGGCGCATCGCGCCTACGAGACCCGCGAAGTGGACCTTCAGGCCCGCATCACCGTCCGCATCAACGAGACGATCATCGAGAATGGCGAGAAGAAGGCCCGTCGTCGCGTGGTGAAGACCACGGTCGGTCGCGCACTGCTCTCGGAAGTCATTCCCGAGGGACTCTCGTTCGACATCATCAACCAGGACATGACCAAGAAGGCGATCTCGGCGACCATCAACGCCTGCTATCGTCAGCTTGGCCTCAAAGATACGGTCATCTTCGCCGACCGACTCATGTACACGGGTTTCCACTACTCGACCCGTGCGTCGGTCTCGTTCGGCATCGACGACATCGTCATCCCCGAGCAGAAGGTGAAGATCGTCGCGTCGGCCGATCGCGAAGTGAAGGAGATCCAGGATCAATACGCCTCGGGTCTCGTCACGAACGGCGAGCGCTACAACAAGGTCGTCGACATCTGGTCACGCGCCAACGATCAAGTCGCTAAGGCGATGATGGAAAAGCTCGGCTCGGAGGAGGCGACGGACTCCAAGGGTCAGAAGCAGCGTCAGAAGTCGTTCAACTCCATCTTCATGATGGCGGACTCGGGCGCTCGTGGTAGCGCGGCGCAGATCCGACAGCTCGCGGGCATGCGCGGACTCATGGCGAAGCCGGACGGCTCGATCATCGAGACGCCGATCACCGCGAACTTCCGCGAAGGCCTCAACGTTCTGCAGTACTTCATCTCGACCCACGGCGCCCGAAAGGGTCTCGCCGATACCGCGTTGAAGACCGCGAACTCGGGTTACCTGACGCGGCGTCTCGTCGACGTCGCTCAGGATCTCGTGGTCACGGAAGTCGACTGCGGCACGACCGAGGGTCTCTCGGTCACGCCGATCGTCGAAGGCGGTGACGTGGTCGAAGGCCTCGGCGAGCGTGTGCTCGGCCGCGTGGTCGTCGAAGACGTGCTGCGTCCGGGCGGCAAGGGTGCGGTGTTGATCGAAGCGGGCACGCTCATCGACGAGCATCTCGTCCGCACGCTCGAACAGCACGGCGTCGATCAAGTTCAAGTGCGTTCGCCCATCACGTGCGCGACTCGCTACGGTGTGTGCTCGATGTGCTACGGGCGCGATCTCGCGCGTGGCCGCATCATCAACATCGGTGAGGCGGTCGGCGTCATGGCCGCGCAGTCGATCGGTGAGCCGGGTACCCAGCTCACGATGCGTACGTTCCACATCGGTGGTGCGGCATCGCGAGCGGCAGCGGCCTCGAGCGTCGAGGTTCGCAACAAGGGCACGCTGCGCTTCCACAACGTGAAGACCGTGTCGCATGAGAAGGGTTATCTCGTCGCGGTGTCTCGCTCGGGTGAAATCGGCGTGGTCGATGAATTCGGCCGCGAGCGCGAGCGCTACAAGATCCCCTACGGTGCGCAGATCGGTCTGACCGAAGGCACTCAGGTGGCGGCGGGTCAGACCGTTGCAACTTGGGATCCGCACACTCACCCCGTCGTCACGGAAGTGGCGGGCTTCCTGCGCTTCCAAGACTTCGTCGATGGCCTCACGGTGACTCGTCAGGTCGATGAAGTCACGGGCCTTTCGTCTGTCGTCGTCATGGACGGCAGCAAGCAGCGTGGTGGCAAAGAATTGCGTCCGACGATCAAGCTCGTGAATGCAAAGGGCAAGGAAGTGCCGTTCGCGAACACGACGATCCCGGCCGTTTATACGCTGCCTGCCGGCGCCCTCATCAGCCTCGAGGACGGGGCCAAGGTGTCGGTTGGCGACGTCATCGCGCGCATCCCGCAGGAGTCCTCGAAGACCCGCGACATCACGGGCGGTCTGCCGCGCGTGGCGGATCTCTTCGAAGCCCGCAAGCCGAAGGACCAGGCGATCCTCGCCGAGAAGAGCGGCACCGTGAGCTTCGGCAAGGAGACCAAGGGCAAGCGTCGTCTCATCATCACCGACGAGAAGGGCGAGAAGTACGAAGAGCTCATCCCGAAATGGCGTCAGCTCAACGTCTTCGAAGGCGAGAACGTCACCCGTGGTGAAGTCATCGCCGACGGCGAGCCGAACCCGCACGACATTCTGCGCTTGCAGGGCGTCGAGGCGCTCGCGAACTATCTCGTCCGCGAGATCCAGGACGTCTACCGTCTGCAGGGCGTGAAGATCAACGACAAGCACATCGAGGTCATCATTCGACAGATGCTGCGCAAGGCCGAGGTCACGAGCACGGGCGATACACCGCTGCTCAAGGGCGAACAGCTCGACCGTTCGCGTGCGCTCGACATCAACGATCGCATGGCCGGAGAGGGCAAGCAGGGTGCGGCGTTGTCGCCGGTGTTGCTCGGCATCACCAAGGCCTCGCTCGCCACCGAGTCGTTCATCTCCGCGGCCTCGTTCCAGGAGACTACCCGCGTCCTCACCGAGGCGGCGGTTCGCGGTCTCAAGGACGATCTGCGTGGCCTCAAGGAAAACGTCATCGTCGGAAGACTCATTCCGGCGGGTACGGGGTTTGCCGCCCATTCACATCGTCGGCGCAAGCTCGACGACGCGTCGCCGCGCAGCTTCATGGACGTTGGCGGGGCATCGGGTGGTGAAACCGACGAACCCACCGTCGGCGAAGAAGAGGGTGCCACCGGCTGATGTACGAACCTGTCGCAGAGGATTTGTCGGACGACGATGAACTCGGCGCCGGCCTCGGCGACCGACGGAACGCGCTACCGGGGCATCCCACCCCGGTGCGCGTCCTGCTGCGCGGGCTCGAGCTGATGCAGGCGCTCAGTCGGCATGGTCCGCTGACCACAGCCTCCCTCAGTCAAAAGTTGCGACTCGCCCGAACGACCGTCAACCGCTGCCTGTCGACGCTCGAGGGACAAGGCTTCGTCGAACGATTGGCCAATCGCCGTTATGCGCTGACCGCCAAAGCCGTGACCTTGAGTCATGGTTTCGATGTGGCGACGGAGCGCCTGGAGGGCGTGCGTGTCGCGATGCATGCGGCATCCTCTCGAGTGCAGTGGCCAATGAGCCTCATGAGGCTGCACTTTCCGGATCTGTTCATCGAAGACTCCACCGATCGCGAAAGCGGGTTTGCGGTGCAGCACTTCGAGCGTGGCATGTTCGTGCCCGTACTCACCACGGCGTCGGGGCGCGCCATCATCGCGTATTCGAGTTCGCGAGTCCGCGACACCGTGCTCGAATATCTTTGGGCCAACCGCTCGGCCGACGCGATGTCCACGTGGGCCGATCGAGTCGCATTCGATCGCGACATGGCTCAGATCCGCGAGCGGGGTTATGCGCGATGCGTCCGCCCGCTGCGGCTCACCGAGCAAGGGAGTCTCGCTGTTCCGGTGCTGGTCGACGGCGAACCGATCGCGGCACTTGCCGTCCGTTTCGCGTTGTCGGCGGTGTCCTTCGAGGAAGCGCGCAAACGTTTGCTGCCCGCCCTGCTCGACATCGTGGTCGGCAAATCCGGCTGATCGGATTCCCGAGACGCCGCCTCACCTTTTGATCCGCAACCGCTCTATAGTGAGCTTCGATGGGCTGCGATAGGGGTATGGCGTGACCGGGTCTTTGGTTTATCTGATGCTGTTTCTCGCCGGAGCCGTGCTCGGCGGGGTCATTGGCACGCTCGTGGGACGCCAACGAGCTTCTTCCGCGCTACAGGCGCGCATCCTCGAACTGACGGCGCAGAACGCCGCGTTGCAAGCCACACTCGAGCGTGATCGTGCCGCCGCCGACGAAAAACTCGCCGTACTCGATGCCGCGCGCGAGCAACTCGCCAACGCCTTCAAGGCGCTCTCGGCCGAGGCGCTGCACACCAACAATCAGCAGTTCCTCGAGCTCGCGCGGACCCAGCTCGAGAATTTCCAGGTTCAGGCACGCTCCGATCTCGAGGTTAGGCAGCGTAAGATCGATGAATCTTTGAAGCCTATTCGCGAGTCCATCGACAAGTTCGATCTGCAGGTCAGAGATCTCGAGAAGAATCGGGCGGTGGCGTATCAGTCGCTGACGGAGCAAGTCCAATTGCTCATGCGCGAGCAAGTCGCACTGCGCGGAGAGACGAGCAATCTCGTGAGTGCCCTGCGGCAACCCACGGTTCGTGGGCGTTGGGGCGAAATCCAGTTGCGACGTGTCGTGGAGCTTGCGGGCATGCTGTCGCATTGCGACTTCCGCGAGCAGCAATCGATCGACACCGAAGACGGACGGTTGCGTCCCGATCTCATCATCCATTTGCCGCGTGGGCGAACGGTGATCGTCGATTCCAAGGTGCCGCTGTCGGGGTATCTTGCGGCGCTCGAGGCGCGAGACGAGGCGACGCGCACGTTGCATCTTCAGGAGCACTCGCGCGCGGTCAAAGGTCACATCACGGCGCTCTCGCGAAAAGGGTATGCCGCCGAGGTGCGTGGCAGTGCCGAGTTCGTGGTGATGTTCCTGCCGGGCGAAGTGTTCTTCAGCGCGGCGCTGGAGCAGGATCCTTCCCTCATCGAAGCGGGTGTTGACCAAGGCGTGATGATCGCCACGCCGACTTCGCTCATCGCTTTGCTGCGTGCGGTCGCTTACGGTTGGCGCCAGGAAGAGATCGCGCACAACGCCGAAAAAATCAGCGAGCTCGGAAAGGAGGTGTATGACCGCCTCTCCGTCATGGGTGAACATTGGGCGCGCGTCGGCAAGAATCTCAAGCAAGCGGTCGATGGTTACAACTCGGCGATCAGTTCGCTCGAGAGCCGGGTGATGGTTTCGGCGCGCCGCCTGCGCGATCTGGACCCCGCGCTAGACGCTGGGCGGCTCGAGCCCATCGACCCGGTGGATGTCACGCCGCGCCCGCTGCGGGATGAGTCCGTGAAACTTCCGGGGCCGTCCGAGTCCTAGCCCCGGAGTGCGAGAGCTCGACTCGTTCGTTTAGCTCGACTCGTTCGACTAACGCGGCTTCACCTCGAACACACGCGCAACGCCGCGGCCCCGCGGGTCGGCTGCTGCGCTCGTGTTTCCGGACGCGTCGACATCGATGAGCTGCATGTCGCCGAATTCCCAACTGCTTTTTCGCACATCCCAACCGAGCGCCTTGAGGCCCTCCAGGGTCGAGGCATCGCCGAGATCGCAGCACATGCTGTGGATGACGACATTCGGGGGCAGCAGTTGATGGTGGAAGCGCGAGGCGGACACGGCTTCGTTCGCACTCATTTTGAAGTCGAGGCGGTTGACCATGGTTTGAAACACGGCGGTGAAGATCGTCGATCCGCCTGGGGTGCCGACGATCATGCGCGGCTGTCCGTCGGCGAGCAGTAGCGTCGGCGTCATGGAGGAGAGCATGCGTTTGCCTGGAACGATTTCGTTGGCGATGCCACCGACGACGCCATAAAGGTTGGGCACCCCGGGTTTCGTGCTGAAATCATCCATCTCGTTGTTGAGCAGGAAGCCCGCGCCTTCGACGACCACGCCACTGCCGAAGCCGCCATTCAGGGTGTAGGTGAGCGAGACGGCATTACCCTCGCCATCGAGGATGGAGAAGTGTGTCGTCTGCAGACTCTCGGCGAGCCCAGGACGAACGCTCGAGGTATTGGAAATCGAGTTGCGACTGACCTCGGCCGCGCGTCGCGCGGTGTAACGCTCATCGATGAGTCTGTCGACTGGCACTTTGACGAAATCGGGATCACCAAGATATTCCGCTCGGTCAGCGAAGACTCGCTTCGAGATTTCGGAGATGAGGTGCACGTAGCGCGCCGAGTTGTGCGCAACACCCGAAAAATCATCGGCGAGGGCGTCTTTCATTTTCAGCAATTGAATGAGTGCGATGCCGCCAGAGCTCGGAGGTGGTGCGGTGACGAGGGTGTAGTCGCGCCATCGGGTCACGAGAGGCTCGCGCCACAGCGCCCGATAGCCCGCGAGATCCTCGTGGGTGATGATGCCGCCACCGCGGCGCATTTCAGCGACGATGAGATTTGCGGTGCGCCCCGAATAGAAGCCCGCGGGACCGTCTTTGGCGATTCGCTCGAGGGTTCGGGCGAGCTCGGGCTGACGGAAGGTTTTCTTTGAGGTGGATGACGCCTGGGAAAACCGGGCGACCTCGGCGAAATAGCGCTCGAAGTTGGTCTTGCCGTCATAATCGGGCAGCGACTCGCGAGTCCGCTCGATCAGCTGCGGTTCAGGAACGAACCCGTCACGGGCGAGACGAATCGACGGTTGGAGAAGATCGCGCCAAGGCAGCCGTCCATATTTTTGATGCGCCTCCCAGAGACCGGCGACCGTTCCGGGCACGCCCGCAGCGAGGTGCCCAACGAGTGAGGCGCCGGGCACGGGTTTGCCCGAGGCATCGAGGTACATATCGCGCTTGGCGGCTTTCGGTGCGACTTCGCGGAAGTCGAGGAAAGCGAGATCCGAGCCCATCTTGAGCGTGATGAATCCGCCACCGCCGAGGTTGCCCGCTTCCGGGTAGGTGACGGCGAGGACGAAAGCCGTGGCGACGGCGGCATCGATGGCATTCCCACCGCCTTGCATGACGGCCTCGGCCGTATCGGCGCCGTATCGATCGGGAGCGGCGACAGCCGCCTTGCCTGCGAAGGCAGCGGGCGACATCGCAAGCAAGAGGACCGCAATCAAAGTCGGTACAAGAGGTCGGCGAGTGGGGCGTGTCATGGCCCGATCATCGCACGACCCGCGAGGCTCTGGGTTCGTCGAGGTTCAGGCTCGCCGCAGATCGGTGATCGATGCGGCTCCGGCGGCCACATCTTGCTCGTGTGCCGCCTCACGCCAAGGCTCGATCAATGCCGCCTCGTACCATTCTTGCATGGCAGGCAAGGCGCGAAGTCGAGTGGCGTAATCGTCGCAGACGGCTCCGAGCTCGATGCCGTATGTCTGAAATCGAAACGCGACGGGGGCAAAAAAAGCATCGACCGCCGTGAACTGTTGGCCGGCGAGGAACGGCCCGCCGAAATGCGAAAGTCCCTCCTGCCACAACGCGCTGATGCGGCGAAGATCGCTCTCGAGGGCTTTCGATCGGGTACTCAACACCACGCGTTGCCCGCAACTCATGCTGCATTCGTTGCGCAGTGCCTGAAACCCCGAATGCATCTCGGCGGCGGCAGATCGCGCCCACGCCCTTGCTCGGACGTCGTCAGGCCACACGCCAGCGTGACGCTCGGCGAGAAACTCGACGATCGCGAGCGAGTCCCAGATACGCAAGTCGCCCTCGTGCAGGCAGGGCACTCGGGCACTCGGCGAGAGTGCCTTGAAAAGCTCTGCGCTGCCGGGCTCGCCGAAGGGAATCAGGCGCTCCTCGAAGTCGATGCGCAGGGTGCGCATCAGCACCCAGGGTCGCAACGACCACGAGGAGTAGTTCTTGTTGCCGATGACGAGCGTATACACAGTGACTGTCAGAGGTTGCTGCGACCGAGTTTTGACGACTCAGCGCGTTGGCTTGCGGAACTTCAGGGTGAATCGATCGCTGTATCCGCCGATGGACGGACGCTGGCTGTCGTACAGCAGCTGATCATCGGGCCGGTAGTGCAAGTCGCTGAAGGCTTCGAAGACGAAGCCGGCGTCGAGCGCTTCCTTGATGATGACCACGGGGTCGACGCGCCGCCAGTTCTCGGGCGAGGTCGGTTCGTTGTGACGACGGGTGTGATCGACGACGCCATAGATTCCGCCCGGCTTCAGCGCATCGAAAACCGCCTTGTTGAGCAACCCGCGCGAGGCGGCCGTCATGTTGTGCACATTGCGGAAGGTGAGCACCATGTCGGCGTTCTTCACCGGAATCTCGACGGTCTCGATATCGAAGACGCCGCGCTGGCCCGAGGGGCGGGTGACGAACTTCCCGTCGACCACCTGCACCTTGTCGAGGCCCCATTCTTTGAGGCGCGGGGCGAGGCGGGCGGCACCGATGGCGACATGCAGCGTGCCTTTCTCGGCGAGCACCTGCCCGAGGATCTTGGTGTACCAGCCGGAGCCCGGCATGATCTCGACGACACTCATGTCGGGTTTGAGCCCAAAGAATTCCAGCGTTTGCACGGGCTTACGCTCCGGCATGTCGCGGGCGCGCTCCTCGGCAGTTCGGATCGGGCTGGCGAGAGCCTTCTCGATGGCGAGGGCGGTTTCGCTCTTGGGCGCGGTTTGGCCCATCTGGGCGTGGACCGGCAGGGCGAGCATCAGGGATGCGGCGAGCGCGACAGGGAATACGAATTTCATCTTGTTCCTCCGAGGGGAGCACTGCGTGGATGGCTGCGATTCTGGCATGCTTCGATCCACATAGGGGCGAGGCATGACGATGGAACTCAATCGTAGGCAGTCCATTTTCGGGCTGATATCCGCGGCGATCGGGGCCGCAATCGGGTCGGTCGCAGGTTCGGCCATCGCGGTGGCCCGCGAGGTGGTGGCCGGGTTGCCGGGAAAAGTCGCGCTGCATCGGCTGACCCATCGCCCCCCGAACTACGAGACGCCGATTCGATACTTTCGCGACACCTTGACGCCGAACGACGCGTTTTTCGTTCGCTATCACCACGCGATCCTTCCTTCGGTCAGCGCCGAGGACTACCGCCTCGAAGTCAGCGGCTCAGCCGTGGAGCGACCGCTCGTCCTGACACTCAAGGAATTGCGTAGCGACTTTCCCGTGGTCGAGGTCGTCGCGGTATGCCAGTGCTCGGGTAATCGCCGCGGTTTGTTCGACCCACCCGTCGCGGGCTTGCAGTGGGGCTACGGCGCGATGGGCAATGCGCGGTGGCGCGGAGTGCGACTGGCGGATGTCCTCGCCCGTGCCGGACTCAAAACCTCTGCCCTCGAAGTGGCCTTCGATGCGGCTGATGCGGCACCACTCGAGGCCACGCCCGATTTCGTCAAGTCGTTGCCGATCTCGAAGGCCTTGCATCCCGATACCTTGCTCGCTTTCGAGATGAACGGTGAGCCGCTCCCCGAGCTCAATGGTTTTCCCCTTCGGCTCGTGGTCCCCGGCTGGACGGCCACTTACTGGATCAAGCATCTCGACAAAATCACCGCGCTCGACTCTCCCGAAAAAAACTTCTGGATGTCGACGGCCTATCGCATGCCGCGATCGACCTTCCCGCTGGTGTCGCGATTTCCATCGCAGGAGTCCGGCGAGCGCACGCCGGTCACCGAGATCGCCGTCAATTCTTTGATTACCTCGATGGAGACGGATGGAAGCTTGATCGCAGGTCGATCAGAGTTGCGCGGCATTGCATGGGACTCGGGTCTTGGCATCGATCGCGTCGAAGTGTCGTTCGATGCGGGTGCCTCCTGGCGTCGCTGCGAGCTCGGCGAAGATCTAGGGCCGTATTCCTTCCGGCCTTGGCGGGCGGACTGGCCAGCGCTGCCGTCGGGGCGACATGAGGTTTGGGCGCGAGCCGCGAACCGTGCCGGGCAAGTACAAGTCGAAAAACCCATACCTAACCCTTCTGGTTATCAGCACAACGCATTCCATCGTGTACCGGTGAGGGTGGTCGCATGAGCAGAATTCTTTGGATCATCACGCTGATGTTCGCGCTCTCCGGTATCGCGCGCGCGGAGCCCGAGGCCGCGACGGGCGAGGGCCGGGAGCTTTTCATCGCCCGCTGCAGTTCCTGCCACAGCCTCGACTACATCGAGATGCATGCGCGCTTTGGCACGCGTGCACTGTGGGAGAGCCAGGTGACGAAAATGCGCAACGCCTACAAGGCGCCGATGTCCGACGAAGACGCGAAAGCGATCGTCGATTATCTGGTGCGGCAGTACGGGCCCGGTCGCAACGCGATCGGTCAGCGCACGACGCCGAGCAACTCGATATCGAAGACGAGTGTCGCGCCGGGCTTGATCGCCGGCGGTGCTCCGCGCTCTCCGTAAGCGAGTTCGGCCGGGCAGACCACTCGGCTGCGATCGCCGACGCGCATCGCTTGCAGCGCTTCGCTCCAGCACGGAATCACACCACGAACCGGCAAGGTTGCCGGCGTGCCGCGCGATCGTGAACTTTCGAATACCGTGCCGTCGATGAGACGACCTTCGTAGTGCACGCGCACATGATCGTTCGCATCGGGCTGCTCGCCTGCGCCGGATGCCAAGGGCTGCAGCACGAGCCCGCTCGGATGGCGTTTGGACCCGGGCGCGTTGGCCATCGCGGCGATGAAGGCCAAGCCCGCTTCGCGCTCTCGCTCGACTGTCGCGAGACGACGGGCATCTTGCATCTTGTGCAGTCCATCGGCTTCCGCTGCGAGATCGACTTTCGGATCACGCTTCAGTACGCCGTCCTCGAGTCCGGCCTTCACCCATTCGAGCTCATCGGAGGTGAGGGCGAAAGTGTCGAGCGTGCGTGAGATGAGTTGGCCGAGTGTGTAGAGCGTTCGCGCCTCGGCAGAGGGCGGCGTGTCTTCGGCGTTTGCGGGCGAGTTGGAAAGAGAAGAGGGTGTTTCGGGCGACGCGGCTCGCCGATCGTTCGTCGCAGATGTCCCGGCAGACGCCGCGGAAACGAAAAGCGCAGCCCAAACGACGGCGAGCATCGCGAAATTTCGCGACGCGCCGCTCCGGTCCTCGACAGGCGGACGGCTCAACATATTTTTGTACCCCCGTTGACCGGTGACCCGAGAGGCTCGTCGCCACGCGGAACCGGTCGCCACCTATCTTCCTCCTCGGGTATGGGCTGTCAACAGGGGCACCGTCCCGCCGACATGCGGTAAGGTTCGCGGCATGGCCAAAACGATCCTCATTACCGGCGCCTCCTCCGGGATCGGCGCCGGCCTCGCCCGCGAGTACGCCCGACGGGGTGATCGCCTCGCTCTCGTCGCCCGCCGTCTCGACCTGCTCGAATCCCTGGCCGCCGAGTTGCGGGGGCTAGGTGCCGAGGTTTCGGTGCACCAGGGCGATGTGACCCGTGACGGCGACGTCGCGAGGGTGGTCGAGGTCCTCGCTTCGCGAGGGCTCAGCGTCGACGTGGTCTATGCGAACGCCGGTTTCGGCGTTGCCGGAAACGTGCAGAAGCTGTCGATCGACGATTATCAGCGCCAATTCGACACCAACGTATTCGGAGTCCTGCGCACCATAAAGGAAACCGTTCCGGCGCTCCGCGCCAGCGGTGGCCAGCTGGTGCTCGTGGGGTCGGTCGCCGGCCATGCGGCATCCGCGGGCATGTCCGCCTATTCGATGAGCAAGTTCGCCGTTCGAGCCCTCGCCGAAACCCTGCATGGCGACTTGGCGCCCGAGGGCATCCGGGTGACGCTGGTTTCACCGGGGTTCGTCGACTCGGACATTCGGCGGACCAACAACCAAGGAGTCGTCCAGACCGGGGCGAAAGATCCCATCCCGGCATGGCTTCGGGTGACTACCGAAAAAGCAGCCCGCGAAATCATCCGAGGGGTCGATCGCGGCAAGGCCGAGATCGTGGTCACCGGGCACGGCAAAGTCATCGTCTTCATCGCCCGACATTTCCCGGGGTTGCTGCGCTGGGCGGGATTGAGGGTCTATAAGGGCCGACCGGAGCCCTCGAAGGGGGCGACGACCCCGCGCTCCGGGGGTTGATGGCATGAGTCCGACCCGAGAACTCTTCCCCACGCAGGTTTACGTGGCCCCCTTGCTCAGGGGGCGAGTCGGCGTCTTCAATCGCCAAATCCTCAAGGAATCCATGCAATTACGGGAGGATGACGGAGCCGGACGGCAATGGTCGCGTACCCGATACCCCGGGGGGTACACTTCATACGGATCACAGTGCCAACTTCAGCGAATTTCGCCGACGTTCGCCGCATTGGAGCGTTATTTAGCCCCTCATTTGAAGAAATTCACCGCAGATTTGGCCCTGGACCTGAAGGGGCGAGCCCTGACAATGACCGATTGTTGGGTCAACATCATGCCGAAGGGGGTCGTCCACAGCCTGCATCTGCACCCGGTGTCCACGATCAGCGGCACCTACTACGTCCAAGTCCCGGCGGGATCCTCCGGTCTGAAGTTCGAAGACCCGAGGCTCGATCGATTCATGGCCGCCCCACCCCGGAAGGCCAATGCCCCCTCCGCCTTACGGTCCTGGCATACGGTGCCCGCCAAGGCCGGGCAGGTCGTGCTTTTCGAGAGCTGGTTGCGGCACGAGGTCCCGCCCAATCCGGCCGGTGGCGAAAGGGTCAGCATCTCGTTCAATTTCAACTGGTTTTGATCGGGTTTTTGCCTGCCGAGGCGGACGCGCCTCGTGTTGACAGTCCCCCGGCCGCTCCCTAGAATCCGCGGCCTTTCTCGGGCGTCCCTTGGTCGGGGCCCCGAAAAACAGCGACTTCTCAGACGCCGGGCCGCCCTCGAGAGGGGGTGGCCCGGGTTGTCTCTGCAAGTCGTCCGCCGCAGCCGGTCGTCGAGCTGTCGGTCGTAGGTCCGGGTTCTCTCGCGTTCGCGCGAGATGTTTTTGCGGACCTTGCGAGCGATGTCTCCTGTCCGGTCGTTTTTGGTTCTCAAACGATGAAGATCTGGAGACTGCATGGCCACGACAGGTCAATTGATTCGCGCCCCGCGCCGCACACCGACTGAAAAGACGAAGGTGCCGGCACTTGGCGCTGCGCCGCAGAAGCGCGGTGTGTGCACTCGCGTGTACACCACTACCCCCAAGAAGCCCAACTCGGCCCTACGCAAGGTGTGCCGCGTTCGCCTCGTCAATGGTTTCGAGGTCACCTCGTACATCGGCGGCGAAGGTCACAACCTTCAGGAGCACTCGGTCGTGCTCATCCGCGGTGGTCGTGTGAAGGACCTTCCGGGCGTCCGTTATCACACGGTTCGCGGAACCCTCGACTGCGCGGGCGTCAACGACCGCAAGCAGAGTCGTTCCAAGTACGGCGCCAAGCGCGCCAAAGCGAAGTAAGGAGAGCGAACGATGTCACGTCGCGCACAAGCTCCGGTCCGTCACATCCTGCCGGACCCGAAGTTCAACAACGACATGCTGGCGAAGTTCATGAACGTCGTCATGAAGAGCGGCAAGAAGTCGGCCGCCGAACGCATCATCTACGGTGCGATCGATCGTATTTCCGAGAAGACCGGCAAGCAGGGCAACGATGCCATGGATCTGCTCGCCCAGGCGCTCGATAACGTGAAGCCCGTCGTCGAGGTGAAGTCTCGCCGCGTCGGTGGCGCCACGTATCAGGTGCCCGTCGAAGTCCGCGCGCCGCGCCGTCAGACCCTCGCCATGCGTTGGGTCATCGAGGCCGCCCGCGGTCGCAGCGAAAAGTCGATGGCGTTCCGCCTCGCACACGAGCTCATGGACGCCGCCGAGAACCGCGGTGCTGCCGTGCGCAAGCGCGAGGACACGCATCGCATGGCCGAGGCCAACAAGGCCTTCGCGCACTACCGCTGGTAATCGTCGGACTCGTCCGAAGAAAAGGCATATCCGGTCATGGCCCGCACTACACCCATCGAGCGCTACCGAAACATCGGTATCTCTGCGCACATCGATGCGGGCAAGACCACCACGACCGAGCGCATCCTTTTCTACACGGGCGTCTCTCACAAGATCGGTGAGGTCCACGATGGCGCAGCCATCATGGATTACATGGAGCAAGAGCAGGAGCGTGGCATCACGATCACCTCTGCTGCGACCACTTGCTTCTGGAAGGGGATGAACAAAGATCTCCCCGAGCACCGCATCAACATCATCGATACGCCGGGGCACGTCGACTTCACCATCGAAGTCGAACGTTCGCTGCGTGTTCTCGACTCCGCTGTCGCGCTCTTTTGTGCAGTCTCGGGCGTGCAGCCGCAGTCGGAAACCGTGTGGCGTCAGATGAATCGCTATGGCGTGCCGCGTATCGCGTTCGTCAATAAAATGGATCGCTCCGGCGCGAACTTCGCTCGTTGCGTCGAGCAGATCCGTACGCGGTTGCGTGGCAATCCTGTGCCTATCCAGTTGCCGATCGGCGCCGAAGACAGTTTTGAAGGCGTGATCGATCTCCTCAAGATGAAGGCGATCTACTGGGACGCCGACACTCAGGGGATGAGCTTCGAGTATCGCGACATTCCCGCCGAGTTGAAGGACGAGGCCGAAGTCGCGCGCACTCAGATGATCGAAGCGGCGGCCGAAGCCAACGAGTCGCTGATGAACAAGTACCTCGAGGGCGCCGAGCTCTCGCAGGACGAAATCAAAGCTGGTTTGCGCGAGCGAGCCTGGCGGAACGAAATCGTCCTGTGCATGTGCGGCACCGCCTTCAAGAACAAGGGCGTGCAGGCGTTGCTCGACGCCGTCGTCGAATACATGCCTTCACCCGTGCACATGCCGGCGGTGAAGGGCCTCGACGAATCCGGCGAGCAGGCGACGCGCTCGGCGGCGGACGATGCGCCGTTCGCAGCGCTCGCGTTCAAAATTTTGAACGATCCCTTCGTCGGCAACCTGACGTTCTTCCGCGTCTATTCGGGCGTGCTGAACTCGGGTGACTCGGTCTACGTGCCCACGAAGAGCAAGAACGAACGCATCGGTCGCTTGTTGCAGATGCACGCGTCCGATCGCAGCGAAATCAAGGAAGTGCGCGCGGGTGACATTGCTGCGGCCGTGGGCCTCAAAGATGTCACCACCGGCGACACGCTGTGCGACGAAAAGAAAGTCATCACGCTCGAGAAGATGGTGTTTCCGAACCCCGTCATCTCGGTCGCCGTCGAGCCGAGAACCAAGGCCGACCAGGAAAAAATGGGACTCGCATTGCAGCGGCTCGCGAAGGAAGACCCTTCGTTCCGCGTGCACACGGATCAGGAGTCGGGTCAGACCATCATTTCGGGCATGGGCGAATTGCACCTCGAAATCATCGTCGATCGCATGAAGCGCGAGTTCAAGGTCGAGGCGAACGTCGGCAAGCCGCAGGTCGCTTACCGCGAGACCATTCGTGGCAAGGTCGAGTCCGAAGGCAAGTTCGTGCGTCAGTCCGGCGGTCGCGGCCAGTACGGTCACGTGTGGCTCAAGCTCGAGCCCAACGAACCGGGCAAGGGTTACGAGTTCATCAACGGCATCGTCGGTGGTTCGGTCCCGCGCGAGTTCATTCCGGCAATCGACAAAGGCGTCAAAGAAGCCGTCGATACGGGCGTGCTCGCGGGCTATCCCGTGGTCGACGTCAAAGTCACCGCCTTCGATGGCTCGTATCACGATGTCGATTCCAACGAGATGGCGTTCAAGATCGCCGGTTCGCTCGGCTTCAAGGAAGGCTTTCGCAATGCGAAGCCCGTCATCCTCGAGCCCATCATGAAAGTCGAAGTTGTCACGCCCGAAGATTATTCGGGCGACGTGATCGGCGATCTCAATCGTCGACGCGGCCAGATTACCGGCATGGAAGACTCGCCCTCGGGCAAGTCGATCCTTGCAGAAGTTCCGCTCTCCGAGATGTTCGGTTACGCCACGTCGGTACGTTCCATGAGTCAAGGTCGTGCGACCTTCACCATGGAATTCGAGAAGTACATGGAAGTGCCGCCGAACATCGCCGAGTCCATCATCAACCGTTAATTGTTTTTTGCTTCTGAGGAGATACAGACGTGTCCAAGGAAAAATTCGAACGCAGCAAGCCGCACGTGAACGTAGGGACGATTGGTCACGTTGACCACGGCAAGACGACACTGACTGCGGCCTTGACGAAGGTGATGGCCGAGACGTTTGGTGGCGAGTTCAAGGCGTACGACCAGATTGACAAGGCGCCTGAAGAGAAGGCGCGCGGCATCACGATTTCGACGGCACACGTCGAGTACCAGTCGAAGGAGCGCCACTACGCGCACGTTGATTGCCCGGGTCACGCGGACTACGTGAAGAACATGATCACGGGCGCGGCGCAGATGGACGGTGCGATTCTCGTGGTGTCGGCCGCTGACGGTCCGATGCCGCAGACGCGCGAGCACATTCTGCTCGCCCGCCAGGTTGGCGTGCCGTACATCGTCGTGTTCATGAACAAGGCGGACATGGTCGACGACAAGGAGCTTTTGGAGCTCGTCGAGATGGAAGTGCGCGAGTTGCTCTCGACGTACAAGTTCCCGGGCGATGCGACCCCGATCATCGTGGGTTCTGCGCTGAAGGCGCTCGAGGGCGACACGAGCCCGATCGGCGTGCCTGCGGTGGTGAAGCTCGTTGAGGAGATGGACAAGTACATCCCGGTACCGAAGCGCGACGTGGACAAGCCGTTCCTGATGCCGGTCGAGGACGTGTTCTCGATCTCTGGCCGCGGCACGGTGGTCACGGGACGTATTGAGCGCGGCATCGTGAAGGTGAACGAAGAAGTCGAGATCATCGGTCTGAAGGACACGGTGAAGACGACGTGCACGGGCGTTGAGATGTTCCGCAAGCTGCTCGATGAGGGTCAGGCGGGCGACAACGTGGGTGTGCTGCTGCGTGGCACGAAGCGTGAGGACGTTGAGCGTGGTCAGGTGTTGGCCAAGCCCGGCAGCATCCTGCCGCACACGAAGTTCGAGTGTGAGGTGTACGTGCTGACGAAGGAAGAAGGGGGCCGTCACACGCCGTTCTTCAAGGGCTACCGCCCGCAGTTTTACTTCCGCACGACGGACGTGACCGGCACGATCGAGTTGCCGGGCGACACCGAGATGGTGATGCCTGGTGACAACATCAAGATGACGGTCGAGTTGATCGCGCCGATCGCGATGGAAGACGGTCTGCGCTTTGCGATCCGCGAAGGCGGCCGCACCGTCGGTGCAGGCGTCGTCGCCAAGATCCTGAAATAAGAAGGCAACACTATATGGCCAACCAGAACATCCGCATCAGGCTGAAGGCGTTCGACCATCGCCTGATCGACACATCCGCGCGCGAAATCGTCGAAACGGCGAAGCGCACCGGAGCCACGGTTCGTGGCCCCGTTCCGCTGCCGACCAAGATGGAGCGCTACACGCTTCTGGTCAGCCCGCACGGCGACAAGGACGCCCGCGACCAGTTCGAGTTGCGGACGCATAAGCGTCTGATGGACATCCTCAACCCGACGGACAAGACCGTGGACGCCCTGATGCGTCTCGAGCTTCCGGCCGGCGTGGACGTCCAGATCAAACTCAACTGATCGGAGCTGATCCAAAGGCAATTTGGGTGCAAGCGACCCGGAATGAACGGGCGCTTGCAAACCCCAGACCCCCCGATTACACTGCGCGCCCTTTTTGACCCCGGACCTTTTGCCGGGGCGGGCCGCCGAAAATCGGCGGGCATCGGGCGAGGTTGGCGGTACGCCGCCAAGACCACTCGAGACACTCCGCGGCGAACCGCTGCGGTGCCTCCAGTCGTCTTCCTCACCCGAACGGTTCGAAAACAGATTTGTTGCGCCTGCCAATCGCAGTAGGCGCAGGAGAGTGGTACATGGCAATCGGTCTTGTCGGCCGCAAGTGCGGCATGACCCGTGTGTTCACGGAGGCGGGGGAGTCCATCCCCGTTACCGTCATTGAGGTTCTTCCGAACCGAGTGACCCAGGTCAAATCCCTTGAGAAAGACGGCTATCGCGCCGTGCAAGTCACGTACGGCAGCCGCCGTCCCCAGCTCGTCGGCAAAGCCGCGGCGGGGCACTACGCCAAGGCCGGCACCGCGCCGGGCAAGGCGCTGCTCGAGTTCCGACTCGTCGACAAAGAAGGCGACGGCCTCGCCGTGGGCGCCGAAATCAAGGCGGACCACTTCCAGGCCGGCCAGATCGTCGACGTCACGGGCACGACCATCGGCAAGGGCTTTGCCGGCACCATGAAGCGTCACAACTTCGCGGGCCACCATGCCTCGCACGGTGTGTCCGTGTCGCACCGTACCCCGGGATCCATCGGCCAGCGCCAGACGCCGGGCCGCGTGTTCCAAGGTAAGCGCATGTCGGGTCACATGGGTGTCGCCCGCCGCACGACCGAGAACCTCAAGGTCATCGAGGTCGACGTCGAGCGCAATCTGCTGTTGATCCGCGGCGCCGTTCCGGGCTCCGAGGGCGGTCAGGTCGTCGTGCGTCCTTCCGTGAAGGCCGCCCGGCTCGCCAAGCGCAAGCGAATCGTTCCGACCAAGGGTGCCGGTGCCGCCAAAGCGGCCCCCGGCAAGAAGTAATCGGGAGCGCATAGGTCATGAAGATCAAGATCGATGGCGGCTCCAATGAGCTGCAACTGTCGGATGCCACGTTCGGCACCGAGTACAACGAAGCGCTGGTGCACCAGGTCGTCACCGCCTACCGCAACGCCGGTCGTTCGGGCACGAAAGCCCAGAAGACCAAGGCCGAGGTGAGCGGCGGTGGCAAGAAGCCCTGGAGCCAGAAGGGTTCCGGTCAGGCGCGTGCTGGCTCCATCCGCAGCCCAATCTGGGTGGGCGGTGGTCGTGCGTTCGCCGCCAAGCCGCGCAGCTTCGAGCAGAAGGTCAATCGCAAGATGTATCGCGGCGCGTTGCGCTCGATGCTCTCCGAGCTCGTTCGTCAGGACCGCTTGGTCGTCACGAACGGCATCGGTCTCGAGGCACCGAAGACGCGTCTTCTGGCTGCCCAACTGAAGGCGATGTCGCTCGAGAGCGTGCTCATCGTCGTCGAGGCCATCGACGAAAAACTGTTCCTGGCCGCGCGTAACTTGCCGCACGTCGACGTGTTGCCGGTCACCGCGCTCAACCCGCTCGCGCTCGCGAGCTACGACAAGGTGCTGATGACCGTCGGCGCCGTGAAGATGATCGAGGAGCGCCTGCAATGAGCGCCGTGACCAAACTCAGCCAAGAGCGCCTGATCAACGTGTTGATCGCGCCGCACGTCACCGAGAAGACGGCGCTCGCGATGCAGGACTCCAACCAGTACGCCTTCCGCGTCCGTCGCGACGCCAGCAAGCCTGACATCAAGGCTGCCGTGGAACTCATGTTCCAGGTGAAGGTGCACTCGGTGAACGTCATCAACGAGCCCGGCAAGGTCCGCCGATTCGGCAAGACTCCGGGGCGCACCCAAGACTGGAAAAAAGCCTACGTGCGTCTCGCGCCGGGCCAGACCATCGACTACGAAGCGAGGAAAGCCTGATGGCACTCGTCAAATCCAAGCCGACGTCGCCGGGTACCCGCTTCGTCGTCAAGATCGACAAATCCCACCTTTGGAAGGGCGGTCCGTACGAGCCGTTGACCGCGCGCCAGTCGAAGACTGGCGGTCGCAACAACGTCGGTCGCATCACCACCCGTCACAAGGGCGGTGGATCGCGTCACAAGTACCGCATCATCGACCTCAAGCGTGATAAGGACGGCGTCAAGGGTATCGTCGAGCGTATCGAGCACGATCCGAACCGCACCGGTCACATCGCGCTCATCAAGTATCTCGACGGCGAGCGCCGCTACATTCTTGCGCCGAAGGGCGTGGTGCCGGGCGACGAAGTCCGCTCGGGCGCCGATTCGCCGATCAAGTCCGGCAACTCGATGCAGCTGCGTCACATCCCCGTCGGTTCGACCGTGCACAACGTCGAGTTGAAGCCGGGTGCCGGTGGTCAGCTCGCGCGCAGCGCCGGAAGCTCGGTGCAGTACACGGCTCGTGAAGGCATCTACGCCTACATCCGCTTGAAGTCGGGCGAGACGCGCAAAGTCCACATCGACTGCCGCGCCACGATCGGCGAGGTCAGCAACGACGAGCACAACCTGCGCAGTTACGGCAAGGCGGGTGCGAAGCGTTGGCGCGGCATCCGCCCGACGGTGCGTGGCCTCGCCATGAACCCGGTCGATCACCCGCACGGTGGTGGTGAAGGTAAATCCGGTCAAGGTAATCCGCACCCCGTTTCGCCATGGGGCTGGAACACCAAGGGTAAGAAGACCCGAACCAACAAGCGCACGAATCACATGATCGTGCAGCGTCGGCAGAACAAGGTCCGCTGAGCGGACCGGTAAGTTCAGGAGTCAAAAGTGCCTCGTTCACTGAAGAAAGGTCCGTTCGTCGATCTGCACCTCTCGAAGAAAGTGCAGACCGCCGTTGCCAAGAACGATCGCAAGCCGATCAAGACTTGGTCGCGCCGCTCGATGGTCGTTCCCGAAATGGTGGGTCTCACCATCGCGGTCCACAACGGCAAGCAGCACATCCCTGTTCTCGTCACCGAGAACATGGTGGGTCACAAGCTTGGCGAGTTCGCTCCGACGCGCACCTTCAAGGGGCACTCGGGCGACAAAAAGGCCGCGGCCTGAGCCAGGAGCAATCAATGGAAGTCACGGCAAAACTCAAGCACGCGCGCATCTCTCCGCAGAAATGCCGCCTCGTCGCCGACGTGGTGCGCGGCAAGCCGGTGGGCAATGCGCTCGCCACGCTGCGCTTCATGCCGAAGAAAGGCGCTGAGATCGTCCTCAAGGTCCTCGAGTCTGCGATCGCCAACGCCGAAAACAACAACGGCGCCGACATCGACGAACTCAAGGTTCACCGCATCATGGTGGACACCGCGCCGGTGCTGAAGCGCTTCGCCGCTCGCGCCAAGGGCCGCGGTGCCCGCATCGTCAAGCGCAACAGCCACATCACCGTCGTAGTCAGCGACGGCAGGAAGGACTGATCCATGGGCCAGAAAGTCAATCCGATCGGTATTCGTCTCGGTATCACCCGCGAGTGGACCTCGAAGTGGTATGCCGGCAAGAAGCTGTTCCCGCAGTTGGTGCACACCGATTTCCGCGTGCGCACCTTCCTGCGCAAGAAGCTCGCCGAGGCTTCGGTCTCGCGCATCCAGATCGAGCGTGCGGCCAACCGGGTCAACATCACGATCGAGACGGCGCGTCCCGGCATCGTCATCGGCAAGAAGGGTGAGGACATCGAGAAGCTGCGCGCCGAAACGGCGGCGCTGCTCGGTCGCCCGGTCGCCGACATCCGCCTCAACATCTCCGAGATCCGCAAGCCCGAGCTCGACGCTCAGCTCGTGGCCGATGGTATTGCGCAGCAGATCGAAAAGCGCGTGATGTTCCGTCGCGCGATGAAGCGCGCCGTGATGAGCACGATGCGCAGCGGCGCCCTCGGCATCAAGGTTCGTCTGTCGGGTCGTCTCAACGGGGCCGAGATCGCGCGCACCGAGTGGTCGCGTGAAGGTCGCATTCCGCTGCACACGTTCCGCGCGGACATCGACTACGGCTTCGGCGAAGCTCGAACCACGTATGGCGTGATCGGCGTCAAGGTCTGGATCTTCAAAGGCGAAGTGTTCGACAAGGAAGATCTCTCGAAGACCGTGGAAGCTGATGCCGCGGCCAACCCTGCCACTGACGCTGCGCCGGCTGCGGCCGCGACGGCTTCGTGATCGGGACCTGAGGATTTGCACCCATGATGCAACCCAAGCGAACCAAATTCCGCAAGCAGTTCAAGGGCGACAACGCCGGACTCGCGCAGCGTGGCAACTCCGTGGCTTTCGGCGATTTCGGCCTGAAGGCGACCGAGCGTGCGCGCATGACGGCCCGCGAAATCGAAGCCGCCCGTCGTGCGATGGCCCGTCACGTCAAGCGTGGCGGTCAGATCTGGATCCGCGTCTTCCCGGACGTGCCCGTTTCGAAGAAGCCTCTCGAAGTCCGCATGGGCGCGGGCAAGGGCAACGTCGAGTACTGGGTCGCCAAGGTGAAGCCGGGCAAGATTCTCTTCGAAATGGAAGGGGTGGACGAGAAGACCGCTCGCGAGGCATTCCGCCTTGCCGGCGCGAAGCTTTCGGTTACCACTTCGTTCGTGAAGCGACAGGTACGTTGACATGAACGCCAAAGAATTGCGTGGCAAAGCCGCCAAAGAACTCAACGAAGAACTTCTCAAGCTCCGGCGCGAGCAGTTCTCGCTGCGTATGCAGCGCGCAACCGGTCAGACGGTCAAGCCGAATGACTTTGGTCGCGTGCGCAAGGACATCGCTCGCCTCAAGACCGTGCTCGCCGAACAGGCCGCTGCGGTGAAGGCGACGGGGAAGTAATCCATGAATACCGAAACTGCCACCGAAACCAAGTCGCTGCGTACCCTCACCGGGCGCGTGGTGAGCAACAAGATGAACAAGACCATCGCGGTCGAGGTCGAGCGTCTGGTCAAGCATCCGCGTTACGGCAAGTACATCCGCCGTACCACGAAGCTGCTTGCGCACGACGAGACGAACCAGTCGCGCGAAGGTGACACCGTGACGATCGCCGAGTGCCGTCCGTTGTCGCGTAGCAAGTCCTGGCGGCTGGTCGCCGTCGTGGAGCGTGCATCGTGATCCAGCTGCAATCCATGCTCAGCGCTGCCGACAACAGCGGCGCCAAGACGCTCATGTGCATCAAGGTAATGGGCGGCACTCGCCGTCGTTACGCCGCCGTGGGCGATCTCATCAAGGTTTCCGTCAAGGACGCGATCCCGCGCGGAAAGGTCAAGAAGGGTGAGGTGTACGACGCGGTCGTCGTGCGCACCCGTCGTGGCGTGCGTCGTCCCGATGGCTCGCTCATCAAGTTCGACGGCAACGCTGCCGTCCTGCTCACCAACAAGCTCGAACCGATCGGCACCCGCATCTTTGGACCGGTGACCCGTGAGCTGCGTACCGCGCAGTTCATGAAGATCATCTCGCTGGCGCCGGAAGTGCTCTGAGGAATATCGCCATGAGAAAGATCCGCAAGGGCGACAACGTCATCGTCATCACGGGCCGCGACAAGGGTCGCAAGGGCGCCGTGGTGAGTGTGCTCGACGACGAGACTTTGATCGTCGAGAACATCAATCGCGTCAAGCGACACACGCGCGGCAACCCGCAGCAGAACAAGCCGGGTGGCATCCTCGAGAAGGAAGCCCCGCTGCACGTGTCGAAGGTTGCGCTGTTCAACCCCGGGACGCAGAAGGCCGATCGTGTCGGCATCAAGCGTCTCGCGGATGGCAAGCGCGTCCGTTTCTTCAAGTCCAACGGAGAGATGATCGACGCTTGAGCGTCGATCCATCAGGGCAACCAACATGGCAAGGCTGAGAAACATTTACCGCGAGAAGATCGTTCCGCAGCTCCGCAAGGACCTCGGTATCGAGAACGCGATGGAAGTGCCGAAGATCGTCAAGATCACGGTCAACATGGGCGTGGGCGAAGCGGTCGCCGACAAGAAAGTCATCGACGCCGCTGCGGGCGATCTCGCCAAAATCACTGGTCAGAAGCCGGTGCTCTGTCAGGCGCGCAAGTCGATCGCTTCGTTCAAGGTCCGTGAAGGCCTCGCGATCGGCTGCAAAGTCACGCTGCGCGGCGAGCGCATGTACGAGTTCCTCGATCGCCTCATCAGCGTTGCGATGCCGCGTATCCGCGACTTCCGTGGCGTATCCCCGCGTTCGTTCGACGGACGTGGCAACTACAACATGGGCGTCAAAGAACAAATCATCTTCCCCGAAATCCAGTACGACCAAATCGACCAGATTCGGGGCATGGACATCACCATCACCACCACGGCTAAGGACGACAAGGCGGGTCGAGCTCTGCTCGAAGCCTTCCAGTTCCCCTTCCGCAAGTAACAGGGCAGCGAAGCACATGGCCAAGACGAGCATGGTCGAGCGCGAGAAGCGCCGCGCCGAAATCGCCAAGAAACACGCCGCGAAGCGGGCGAAGTTGAAAGAGACGATCCGCAGTCCGCGTACGTCTCCGGAAGACCGCGCCGCTGCGCAGGTCGCGCTGCAGAAGATGCCGCGTGACGCGAGCCCGAGCCGCGGCCGTCGCCGCTGCGCGATCACGGGTCGTCCGCGTGGTGTGTATCGCAAGTTCGGACTCTCGCGGGTGAAGATCCGCGAGACCGTAAGCCGCGGCGAACTGCCCGGTGTGTCGAAGGCGAGCTGGTAGGAGCGCGCGCCATATGAGCATGACCGATCCCATTGCCGATCTGCTGACCCGCATCCGCAACGCGCAGCTCGCTCGCAAGAGCGAAGTGAGCGTCGGCTCTTCGCGACTGAAGCAGGCGGTTCTCAAGGTGCTGAAGGACGAGGGTTACGTTGCGGATTTCCGCATCGCCTCGGACGGCGGCAAGAGCACGATCACCATCGCGCTCAAATATTTCGACGGACGCCCCGTCATCGATCGCCTCGAGCGCGTCTCGCGTCCCGGCCTGCGAATCTATCGCGGCAAGGACGAGTTGCCGAAGGTGTTGGGTGGCATGGGTACCGTGATCGTCTCGACCCCGAAAGGTGTCATGACGGACAAGCAGGCCCGCGCCATCGGTCAGGGTGGCGAAGTCCTCTGTATCGTCGCCTGAGGAATCGAACATGAGTCGTGTAGCAAAACAACCGGTCGAGCTGCCGCAGGGCGTCAGCGCGACGATCACTTCCGAAGCAGTCACGCTGAAGGGTGCAAAGGGCACGTTGTCGGTGTCGCTGAGCGGCGGCGTCACGGTCGTCCAGGCCGACAAGAGCCTCGAGGTGAAGTACGACGAGAGCAATCGCATGCAGGCGGGCGCCACGCGCGCGCATCTTGCGAACTGCGTGGTCGGCGTTTCCAAGGGTTACGAGCGCAAGCTCGAGCTCGTCGGGGTCGGTTATCGTGCGGCGGTGCAGGGCAAGGCCCTGAACCTCACCCTCGGTTTCTCGCACCCGGTCGTGGTCGACATGCCCGAGGGCATCACCGTCGAAGCCCCGAGCCAGACCGAAATCGTCATCAAGGGTACTGACAAGCAGCGCGTGGGCCAGTTGGCCTCCGAGATCCGCAACCTGCGTCCTCCCGAGCCTTACAAGGGCAAGGGTGTTCGTTATTCAGGCGAGCAGATCACCCTCAAGGAAGGCAAGAAGAAGTAAGCGCGCGGAACGAGGATCGAGCAATGCAGATCACCAAAAAAGAGCGGCGTCAGCGCCGTGCCGTGCGAACCCGCGCGAAGATTCGCGAGTTGGGTCAGCCACGTCTCACCATTCATCGCACGCCGCGTCACATCTACGCGCAGGTGTTCGATTCGAGTGGCGCGAAGGTGCTGGTCGCGGCTTCCACCGTCCAGGATGCCGTGGCGAACGGTCTCACGGGCACCGGCAACGTCGAAGCCGCCAAGGCTGTTGGACGAGCGATCGCCGAGCGAGCGAAGGCCGCGGGCATCTCGCGCGTCGCGTTCGATCGAGCGGGTTTCATGTACCACGGTCGCGTCAAGGCGCTGGCCGAGGCCGCGCGCGAAGCCGGTCTAGAGTTTTAAGGCAGGACATCCCCTATGGCACGTGTCGAAAAATCCCAGGCCACGGACGAGTATCTCGAGAAGCTCGTCGCCGTGAACCGTACCTCCAAGACGGTGAAGGGCGGACGCCAGTTCGGCTTCACTGCACTGACCGTGGTGGGCGATGGCGCCGGCCGCGTCGGTTTCGGTTTCGGCAAGGCGCGCGAAGTTCCGGTCGCCATCTCCAAGGCGATGGCGGCAGCGCGCAAGAACATGGTCAATGTTTCGCTGCGCAACGAGACGCTGCACTACGCCGTCAAGGGTAGCCACGGCGCCACGCGCGTTCTGATGCAGCCGGCTTCGGACGGTACGGGCGTCATCGCGGGTGGCGGCATGCGTGCCGTGCTCGAGTGCGCGGGCGTGCGCAACGTGCTCGCCAAGAGCTACGGCTCGCGCAACGCGATCAACGTCGTGCGTGCAACGGTCAAGGCGCTCGCCGCCGTGCGTTCGCCCGAAGACATCGCTGCGAAGCGCGGCAAGTCCCTCGAAGAGATCATGGGTTAACAGTCATGGCGACGAAGCAGCTGAAAGTCACTCTAAAGAAGAGCGTTCACGGCCAGCTCGCGAACATCGCGCAGTCGGTCCGCGGACTCGGCCTGCGCAAGCGGCATCAGACGGTCACCGTGGCGGATACGCCCGAGAACCGGGGCCTGATCCGTACCGCGCGTCACCTGGTCGCGGTTGAAGGAGAGTAACGAGATGCGTATCAACACCATCAAGCCCGCGGCGGGTTCCAAGCGTAAGCGCCTGCGAGTGGGTCGTGGTGCCTCGGCGGGCCAGGGCAAGACCTGCGGTCGTGGCGTCAAGGGACAGCGCGCGCGCAAGGGCGGCTACCACAAGGTCGGCTTCGAAGGCGGTCAGATGCCGCTGCAGCGCCGGTTGCCGAAAGTGGGTTTCCGCTCGGCGATGAAGGCGACCCGTGCCGAAGTGCGACTCGACGAGTTGCTCAAGGTGAGCGCCGACGTGATCGATCTCGCAGCCCTTAAGGCGGCGAATGTCGTGCCTGCGCACACGGAAGTGGCGAAGGTCGTCCTGTCGGGCGAAATCAAGAAGGCGGTCACGCTGAAGGGCGTGGGCGCGACGAAGGGTGCCAAGGCGGCGATCGAAGCGGCGGGTGGCCGCATCGAAGCCTGATCGGCTCTCGGCGTAGTTCGAAAGTTCAAATAGGACGAAAGACTTAAGTGGCATCAGGCGTAGGCAATCCGGCAGCAACTCTCGCAGACGCAACGCGTTTCGGCGAGGTGCGCGCGCGCCTGCTCTTCCTGCTTGGCGCCTTGATCGTCTATCGAATCGGCACCTTCATTCCGGTTCCGGGTATCAACCCGGCCGAGGTGGCTCGTTTCTTTGAAGAGAACCAGGGCACGATCCTCGGCATCGTCAACATGTTCTCTGGTGGCGCCATGGAGCGCCTGTCCATCTTCGCGATGGGTGTGATGCCGTACATTTCGGCCTCGATCATCGTGCAGATGGCGTCGATGATCTACCCGCCTTGGGAGGAGTACCGCAAGGAAGGGGAGTCGGGTCGTCGCAAGATCACGCAGATCACCCGTTACTTCACCGTCATCCTCGCGGTGTTCCAGTCTCTCGGTGCCGCGGTCGCCTTGCAGAACGGCGGTATGGTCATGACGGGTGGCTGGTCGTTTCTTTTCATCGCCACCGTCACCATGACGACGGGCACGATGTTCCTGATGTGGCTCGGCGAGCAGGTCACCGAGCGTGGCATCGGCAACGGCATTTCCATGATTATCCTCGCCGGCATCATCGCCGGACTCCCGAGTGCGGTCGGCCGAACCGTCGAGTCGGTCAACACCGGCGAAATGTCGGGACTCTTCGCGCTCGTGCTCATCGTCATGATTCTCGGCGTGACGGCATTTTGCGTGTACGTCGAGCGTGCTCAGCGCCGCATCGCCGTGCACTACGCGAAGCGTCAGGTCGGACGTCGAGTACTCGCAGGCCAGACGAGCCACTTGCCGTTCAAGCTCAACATGTCGGGCGTGATTCCGCCGATCTTCGCTTCGAGCTTGCTGCTTTTCCCGGCGACGATCGCGCAATTCTTCGGCACGGGCGAAGGTCGAGCAGCCGAGATTCTGCAAAATATGGCCGCTGCGCTCGGCTATGGTCAGCCCTTGCACCTCGTGCTCTACGCGACCTTGATCATCTTCTTCTGCTTCTTCTACACGGCGCTCGTTTTCAACGCGCGCGAGACATCCGAAAACCTCAAGAAGTCGGGTGCGTTCATTCCGGGAATCCGTCCGGGTCAGCAGACCGGCGAGTACATCGACAAAGTGCTCACACGGCTCACGCTCTGGGGTGCGCTCTACGTGGCCGGCGTCTGTCTCATTCCGGAGCTCATGATTTCCGAGGGTGGCGTGCCGTTCGTTTTCGGCGGCACGTCGCTGCTCATCGTCGTGGTGGTGGCCATGGATTTCATGGCCCAGCTGCAGGCGCATTTGATGTCCCACCAGTATCCCGGTCTGCTCAAGCAGGCCAATCTGATGGGCTATGGACGCGGCGGCGCGCCGCAGTGAACTAAAGGGTAAGGCTCATGAAAGTTCGTCCGTCAGTAAAAAAGATTTGTAAGGATTGCAAGATCGTGCGGCGACGTGGCGTCGTCTACGTGATCTGCAAAGATCCGCGGCACAAGCAGCGGCAGGGTTGAGAACCAAGGGTATTTAAGTAGAATGCCGCGCTTTTTTGCGGCTTCGGGGCAGTAAACATGGCACGTATCGCCGGAATCAACATCCCGATGAACAAGCACGTTGTCATCGGTCTGACTCACATCTTCGGTGTGGGCAAGAGTCGTTCGCGCGCCGTCTGCGAAGCCGCAGGCGTCGATCCGACGACGAAGGTCAAAGACCTCACAGAGTCCGAGGTGAATGCGCTTCGCGCGCAGATCGCCAAGGGGCTCGTCGAGGGCGACCTGCGTCGCGAGGTCTCGATGAACATCAAGCGTCTGATGGACTTGGGAACCCACCGTGGCATGCGCCATCGAAAGGGTCTGCCGGTCCGAGGTCAGCGCACGCGAACCAACGCGCGTACGCGCAAGGGTCCGCGCAAGCAGGCCGTCAAGCTCAACGCGCCCCCGGGCAAGGGTTGATCTTTTTAGCCCACACCAGCTAGCTCAGCAGGCACACGCAAATGGCAGATCAAAAGCAACAGTCGAACGCCGGATCCGGCGGCAAGAAGCCGAAAAAAGCACGCAAGAACGTGCTCGACGGCATTGCGCACATCCACGCGTCGTTCAACAACACGATCGTCACGATCACCGACCGACAGGGCAACACGTTGTCCTGGGCGACTTCGGGTGGATCGGGCTTCCGTGGTTCGCGCAAGTCGACGCCGTTCGCGGCTCAGGTTGCCGCCGAGAAGGCCGGCACCGCCGCTCAAGAGCATGGACTGCGCAACGTCGAGGTCCGCGTGGCGGGTCCCGGCCCGGGTCGCGAGTCTGCCGTTCGCGCGCTCAACAATTGCGGCCTGAAGATCACCAGCATTTTCGACGTCACGCCGATTCCGCATAACGGCTGTCGTCCGCCCAAGAAGCGTCGCGTCTGACGCCGCGTCGCAAGAGGTATCAAAGATGGCCCGTTACATTGGTCCCAAGTGCAAGCTCGCTCGCCGCGAAGGCACTGATCTGTTTTTGAAGAGTGGCGTCAAGCCGCTCGAGTCCAAGTGCAAACTCCAGGTGCCGCCGGGCGGCATCAAGGGTGAGCGCAAGGCGCGCCTGTCGGAATACGGCAGCCAGCTGCGCGAGAAGCAAAAGCTGCGTCGCATGTACGGCGTGCTCGAGCGCCAGTTCGCCAACTACTACACCGAGGCGGCTCGCCGTTCGGGCTCGACGGGTGAAAACCTGTTGAAGCTCCTCGAGTCGCGTCTCGACAACGTCGTGTACCGCATGGGTTTTGCCGCCACGCGTTCCGAAGCTCGTCAGCTCGTCAGCCACAAGGGTGTCGAGGTCAACGGTGACGTCGTGACGATCCCGTCGTACCAGATGCGTGCGGGCGATGTCGTGCAGATCCGCGAGAAGGCGCGCAAGCAGTTGCGCATCCAGAACGCGATGCAGATCGCCTCGCAGGTCGGCCTCCCCGAGTGGGTCGAGGTCAACGACAAAGAAATGAAGGGCGTTTTCAAGCAGGTGCCGGCACGGGATGAAATCCTGCCTGACATCAACGAAAACCTGGTCGTCGAGTTGTACTCGAAGTAATGCTCGGGACAGGAGAGAGGGTTTGAATATGCAAGGATCCGTCAGCGAATTCCTCAAGCCGCGCGTCGTGAAGGTCAGTCCTCTGGCCCCGCGTCAGGCGCGTGTCGTCATCGAGCCGTTCGAGCGGGGCTTCGGCCATACGCTCGGCAACGCGCTTCGTCGCGTACTTCTCTCGTCCATGCCCGGTGCGGCGATCACCGAAGCGGAAATCGAGGGCGTGCTCCACGAGTACACCAGCATCGAAGGTGTCCAGGAGGACGTCGTCGACATCCTTCTCAACCTCAAGCAGGTGGCGATCCGCATGCACAGCCGCGATTCGGCCGAGCTGCGCCTCTCCAAGAAGGGCCCGGGTCCGGTCACCGCAGGCGACATCCAGACCGACCACGACGTCGAGGTGGTGAACCCCGAACTCGTGATCGCGAATCTCACGAAGGCTGGCGAACTCAACATGGTGCTGCGCGTCGAGCGTGGACGTGGATATCGTCCGGCCTCGCAGCGCATGGCCTTCGACGAGGCGACTCGCCCCATCGGTCGCTTGCAGCTCGATGCGTCGTTCAGCCCGATCCGTCGCGTCACCTACTCGGTAGATGCGGCTCGCGTCGAGCAGCGCACCGACCTCGACAAGCTCATTCTCGACATCGAGACGAACGGAACGATCGACGCCGAAGAGGCGATCCGTCGTGCCGGCAGCATCCTCAAAGATCAGCTGTCGGTGTTCGTCGACCTGCAGGGTGAGGAAGAGGGCGCCGGCAAGTCCGAGGCGACGCAGTTCGATCCGATCCTGTTGCGCCCCGTCGACGAGCTTGAGCTCACGGTTCGCAGCGCGAACTGCCTCAAGGCCGAGAACATCCACTACATCGGCGATCTCGTTCAGCGCACCGAAGTGGAGCTGCTGCGTACGCCGAATCTGGGCAAGAAGTCGCTCACCGAGATCAAGGAAGTGCTGCAGAGCCATGGGCTCATGCTCGGCATGCGTCTCGATGGCTGGCCGCCGTCGGGCCTGCGCCACGAGGAAGATCGCGGTAGCGGTTTGATGTGATCGAGGGTGGCCGGTTGACGGCTTCCCACGACTGATTCATCGAGGTTTTTTATGCGTCATCGACTTTCAGGGCGGCAACTGTCGCGAAATGCTCCGCATCGCCATGCGCTGATGCGCAACATGAGCGTTGCGCTGTTGCGTTACGAGACTATCCGCACGACCTTGCCGAAGGCCAAGGAACTGCGTCGCGTGGTCGAGCCGCTCATCACGCTCGCCAAGACCGACAGCGAAGCACGCCGCCGTTTGGCGTTCGCGCGTCTTCGTGACGCTGCAGTCGTCGAAAAGTTGTTCGGCGACCTCGGCCCGCGATTCAAGGCTCGTGCCGGTGGCTACACGCGCATTCTGCGCATGATGCCGCGCGCCGGAGACTCCGCGCCGATGGCGCTCATGCAGTTGGTCGATCGAGCCGCCGCGCCCGCCGCGACGGACGAAACCGCCGACGGCAAGAGCACCAAGAAAAAGGCCAAGGCGAAGTCGGCTGCCAAGCCGCGCGCTCGTAAGGCTGCTGCCGCCTGATTTCGAGACAACGCGTCTCGGGGCACTTTCGTGACACTTCGGTGTTGCGGAGAGCTCGGCAAGCCTGATATCCACTGAAGACCGGCGTCCATCCTGGACGTCGGTCTTCGTGTTTTTGGGAGGCGGGCATGGGCATTCTCAAAGAATTTCGTGAATTCGCGATGCGGGGCAATGTCATCGACCTCGCGGTCGGCGTCGTGATTGGCGCCGCGTTCGGCAAGATCGTTTCATCGCTCGTCGGCGACGTGATGATGCCGTTGCTCGGCAAGGCAGCCGGAAGCGTATCGTTCGATCAGCTCGGAACGTCGCTCGGAGTCGGCCCGGACGGCAGCGAAATCATCTTGAAATGGGGCGCTTTCCTGCAGACTGTGTTCGATTTCATCATCATCGCCATGGCGCTGTTTCTCGCGATCAAGGCGATCAACCGTTTGAGGCGGTCCGAGCCCGCTGCGCCGGCTGCAGCGCCGACATCTGCTCGCAGCGAAACGCTGCTCGAAGAAATCCGCGATTTGCTCAAACAGCGTTGATTGCGCGTCGATCAGGCGCGGCTGAATGCCGCGCGAGTCAGGTTGTCGCAACCGGATTCCGTCACGGCGAGGTTGTCCTCGATACGAATTCCGCCGTAAGGCTTGAAAACGGCCACGCGAGACCAGTCGATACGCGAGGCATGCGGCCCGGTTTGCGCAGGTCCGAGCAGCGCCTCGATGAAATAGAGGCCGGGCTCCATGGTCACCACGAATCCGGGTTCGAGTTTGCGAGTCAGGCGGAGTGCCGGATCGCGTGGGGGCTTCGGGATCGTGCCGCCCTCGGCGTCGGCCATCGTTCCACCGACATCGTGCACCTGCAGTCCGAGCAGATGACCGATGCCGTGTGGAAAAAATAGCCGTGAAGCGCCCGACTCGAGCGCCTCCGCCACACTGCACCGCAGTACGCCGGTTTCGCACAACACCGCCGTGATTCGTTCGACCGCTGCGGCGTGAATGTCGCGCCAGTCGACCCCCGGCTTCACCAGCGCGCAGAGACCGAGCTGCAGTTGATCCATTTTCGACACGAGGGCCGAGAACTCGTCGTCGGCGGCAGCGGTGGTTCGGGTGATGTCGCTACCGTAGCCGGCGAAGCTCGCGCCCGCATCGAGCAGGAGCGACCGATGTCGGGACGGCTTGTCGCGGCGCAGTACCTGGTAGTGCAGCACCGAGGCAGCTTCATTGAGGGCGACGATCGCGTTGTACGGCAGTTCTTGTTCGCGTTGTCCGCAGGCGGCGGCGAAGGCTTGATGGATGTCGTATTCGGTGCCGCCCGACCTGAAGCACTGCTCGGCTGCCCGATGTCCCCGGGCGCCTATCCGGTTGGCCTCGGCGAGGCAGGCGATTTCATAGGCCGTCTTGCAGCCTCTGGCGAAATCGAGCCTTCGGATGAGAACGGCAGGGTTGATGGCTGCGAGACCCCAGTTCGCAAGCTCCGGAAGGGCGTCGCCGATCCAGGCGGTCTGGGTCAGATCCCGGGGAAGGGCGGCTCGGGCCTGTTCCGGAGAATGCACGACCACCACGTCGAGGTGCTCTGTCCACCCGCTCGTCGGCAGCGCCGCCGGCTGGTACCAAAAGTCGGTTGCGGCGTGAAACACCAGCTTGGGACGCTGCCCGGGCTGGAAATACAGCAGGGAGCCCGGGGCGTCGTGCAGCGGTACCCACCACTTGAACGGCGGATGGGCTTTGTAGGGGTAATGTTGATCGTCCTGAAAAAGCCCCAGCGTTTCGCCCGATTGCAGGACGAGCCCCCGGAAGCCGCTGCGCTCGAGTGCCGAGGCGGTACGACGGGCCACTTCGGCCAGGTGCGGCGCGTAGAGCGCGGTCAGTTCTTCGTGAAGCATGGCATCCCCAAACAGGCTCATTTTCCGGTCTGCGCCGGCGGTCCTGGGATTGTACGGGTACGGCGGGGCCCGGAAAGGTCGAATCGCCCCCCGCAAGAATAGGGTGGGTCATTCCCACACCTGTAAAAAGCCTATACAATCCCCGCGCGATTTCGGTCGCCAGACAAACTAGCTAGGTTGTTTGCTCAACATCTGTCTCTTACTTTTTTTGGGGTAATTGCAAAATGAAGACGAAGCTCGCTCTTAGCGCCCTTCTCGCTGCGTTCGCACTGACTGCTTGCGGTGGCAAGCCTGCTGAGGCTCCGGCCGAAGCTCCGGCTGCCGAGGCTCCGGCCGAGGCCGCCCCTGAGGCTGCTCCGGCTGACGCCGCTGCTCCTGCCGAGGCTGCTCCGGCTGACGCCGCTGCCGCTCCGGCCGAGGCTCCGGCCGCTCAGTAATTTCCGTCAAGGAAATCACTGATCGGGAGCTCCAAGCTCCCAAATGAACCCGGGATGATGGCTCGCCATCGCCCGGGTTCTTTTTTTGAGCCCAGGATTTTCTTTGATGCCTGTCGTTCTTCGTGATGTGCGCCATTCCGTCCGCGCGAGAGATTGGTTCTCACGCGCTCAGGCGCTTTGGCTCGCCGAAATCGGCGCGTCGGACGAGGATTTGGCCGCAGCAGCATCCCGATCGATTGCGTCGCTGTCGGAATTCGATCGAGAGGTCTTTTCGATCGAACGCAATGACGAGCCCGTCGGATTCGCCGTGCTGAAGCGTCAGGCTGCAAGAGACTCGACGACGAATCTGCTTCTGGAGTTTTACATCACTCCCGACTCGCGCACGCTGGGTGTCGGAGCAGCAGCCGCGCGATTGTTGTTCGATCGGTTCAGTGGTCGTTGGGAGATTCGCTCGCTCTCGAGTGACGTGCGTGCGATCGGTTTCTGGAGACGAGTGACGAGTCGATATGCCCACGGTGCTGTCGAAGAGCGCCGCGAGCGAGGCGAGGTCGTTCAGCGTTTTTTGAGCAAAGGCGCGAGATAGCGACCAGTATGCGAGGTGGTCACTCGCGCCACCTCTTCGGGAGTGCCCACCGCGACGATTTCGCCGCCGGCTGATCCGCCTTCCGGTCCGAGATCGATCAGCCAGTCGGCCGTCTTGATGACATCGAGGTTGTGCTCGATGACGACGACGGTGTTCCCCTCGTCACGCAATCGCTGCAATACGCCGAGCAGTTGGGCGACATCGTGAAAATGCAGTCCGGTCGTCGGTTCGTCGAGCACATACAAAGTGCGTCCGGTCGCGCGCTTGGCGAGCTCTCTTGCGAGTTTCACGCGCTGCGCTTCGCCACCCGAAAGGGTGGTCGCATTTTGTCCGAGCCGCAGGTAGCCGAGACCGACATCGAGCAATGTCTGCAGCTTGGGCTGTACAGCGGGAATACTTTGAAAGAATCGGGCGGCATCCTCGACGGTCATCTCGAGGACGTCGTGGATGCTCTTGCCGCGATAGAGAATCTCGAGCGTCTCGCGGTTGTAGCGTTTGCCGCGGCAGACGTCGCAGGGCACGTAGACGTCCGGCAAGAAATGCATTTCGACGCGCATCACTCCATCGCCCTGACAAGCTTCGCAGCGTCCGCCTTTGACGTTGAAGCTGAAACGGCCCGCGTCGTAACCGCGACTGCGTGCCTCCGGAACCTGAGCGAAAAGTTCGCGAAGACCCGTGAAAACACCCGTGTAGGTGGCCGGATTAGAGCGCGGCGTGCGACCGAGCGGGCTCTGGTCGATGTCGATCACCCGATCGATATGCTCGAGTCCCTGCAGGGCTCGGCAGGGCGCGGCATCGTTCGGTCCGCCACCGAGCTCGGCAACGGCGCGACGCAAAAGCGTGTCGTTGATGAGCGTGCTTTTTCCCGATCCCGAGACGCCGGTGACGCAGGTGAACAGGCCTATCGGCACATTCACGTCCAGATTTTTGAGGTTGTTTCCCGAGGCACCGAGGAGCCTGAGGACCCGCGAGGGCTGACGCGGCGTGCGCAGCGGTGGGACGGCAATTTGCAGTGTCCCCGACAGATAGCGGCCCGTCAGCGATTCGGGGTTCGCACGAACCTCGGCTGGCGTACCTTGCGCGACGATCATGCCGCCGTGCACACCAGCGCCCGGACCGAGATCGATCACGTGATCGGCTGCGAGGATGGCCTCTTCGTCGTGCTCGACCACGATCACCGTGTTGCCGAGATCACGCAGTCGTTGCAGTGTCGCGAGCAGGCGAGAGTTGTCGCGCTGATGCAGTCCGATCGATGGTTCGTCGAGGATGTACATCACGCCGGTGAGGCCTGAACCGATCTGACTCGCAAGGCGTATGCGCTGGGCTTCGCCACCCGAGAGCGAGTCGGCGCCGCGATCGAGCGTGAGATAGCCGAGCCCTACATCGACGAGAAAGCGCAGACGATCGAGCACTTCCCGCGCAACTTTTCCGGCGACTTCGCCGCGCCAGCCGGGCAGTTCCATCGATTCGAAGAATTTCGCGGCTTCATCGACCGGAAGCCGTGCAATCTCGGGCAGCGACCGTCCCGCGACGAAGACGTGGCGTGCGGTCTTGTTGAGGCGACACCCGCCGCAATCCGGGCAAGACCTCCAGCCCTGATAGCGCGAGAGTTCTTCCTTGACGGCGGGTGAGTCGGTTTCGCGATAGCGTCTTTCGATGTTACGCAGCATCCCCTCGAAGGGATGCGTTCGCTTCGTCAGGCGACCTTTGCCGAGCGGATAGATGAACTCGATCTCTTCGTCACCACTGCCGAAGAGCAGGATTTCACGAACTTTTTCTGGCAGCTCCTGCCAGGGCTCCTCGATGTCGAAACCGTAGTGCTGCGCGAGTGTGCTGATGAGCTGCAGATAATGCGCGTTGTGACGGTCCCAGCCACGTACTGCGCCGCCTGCGAGCGACAGATGCGGGAAGGCCACGACACGCGCCGGATCAAAGAATTCCTGCTGCCCAAGCCCATCGCAGGATTCGCAGGCACCCGCGGGACTGTTGAAGCTGAACATTTTCGGTTCGAGCAGGGGTACGCCATAGCCGCACTTGGAGCAGGCATGGCGGTTCGAGAACAGCAGGCTCGTCGCAGAGCCGGCTTTCGCATCACCCGAGACATCCACGGGCGAGGCATCCATGGGCTCGACGCGGACCGTCCCCTCGGAGAGACGCAGTGCGGTCTCGAATGACTCGGCGAGTCGTTGTGTGGCATCGGCTCTGACGCGCAGACGATCGACCACCGCCTCGATATCGTGCTTGCGTCGAGGATCGAGTTTCGGAGGCTGCTCGAGTTCGATGACCGAGCCATCGATGCGCGCACGCACGAAGCCTTGCGATTGAAGATCGCGCAACACGGTCTCGTGATCGCCCTTGCGTTGTTGCACGAGCGGCGCCAGCACGAGAACCGCCGTGCCCTCGCCGAGACGCATCACCTGATCGACCATCTGACTGACGGTCTGCGCTTCGAGCGCGATGTCGTGATCGGGGCAGCGCGGCAGGCCCGCACGAGCGAACAGCAAGCGAAGGTAATCGTAGATTTCGGTGACGGTGCCGACCGTCGATCGCGGGTTGTGCGAGGCGGCCTTCTGCTCGATTGCGATGGCGGGCGAGAGACCCTCGATATGGTCTACGTCCGGTTTATCCATCATGGACAGGAACTGCCGCGCGTAGGCCGACAGCGATTCGACGTACCGGCGCTGCCCCTCGGCGTAGAGGGTGTCGAAGGCGAGTGAGGACTTGCCGGACCCGGAGAGCCCGGTCACCACGACCAACCGGTCCCGAGGGATGTCGAGATCGAGGTTGCGCAGATTGTGGGTGCGGGCGCCGCGTATCCGAATCGGTTGCATGGACCGGCATTAATCAAGAAAAACAGCCGGTTAGTGTACCCCCGAGGGAGGCTCTCGAGACGGGTTTCTGGGCTCCTCCCCGCGATTTTCGCGATGCAGCGGGGGCGGGGGACGATTAGAATGCCACTTCGTTTTCACCGCTCTTCGTCAAGTACCCCGCCCATCGCCCCAGACCCCTGGGGCCCCCGGGGCGCATCGACCGAAGAGCCCGTTCAACGGAAGGGTTCAACATGGCGCGTGGCATCAACAAAGTCATCATCGTCGGCAACCTCGGGCAAGACCCGGACACCAAGGCCATGCCCTCGGGCATGACGGTCTGCAATCTCCGCATCGCCACCTCCGAAAGTTGGAAAGACAAACAGTCCGGCGAAATGAAAGAGCAAACCGAATGGCACAGCGTCGCCATGTTCGGTCGTCTCGCCGAAATCGCCGGCGAATATCTGCGCAAGGGTTCGCAGGTCTACATCGAGGGTCGTCTGCGCACGCGCAAGTGGCAAGACAAAAACGGCAATGATCGCTACACCACCGAAATCGTCGCCAACGAAATGCAAATGCTCGGCGGCGGTCGAGGCATGGGGGGTGAGGGTCGCGTCGGTGGTCGCGCTGCGAGCAGCGAGTCCGATGGCGAGCCGGTTCGCAGCAGCACCGAAAAAGACGACTTCGACGACGACATTCCTTTCTGAGCGCCCCGAGCCTCGACTGATGCACGCCTGACTCATGGACGATTCCAGACCTACGACCGCCCGGTACTACATCAAGACCTACGGTTGTCAGATGAACGAGTACGACTCTGCCCGAATGGGCGACGTACTCGCAGCCAGCTCGGGCATGCAAGCCACGGACAATCCCGCCGAGGCCGACATCCTGCTCGTCAACACCTGCTCGGTTCGAGAGAAGGCCGAGTCCAAGGTGTTCTCGTTACTCGGTGAATGGAAGCAGATCAAAGATTTTCGTCCGGGCGTCATCATTGGTGTCGGCGGATGTGTCGCAAGCCAAGAGGGCGATCAGCTCGTCAAGGCGGCACCGCAGGTCGATCTCGTTTTTGGTCCACAAACCGTGCATCGCTTGCCGCAGATGATCTCCGAGCTACGCCAGCAAGGACGGGCAGTAGTCGATGTGAGTTTTCCGGAGATCGAAAAATTCGATCATCTCCCCGCGCCCCGCGCCGAAGGGGCCACGGCCTTCGTGTCCATCATGGAAGGATGCAGCAAGTACTGCAGCTTTTGCGTCGTCCCTTACACGCGCGGCGACGAAATCAGTCGCCCGCTCGACTCCGTCATCGAAGAGGTGTCGAAACTCGCGGCGCAGGGAGTTCGCGAGATCACCTTGCTCGGACAAAACGTGAATGCGTATCGAGGGGCCATGTCCGACGGCGCGCTCGTCGATCTTGCGACGCTGCTGCATCACGTCGCAGCCATCGAGGGCATCGAGCGCATCCGCTTCACCACGTCGCACCCGCTCGAATTCGACGATAGCCTCATCGAGGCTTACGCCAGCATTCCGAAGCTTGCCAATCATTTGCACCTGCCGGTGCAGTCGGGCTCCGATCGAATCCTTGCCCTCATGAAGCGCGGCTACACCGCTCTTGAGTTCAAGGCGAGCATCCGCAAGCTTCGCGAGGTACGACCGACCATCTCGGTGACCTCCGACTTCATCGTCGGATTCCCGGGCGAGACCGATCGTGATTTCGAAGCCACGATGACTCTCGTGCGCGATCTCTCCATCGACCAGTCGTTCAGCTTTCTCTACAGCCGTCGACCGGGCACGCCCGCTGCATCGCTCCCCGACGAAGTGCCGCACGAACAAAAACAGGCCCGACTCACCCGACTGCAGGCGCTCCTCGAGGAGAATGCCCGCACGCGCAGCGCCTCGCTGGTGGGTACGGTGCAGCGGGTTCTCATCGAGCGACCCTCGCGCAAAGACGATACCGAGCTCGCTGGACGCACCGAAGACAATCGCTGGGTCAACTTTCCCGGGCCTGCGCATCTCATCGGCTGTTTCGCCGATGTCGAGATCACCGAGGCAAGGCCCCACTCGCTTCGCGGACGAGTCGTTGCCGCCGAGCGTGCCCGTGGCTGATTCCCCCTCCATCGGATCGCGCGAGTTCACGCTCGATCCTCCCGACAACGAGCGCCTCGCCAACCTCTGCGGTCCGCTCGACGAAAACCTTCGACTCATCGAGTCGCGTCTCGGTGTCGAGATGCGACGTCGAGGAAGCTCATTTCGGGTGCAAGGTGACCAGGCCACAGCCGCCGAGTCGCTGCTCCGCGAACTATTCCGAATCAGTCGTACCGAAGACATCACGCCCGAGACGGTGCACTTGGCTCTTCGCGACCACGACGTGACGGTTGCCCCCGGCAGTGGAGCGAGCGCGGGTGGTGGTGCAGGGCGCGCCTCGGGGGTCGCTGATGCGGCCTCGAATGGCGACGACGTCGACGACGCCGAAATGGGGCTGCGCACGTTGCGCGGCACCATACGAGCTCGCGGTCCCAATCAGCGTGAGTATCTGCGCCGCATCCGTCGCAACGACCTCACCTTCGGAGTGGGTCCCGCGGGTACGGGTAAAACCTATCTCGCTGTCGCCTGCGCGGTCGAGGCACTGCAAGCCGATCGGGTGCGTCGCATCGTGCTCGTCAGGCCGGCGGTCGAGGCCGGTGAGCGTCTCGGTTTCTTGCCGGGCGATCTCACCCAAAAAGTCGATCCTTACCTTCGCCCGATGTACGACGCGCTCTACGAAATGATGGGTTTCGATCGAGTCGCCAAGCTCATCGAGCGCAACGTCATCGAAGTGGCGCCGCTGGCGTTCATGCGCGGTCGCTCGCTCAACGACTCGTTCATCATCCTCGATGAAGCACAGAACACGACCGTCGAGCAGATGAAGATGTTTCTCACGCGCATCGGCTTCGGCTCTCGGGCCGTGGTGACGGGAGACGTGACGCAGACCGATCTGCCGGCCGGCAAACTGTCGGGTCTGCGCCATGTGCTCGAGGTGCTGCGCTCCGTGCAGGGCGTCGGGTTCCAATTTTTCGAGGCGCGCGATGTCGTACGACATCCGCTCGTCCAGCGGATCGTGCAGGCCTATGAAGCCCGCGAGGGAGGCTCATGAAACGAGCAAGCCCCGAACTGATGGTGGAGGTTCGCAGCAATGTTCGTCGCGGCGTGCCGTCCAATATCCGCATCACGCGTTGGGCGCGTGCGGCCGCTGGAGCGAAAGGTCGTAACGCCGAGATCGCCCTGCGAATCGTGGGTGCCGCCGAAGGTCGACGCCTCAATTTGTTGTGGCGGGGCCGCGATTACCCGACCAATGTTTTGTCTTTTCCGGCGCCTTCGGGTACGCGGGGCGGGCGCGCCCATCGGGCGCTTGGCGACATCGTCGTCTGCGCGCCGATCGTGTTGCGCGAGGCTCGTCAGCAAGAGAAGCGCCTCGATCATCATTGGGCGCATCTGGTGGTTCACGGCGTGCTGCACTTGTTGGGGCACGACCATGAGAACGAACGCGAGGGGGAACGCATGGAGCGTCGCGAGCGTCGTGTGCTCGCCGAGTTCGGCATCCCCGATCCTTACCGTATTTCTTCTTCCTTGTCGGAGTCCTGATGACCAATCCGCGTTACAGTTCGATGAGCTGGATGCGCAAGCTGGGCCGCGCCTTGTCGGGCGAGGCCGAAGATCGAGACGATCTCGTGCAGCTCATGCGACAGGCGCTCTCGCGCGGCTTGATCGATGCCGATGCCCTGCAGATGCTCGAAGGCGTGATCACCGTCTCCGATTTGCAGGTGCGCGACATCATGGTGCCGCGCGCGCAGATGGTCGCCGTGCATCGCGATGACTCGCCCGACAAACTCCTGCCGATCATCGTCGAGTCCGGACACTCCCGTTTTCCTGTCATCGATGACGATCGGGACGACATCGTCGGTATTTTGCTCGCTAAGGATGTGCTTCGCCTTTCGGCGACGGACCGTGACAAAGAGTTCGACATTCGAGAATGCATGCGGCCCGCGGTGATCGTGCCCGAGTCCAAGCGGGTCAATGTGCTTCTCAAAGAATTTAGGCGCAATCGAAACCATATGGCCATCGTGGTCGATGAATATGGCGGGGTTTCGGGTCTCGTGACCATCGAAGACGCCCTCGAAGAAATCGTGGGCGAGATCGACGACGAGTTCGATGTCGAAGACGATCAAAACATCCGCAAGGAGTCTGAGCGACAGTTCGTCGTCCGTGGCGGCACCCCGATCGCCGACTTCAACGAATACTTCGGTACGAGCCTCTCGGAAGAAGAGTTCGATACGGTCGCGGGGCTCGTCATGAAACAGTTTGGCCGGCTGCCCCGACGCGGCGAAACCATCATCATCAGCGATCTAGAGTTCCGAGTGCTGCGAGCCGATCGCCGGCGGGTCGAGGCGTTCAAGGTCATTCCGCCGAACGATGTCACGCCCATCGAGGAGCGGGGAGGCGGCGACTGAGCGACGCAGCCGCCGATCCCGAAACGCAGGTGGTCGGTGCCGCAAATTCGCGGCCGACGACTTGGCGGACTCATCTTGCGAGCGTCGTGCTCGGCGCGGCGCTGTCGTTGGCTTTCGCGCCTTTCGGATTTTGGCCGATCGCCATCCTCGCGCCAGCCGGCTTGTTCTGGTTGTGGCAAGACATCGCCCCACGACGCGCAGCCTCGCTCGGCTTCTCATTCGGCTGCGGTACGTTCGCTGCCGGGACGTACTGGCTCTTCATCAGCATCAACGGTTTCGGCAAGGCGCCGGTGTGGCTCGCTCTCGGGCTCATGGCCGCGCTCGTCGCGTTGATGGCGCTCTATCCCGCGCTGCTCGGTTATCTCGCCAATCGCTTCATGCCGCAACGCGGGGCGATGCGGTGGCTCGTGGGGCTTCCGGCGGGTTGGGCGCTGCTCGAGTGGGTTCGGGGTTGGTTTCTCTCGGGCTTCGGTTGGTTATCGCTCGGCTATTCGCAAACCGACTCGTGGCTTTCGGGCTGGGCGCCGATCGGTGGTGTGTACGTGCTGTCTTGGATGCTCGCGGTCATGGCGGGTGCGCTCGTGATGTGGCGTATCGAGGGCATTCGCGCCTGGCGCGTTGTTTTGCCGGTTCTGGCTTTGCCTTGGATCGCCGGCTTTTTTTTGATGCGCATCGAGTGGACGCGGGCTGCGGGCGACCCCGTGGAGGTGGCGATCGTGCAGGGCGCCATCCCCCAAGATCAAAAGTGGCTGGCCGATAATCGCGACAAAAGCCTTCGTCGATATCGCGATCTGACCTTCTCGGCGCTCGGCACGCCGCTCATCGTGTGGCCCGAGGCGGCGGCCCCCGATCTTGCCAACAACCTCGTTCCCTACATCAATGATTTGGCAGATGCCGCGCGACAAAGCGGGTCGAGTTTATTGCTGGGCCTCATTCGTGGGGAGCCGGGCGAGCCCAATTCCGAGGGTGAGCCGAAGATCGATTACTTCAACTCGATCTTGTCGCTCGGTGAGGACTTCGCCTGGTACAACAAGCATCATCTCGTACCGTTCGGAGAATTCTTTCCGGTTCCGGAAGCCATACGCCGTTGGATGCGGCTTATGAACCTTCCTTACTCCGATTTTTCTCGTGGTGCCGCATATCAGCCGCCGCTGCAGATCGCCGGCCTCTCGCTCTCGGCGAGCATTTGCTACGAAGACGCCTATGCGAGTTCGCAAATCGTTTCGGCGCGCGAGTCGACGGCGCTCGTCAACGTCACGAACGACGCCTGGTTCGGGCGCTCGACGGCGAGGCATCAACATTTGCAGATCTCTCGCATGCGTGCGATCGAGGCGCAGCGATTTCTCGTTCGCGCAGCCAACGACGGTGTTTCTGCGGTCATCGGTCCGCGAGGGGAGTTCGTTGCGCGTGCGCCCGATTTCGAAGCCGTCGTCTTGCGTGCGACGGTCACGCCGCGCAGTGGCGTCCCGCCTTATCTGCGATTCGGTAATCAGCCGTTTCTGTTGCTCGTCGTCATCGGCTTGTTGGCTGCACTGTGGACGCATCGCCGCAGACCTGCAGCGCCCTGAACTTTCACTCGTCCGGAGTGTCTAGGAGTCTCGTGTCCATGCACTGGGTTTTAACCATGTCCCGACGTCCCTTCGTCCGCCGCACTCTTGCGGCCGCGTTCGCCGTGCTCGTGTTCACGGCCTGCCAACCGAAAAATTCCAATGCCGAGAGCGCGGCACTGGCCACGCTCGCGCAGGCGCCTGCGGCCGGTGCGGCCGTCGCCCCCGCGCCCGGCGTGGTGTTGCCGGACTTCGCCTCGCTCGTGCAGCAGCACGGTCCTGCGGTCGTCAACATCTCTACCAAGGGCAAGCGCATGCGCGCTGGCGCGCCTGGCCTATCACCGAACGATCCATTCTTCGAATTTTTCCGTCGCTTCGGCGTTCCCGGAGCGCCGGGCGGTCGCGGTGGTGCGCCTGGTGAGGGCGAGGACGAAGGCATGCGTCGTCCGGGCGGCGAGGGCTCCGGCTTCATCGTCAGCAACGACGGATACATCCTCACCAACGCGCACGTCGTCGACGAAGCCGAAGAAGTGACGGTGCGACTCACCGATCGTCGCGAGTTCACGGCGCGTATCGTGGGCCTCGACAAGCCCACTGATGTGGCCGTGCTCAAGATCGAGGCCAAAGATCTCCCGGTGGTGCGCATCGGCAATCCGGCCAAGCTGCGTCCGGGTGAATGGGTGTTGGCGATCGGCTCGCCCTTCGGCTTCGACAATTCCGCGACCGCGGGCATCGTGAGTGCGACGGCGCGCGGGCTGCCCGGCGGCGACTCGAACTACGTCAATTTTATCCAGACCGATGTCGCGGTGAACCCGGGCAACTCGGGTGGGCCGCTTTTCAATCTCGCCGGTGAGGTCGTCGGTATCAATTCCCAGATCTACAGTCGTTCGGGCGGCTACATGGGAATTTCTTTTGCCATCCCCATCGACGTCGCCGTGAGCGTACGCGATCAGATCATCGCCAAGGGTCGTGTCAGTCGCGGCAAGATCGGCGTGTCGATCCAGCAGGTCGATGCCACACTCGCGGAGAGTTTCGGTCTCGATCGGCCCCGCGGTGCGCTCGTCGGCGGTGTCGAAGACGACGGTCCGGCCAGCAAGGCAGGCTTGCGTCAGGGTGACATCATCCTGTCGGCCAACGGCCGCATGATCGAGCGCTCCGAAGAATTGCCGACGATCATCGGAGCCATTCGTCCGGGCACCGAGGTGACGCTCGAAATCTGGCGCGATCGCGCGAAGCGGACGGTGAAGATGCGTGTCGCCGAACTCGAGCCGCCGGGCCCGACGGTCGCCGATGCCGGCAAGCCCGAGCAGGCGAGCTCCGCCGATCGCCTCGGTCTCGTGGTTCGCGATCTCACCGCCGAGGAGCGTAGTCGCGGGGGCTCGCGAGACTCGTCGGCAGACGATCAACGCGGTGCGCGCAGCCCGTTGCCCGAAGGTGTGCTCGTGGTCCGAGCGCAGGGTGTCGCCCGAGATGCGGGTGTCCAGCGTGGTGATTTCATCCTCAACGTCAACGGACGTTCCGTCAAAACCACCAAAGAGTTCCGCGACGCCGTCGAGAAGGCCGGCAAGGCTGTGGCCTTGCTCGTACAGCGCGGTAATTCACAGATTTTCATCCCCGTTCGCGGGGAGTAAGTCCCGGGGGCTGACGTCGCCCCCTCAGGCTCCCGTCCCGACCGCCCCAGCGCTGCAGCGCTGGGCGCGGTCGTGTACCATCGCCGCTCGCCGAATAAGGCGGTTTCTCCCGATCAATCTGGCTACGGGCTTCCACATGGACGAGCGTTACGAGCCGGCCGCCGTCGAGCGGTCTGCGCAGCAATACTGGAACGAGGCGCGCAGTTTTGCCGCCACCGAAGATCCGTCCAAAGGAAAGTTTTACGGCCTATGCATGTTCCCGTACCCGTCGGGTCGGTTGCACATGGGCCACGTCCGCAATTACACGATCGGCGATGTGCTGTCGCGGTTCGCGCGCATGCAGGGTCGGAACGTGCTGCAGCCCATGGGTTGGGACGCCTTCGGTTTGCCGGCGGAGAATGCCGCGATGGCCAATGGCGTCGCGCCGGCCAAATGGACGCGCGACAACATCGCGTACATGAAAAAGCAGTTGCAGGCGCTTGGCTTCGCTCTCGATTGGGAGCGCGAAGTGGCGACCTGCGACCCGTCGTACTACCGCTGGAATCAGTGGTTCTTCTTGCGCATGCGCGAGAAGGGCATCGCTTACAAGAAAACGGGCGTGGTGAATTGGGATCCGATCGACCAGACCGTACTCGCGAACGAGCAGGTCATCGACGGTCGCGGCTGGCGCACGGGTGCGCTCGTCGAAAAGCGCGAGATCCCGATGTACTACCTCAACATTACCGCCTACGCCGATGAGCTGCTCGGCGACCTGTCGACCCTCGGAGGTTGGCCCGAGCGAGTCAAGGTGATGCAGGCGAACTGGATCGGTCGCAGCGAAGGCGCGGAGATTTCGTTTCCGCTCGCCGACGATGCGCGCGCTGCGTTGCGAACAGCGGGGCAAGAACTCGATGCGCTCAAAGTATTCACGACGCGTGCGGATACTCTTTATGGCGTGACCTTCATGGCGATCGCTGCGGAGCATCCGCTTGCGCTCGCGGCGGGCGCTCGTGATCCCCAGCTGCAGCAGTTCATCGACGAGTGCCGTCGTGGCAGCACCATGGAGGCCGACGTCGCCACCATGGAGAAAAAAGGGCGTCGTACGGGGCTGCACGTGCTGCATCCCTTCACCGGCAAGCCGGTCGAAGTGTGGGTCGCCAACTACGTGCTCATGGGCTACGGCGAGGGCGCCGTGATGGGTGTACCCGCCCACGATGAGCGTGACTTCGAATTCGCCTCGAAGAACGGCCTCGACATCGTCACCGTGGTGCGCCCGCACGACGGGTCATGGCAAAAGGTCGAAGCGCCGTGGCAGGCGTCCTATGGCGAGCACGGGATCACCGTCGACTCTGGCGAGTTCTCCGGACTCGAGTCGAAGACTGCCGTCACGGCGATCGCCGCCGCCCTCGAGAAAAAAGGTCTCGGCCGCAAGCGTGTACAGTTTCGTCTGCGCGATTGGGGCATTTCGCGCCAGCGTTATTGGGGTTGCCCGATCCCGCTCATTCATTGTGAGCACTGTGGCGAAGTGCCGGTGCCCGATGAGCAGTTGCCCGTCGTGTTGCCCGAGGATCTCGTTCCGGATGGCAGCGGTAATCCGCTCGGCAAGGCCGCATCGTTTTGGAAGGTGGATTGCCCCACGTGCGGCAAGCCGGCGCGTCGCGAGACCGACACCATGGACACCTTCGTCGACTCGTCTTGGTATTTCCTGCGCTACGCGTCGGCCGATAACGACAAGGCGATGGTCGATGAACGGGTCAAATATTGGCTGCCGGTCGATCAATACATCGGCGGCATCGAGCACGCCATCTTGCATCTGCTCTACTCGCGATTCTGGACCAAAGTCATGCGTGATCTCGATCTCGTTGCGGTGGGCGAGCCGTTCGCGAATCTGCTCACGCAGGGCATGGTGCTGAACCACATCTATTCCCATCAGCCTGCAGAAGGCCGCCGCGCCTATTTCAATCCGCTAGAGGTGGACGAAGAGGAGCAAGACGGCGTCAAGCGCTGGTTTGCGACTCGCGCCGATGGTTCGCGGCTCGAGGTGCACTACGACGGCCTCGGAACGATGTCGAAGTCGAAGAACAACGGCGTCGACCCTCAAAGCCTCGTCGAAAAGTACGGGGCCGATACGGCTCGCTTGTTCATGATGTTTGCGGCGCCGCCCGAGCAGACGCTCGAATGGTCCGACGAGGGCGTGCAAGGTGCGTTCCGGTTCATTCGTCGACTGTGGACGGCCGTTTATCAGCACGTCAGCGGGGGTGGTGCGGTAGCCGTCGAGAAATCGGCGCTGAATGCGGCGCAAAAAGATCTCCGTCGCGCCGCGCATCAGGCCCTCGTCAAAGTGACGGACGACATCGGGCGTCGACGCACGTTCAATACCGCGGTGGCCGCGGTGATGGAACTTCTGAATGCCGTCTCGCGATTCGACGATCGCAGTCCGCAGGGACGCGCGGTCGTTCAGGAGGCGCTGGAGTTTGCCGTCGTCGGCCTCTCACCGATCGTCCCGCACGTGTGCCACGCGCTCTGGAAAGCGCTCGGACATGATGAGGCCATCATCGATGTCTCCTGGCCTGCGGCAGACCCCGAAGCCCTCAGCCAGGATTCGCTTACGCTCGTCGTGCAAGTCAACGGCAAGCTTCGTGGTCAGATCACGGTGGCCGTCGACGCTGATGAAGCGACGATTCGGGCGGCCGCGCTCGCCGATGACACCGTCAAGCGTTTCATTGGTGACGCCACGCCAAAGAAAATCGTGGTCGTACCGCGCAAGCTCGTGAACGTGGTCGTGTGATGCGATCCGCGACACTCGTTCTTGCGGCGCTGACGGCGCTCTTCGCAGGTTGCGGGTTTCACTTGCAGGGTACGGTGCCGATTGCCGGAGACCTGCAGCGCCTCACCTTGCAGGTCGCCGACAGCCAGAGTGATTTCGTGAGCGCGATCCAACGCGATCTTCGGAGCGCAGGCGTCGACCTTGCACCAGGTGGTGAGACGGTACTCGTGATCGAGCGCGACGAATTGCTCGAGCGAGTCGCGTCGGTCTCGGCGCGCAACCTGCCGCGTGAATACGAATTGACCTATGCCGTGAGGTTTTCGGTGAAGGTCCGGGGAGAGACTCGGATTGCGAATGAGCCGGTCTTCGTGACCCGCGACTTCAGTTTCGATGAGCGGCTCGCACTCGCCAAAGAACGCGAGCGCGATCAGTTGCGCCAGACGCTTGCCGAAGAAGCAGCGTCGATCGTGCTGCAACGACTCTCCAGCTTGCGCTGAACGCGCGGCGGCGCCCGTGAAAACGCTCGATGAGTCACTGCGTACCGCTCTGACTGCGCTGCTCGAATCCTATGGTCTCGAGATTCGGAACGTGGCTGCGGGTGAGCGGATTCCGGGATCCTACTGGGGTGACAGTGAAGCCGGCCTCGTCGGTGCCACGTTGTTTCTCAGGCCCGATACGCCTTTGCATTCGGCCCTGCACGAGGCAGCACATTTCGTCTGCATGGACGAGTCGCGACGTCGAGGTCTGGACCATGATGCGGGCGGAGACGTACTCGAGGAAAACGCAGTGTGCTACCTGCAAATTCTTTGGGGTGATTGCCTTCCGCAAGTCGGAGCCGAGACCGTCATGGCCGACATGGACGAGTGGGGCTATACGTTCAGGCTTGGCTCTTCGGCGCGCTGGTTTCGTGAAGACGCCGAAGATGCGCGCCGCTGGTTGCAGTCTCGCGGTCTGCTCGACGAGCGCGGCGCGGTACGGCTCGGTCAGCGAGTGGCGTAACGATCGGTGGCCGCGACGAGCTCGCTCAAGATGCCGGGCTCGAACGCAGAGTGTCCGGCGTCGGCGATGATGCGCAGGTCGGCCTCGGGCCAGGCGCGATGGAGATCCCAGGCGCTTTTCATGGGACAGACCACGTCATACCGCCCTTGCACGATGGTGCAGGGCAGATGGCGGATCTTCGGGATGTCATCGAGCAGTTGCGATGGGGTACGCAGGAAACCACCGTTGATGAAGTAGTGGCACTCGATGCGCGCGAAAGCATCGGCGACTTCGTCTTCCTCGAACTTCGCGACGTAGTCGGGGTTGAGGCGCAGGAAGCTCGTGGCGCCTTCCCAAACGGACCACGCACGCGCCGCCTCGCGGCGCACTTTGGGGTCGTCGCTCGTCAAGCGACGATAGTAGGCCTGCATCAGCTCGCCACGCTCCGCAGGCGGAATCGGCTTGACGAATTCTTCGTAGAGATCCGGGTAGAGCGCCCCGGTGCCATCCGGCGTTTCGTAGAACCAGCGAAACTCCCAAGGCCGAACCAGAAAGATGCCGCGCAGGACGAGCTCGGTGACGCGCTGCGGGTGACTTTGTGCATAGGCGAGCGCGAGCGTCGAGCCCCACGAGCCTCCGAATACCTGCCATTGGTCGATGCCGAGGTGCTCCCGCAGGCGTTCGATGTCGGAGACGAGATGCCAGGTGGTGTTGTCGACGAGGCTCGCGTAGGGCCGGCTCTTGCCGCAGCCGCGCTGATCGAAGATCACGATGCGGTAGCGAGCTGGATCAAAGAAACGCCGTATGCGTGCATCGGTGCCGCCTCCCGGGCCTCCGTGCAAGAAGACGACGGGCTTGCCCGCGGGGTTGCCGCTTTCTTCCCAATAAATCTCGTGCAGGTCGGAGACGCGCAGCCAACCGCTGCGGTGGGTATCGATGGCGGGGTAAAGTTCGCGAAGCATCGGGGGCTCTTTCTCGTGGAGGCTGCGGATCAAGCGCGGCTGATCATGGGGCCGAGCGGCGCGCCGCCGACCAGATGAACGTGAAGGTGGTAGACCTCCTGACCGCCATCACCGTTGCAGTTAATGATGAGGCGATAACCGCTCTCGGCGATGCCTTCGCGCTTGGCGAGGTCGCGCGCCACGGTGAACATGTGACCGATCAAGGCTTCGTCGTTGTCGGCGATGTCGTTCGCCGTCGGGATGGGTTTGTTCGGCACGACCAGAATGTGTACCGGCGCACGCGGATGGATATCGCGGAAAGCCGTGACCCGATCATCTTGGTGGACGATGTCGCCCGGAATCTGTCGCGCGATGATTTTTTCGAACAGTGTGGGCATGGCGTCAGTACTTGTAGATTTCGACCTTCGAGCCGTCGAGCTGGTACGCCGACGCGCCGAGGCGAGTGGTCTTGTTGGTGGTCTTCATTCGGCCAGTGATCCAGTACGCTTCGTAAATCGAGTCGAGCGCCACGCCTTTGCTCATTCGTACATAGACGATTTGATTGGGCGGCGGGGGCGGCACGTGTATGCAGGCGCCGAAGTAGGGCACGAGGAAGAACTCGGAGACGAGTCCGTCCTTGCCGATATCGAGCGGCACGATGAACCCTGGAATCTTGACGTTGCTGCCATCGAGCGCCTTGTTGACGGAGAAGTCCATCACCTGCTGGGCAGCCATGCCACCCTCGCCGAGATAATCGTGCGCCGGCGGCGGCGGTCCTCCGGCAAAACGCGAACGTGCATCGGGGGGAAGCAGCTCGTCCCAGTCGATTTCCCGCGCGGCACTCGCGGGCGTGGCGGGCTTTTTGGCCCGCTCCGGAACGGGCGTTCCGACGGCCGGCGGAGTGATGCCTTGCGCCTCGCCGTGGTTGCCGAGCAGCATGGCTGACAAAAGAAGCGTCAGAAAAATCTTTGACTGGGTCATGAGAGCCTTGTAGTGGTCGTTTCAAACACGGATGGTCAAGCCATCGCTCAGGGTATTCCGATAGGCGCGCCAAGCGGGCAACGCACCCATCAGCAGCGCGGCGCCGATGATGGTACCCAAGATGACTGAATCGTAGCCCGTCAGACCACCCGGATCGAAAAAGATTCCGAAGCGCTTTTCGAGCAGTGGTCGTGCCGCGAAGATCAGTCCGTAACAGACGCCCACACCCGCCGCCACGCCCGCCGTGGCGAGCATGCCGGCCTCGGCGACGAGCAGGGTGAACACGTGTCGGGGTCTCGCCCCTACGGATCGCAGGATGGCCATTTCGCGACGCCGTTCATTGAGGCTCGTGAGGATCGCCGTGAGCATGCCGAGGAGACCCGCGAGCACGACGAAGGCGGCGACGATCATGAGGGCAGTGTCGGCAATCCCCACGAGATTCCAGAGTTGGCTGAGCGCCACCCCCGGGATGATGGCGAGCAGGGGCTCTTGCCGATATTCATTGATCGCTCGTTGCATGGTGAAGGTCATCACCTTGCTCTCCATGCCAATCATGAACGCGGTGATGGACTGCGGCGTCAGATCCATGGTTCTGGTTTCATCGGCGCCCACTTGTCCGCCGGGCAGGGCTTGCATGCCGCTTTGCCAGTCGACGTGGATCGCGGTGATGGCCTCGAGGCCCACGTGCACGGTTCGATCGATGGGCGTGCCGGTACGTTCGAGTACGCCGACCACGGTGAAGGGTTTGTCATCGTGCTCGGCGAAGCTGACGTTGCCGAGCCCGTGCGCGACGACGATCTTCGAGCCGACCGTGTAACCGAGCTGTTTCGCGACCTCAGCGCCGACGACGGCGTCATAAAGATCGGCGAACGGTTTGCCCGAAGCGAAGCGGATCTCTCGGTCACCGGCGAACCGATAATGCTTGAAGTAATCGCCGTTGGTCCCCATCACGCGAAAGCCGCGATGCGAATCTCCGAGCGAGATGGGAATGGTCCAGGCAACGTCGGGATGCTTGGCAATTTTTTGGTAACTCTCCCAGCTCACGTTGGCCGTGGCGTCGCCGACACGAAACACGGAGTAGAGCAGAAGATTGAGCTGTCCCGAGCGTGCGCCGACGATGAGATCGACTCCCGAGACGGTATTGGCGAACCCGTCGCGCGCCGCCGAGCGCATTTTTTCGACGCCGAGCAACAGCGCAACGCTGATGGCGATGGCGCTGATGGTCAACAACGCCGTGGCTCGGCGATTGCGCAGGGATCTCAAGGCGAGGTGCAGCGTTTTCATGCGCGATTGATCTCCCGTAACGAGAGCGTGCGATCGAAAAGCGGACCCAGCGACGTGTCGTGACTCACAAAGAGCAATGCGCTCTCCTGTGCTTGGCATTCGTTCATGAGCAGGCGGAGAAAGTCTTCTCGCGAATCGTGATCGAGCGAGGACGTCGGTTCGTCAGCGACGATGATGCCCGGACGACCAAGCAGGGCGCGCGCGGCGGCGACGCGTTGCTGCTGACCAATCGACAGCTCGGTGACGGGACGATTGAGGTAGTCGGACGATCCGAGGCCAAGCGCTGCGAGCAAGCGGCGCCCTTCTGCGGCGAGATCGCCTCCCGGAATGCGCGCCGCACGAGCCGGTGAAAACTGAGCCGGCAGCAGCACGTTCTCGAGGACGCCGAGGTAGGGGATGAGGTTGAACATCTGGAAGATGAATCCGAGGTGTTCACCTCTGAAGCGATCACGCTCACCCGCGGAGAGCGCCGTGATGTCGGTTCCGAGCAGACACACGCGCCCACGCGCAGGGTTGAGCACACCACCGAGGAGTCCGAGCAATGTACTTTTTCCGCTGCCGCTCGGGCCGCGCAGGAAAACGCGCTCGCCGCGGGCGACGGAGAAGTGCGCGATGTCGATGACCGGCGGTTTGCCGGGCCAGGCGTAGAGCAGATCGGTTGCGTCGATGGCAACCGAGTTCGAAGTTGGCGGTGAGGTCACCGCGTTACTTTAACGAAACCCGCAGATTCCCGGGAGCGAGCGTCTCCTGCCGCTGCACGGTGGCGCTGATCACGTTGATTTCCGCCTTCTCTACATTTTTGAGGCGACGCAGCGCCCAGAGCTCGACCCACTCGAGCGCCGCCGGGTTCTCGCAACGGAAGGCATAACGAGGTCGGTAGTCGGCATGACCACGGCCAAGCTTGGGAGCGACATAGGCCGCGGATTGCAAACGGCAACCGGCGGCGCGCGGGACACCGGCAATGTCGCGACCCGCCGAGAGCCAGGCATCGACCGAGGCAACGGCTTCACGCTCTGCGTCGCTTCTCGGGGACTTCTCGAACCCGAGCACGTTGATGGCCGGTGCGTCGATCTCGAGCGAGAGCACATTGCCCTCCACCGCGACGTTGACGGCCACGGCGCCGTGGACGTGCTTGTCTTGTCCGAGGGCCTCGCCCGAGGGAACGACGAGCGCCAGCGCGAGGCCAGGCAGGACGGCTTTCGTGAGGCGGCTGGGCATGACGATGAGCTCCTAAAATTTCAACTGCAATCCGATGGTCAGATGACGAGCGGCCAGGGGCGCGACATCTTTGAGCGGCGACGCATGACGGCGCATCTCTTCGTCGAGAAGGTTCACACCTCGGGCGAACCACAGCATATCCGTTGTCCCGGCACGCAGGCGATAGGTCACCTCGGCATTCACGGCCGTGAAGCCTGCAGTACGCGTTTCGCCCTCTGCCACATCATCCTGTGCGTCGTGGTGGAGGGTTTCGATGGCGAGACGTAGCGCGTCTGCGGTGTATCCAACTTCGAGACCCAGCCGCCTTGGCGGAATCTGCGGCAAAGGATCACCCGCGGAATCGCGTGCGCGGATGTAATCACCGAATACTCTGACCCCGATTTTTCCGGCGGCGACCGGAAGAAGCGCATCGTGACGCCAATCGAACTCGGCGCCGGTGAAGCGGGCATCGACGCCCGTGAAGCGCACGACAGGCAAATCGTCTTCGATCGAGCCTTCGGGCATCGCCGTGATGAACTCATCGTAGTCCGAGACGAAGGCGTTCATCTGCAGGGTCCAGCCGGACTCCGTTCGGTACTGAAGCCCGAGATCCGCCGTCGCACCTCGTTCGACACCCAGTGAGTCATCGCCGATCTCGAATCGTTGAACGGCGAGGTGAGGACCGAGCGCAAAGAGTTCGGTTGCAGTGGGATGGCGTGCGGTCGAGGTGAGTTGCAGCGTGACCGCCCACGGATCGCTCAGACGCCATCGTGCGCCGATCGAGCCGCTGAGCGCGTCGTCGGCGTAGTCACCGCCGTCGAGATCGATCGTCTGTTTTTCGATGCGCAGACCGCCCTCGAGCGTCACGGCGCCGAAGCTCAGTTCACCAAATCCGTACGCGCCGAGATGACGAGTGCGCGAGGCGGGCAGAAATGCTTCTTCTCCCTCGGCATCAAAATCGAGTTCGCGCCACTGCAACCCGATCGACCAGTGACCGTCTCGATCCGCGCTCAAGCGCAGCTCTTTGCCGTCCTGGGCGTAGAACGTGCCGATCTCATCGCCTTCGAGCTCGGCATGTTCGTAGTCGTTGCGTGCGGCGCGAAGTCTCACCGCATCGAACGGTCCGTCGAGGCGCCATTCGCCGGCAAAATCGATTCGCCGCTGATCGAGCCCGAGCCGAACGTCCTCGTGCTCGTCCCCGTGCTCATCTTCGTGATGTTCGTCTTCATGCTCGTCTTCATGATCTTCATCGTGGTGATGATGGCCGTGACCCGGCAGGCCATAGTTGCTGCGTAGACCGCTCAAAGAAATTGCGAAAGACGACCGTTCGCCGATCCAGCTCAGACCTCCGCTACCGCCGCGCGTCTCACCGTTGGAGTTTTCGAGACGACCATCGGGGATGCGCAAGTCGTCAGCCTTGAAATGATGAAGATCTCCGAAAAACTGCAAGCGATCTCCGGCATGGCCGCCGACTCGAGCGGCGACGCCACGCTCATTCGCAGCCGTGTCGCCGCGCATCTCCACCGCCCCGGCGAACGGGGATTCGTATCGCGACAACGAAAGGCGAGGCGTGATGACATTGACGGCGCCTGCCGCGGCGGCCGAACCGAAGAGCAGCGCAGCAGGTCCGCGCACGACCTCGATGCGATCGGCGAGCATGGGGTCGAGCCCTACCGCGTGATCGTCCGACAGCGCCGCGACATCGAGGGTGTCGGCGCCGTCCTGGAAGGTTTGCACGCGTAGCCCACCTTGGCCTCGGATGATGGGGCGGCTCGCGATCGGCCCGAACGCACTGGCCGAGACGCCCGGCTGATCGGCGAGCGTTTCGCCGAGGCTGCTCTCGCGGCGCGTCACGAGTGTTTCGCCCGCCAGCACCGACACGGGCTGGGCGGTCTCGAATGCCTTCTTTCGAAGCGGGGTGGCCGTGATCACCACTTCTTCGAGGTCCACGAGGGTCGCGCCCGATTGGCCGTGGAGGGGGGCGGCAACGGAGACCGCCAATGCGAGTACCGACAGGGGTGTTTTCATGGGCGCCGTATGTAATTAAGTTACGATATTGATACTTTATAACATCTAAATCAGGGTGACCAGACCCCGACGTTCGGGCGCTTGTCGCGGATAATCAGGGCCTCCGATGAAGCTCAGCCTCGACAACCTTTCTGTTCACTTGAAGCAGGCGGCTCAACGCAGCCAGCTATCCCCGGCGTATCTCGTGTCGGGGGACGAGGACTTGCTCGTCGGTGAGGCCTGTGACGCGATTCGTGCGGCGGCGCGGGCTGCGGGCTTCGTCGAGCGCGAGGTGCATTTTCCCGAGCGCAGTGGTGACTGGGCGGACATCGTTGCATCGCTCTCTTCGATGTCGTTGTTCGGTGATCGTCGGATCGTCGAGATTCGGTTTTCGGGTAAGGCAGGAAAGGAAGGGGGCGCGGCTCTCCAAAAAATGCTCGAGAGCACAGGAGCCGATACCTTGTTGCTCGTGGTGACGCCGCGTCTCGACTACGCCGCGCAAAACACAGCCTGGGTCAAAGCCATCGAGTCGAAGGGCGCTTGGTTGCCGATCTGGGAAATCGGTCCGCGCCAGCTCGAGTCGTGGCTGTCGCAGCGCTTGCGCGCTGCGGGTCTTGAGCCCACGACCGATGCGGTCGCCTTGCTGGCGTCGAGAGTCGAAGGCAACTTGCTCGCAGCAAAGCAGGAAATCGAAAAACTCAAATTGCTCGTGCCGGCGGGCCGACTCGATGCGACGGCCGTACTCGAAGCGGTAACGTCGAGCGCGCGTTACGATGTGTTCGGTTTGGGCGAGGCGGTGGTTTTGGGCGATGCATCCCGCGCCCTGAGGATTCTCTCGGGGCTGCGAGGCGAGGGCACCGAGCCTACGCTCGTGTTGTGGTCCATCACGCGCGAACTTCGAAATCTTTGGTCGCTGCGCCGCGGCGATGATCCGTCGCGTCGACCTGGGCCGAGGCCTTCGCCGTCACAACTTGCCGCTCTCGAGCGAGCACGCCCTCGTGCGGCGCGCATGCCTTTCGCGCGTCTCGCCTCGCGCGCGCTACGCGCGGATCGCATGATCAAGGGGCGTCTTGCGGGAGACCCGTGGGACGAAATGACATTGTTGTGTGCGGAGTGCTGCGGACTCCGTCCGATCAAGTGAGCGTCGTGAGCGCCGTCGTCTCTGCGCCGCTCGGTATCTTTGGTGGAACCTTCGATCCGATCCATGTCGGACACCTGCGCACGGGCTACGAGTTGATGCATGCGCTTCGACTCGCCGAGGTCCGCTGGATCCCCGTGGGCAATCCGGGTCACCGCGATCCGCCGCTTGCCTCCGCCGAGCTGCGGCTCGAGATGGTGCGTATGGCGATTGCGGGTCAGCCGGGATTCGTGCTCGACGATCGCGAGATCCGTCGTCGCGGTGTCAGCCGCACCATCGATACGCTATGCGAGCTGCGCGAGGAGCAGCCGGGTCGGTCGATCTGCGTGTTGCTCGGGATGGATGCGTTCTCGGGTTTCATGCACTGGCACCGGTGGCAAGAGATCTTCGATTACGCGCATCTCGTCGTCGCACACCGGCCGGGCTGGCCGCCGCCCACCGAGGGGCCGCTCGCCGACTTGCTGGCCGAGCGTGCGATCCCGGATGTCAGGTCTCTGCACTCGGCGCCCTGTGGCGGAATCCATGTGCGCAAGGTCACGCCGCTCGAAGTGTCCTCCACCGACCTCCGCGAACTTCTGGTCGCGGGCGACGACCCGCGTTTTCTGGTTCCGGATCCCGTCCGAACCATCATCGTCGAATCAGGATGCTATGCTCGCGCGCATGAATAAACCCCGCTCGTCCCCACGCAAACCCGCGAAAAAGAAGTCTCCCGTCAGCAAAGCTGCCAAGCCCAGAAAGTCTGCGACCCCCGCTCCGGTGGGTGCCGCGGGCCGTAAACCGCGAGCGGTACCTCCTGCGCTGCGCATCGTCGAAGCCGCGTTGTCCGACATGAAGGCCGTCGATGTGCGAGTCCTCGATGTACGAGGCATGAGCGATGTCGCGGACTTCATGGTGATCGCGAGTGGTACGTCCGATCGTCACTTGCGCTCGATCGCCGATCGAGTGGTGCAGATGGCCAAGGCCTCCGGTCAGCGTCCGCTCGGCGTCGAGGGTGAGCAGCAGGGCGAGTGGGTTCTCGTCGATCTGCCCGACGTCATGGTTCACGTCATGCTGCCGCGCACCCGCGAGTTCTATCAGCTCGAGCATCTTTGGGAGCCGCGTACACCGGCGCCTCGTAATTCGAGCAGCGGCGGCAAGCGGGCGTCCGCGGCGCGCGGCTGAACCGCAGATCTCCGACGGGCAGGTGCACCGATGCGTCTGCGAATCATCACGGTCGGTGCGCGACAACCCGCGTGGGTCGATGGGGCGGTCGCCGATTATCTCAAGCGGTTTCGTAATCCTTGGCGCGCCGAGCTCGTGGAACTCGAGGCGGTCCCGCGCACGGGCGGGCGCTCCGCAGACGCGGCGCTCGAGCGCGAGGGCGAGCGCGTGCTCGCCGCGCTGCGCGAGCGTGAGAGGGTGGTTCTCCTCGATGAAACCGGGAAATCTTTGAGCACTCGCGAGCTCGCTGCGCGACTCGAGACTCTGGCGTCATCGTCGCCCGATGTGGCGCTGCTCATCGGCGGGGCGGACGGGCATGCGCCGGCCGTCCGAGCGCGGGCGGTCGAGAGTTGGTCATTGTCGAAGATGACGTTGCCGCACGGGCTCGCCCGCGTGATGCTGATCGAGCAACTCTATCGGGCGTTCTCCCTCTCGCAGGGGCATCCTTATCATCGCGATTGACGTCGGGACATGACTCCATACGCTTCCATTTGTTTGGCCTCGGCATCACCGCGTCGCTGTGAACTGTTGCGGCAAATCGGCGTATCACACGTCGTGCAGCCGGCCGATCTCGACGAGGCGGAGCGGTTGGGGGAGTCACCTGACCAATATGTCGAGCGTCTGGCGCGATCGAAGGCCGAGTGGGTCTGGCAGTCCAGACGCCAAGCGGGGCTGGAGCCCCTGCCCGTGCTCGGTGCCGACACGACTGTGACCGTGGACGGACTCGTGCTTGGCAAACCAGCCGACGAAGCCGAGTTGCTCGCCACCTTTGCCCGGTTGTCGGGGCGCGAGCACGACGTGCTCTCTGCGGTGGCACTTGTCTCGAAGGCGGGCACGGATTCGCGATTGTCCCGCACCCGCGTGCAATTTCGGGTCGTCACGGCCGAGGAGGCCAGAACGTACTGGGCGACTGGTGAGCCCCGCGACAAGGCGGGTGGCTATGCCATCCAGGGCTATGGCGCCGTTTTCATCGAACATATTGCCGGCAGTTACTCCGGGGTCATGGGCTTGCCCCTTGCCGAGACGGCCGAATTGCTCATCGCGGCGGGCGTGTCGGTATGGCACCCTGAGGCATGAGCGCCGAAATCCTCATCAACGTTGCACCGCGCGAGACCCGGGCCGCCTTGCTCGAGGGTGGCGTGCTGCAAGAGGTGTTCGTCGAGCGTGCAAGTCGTCGCGGACTCGTCGGCAACGTCTACAAAGGTCGGATCACGCGTGTCCTGCCGGGCATGCAAGCGGCGTTCATCGAGGTGGGCCTCGCACGCAGCGCGTTTCTGCATGTCAACGATATCGTCAGTGCCGACTCGCGGTTCGATGCGCAGAGCGTCGCCGCGGCAGGAGTATCGGGTGGCCCATCGGGTCTACCGTCGCCGTCTCCCGAAGAGTCGGTCGATATTCGTCGGCTGATCAATCCGGGTGACGACATCATCGTGCAGGTCGTCAAAGATCCCATGGGCGCCAAGGGTGCTCGTCTGACGACCTTCATTTCTTTGCCCTCGCGATATCTCGTTTTCATGCCGCGCGGCCGGGGGATCGGCATTTCGTCGCGTATCGAAGACGAAGCCGAGCGGCAGCGCTTGCGCGAAGCCATGCAGGCGTTGGTCGGCGAAGGCCACGCCGGGGGTTACATCGTCAGAACGGCCGCCGAGGGCGTCGATGCGTCGTTGCTCGCCGCCGATTTCGCCTATCTCGGGAGATTGTGGTCGCACGTCCAAGAGCGAGGACTGCGCGCCTCGCCCGGCGAGCTCGTGCACGAAGATCTGCCGTTGGCGCTGCGGGTGTTGCGCGATGAGCTCGGTCGAGGCGTCGAGCGTGTGCTCGTGGACGACGCTGATGAGCATGCGCGCATGCGACAGTTCATTCAGGATTTCGTCCCGGCCCACGCTTTGCGTCTCGAAGTGCACGGCGGGCCGCGGCCGATCTTCGATCTGCATGGTGTCGAAGAAGAAATCAACCGTGCGCTCGAGCGCAAGGTTGCGCTGAAATCCGGAGGTTACCTCGTCATCGATCAGACCGAATCGATGACCACCATCGACGTGAACACCGGCGGTTTCGTCGGGCATCGCAACCTCGAAGACACGATCTTTCGCACGAACCTCGAGGCCGCGGTGGCGATCGCGCGGCAGCTTCGACTGCGCAATCTCGGCGGCATCATCATCATCGACTTCATCGACATGCTCGACGAGTCGCACCGAGGGCAGGTGCTCGCGGCGCTCGAGCAAGCTCTCGCCGCCGATCATGCGCAGACTCAGGTTGCGCCGATCTCGCCCCTCGGACTCGTCGAGATGACGCGCAAGCGCACGCGAGAGAGTCTCGAGCATCTGCTTTGCGAGAGCTGTCCGGCCTGCGAGGGTCGCGGCTCGATCCGCTCGGTCGAAACTGTGTGTCAGGATATTTTTCGCGAGTTGCTGCGACAGGCACGGCAGTTCGGCAGCCGCGAACTTCTGGTGCTGGCACACCAGGACGTCGTCGAGCGTTTGCTCGGAGATGAATCTACGGTTCTCGCGGAACTCGAGGGCAGCGTAGGCCGTCCGATTCGTCTGCAGGCCGAGTCGCTCTATGAAATCGATCGTTTCGATGTCGTGCTCGTCTGAGGACTTCTCATGACTCCCCTCGTCGCCGCCGTGCAAATGACCTCGGGACCGGACGTATCCGCCAATTTGGTCGTCGTCGATCGTTTGCTGCGAGCGGCCGCCGAGGCGGGGGCGTCCGTGGCGGTGTTACCCGAGAACTTCGCCTTCATGGGTCTGCGCGATGCCGACAAACTTGCGATCGCCGAGGAGCCGGGTCGCGGTCCTGTGCAAGAGGCCATCGCCCGTCTCGCGGCCTCGCTGCGGCTTTGGATCATCGCCGGTACGTTGCCGGTGCGAGTCGAAGGCGAACGTCGGGTGGCTGCCGCCTCGTTGGTATTCGATGCCGATGGGCGTCAGGTGGCGCGCTACGACAAGATCCATCTTTTCGATGTCGACGTACCCGGCCGCGCCGAGTCGCATCGCGAGTCGACGAACATCCGGCCGGGCGATCAAGTGGTCACGGTCGACACGCCCGCTGGGCGCGTGGGTCTTTCGGTGTGCTACGACGTACGCTTTCCCGAGCTTTACCGTCGCATGACCGCCGAGGGGGCACAGTGGCTCGTGGTGCCCGCGGCATTCACGGTACCAACGGGGCGCGCGCATTGGGAGCTGCTGCTGCGCGCCCGAGCCGTCGAAAACCTCGCCTTCGTCGTAGCGCCGGGGCAGAGCGGCGTCCATGCGAGCGGACGCGAGACTTATGGCGACTCGATGATCGTCGATCACTGGGGTGAGGTGCTCGGTCGTTTGCCCGAGGGCGAGGGTATCGTGACGGCGCGTTTCGATCTCGATGCACAACGACAGGTTCGCGAATCGTTTCCTGCGCTCGCTCACCGGCGTCTTTAGATCCACATCTTTGAGTAAAATGGCTCGATCCGAAACATGACTTCCCCGATGCACACCACCGACGCGTTTTCGCTCGCACGCGAGCTCATCCTCACACCGGCCGGGCTCGACGAGGGTCATATCGCGCGCGCCCTCGGGCTCGTGCGCGCCTCATCCATCGATGCGGCCGATGTGTACTTCCAATTTTCGCGTGACGAGTCGTGGTCGCTCGAGGATGGCATCGTCAAAGAAGGAAGTGCGAGCATCGAGCAGGGCGTCGGGGTGCGTGCGTTGTCCGGCGAGAAAACCGGCTTCGCTTATTCGGACGAGATTCTGCCTGCGGCGCTCGAAGAGGCGGCCATCGCCGCGCGGGCCATCGCCGTGGCGGGTGGCGATGCGCGTGTTCCCGTGCTGCGTCGCAGTGCCGGGCATACGCTTTATCCGGCAGTCGATCCGCAGGGCTCGCTGTCGGATGACGACAAAGTACGCTGGCTCGAGCGGGTCGATCGCGAGACGCGCCGTATCGATCCGCGCATCGTGCAAGTCATGGCGTCGGTCTCGACGGCTTTTGATGTCGTACTGCTCGCAGACGCCGATGGCACGCTCGCCGCCGACGTGCGCCCGCTCGTGCGGTTCAATGTTTCGGTCATCGCCGAACGCGACGGTCGGCGCGAAGTGGGTTCCGCAGGCATGGGCGGGCGTTATCCGCTCGCGGAGCTCGTCGCAGGCGATCGGCCGCTCGCGCTCGGTCGCGAGGCGGCGCGTCAGGCCTTGGTGAACCTCGATGCTATTCCAGCTCCGGCGGGTGCGATGACCGTCGTATTGGGCGCAGGATGGCCGGGTATCTTGTTGCACGAGGCCATCGGCCATGGGCTCGAGGGCGATTTCAACCGCAAGGGAACCTCGGCCTTCAGCAATCGCATCGGGGAGCGCGTGGCCTCCGAGCATTGCACGGTGGTGGACGACGGTACGCTCTCGTCGCGACGCGGGTCGCTCAACATCGATGACGAAGGGACGCCGACCCGCTGCACCACGCTCATCGAGAACGGCGTCCTCAAAGGTTATCTGCAAGACAAGATGAACGCGCGTCTGATGGGCACGCAGTCCACGGGTAACGGGCGGCGCGAGTCCTTCGCCCACATGACCTTGCCGCGGATGACGAATACCTACATGCGACCCGGTCCGCACGATCCGAAGGAAATCATCGCCTCGGTCGATCGTGGCATCTACGCCGTGAACTTCGGTGGAGGTCAGGTGGACATCACTTCCGGCAAGTTCGTCTTCTCGGCGAGCGAGGCCTATCTCATCGAGAAAGGGCGCATCGGCGCGCCCATCAAGGGTGCAACCTTGATCGGCAACGGCCCCGATGTGCTCACTCGCGTCTCGATGGTCGGCAACGATCTCAAACTCGACGACGGCGTCGGCACCTGTGGCAAAGAAGGTCAGAGCGTGCCGGTGGGTGTGGGACAGCCGACGTTGCGCATCGACGAGCTCACGGTCGGCGGCACCGGCTGAATCGCCCGAAAAAATCTTTTAGCGTTTGCTTGCCGCGTCGATGCGTCGAAGCAGGCTACGCGCACGGGCATCGCAACGCGCGGCCGTGCGCTCGAGCAGCGTGAGATGACCGAGCTTTCGGCCTTCGCGTTCCGTCTTGCCGTAATCGTGCCAGTGCAGTTCGTCTTCGCCGATGAACGCCTCTCGTGACGGCATGCGGCCAATGAGGTTGATCATCGCGGCATGACCTCGTGCGGTCGTCGCGCCGAGCGGCAATCCCAGGATTGCGCGCAAATGATTTTCGAATTGGCTCGTGGCCGCACCCTCGATCGTCCAGTGTCCCGAGTTGTGCACGCGTGGAGCAGTCTCGTTCGCGAGCAGTCGTCCGCCACAAACAAAGAATTCGATGTTGAGCACACCTTCGTAACGGAAATGCTCGAGCATGCGCCGCAGGTGCGTCGCGGCACGATGCTGCAAGGCGGGCGCACCCCAAGGCGCGCGCGTCAGACGCAGGATGCCGTCGCGATGCAGATTGCGATTGAGCGGGTAGACGACGATTTCGCCCTGACGGTTACGTGCGCCGATGATCGAGACTTCGTAATCGAACGGCACGAACTCTTCGTAGATGAGCGGTGAGCCGCGCAAGCGCTCGAACGCGAGCCAGGCCTCTTCGATGCTGCGCACGACCGCCTGGCCCTTGCCGTCGTAGCCGAGACGACGAGTTTTGAGCACCCCCGGCAGGCCGACATCGCGCAGAGCCCGCACGAGCGAGGCCTGAGAGTCGACTGCGGCATGACGTGTCGTTGGAATGGCGAGTTTGCCGAAGAGTTTTTTCTCGGCAACACGATCTTGCGACATCGCGAGCGCGGCGAGCGGCGGAGCGATCGAGGCCGATCGACCGAGTGCTCGCAGACTCTCGATCGAGACGTTCTCCCAATCGAAGGTGATCACCTCGCTGCGACGCGCGAGTTCACGAAGCAATTTCCGGTCCGTGAATTCGCCGACGAGCGTCGGCGCCACCTGTGCGGCCGGCGTGTCACCCGAGCGATCGAGAAACAAAAAGTCGAGGCCGAGCGGGTAGCCCGCGAGCGCCATCATGCGCCCGAGCTGTCCACCGCCGACGATACCGATGGTCATCGGACGACGCTCGTCAGGCTTGGCGCGGATCAGGATGCTCGAGCACCGCAGCGGTCTGCGCAGCGCGATGCGCCTTGAGCGTCTGGCCAAGGGCCGGATCGGAGAGCGCGAGGATCGCGGCGGCCGAGAGGGCGGCGTTGGTGGCGCCGGCGACGCCGATGGCAAAAGTGGGGACGGGCACGCCGGCCGGCATTTGGACGATGGAGAGCAGCGAGTCGAGACCGTTGAGGGCCTTCGATTGCACCGGCACGCCGAGCACGGGCAGCGTGGTCTTCGCAGCGAGCATGCCGGGCAGATGGGCTGCGCCGCCTGCACCGGCGATGATGACTTGGATGCCGCGGCTTTCGGCCGTGGAGGCGTACTCGAAGAGCAGGTCGGGAGTACGGTGCGCGGAGACCACGCGAACTTCGTGGGGCACGCCGAGCTTTTCGAGGGTCTCGGCTGCGGGGCGCAGCGTCTCCCAGTCGGAGCGCGAACCCATGACGATGCCGACGACGGGCTTCATCGCGCGATGATAGCGGAAAACCCGGTCGAAATCAGCGCAGGTTCTCGAGGGCGTCCTCGATGGCTGCCGTGTCGAGATCGCGCATCAGCTTGCCGATGTACTGCTTTTGGCGCGACAGACCACCCCGCGACTTGATTCGTCGCGCGTCGCGGACGGCATCGAGCAGCGTCTCGGGAATGGGCAGTCGCACGAGGTCGGATTCCTTGAGCGCGATCAATCGTTCGCCGAGCGCCTGCGCCGCATGCGCGGCACGTTTGCGAGAGCTTTTACTCGGGCGTTCGTCGAGGGCCTCGGCTTCGTCTACCTCGGGCTCGTACGGTTTCGTGTATCTGGGATATCGGGACACCGCTACAATTCTGCCTCATGTCGCAGCAAGTTGATCCCTCTCGTCTCCCCGAACTCGAATCGGTAGTCGCCCTGACCCTCGCGGAAGCCCGCAAGGCGGGGGCCTCCCAGGCCGAGGCCGATGCCAGTTTGTCGAAGGGTCTCAGCGTGACCGTGCGCCTCGGCGAGGTCGAGACGGTCGAGTACCAGCGCGATCGCGCCCTCGGCGTGACGGTTTACTTCGGGACCCGCAAAGGATCCGCAAGCACCGCCGATCTCTCCGAGAGCTCGGTACGCGAGACGGTCGCGAAGGCTTGTGCGATCGCCCGTCACACGGCGCTCGACGATTGCGCAGGGCTTGCCGATCCGGAGTTGTTGGCCACCGAGTTTCCCGATCTGCAGCTCGACTTCCCCTGGGACATCACACCCGAGAAGGCCGTCGAGCTCGCGCGTGAGTGCGAGGCTGCGGGCCTTGCCGTCGACAAACGCCTCGGCAATTCCGAAGGAGCGAGTGTCGGCAGTCAGCGCGGCGTGCGCGTGTATGGCAACAGCCACGGCTTCCTCGCCGGTGACTGCGCCTCGAGTCATTCTTTGAGCTGCGTGCTGCTCGCTCAGGTGGGCGACGACATGCAGCGCGACTATTGGTATTCCTCCGCGCGCGATCCTGCCGATCTCGAGGCGGCGGCGCCGATCGGGCGTCGTGCCGCCGAGCGCGCGATCGCGAGACTCGGCGCGAGACGTTTGCCGACGGGCAAGTCGCCCGTGTTGTTTGCACCGGAAGTCGCGCGCGGATTCATCGGACATTTCGTCGGAGCGATCCGTGGTGGCGCGCAGTACCGCAAGGCGAGTTTTCTCCTCGGCGCCGCGGGGCAGCAGGTGTTTCCATCGTGGGTGCAGATGCACGAGCGCCCGTATCTGCCGAAGGCGTTCGCGAGCGCCGCGTGGGATGGCGAGGGCGTGCGCACGCACGACCGCGAACTTGTGCACGACGGTATCGTCGATGGCTATCTGCTCGGCAGCTACAGCGCGCGCAAGCTCGGGCTCAAAAGCACGGGCAACGCGGGTGGTCTACACAACTTGCTCGTCGATCCTTCGCAGGGTGCGCCTGATCAGCAGGCGTTGCTCAAGCAGATGGGACGTGGACTGCTCGTCACCGAGCTCATGGGGCAAGGCGTCAACGGCGTGACCGGTGATTATTCGCGGGGTGCGACGGGCTTCTGGGTCGAGAACGGCGAAATCGCCTATCCGGTCCACGAAATCACGATCGCGGGCAACCTCAAAGCACTCTACCGTCAGATCGTCGCGATCGGCGGCGACATCGACCTGCGCGGCGGCATCCGATCGGGCTCGGTGCTCGTCGATGGATTCACGATCGCGGGCGAGTGAGCCGCGACAGCGCTTCGCGATATTTTTCGCTCGTCTTGGCGATGATCTCGGGCGGCAGGCTCGGTCCTGGCGCTTTTTTGTCCCAGTCGAGCGTCTCGAGATAATCACGTACGAATTGTTTGTCGAAGGAGGGTGGGCTGATACCCACACGATAGGTATCGGCCGGCCAGAAGCGTGAAGAGTCCGGCGTGAGCACTTCGTCGATGAGGACGAGTTGGCCGGCGTCGTCGACACCGAACTCGAACTTCGTATCGGCGATGATGATGCCGCGCTCGCGCGCATGCGCAGCGGCGAAATCGTAGAGCGCGAGCGAGGTATCACGCACCTGCGCGGCGAGCGTCGGACCTACGAGTGCCTCGACATCTGCGAAGCTGATGTTTTCGTCGTGCTGTCCGGCAGGCGCCTTGCTCGCCGGCGTGAAGATGGGTTGCGGCAGACGCTCGGCCAATTGCAGTCCCTTGGGCAGCGCGATGCCGCAGACCGCGCCCGTGCGTTGGTAGTCCTTCCAGCCTGAGCCGATGAGATAGCCACGCACCACGGCCTCGATCGGCAGGGCCTTCAGGCGCCTCACGATGATGGCGCGTCCCTCGAGCATGGCGCGTTCGTCCGGATCGAGGGGCAGGGTATCGAGACTCACGGTGGTGAGCTGGTTGGGCACGATGCTTTTGGTGTGACGAAACCAGAACTCCGAGATCTCGGTGAGCACGTGGCCCTTGTAGGGAATCGGGTCGGGCAGCACGACGTCGAACGCCGAGAGTCGGTCGGTCGTGACGATGAGCATGTGGCCGGCGTCGATTTCATAGATATCGCGCACCTTGCCCGTGTGCAGGCGGCGCATGTGCCTCAGGGCTGTCGTGTGCACCGTCCGGATCTCGTTCACTTCGGATTCTCGCTGTTTCCGGCCGACTGCCGGGGGTTGCTAGTATTGCAGCATGGAGTGGGGCGGGAAACTCGTAGGCGGTGCCTTGGGTCTGCTGGTGGCCGGCCCTGTGGGCGCGGCGCTCGGCGCGCTCGCCGGCCACCTTGTCGACGATCGACTCGCGGGCTCCTCGCCTCGTCCTCCGGAGCCCAACTCGACCGCGAAGCCCAAACCACCAACTTCTAACCCTTCATCCGCGCGCCAAGACCGAACGAGTCAGATCCACCACGTCGAAGATACCGATCCGTTCGCAGCCGGCGGCGAGACGACGTCCGAGCCGGACGAGGGCCCGTCGGTCGAGGACCCGAAAGCGGTGTCCGCGCAGTTTTTCCAGACCACCTTCGAGGTGATGGGCAAAGTCGCCAAGTGCGATGGCCGCGTGTCCGAAAGCGACATCCGCGCGGCGCGAGCGGTCATGAAGGACTTCGCGCTCGACGATCTGCAAGTTGCGCATGCGATCGCGCACTTCAACGCGGGCAAACTCGCCGAGTACGACGAGGAACGTACCGTGATGGCGCTGCGTCGCGTCTGTGCCGGCCGCCCCGACTTACTCCGTACCTTCCTCGAGATCCAAATCCGCGCCGCGATCGGCGGTAGCGACCTGCAGGGGCCTGCAAGGCCGTTACTCAATCGCATCGCGGCCATGCTCGGTGTCGGCGGGCTCGAGTTCGCACAGATCGAGGCGGTGCTGCGCATTCGTCATCGGGCGCGCGGCAACCGCGGCGAGGCGGCCGACTGGAATCGTCCCGCCGAAGGTGCCGCAGAGGCGGAGCCGGCCAGCCGACCGACGGACGCCAAGGGCCGCGCGCGGCAGGGCACGGGACGTTCAGAGCAATCGGGGCCACGCGGTCGTACACCCCCCTCGGTTGCGCGGGTGACGCTGCAAGAGGCGTATCAGGTACTCGGCGTAATGCCCGGAGAATCCATGGCGGAGATCACCCGCGCGTACCGCAGGCAGCTTTCCCGGCATCATCCGGATAAGCTGAAGGCGAATGGTTTGCCCGAGTCGATGCTCGACTTTGCCCAGCAACAGACTCAGCTCATCATCGAGGCGTTCAACTTGATTCGCGAGTCCCAAGGAGACAAACAGTGACTGATCGTCGTCGCGCGGCCTGGATCGCGCCTTCCATTCTCTCCGCAGACTTCGCGCGCCTCGGAGCCGAGGTCGATGCCGTGCTCGCCGCGGGCGCCGACCTCATCCACTTCGACGTGATGGACAACCACTACGTCCCGAACCTCACCATCGGCCCGCTCGTCTGCGAGGCGCTGCGCAAGCATGGCGTGACGGCGCCGATCGACGTGCACCTCATGGTGCGTCCGGTCGATCGTCTCGTGCCCGATTTCGCGCGTGCCGGGGCGAGCTGGATCACCTTCCACCCCGAGGCGAGCGAGCATGTCGATCGCACGATCGCACTCATTCGCGAGCACGGCTGCAAGCCGGGTCTCGTGTTCAATCCGGCGACGCCGCTCGACTGGCTCGATCACACGCTCGAAAAAATCGACATGGTGTTGCTGATGTCGGTGAACCCGGGTTTCGCCGGCCAGCAGTTCATTCCGACGACGCTCGCGAAGATTCGCGAGGTGCGTCGTCGCATCGACGCTTCTGGACGCGAGGTGCGTCTCGAGGTCGACGGCGGCATCAAGACCGACAACATCGGTGCCGTGGCCGCCGCCGGCGCCGACACCTTCGTTGCGGGTTCGGCGATCTTCGGCAGCGCCGATTACGCTGCGACGGTGCGTGCCATGCGCGGCGCCATCGAAGCGGCCGCCGGCTGAGCGCCCGCCTGCGCGGCGAGTAGCCTCGCTGGCCGTACGCCGAGCATCACCACGGTCTTGCCGTGGGCACGCAGGGTGCCTTGCTCCTCGAGCGTACGCATCACGCGTCCGGCCATCTCTCGTGAGCAGCCGACGAGACGCGCGAGTTCCTGGCGCGACACGCGGATCTGCATGCCCTCCGGGTGCGTTAGCGCATCGGGCTGTTCGCACAGTTCGCCGAGGGCCTGAAGGATGCGACCGGTCACGTCGATGAACGCGAGATCGCGCAGCTTGCGCGTGGCCCGTTCGAGTCGGGCCGCCAATTGTGCGGCGAGCTCGAGCGCGAGTATCGGGTCGGAGGCGGCCACTTGTCGGAAGCGCGAGTACGCCATCTCGGCGATCTCGGTGCGACCGCGAGCCCGTACGTAGGCACCGCGACCCGGCGTGGCCTCGAGCAAACCCATCTCGCCAAAGAATTCACCCTTGCCGAGGTAGGCGAGCACCAGCTCTTTGCCGTGCTCGTCTTCGATCAGAACTTCGACGGATCCGGCGAGCACGTAGAACAGGGCATCCGGCGCCTCGCCCGAGCGGACCAGCAGGGTGCGTGAGGGCACCACACGGCGGGGACACTGCTCGAGGAAGCGTTGCATCGGCGAGGGCGCGACACGTGGCTTCATGGTGGGTGAGTTCATCGAGTTAACCTCTCTCGTGAATCAGATCCAGTAACTGGTCGATGTCATGACGCGCGCCGTAGCGTGCATCGCGGATTTCACGGGAGGTGGAAGATCGACGCCGCCGGCGTCTCGCGCCGCGGCACCGTGTGCAACTTCATCGGCACGCATTTGCTCGAGCACGGCGCGGCTGCGCTCGTCGCCCGTGGGCAGCTTGTCGAGATGCGAGTCGATGTGGCCTTCCACCTGTTTCTCCGTTTCGCTGACGAAACCGAGGCTGACCGAATCGCCGACGACCGCCGCAGCGGCGCCGATGGCGAATGATCCGGCATACCAGAGCGGGCCGAGCACACTCGGTCGCGAACCAAGTTCGCGCAGGCGCTGGTCGCACCAGGCCAAGTGGTCGGCTTCCTCGCGAGCGGCCCGCAGCAGCATGTCGCGGACCTCGGGTCGCCGCGCGAAGACCGCCTGCCCGTGATAGAGGGCTTGGGCGGCGACTTCGCCGGCGTGGTTGACGCGCATGAGGCTGGCGGCTTCGCGACGCTCCGTCTCGCTGAGCGCCGAATCGTCGGCGACCGCCGCGCCGGCGGGCCTGGGGATGGGCCGAGCCGCCGTCGGAGTCGCAAACACGGACCGCAGGGCGCGGTCGACGCTGACGAGGAGGTGGTCGAGGGGGGTATCAGTACTCATGGCACATATTATTACGGCCTCCGGGGCCCCAACTTGAGGGTCTTTCGACCCCGAGCGGGTGTTTCTTTCGAGGCGGGTCCGGGGCGGGTTCCTGGGCATGACCGGGGTATCGGCCCCGGGGCGTCCGCCTTTAGGCCCGGACCGACGGTTGGAGGGGGGTTTTGCAAAGCGGGGTCGGCTTAAGTACACTCTCGCGCCCTTTTAGGGACTGGCGGGACCCCCTCCATGGGAGGCCAGGTTAGCCGCAGCCGGAGACCTCAGATGAGCACTGTTTTTGCAAAGCCCGCGACTGTTCGCGGCGACTGGTATCTCGTTGACGCCAAGGGCAAAACCCTCGGCCGTCTCGCCTCGGAAATTGCTCTGCGCCTGAAGGGCAAGCACAAGGCCGACTACAGCCCGCACGTCGACATGGGTGATCACATCATCGTGGTCAACGCCGAGCAGGTGCGTGTCACCGGCGCGAAGATGACCGACAAAATCTACTACCACCACACCGGCGCGATCGGCGGCATCAAGTCGATTGCCCTCGAGAAACTGCTCAAGGAGCATCCGGAGCGCGTGCTGCAGATCGCCGTCAAAGGCATGCTGCCGAAGACGATCCTCGGTCGCAGCATGTTCCGCAAGTTGCATGTTTTCGCGGGCGACAAGCACCCGCACTCGGCGCAGCAGCCGAAGCCTCTCAACATTTAATTCGATCTCAGGACCTTCAAAGATGCCTTCCACCAACTACGGCACCGGCCGGCGCAAGACCTCCACCGCCCGAGTGTTCCTGAAGCCGGGCTCCGGCAAGATCACCATCAACGATCGCTCGATCGAGAATTTCTTCGGTCGTGAGACCGGTCGCATGATCGTCCGTCAGCCGCTCGAACTCACCGGCCTCATCGGTCGCTTCGACGTGGATGTCACGGTCGCCGGCGGCGGCATCACCGGTCAGGCCGGTGCGATCCGTCACGGCATCACCCGCGCGCTGATCGAGTACGACGAAACCCTCCGCAGCCCGCTGCGTACCGCCGGGTTCGTCACCCGCGATGCCCGCGAAGTCGAGCGCAAGAAGGTCGGTCGCCGCAAGGCTCGTCGCGGTCCGCAGTACTCCAAGCGCTGATATATTGGTCAATACGGACTGCCGTCACGGCCACCGGTTTTTGGGGGATCGTCTAGCGGTAGGACAACGGACTCTGACTCCGTTTACCTAGGTTCGAATCCTAGTCCCCCAGCCAAAACAAAAAGGCCCGCAGCGATGCGGGCCTTCTTGTTTTGGGCCACCCGAGTTTTGGGTCACCCGAGCTTGCGTACCCCCGACGGACTGCCGATCAACACCACGTCGGCGGGTCGATGCGCGAACAGTCCGCAGGTCACGACACCCACGATACCGTTGATCGCCGTCTCGAGCGCAAGTGGATCGAGGATGCGCAGACCGTGCACATCGAGAATCTGGTTGCCGTTGTCTGTCGTGACGTTTTCGCGCCAGACCGGTTGACCCCCGAGCTTCACGAGTTGGCGCGCTACATAGGAACGCGCCATCGGAATGACCTCGACGGGCAAGGGGAAACGACCGAGTACGTCGACTACTTTCGATTCATCGACGATGCACACGAACTTTCTCGAGGCGGCCGCAACGATCTTTTCGCGGGTGAGCGCGGCGCCCCCGCCTTTGATGAGTCGCCGATGGCTGTCGGTCTCGTCGGCTCCGTCCACATAGAGCGCAAGATCCCCGGTTCGGTTGAGTTCGAGGACCTCGATGCCTGCGGCCCTCAGTCGCACGGTCGAGGCTTCCGAGCTCGACACCGCCCCCCGGATCCGATCGCGGCGTGCGGCGAGTTCGTCGATGAAGAGATTGACCGTCGAGCCGGTACCGATACCGATGATCATGTCGTCCTCGAGGTACTGCAGCGCGGCACGTGCTGCCGCGAGCTTTCCGTTCACTGCTTCGTTCATCGTGTGTTCTCCGCAGAAAAACAGGCGTTTTCAGAGTCCTGAAACGAAGATGCCCGCTTTCGCGGGCATCCTCGTTTTATCCAGAAGTGGCGGGCGGGATTTTCATCCTCACCCGCCAAAGATCATGAAGATCTTACTTCTTCTTGGCGGCTTTCTTCTTAGCCTTAGCTTTCGCTTTCTTCTTGGCCTTAGCCATGATTTTTCTCCAGTTACGGGTTAGTCCGCGAGTGAGTATATACACGCGATTGCAAAAAACAAGCAAGGGGGTCTTGCGGAACTCCTCAAGACGTCGCAAGCGAACAAATGAATCGCCACTCCGCAGCGCTCACTGGCGTGATCGAAAGTCGATTGCCGCGTTTGAGTATCAGCAGCTCGCGCAACTTTCCGTTCGCATGCGTTCGAAGTTCATCGAGTGAAATCACTCGGGAAAAACGCTGCTCGAGACGCACATCGACCATGTACCAACGCGGCTCCTTCGGATTGGAGTCGGGGTCGTAGTGCGCATGCTTCCGATCGAACGCGGTGGAGTCGGGATAACCCTTGCTCGCGACCTTCATCACGCCGACGATGCCCGGTACCTCGCAGCTCGAGTGGTACATGAAAGCGAGGTCTCCGACCGCGAATTGGTCACGCATCATGTTGCGGACTTGGTAGTTGCGCACGCCGTCCCAGCAGGTGGTGCGCTTTGGCGCCTTGGCGAGATCGTCGATGCTGAAGGTCGAGGGCTCGGTTTTCATCAGCCAATAATTCATCTATTTTCTCCGCGAAAAACGTGGATGTCGCGCTCCGTGACGACGGCATCGAGAGGGATGTCCGTCGGGGTGGGGTCGATCGCATCGACCTGCTGGCACGAGTGGGCGATGCCGATCAGACGCGGTCCATCCCAATGTTCGCGACGACGGCGGAAGGCAAGCGCCCGGTCATAGTATCCCGCCCCCATGCCGAGACGGTTGCCCCGTACGTCGAAGCCGACGAGCGGCACGAAAATGAGCTGCAGGGCTGCGGCGGCCATGCGTACTTTGGTGTCGGGCTCTGCGATGCCGTAGCGGTTGAATCGGCGGTGCGGACCGGGTGGCGAGAACGTCATGCGACGGTCGCGATGGCTCTCGATGCGCGGCAGGAAGATCTCGGCGCGGCGACGTATGGCGAGTGCGATGAGCGGCGAGGTGTCGATTTCTTCGGGGACCGCGACATATAGCGCGACCCGAGTGCCGGGTCGTAGCCAATGCGTTTGTGCGACGCGCTCGGCGATACGCATGGAGGCATCGCGGCGCTCGAGCGGGGAGAGCCCCGCTCGCGCCGCGCGCAAGGTTTTGCGCAATGAGCGACGGTCGGTCACGAAGGCTCTCCGACAGGAATGAGAGACGTCACCCGCCTGTGCCGGTGCGAACCGTTGCTCTCGACACAGAGCAACAAGTGGGGCGGACTACGCCAGGTAAGGCTTTCCGCTCGAGGGCGGACATGCACAGTGCTGACAGCAAGTCCTGGTGCCCCTGGGCGTTCAAACTTAGGGTCGAGAGGTATCCCGATTCACTGTCGAACACCGCAGGTGACGCCATGACACTCTACACCAGCTCCACTCGCATGAGTATGCGGCAGAGGACGGAGCTCAGATATCGAGCTGGCGGCTGCGCTTGAGGGCGCCGTCGATGCGTTCGCGCAACGCGCGAACACGGGTGCCGGCTTCGGCTTCGCCACGGCGATCTTTGGTTTGCGACTTGAGTACCTCGTGGGCGAGGTTGAGCGCCGCCATCACGGCGATGCGGTCGAGGCCGACGATTTTTCCTGCATCGCGAATCTCGCGCATTTTATCGTTCAGGAGTTCGGCGGCATCGAGCAAGGCCGAGCGTTCGTCGTGCGGGCAGGCGATGAGGTATTCCCGCTCGAGGATACGAATGCTGACGCGGGAGGCGTCTTTCTCTGCGGGGCTCAAGCCCCGTGCTCCAAGGTCTTGAGGCGTCCGATCATGGCCTCGACCCGCGTACGCACTTGTTCGTTACGCTGCATCAACGAGGCACGTTCGCTGGAGAGGCTGTCCTGACGCTGACGGAGCGCCCGGTTCTCTTCGCGCAGCGCGCCTAGGGTATCGAGCAGCTCGTCGACCTGCTTTTCAAGACGACGGATTTCGGAGTCGAGGGTGATTTTGTCGCTGGCCTTGTCGCTCATGTCGAAAATTATAGGCTGCAAACCGATCCGATCAATGCACAGGCCGGGTCTTTGGCATAATTTCGTCCATGTCAGCACCTGACTTCCGGGAAATCGAACGTCAACTTGCCGGAACACGGGCGCTCACCGATCTGCCCGAGGCCCACGGAACGCTGGCCGGGGCGCTATGTTCCAGTTCGGCGGTCACCCTTCAAGACTGGCTCCGGGAGGTATTTCCGGAGGGGATTGCCGGGGCCGCCGAGACCCCCATGATCGCGGTCTACGAATGGACTCGGCACGTACTCGACTCCGGTCAACTCGAATTTCAGCTGCTGTTGCCCGATGACGAGGAGCCGGTCGCCGTTCGCGCGGCGGCGCTCGGGCAATGGTGTCAAGGTTTTCTCTATGGCCTCGGCTCAAATCCGATACCCGACATCGAGCAGTTGCCCGAGCAGGTGGGTGAGATCGTTCGCGATCTCACGGCCATGACGAGGATCGACGTGGACGAGGCCGAGTCTCTGGAAGACAACGAGCAGGCCTATTCCGAGCTCGTCGAGTTCGTTCGCATCGGGGTCCAGTTGTTGCACGACGAGCTCGCCGGAGTTCGTGAGTCCGCGGCAGCCGGGAGTGACGTGGATGACACGCCGCCCTCGATCCACTAAGTCGTCGCGGAGCAGTTCCGCGCCCCGAGTGTCCGTCGCCGCGCCGACGGCGCCAACGTCCGTCACCCTGCCGCCGATCGGCCGCGACGAATTTGCGCGCCGACGACGTCAACTCATGAAGAGCATGGGGCGGGAGTCGATTGCCATCGTGCCGGCAGCGCCGGTGCACTTGCGCAACAACGATGTCGAGTACGCCTATCGGCAAGACAGCAACTTCCATTACCTCACCGGATTTCCGGAGCCCGAGTCGGTTGCGGTGATGATTCCGGGACGCCCGCAAGGCGAGTATCTGCTCTTCGTGCGCGATCGTGATCCGCAACGGGAAACCTGGGACGGTCGGCGCGCCGGCCCGAGCGGCGCTCGGCGAGATTTTGGTGCCGACGATGCTTTTCCGATCGGAGACATCGACGAGATCCTCCCCGGGCTCATGGAGGGTCGCGAGAAAATCTTTTACACCGTCGGGGTCAACCGCGAGTTCGATCAGCGGGTGGTCGGTTGGGTGAACGGACTGCGCGCCCAAGCGAAGCAAGGACGGCATGCGCCGCACGAGATGGTCGCGCTCGAGCACGAGCTGCACGAGATGCGGCTCTTCAAAAGTCGTGGCGAGATGGAACAGATGCGCGAGGCGGCGCGGATCGCAGCGCGGGCGCACGTGCGGGCGATGCGTTTCTGCAAACCGGGGCGCTACGAATACGAAGTGGCTGCGGAAATCCAGCACGAGTTCCATCGTGCGCGCGCCGAGATTTCCTATCTGCCCATCGTCGGCGGCGGCGCGAATGGGTGCATCCTGCATTACTGCGAGAATGCCTCGGTGCTGCGTGATGGCGAGTTGCTGCTCATCGATGCAGGCTGCGAGTACGAGTGCTATGCCTCCGACATCACGCGTACCTTTCCGGTCAACGGACGTTTCTCGCCGGCGCAGCGCGCCGCCTACGAGGTGGTCCTCGAAGCCAATCTCGCCGCCATCGAGGCCGTGCGTCCGGGCAACGATTGGAACCGTCCGCATGATGTCGCGGTGCAGGTACTCACGGCGGGCATGGTTCGCCTCGGGCTGCTCAAGGGGCGGGTCCCTTCGCTTATCAAGTCGATGGCGTATCGCAAGTTCTACATGCACAAGACCGGACATTGGCTCGGCATGGATGTCCACGACGTCGGCGACTACAAAATCGGCGAGGCGTGGCGACAGCTCGAACCGGGTATGGTGCTCACCATCGAACCAGGGCTCTATATCCCCCCGGGCACGCGAGGCGTTCCGCCGGAGTTTCGCAATATCGGCATCCGCATCGAAGACGACGTGCTCGTCACGCGTGACGGGCACGAAGTGCTGACGGATGGCGTGACCAAAGATCCTTCCGCGATCGAAGCCCTGATGGCCGCGGCATGAGCCTCGTGAATACCGGCGAGTCTCAGGTCGATGTCGCCATCGTGGGGGGCGGACTCGTCGGAGCGAGCCTCGCGCTGGCGCTCGCGCCCACGGGGCTCAAGACAGCACTCATCGAGGGCGTTGCGCCCGATGCCAATACCCAGCCGAGTTTCGACGATCGAACGACGGCGCTCGGCAATGGCACGCGTCGCAGTTTCGAGGCCCTCGGCATCTGGTCGCAGGTGGCGCCCCAGGCTGCGCCCATTCGTCGCATCCATGTCTCCGATGCGGGGCGTTTCGGTTTCGCCCGACTCGAGGCGAGCGAGCACGGCATCGATGCGTTCGGATACGTCGTGACCAATCGTGTGCTCGGCGCAGCATTGCGTGCGGCGATCACGAGGCTGCCGAACCTCGATTTGCATATGCCGGCGAAATGCACGGGCGTTGCGCTACACGAGGGCGATGTCGAACTCGCGACCGAGCCGACTGCGGCGCCGCTGCGGGCGCGTCTCGTGGTAGCGGCAGACGGTGCCGACTCTAAGGTTCGCGCTGCGGCAGGACTCGCGGCCACCATCGAAGATTATCGACAGGTGGCGATCGTGAGCCACGTGCGCAGTTCGCGCCCGGCCGACGGCACGGCTTACGAGCGATTCACCCAGGAAGGACCGTTTGCGGTGCTGCCGCTTTTCGATGGGTCGTATGGGGTGGTCTGGACGCTCGCACCCGAGGCGGCCGAGCGGGTGCTTGCGCTGCCCGACAAAGATTACCTCGCCGCGCTGCAGGGGGAATTCGGATGGCGTATCGGCCGTCTGCTCGCGGTTGGCAAACGCAACGCCTATCCGTTACGACTTTCTCGTGCCGAGACGCTCACGGGGCAGCGTGTGGTGTTGATCGGCAATGCCGCGCAGGGTCTTCACCCGGTGGCCGGACAGGGCTTCAATCTCGGACTGCGCGATGCCGCGACCCTGGCCGAACTGCTCGCCGAGGTCGTGCGACGCGACGGTTCGCGAGCGGATGTCGGAGCGCCCGAGGTCTTGCGCGAATTCGTCTCGCGTCGCTCGGCCGATCGCGACGGCGTCACGCGCTTCACCGACGGCCTCGTGAAGCTCTTCGGCGACACGCGACCGGGCGTGCCCTTGATTCGTGATCTCGGTCTGCTGCTCTTCGACCTTTCGCCGACGGCCAAACAGGCTTTGTCGCGACTCAGCTGGGGCTTTGCCGGACGCACGCCACGTCTCGGTCGCGGTCTCGGAGTCATGCCTTGAGCGGCGAGCGCCTCTTCGATGTCGCCATCGTCGGCGGCGGCCCGGTCGGTGCGGTGCTCGGCGCCTTGTTGCGTCAAGGTCCGACGCCTCGAGGAGTGTTGTTGCTCGAGCGCGAGCTACCCGATTTGACCGTTGCCTCGAACGCGCCCGATCTTCGAGTCTTCGCGCTCTCCCGTGCGAGCGAACGCATTCTGCGTGCAGCCGGGGCCTGGGATGCCTTGCGGTCCACGCCTTCGGCCCTCTGTGCCTACGAGCGTATGCACGTGTGGCCGCGCGATGCGGAGCCCCGAGGTGAGGGCTCGCTCACTTTTGATGCCGCGGAACTCGGCGAGCCTGATCTCGGGGCGATCGTCGGCAACGACGCGCTGCAGCGCGCGGGGCTCAAGGCTTTTCTCGAGGCAGGCGGCGAGGCGCGCGCCGCAGTGGTGAGCGATGTGGTGTTTCATGACCGAGTCGTCGAACTTGCGACATCGGCGGGCCTGTTCTCGGCCAAGCTTGTGGTGGGGGCCGATGGGGGTCGTTCGGTCGTGCGTCGGTCGGCAGGCTTCAGCGTCGAATCGCAGGAATACGGACAGCTCGCCATCGTCGCGAACGTGACGAGCGAGCGCGCACACGAGTCGACGGCCTGGCAGCGATTTCTCGGCGAGGGCACGCTGGCCTTGTTGCCGCTCGCGAATGGACAAAGCTCACTCGTCTGGTCGCTGCCGCGCGAGCGAGCCGAGGCGCTGCTGGCCACTGACGTCGCAAATTTCAACGAAGAACTCACGGCCGCGAGTGCTGGGGTGCTCGGGCGACTTTCTTTGACGAGCGAGCGTCGAAATTTTCCGTTGCGACGGGTGAGCGCGCCACACTACGTGCGCGAGCGCTGCGCCCTGGTCGGAGACGCCGCGCATATCGTCCATCCTCTTGCCGGGCAGGGCGTCAATCTCGGATTGCTCGACGCTGCAGCCCTCGTGCAGCAACTCGATGAGGCGGCCCGTGAGCACGAGGATCCGGGCGCGCTGCGTGTGCTGCGTCGCTACGAGCGCTGGCGCAAGAGCGACAACGAAGTCATGAGTCTCGCGATGGATCTCTTCAATCGTTTTCTGGCGTTCGGCGGCGACGGTGTGGAGCAATGGCTGCAGCGAGGGCTCGGATTCGTGGGCCGCAGCGCCGTCTTGCGACGGCCGTTCGCCGAGCGCGCACTCGGGCTCGCCGGCGATTTGCCCGCCATCGCCCGACGCGGTTGATGGGTCGATTACGCCTGCCTCAGGCGATCACGCTCGTGTGTGCGCCACGCAAGCAAACTCTAGTGCTTGTGCTCAAGCGAGGCGATCGATCTTCGCTGCGCAGATGAAATCGTTCTCGGTGAGCCCGTTCACCGCATGGGTGCTGTAGCGCAACCGGCAATAGTTGTAGCCGATGGCGAGATCCGGATGATGGTCCTCGCTGTTGGCTACATGGGCGAGGGCATTGACGAAGCTCATCGTCCGATAGAAATCTTTGAACGACCACTCGCGCTGCAATTCACGACCGTCGGGCGAGAGTCGCCATTCCGGGGTGAGCTGCCCGAGCAGTCGTTCGCAGTCTGCGCGCGAGAGTGGTGGGACGCCGCCCTCGCAGGGCAAGCACTTTTTCTCGGTGAGTGAATCGCTCATGGTCGCTCCTCAGGTCTGCGGTGCAGAGGCATTCTCGCGACGCGGATATTTGCGTGCGACGTAAGCCTCGACGAGTTGCTGGAATTCTTCGGCGATGTGATCGCCTTTAAGGGTCACGGTCTTCTCGCCATCCTCGTAGACGGGCGCCACGGGCCGCTCGCCCGTGCCCGGCAAGCTGATCCCGATGTTGGCATGCTTGCTTTCGCCCGGTCCGTTGACGACGCAGCCCATCACGGCGACGTTCATCATCTCGACGCCTTCGTGGGCTTTGCGCCACTCGGGCATTCGATGCCGGATATGCGACTGGATCGATTTGGCGAGCTCCTGGAAGTAGGTGCTCGTCGTGCGGCCGCATCCCGGGCAGGCGATGACCATCGGCACGAAGGAGCGCAGACCCATGGTCTGCAGAATTTCCTGGGCGACGATGACTTCCTGCGTGCGATCGCCATTGGGTTCGGGCGTGAGTGACACGCGGATGGTGTCGCCGATGCCTTGTTGAAGCAGCACGCCGATGCCGGCCGTCGAGGCGACGATGCCTTTGCTGCCCATGCCGGCCTCCGTGAGGCCCACGTGCAGCGGATAGTCGCAGCGTGAGGCGAGATCGGAGTAGATGGCGATGAGATCCTGCACGCCGCTCACTTTGGCCGACAGCACGATGGCCTCATGAGGTTGCCCGAGCTCTTCGGCGCGCCGCGCACTCTGCAGGCATGACTCGACGACGGCCGAGCGCATCACCTCGTTCGCGGTGCGCGGGTTCGGCAGCGCATTGTTCTCATCCATCATCCGCGTCAGCAGGTCGGAATCGAGGCTCCCCCAGTTGACGCCGATACGGATCGGTTTTTTGTACTGACAGGCGACCTCGATCATTTCGGCAAACTGCGGGTCACGCTTGCTGCCGCGACCCACGTTGCCGGGGTTGATTCGGTATTTCGCGAGCGCCTCGGCGCAGGCCGGGTGCGCCTTGAGCAGCTTGTGCCCGTTGAAATGAAAATCGCCGATGAGCGGCACTTTGACACCCTCGCGGGCGAGGCGGTCGCGAATGTGCGGGACGGCTGCGGCGGCCTCTTCGGTGTTGACCGTCACCCGAACGAGTTCCGAGCCCGCGCGCGCGAGCGATCGGACTTGCGCCACGGTCGATTCGATGTCCGCCGTATCGGTGTTGGTCATCGATTGCACGACGATGGGCGCGCCGCCGCCCACTCGGACTCCGCCGACGATGGCTGCGATGCTTTTCCGACGCGTGATCATCGTGAGCCGTCCTTCGCCTTTTCTTTGGCGATCCAGGTGCGAACGTGGCGCTCCATCAGGTCGAGAGGTACGGCGCCCGTCTCGAGCACAGTGTCGTGGAAACTGCGGACGTTGAAGCGGGGCCCGAGGGTGTTTTCCGCTTCACGCCGCAGATTCTGGATGCGCAGTTGGCCGATCTTGTAGGCGAGGGCCTGGCCCGGCCACGAGATGTAGCGGTCGATTTCATTGACGATGTCTGCTTCGGTTTTTGCCGCGTTGTCGATGAAGAACGCGATCGCCTGTTCGCGGGTCCAGCCCTTGGCGTGCATCCCCGTGTCGACCACGAGCCTGACGGCGCGCCACATGTCGTACGTGAGCTGGCCGAACTTGGAGTAGGGGTCCTGGTAGAGACCGAGTTCCTCGCCCAGGCTCTCCGAGTAAAGCGCCCACCCCTCGACGTATGCGGTGTAACCCGCGTTGCGCCTAAAGTCCGGCATCGCCGCCTGCTCCATGGCGAGCGCAATCTGGAGATGGTGCCCCGGCACGGCCTCGTGGATCGAGAGCACTTCCATCTCGTATTTGGGGCGCACCTCGGGTCGATAGAGGTTCACGTAATAAAAGCCGGGGCGTGTCCCGTCGGCAGCGGGGCCCTGGTAATAGGCGGTCGTCGTATTGGGTGCGCTCGTCATGGGGATCGGGCGCAATCCGTACGGTGTCCGCGGCAGTTTGCCGAATACACGAACGAGATTCGGATCGATCCGCTTGGAGACGGCGAGATAACCCTCGAAGAGTTCTTGCGACGACTTGTAATAGAACTGCGGATCGGTGCGCAGGAAAGTGAAGAACTCCTGCAGTGAGCCCTTGAAGCCCACTTTTTCTTTGATGGCCATCATCTCGGAACGGATGCGGCGTACCTCACCAAGCCCGATCTCGTGGATGTCGTCGGCGGTCAGCGAGCCGAGCGTCGTGTGGTACGCGATGCGCTCTCGATAGTAGTCGCGCCCCTGCGGCGTATCGGAGATACCCACGGTTGCGCGCGTTGCCTGCAGGTAAGTCTCGTTGAAGACTTTGGTGAAGCGAGCATAGGCGGGCAACACCACCCGCTCGATCGCGCTGCGGCCGGCCGCCGAAAGGCGAGTTTTGGTTGCGGCGTCGAACTCTTCGGGAAACCGGGTGAACGGCTCGAAGAACGGACTCAGCTCCGGCTTGGCGACATTCTGAAGGGCAAGCTGCGACGGGATGCGTTGCATGATGACGCGCGGCTGGGTGCGTCCTTCTCGGGCGGCTTGCTCGAGCAGCGCGATGTGCTGGTCGATCAGGGCGCCCACCCGCTCCAGTCGGGCGATCCAGTCTTCATAGTCTTTGATCGTGCGGAACTGCAGCAGCTCAGTGACTTCGTGCAGGGTCTGAATACCGCCCTGATGGTTGATGGAGTAGAGGTGCGGTTTGAACGGCCAACTCGCGAGACGCTGGGTGTATTCGCGTTCGAAGAGGTCGTAATCGAGCTGGGCTGCAGAAGAGAGTGAGGCTCTCGGAATCGCGCGCAGCGCCGCGAGGGTGGCTCGATCATGTTGGTGCCGCCGCTCGATCGCTGCGGAGGTCATGTCGGTCCACTGATCGTTGTACCGGTTGTCCCCCAGGTAGTTCGCCATCAGCGGATCGGCCGCGAGTTCCTTTTGCCAAGTGCTGTCGAAGAGCGCCCGAAGCTTTGCGTCGGATTCCAAGGTGGGCGCTGCGAACGCAGGCACCAGGGCCACAAAAACCAGGGCCGCGAGCAGTGCAAAGTAAGAATGGCGACTGGGCATGGACGGGTCTCCGGGTAATCTTGGGTTGACAGTCTACGACGGTCGATTTTTTCGCGCCCGGGGGCGCGGTCGCTGCTATTATCGCTCCGTTCGCGTTACCCGACCTCGCCGGAGAGACCCCCGACATACCGAGGGGCGCCGAAGGCGCAAGTTTCCGCCCGGAAACGCTCAGGCAAAAGAACGGCAGGTCGCAGGCGAATTCTGGAGAGCGATCGATCGCGGCCCTGGGGCTTCGACCGGTCCACCGAAGGGGAGCGGCGCGTCGATCGAGGCGAGCCCGATCTCTCAGGTACATGGACAGAGGGGCGGCAGGGGCTTCAAGGCTCCTGCCGCCCTTTTTTTTGGCCGGGTGGTGGCCTCACGGATTCGAGGAAGACGGCATGGGACGCAAGACACCTCTCTACGGTATTCATGTCGAGCAAGGCGCTCGCATGGTCGACTTCGGCGGTTGGGACATGCCGGTCAACTACGGCTCCCAGATCGAGGAGCACCACCGGGTACGCCGCGATGCCGGCATGTTCGACGTGTCGCACATGTGCGTGGTCGATGTTCGCGGGCGCGACAGCCGAGCCTTTCTGAGACACCTGCTCGCCAACGACGTCGACAAGCTCCGGGTCGAAGGCAAGGCGCTCTACAGCTGCATGCTCAATCCCTCGGGCGGTGTCATCGACGATCTCATCGTCTATTTCATGAACGAGCAGTGGTTCCGGGTCGTCGTGAATGCCGGAACGCGCGACTCCGATATCGACTGGATGCGCGCCCAGGCCCGCGAGTCGGCGCAGCACCTCGAAATCATTGAGCGTGTCGATCTCGCGATGATCGCCGTGCAGGGCCCCAAAGCGCGCAGCATCGTCGCCGAGTTGCTCGATCCTCAAGATCGTGATGCGGCCTTGGCGCTCGAACCCTTCAATGGCCGAGTGTGCGGCGAGTGGTTCGTCGCTCGCACCGGGTACACCGGCGAAGATGGTTTCGAGGTCGTGCTTCCTATCGAAGAGGCGCCCTCCACGTGGCGTGCGTTGTCGGCGGCCGGGGTTGCGCCTTGCGGACTCGGCGCGCGCGACACGCTGCGACTCGAAGCGGGCATGAATCTCTACGGCAACGACATGGATGACACGCGTAACCCGCTAGAGTCGGGCCTCACGTGGACCGTCGCCTTCGAGCCTGCGACGCGCGACTTCGTCGGTCGTCAGGCCCTCATGGACATCAAGTCGGCGGGCGGTCCGTCGCACAAGCTCGTCGGACTGCTGCTCGAAGAGCGAGGCGTGCTGCGCTCACACCAAAAAGTCATCGTCCCCGGCATCGGTGAGGGTGAAGTGACGAGCGGTACGTTCTCGCCGACTTTGGAGCGTTCGATCGCGTTTGCGCGAGTACCGAGTGGCACGGGGCAATCCGTGCAGGTCGACATCCGCGGCAAATTGCTGCCGGCGCGCGTGGTCAAACTGCCTTTCGTTCGCAACGGACGCGTGCTGATCACGCTCTGATTTTTCAAAGATTTCCCGATTTCGTTATCCAGGAGCCTTCCCATGAGCCAAGTCATCGCTGACCTCAAATACGCCAAGAGCCACGAGTGGGCGCGCTTGTTGCCGAGCGGCCTCGTCGAGATCGGCATCACCGATCACGCACAGCACGCGCTCGGCGATCTCGTGTTCGTCGAAGTTCCGGAGGCAGGTCGTGCGCTCGAGGCCGGCGCGGCCTGTGCCGTCGTCGAGTCGGTCAAGGCGGCCTCCGACGTCTATGCGCCGATCGCAGGTACGGTGGTCGAGTGCAACGCCGAGCTCGCCTCGACGCCCGAGCTCATCAACCAGGACTGTTACGGCAAAGGCTGGATGATCCGCGTGAAGCCGGCCTCGGCATCCGCGCTCGAGGGTTTGCTCTCGGCCGAGGCGTACTCGGCGGTACTCGCGGCGGAGGGTGGCTGACATGCCGTTCATTCCGCATACCGAGACCGACGTCAAAGATATGCTGGCGACGATCGGCGCGAAGTCGATCGAAGAGCTCTTTGACGAGATTCCGCAAAACCTGCGAGTTCAGGGACTCGCCGGTATCCCCGAAGGCCTCTCCGAAATGGAGATCGGTCGATTGATGAGCGAGCGGGCCCGACAAGACGGTCGTCCGCTGTCGTTCCTCGGCGCCGGGGCCTATGAGCATCACATCCCGTCGGCCGTGTGGGCGATCACGACGCGCGGCGAGTACTACAGCGCGTACACGCCTTATCAGGCCGAAGCGAGCCAGGGCACGCTGCAGCTCATCCACGAATACCAGACCATGATCTCGAGCCTGACGGGCATGGAGGTCTCGAACGCGTCGCTTTACGACGGTGGATCCGCAGTGGCCGAAGCTGCGCTCATGGCCGTGCGCGCGCATCGCAAGTCGAAGAGCCTGCGCGTACTCGTTCCCTCGACGGTCAACCCCAATTATCGTCGCGTTGCCGTCAGTACGGCCGGCAACCAGGGTTTGCGCTTCGAGACCGTTCCTTATCAGCGCGAGACGGGCTGCATCGACTTCGCAGCACTCGCGGCCTTTGCGGGTCAGGACATCGCCGCGATGGTCATCCAGCAGCCCAATTTCTTTGGTCAGCTCGAAGACGTCGATGCGCTCACCGACTGGGCGCACGAGCAGGGCATGCTCGTCATTGCCGCTGTCAACCCGACATCACTTGCACTGCTCAAGCCGCCGGGCGAGTGGGGCACCAAGGGTGCCGATATCTGCGTGGGCGAAGGGCAGCCGCTCGGCGTGCCGCTCTCCTCGGGTGGGCCGTACTTCGGATTCATGACGACGCGCATGGAGTACGTGCGTTCCATGCCGGGCCGCATCGTCGGCCGCACCGTCGATCTCGAAGGTCGTCATGGTTATACGCTCACGCTGCAAGCGCGCGAGCAGCACATCCGTCGGGGCAAGGCGACGTCCAATATCTGTACCAACCAGGGGCTGTTGATGACGGCGGCGACCATCTACATGAGCCTCATCGGTCCGGCTGGGCTCGCGCAGGTGGCCGAAACGAGCATGGCGCGTACTCACCAACTGGTCACCGCGCTCGGTCGTCAGCGTGGCGTGCGTCAGGCGTTCACGGGTCCGCGCTTTCACGAGAGCGTGCTCCTGCTCGATCGGCCGGCGGCTGCCGTGCTGCGCGAGCTCGAGTCGCAGGGCATTCTCGGCGGCGTCGATCTCTCCGGGGATTACCCCGAGCTCGGCTCCGCCATCCTCGTCTGCGCCACTGAAACCAAGACCGACGGCGATATCGAGCGCTACGCCAATGCGCTCGGTACGGCGTTGCAGGCTGTGCGCGCCGCCTGAGCGCGGACGCCACTGGAGTACGTCATGAATCAAATCTTAGAAAAATCCATCTTCGAATATTCGCGCGACGGCCGAGGCGCTGATGCTCAGCATCCGCCGGCCTTGCGGGGTGCCGCGGCAGCGGCCTCGAAAGAGGCGATGGGTGCGGTACCGGCGGCTCTGCGTCGCACGAGCAAGCCGATGCTGCCCGAAGTGAGCGAGCTCGACGTCGTCCGTCATTTCACTCGCCTCTCGCAGCTCAACTTCTCGATCGACACGAACTTCTATCCGCTCGGTTCGTGCACGATGAAGTACAACCCCAAGGCCTGTAACCAATACGCGATGCTGCCAGAGTTTCTCTCGCGGCATCCGCTCGCGCCGGACACTCAGGGTCAGGGATTCCTCTCGTGCATGTTCGAACTGCAGGAGATGCTCAAAGAAGTGACCGGCATGAAAGCCGTGTCCCTCAATCCCATGGCGGGCGCTCATGGTGAGTTCGCGGGTGTCGCGATGATTCGCGCCTATCACCGCGCACGCGGCGATTTGGCGCGCAACGAAATCATCGTTCCCGAGGCCGCTCACGGAACGAATCCCGCCACCGCGACCATGTGCGGCTGCATCGTTCGCGAAATTCCGGTCGATGCCGAAGGCGACGTCGACATCGAGGCCCTCAAGAAGGCGGTGGGCCCGAATACGGCGGGCATCATGCTCACCAATCCGTCGACGCTCGGAGTCTTCGAACGCAAGATCGAAGAGGTCGCGCGCATCGTTCACGGTGCCGGCGGCTTGCTCTATTACGACGGTGCGAATCTCAACGCCATTCTCGGCAAGGTTCGTCCGGGTGACATGGGCTTCGACGTCATCCACATGAATCTGCACAAGACCTTCTCGACGCCGCACGGCGGCGGGGGTCCGGGTGCGGGCGCAGTGGGCGTGAGCGCCCGACTCGAACCCTTCCTCCCGGTGCCTGTGGTCGGTCGAGAAGGCGAGGGCTATCGCTGGCTCACCGAAAACGATCGACCGCAGTCGATCGGCCGTCTCTCTGCATTCATGGGCAATGCGGGCGTGCTGCTGCGCGCGTATATCTACATGCGCATGCTCGGTCGCGAAGGCATGAGCCGCGTCGGTGAGTTTGCGACGCTCAATGCCAACTACATCATGGCGCGACTTCGCACAGCCGGTTTCGATCTCGCCTATCCGAATCGTCGAGCGAGCCACGAGTTCATCATCACGATGAAGCGTCAGGCGAAGGAGCTCAACGTGACGGCGATGGACATCGCCAAGCGGCTGCTCGACTACGGCTTCCATGCGCCGACGACCTACTTTCCGTTGCTCGTCCCTGAGTGTTTGCTCATCGAGCCGACAGAAACCGAGAGTCGCGAGACGCTCGATGGATTCATCGACGCGATGGTGGCGATCTTGGGCGAGGCTTCGAGCGATGCGGCGAAGCTCAAGGCGGCGCCCTACACGATGCCGGTCCGGCGTCTCGATGACGTTCGCGCGGCCAAGCAGCTCGAGCTCACCTGGAAGCCGGTAAACTCGGCGGCCTGATGAAAACCGACAGGCCCAAACCGACCGGATTCGTCCGCCTCGTCAACGCGTTCGGCAACACCTGGAAGGGTTATGTCGGTGCGTTTCGCGAGGAGGCGGCATTCCGGCAGGAACTCGCACTGTGTGCGGTGCTGTTTCCGCTCGGGTTGTGGCTGGGCGAAAACGGGGTCGAGCGGGCGCTGCTCGTCGGCCCCATTTTCATCGTTCTGATCGTCGAGTTGCTCAACAGCGGCATCGAGGCGACGGTCGATCGTATCGGTCTCGAGCGTCACCAGCTCTCGGGGCTCGCCAAAGATTTAGGTTCTGCGGCGGTATTCACGTCCTTCGCGATGCTCGCGGTCGTTTGGGCGCTGGTTTTGCTCGATCGCTAACGGTTCATTGCGGAGACAGACATGACGGCACTCATTTGCGGTTCGGTGGCTTACGACACGGTGATGGTCTTCGAAGGACATTTCAAAGATCACATCCTCGCCGATCGCATCCACATGCTGAATGTGGCATTCCTCGTCCCGGGACTGCGCCGCAACTTCGGCGGCTGCGCGGGCAACATCGCCTACAACCTGAAGCTCCTTGGTGGCGAGGGCAAGGTAATGGCGACCGTGGGTTCGGATTTCGGACCGTACCGTGCGTGGATGATCGACAACGGTTTGCCACTCGACCACATCCGCCAACTCGACGACGAGTACACGGCGCAGGCGTACATCACGACCGACGCCGACAACAACCAGATCACGGCCTTTCACCCCGGCGCGATGAATCACGCGCACGTAAACAAGGTGCCGAAAGAGGGCGGTCTGCGGCTGGGTATCGTCGCGCCCGAGAGCCATCTCGGCATGCTCGATCATGCGGCGCAATTCGCGGCGCACGGGATTCCGTTTATCTTCGATCCGGGCCAGGCGATGACGCTGCTCGGACCCGACGACCTGCGCACCATGATCAGTCAAGCGAGTTGGGTGGCGGTCAATGATTACGAGGCGAGCTTGCTGGTCGAGCGTACCGGCTGGTCGCTTGAGACCATCGCGGGCAAAGTGAAGGCGCTGATCGTGACGCGTGGCGCCCAGGGTTCGCATATCCATGCCGACGGACTCGTGCATGAGATCCCGGCGGTCAAGCCCGAGAAAATCGCCGATCCCACGGGCTGTGGCGATGCCTATCGTGGCGGTTTGTTGTTCGGCTTGCAGCGCGGTCTCGACTGGGCCACCACGGGTCGCATCGCTTCGCTGATGGGTTCGCTCAAGATCGCTCACCACGGTACACAGAACCATCGTTTCGGTCGCGAAGAATTCGCGAGGCTCTACAAGCAGGCCTTCGGCGTCGCGCTCGGGGCTTGAGCGGACAAGTCGATTTCTTCGACGATCGACCGGCGCGCGGCAAAGTCGCGGCAGCGCCGATCGACGATGACGTTCGGACGCTGGCGTCGAAGATCCCTGCAAGAATTCGTTTTGGGACCTCGACGTGGTCCTTTCCAGGGTGGCAGGGCATCGTCTACGGCGGCGAGTACGACGAGACGAAACTCTCACGTGATGGGCTCGCTGCGTACGCCCGGCATCCGTTGCTGCGCAGCGTCGGTGTCGACCGCAGCTACTACCGACCTCTCGACGACAAGACCTTGCAGCGGATGTCCGATGCCGTCGGCGATGATTTCCGATTCTTGATCAAGGCCCATGCCGCGCTCATGCTGCCGAAGAGCGCGCGCCGACCCGAGTATCTCGTCGGTGTGCCTGATGTTTTTCTCGACGCCGCATACGCCACGCGCAACGTGGTCGAGCCGGCTCTGCGAATTCTCGGCGACAAACTCGGTGTCATCCTGTTTCAGTTTTCGCCGCTCGGTGATCGGGTGTTGCGTTATCGGCGCGAACTGCTCGAGCGTCTCGAAGACTTTCTTTCGGCACTGCCCAAAGAGGCGCGATACGCCGTCGAGTGGCGTGATGCCGCAATGCTGGGCGCCGATCTTGCCGACGTCCTGGCGCGTTGCAAGATCGCGCACGGCTACGCCGCTCATCCACGCATGCCGAACGTCGATGAGCAGGCGGCGTTCGATACCGGCGAGGGGCCGATGGTGATTCGGTGGTTGCTGCGACGTGATCGGGCATACGAGGAAGCCCGCGCGAGCTATGCGCCCTTCGACCGCCTGGTCGAACCCGATACCGAGTCGCGTCATCGCATCGCATCGCGCCTGCGACACGCGATGGGGCAGGGGCGTGAAGCGATCGTCATCGTCAACAACAAGGCCGAGGGCTCCGCGCCGCTCAGCGTGCTGCAATTGGCGCGCGAGTGGCCGGTGGTCGGCTAAACTTTCGACCATGTCCGCCTCAACCGGTGCTGCAGCACCCGACATCGCGGCCGCCGTCGCCGCCTTGCGGGCGGGCGAGCTCGTGGCCTTTCCGACCGAGACCGTCTACGGGCTCGGGGCCGATGCGCGCAACCCCGATGCGTTGCGCAAGGTGTATGCGCTCAAGGGACGGCCGTCGACGCATCCGCTCATCCTGCACATGCTCTCGGCCGACGATCTCAAAGATTGGGTATCCGACGTTCCGCCGACCGCTCGAGCTTTGGCGAGTCGATTTTGGCCGGGGCCGCTCACACTGGTGTTGCCGCGTTCGACTCAGGTCTCCGATGAGCTTACCGGGGGTCAAGACACGGTCGCGATTCGTGTGCCCGCCCATCCGGTGGCGCGCGCCCTGCTCGCGGCGTTCGGTAGCGGCATCGCTGCACCGTCGGCGAATCGATATGGCCGTGTCTCGCCGACACGTGCCGCGCATGTGCTCGAAGAGTTCCCGAAAGATCTGCTGGTGCTCGAAGGGGGCGACTGCGAGGTCGGTCTCGAATCGACGATCGTGTCTCTCGTCGATGCAGTTCCGAGACTCTTGAGGCCGGGCTCGATTTCACGCGCCGACCTCGAAACGGTGCTCGGCGGGCCGGTGGAGGCGGGTATAAGCGCTGATGCGCCGCGGGTCCCGGGCAGCACGTTGCAGCACTACGCGCCGCAGACGCCACTCGAGCTCGTGCCCGCCGGAGCGCTTGCGTCGGTCGAAGCTGCGGCGACCGCGCGGGGCGAGCGCGTCGCCACCCTGGCCTGTCCGCGAGATTGCGACCCCGCGGCGTATGGCCGCACGCTCTATGCCGAGTTGCGCCGGCTCGACAAGCTCGGGGCCTCACGTATCCTCGTCGAATCCGTGCCGGAGTCCCCGCAGTGGGATGCCGTGCGCGATCGTCTCTCCCGAGCAGCAGCGACGTTTCTTTGATCGCAGCGTCATCCTTTCATCCAGAGCGAGTCATTGCCGATGAGTCCGAGCCGTAAATCCTCGTTTATCGATCCGTTCCAGCCGCGCGAGATCCGCCGTCTCGTGCGCGAGTTCGGCTCGCCGTTGCTCATCGTCGATTGCGAGCGCGTGCGTCACCAGTATCGCGAGTTGCACCGAGCACTGCCGGGTGTCGATCTGCATTACGCACTCAAGCCGCTTCCTCATCCGGCCGTTGTGCGTACGGTGCTCGAAGAGGGCGGATTTCTCGACCTTGCGACCACGGGCGAGGTCGAGCTCGTCGCGCGAATGGGTGTCGATCCTGATCTCTGTATCCATACTCATCCCATCAAGCGTGACTCCGACATTCGCGATGCGCTCAAGCGTGGGGTGAAGGTGTTCGTCGCCGACAACCCCGACGAACTGCGCAAGTTTGTACCGTACGCTCAAGTTGCCGAGGTCTTGCTACGTGTGTCGTTCCGCAGTCCGGGCGCCGTCTCCGATCTCTCGCGCAAGTTCGGCTGCGACCCGGAGTCTTTGCTTGCGCTCGCAAGGCGAGCGCGGGACCTCGGCGTGAAAGTCCGTGGCTTGTCCTTCCACGTCGGCTCCCAGGCGCCCGACCCTGGTAAACATGTCGAGGCCATCGAGGCGTGTGCGCGGCTGCTGGCGGCCGCGCGTCGCGAACGACTCGGTCCTTGCGACACGCTCGACATCGGCGGCGGTTTCCCCATCGATTACGCCGCGAAGGCGCCGACCATCGGTTACTTCTGCAAGCCGATCCGAGCCGCGCTCGCCAAGTTGCCGAAGCGCGTACGCATCATTGCCGAGCCCGGGCGCTATATCGCTGGGCCGAGCGCCATCGGTGTCGCGAGCGTCATGGGTCGCGCGCGGCGCGAGGGGCGATGGTGGTACTACCTCGACGACGGACTCTATGGTTCGTATAGCGGGCAACTGTTCGATCATGCGCGCTACCCGCTCGAATCCTTGAAACCCGGCAAGCATCGCGAACCGGCTGTGCTGGCCGGTCCGACTTGCGACAGCATCGATGTCATCACCGAGAATATTTTGTTGCCCGAACTCGATGAGGGCGATCTCATCGTCGGGCGTGCGATGGGCGCGTACACCTGGGCGAGCGCGTCGGAGTTCAACTTCTTCCCGCGCGCCACAGTCGTATCGGTCAATCTCACCTCCGGTGATCGTGGCAGCGTGATGCGGCTCGATTACTAATGCGCATCCATGCCGCCGATTTCGTGGCGGGCGCGGCCTCGGCACGAGGCGTGGCGATCGTCATCGACGTATTTCGAGCCTGTTCGTTGCAGGCGCATGCCCTCGCAGCCGGTGCGGAGGCGATCGTCCCGATCGAAGGTGTCGACGAGGCGAAGGCTCTGAAGAGCCAGCACTCCGAGTGGTTACTCGTCGGCGAGCGACATGCGCGGCGGTTACCGGGGTTCGATTGCGGCAACTCGCCATCCGAAGTACTCGCGGCAGAGCCCGCCGGACGCACGATCATCCATACGACTCATGCCGGAACCCAGGGGTTGATGGCCGCCTCGCGCGTGGTCAGCCATGTCTTCACAGGTGCGTTCGTCAATTTATCCGCCACGATCGCGGCGGTGCGAGCCCTCGCACCCGAGGAGGTCACGATCGTCGCCATGGGACACGAGGCCCGTGAGCGTTGCGAGGAAGACGATCTTTGTCGCGAGGCGATGATTGCCGCGCTACAGGGTCATGCGTTTCCTCTTGCGAATCTGCCCGATCGTTTACGAGGCGTGCCGGCGGCCGCCAAATTTTTCGATCCTCAGGCGGACTGGGCTCCCGAGAGCGATTTCGAGCTGTGCACTCACGTCGATGCCGTGCCTTTTGCCGTTTCGCTGACTCGGAGTTCGACGGGACGACCGGTTCTCGTGCGCCACGATTTGCAATGCGCGACACCGAGTCATGTCTGAGCGACCGATCCGAAACGTCATATTCGACATCGGTTGGGTGTTAGTACACCTGGCGCCGATGCCGCTCTTGCAGTTACTTCGTGATTACGGCGCCGAAATCGCTCACCTTGAGCAGGTAACGAGTCGAATCGATCTGCATGAACACGAAAGCGGGAGGCTCGACGGAGCGGGGCTGGTATCAAACATCGCACGTCTTGCGCCTCGGCAGCCGTCTTCCGAGCTCGTTGCCGCAGCCTGGGTCGACATGTTCGACCCCCAGCCCGAGATGTTCGGTCTCGCCGAGCGCTTGCGCAGCCGATATCGGGTTTACCTGCTCTCCAACGTCGGTGATCTGCACTGGACAGAGTTGCAACGACGCTTTCGATTGCACGAACTGGGGCACGGTGTCGTCACGTCCTTCGAGGCGGGTGTCATGAAGCCACTCGCTGCCATCTACGAGCAGACCGAACGGCGTTTTTCATTGAACCCCGCCGAGACCGTGTTCATCGATGATCGTCTCGAGAATATCGAGGCGGTCCGTGTGCGGGGCTGGCACGGCATCGTCCATGCCAGTCACAATGCAACCGTCAGTGCCTTGTGGGCACTCGGTGTCGCGACGGAGTGAGCCTATGCCTGTGATCGCAACGACAGTGGGATTGCTCGTGCTGTCCAACGTCTTCATGACGTTCGCCTGGTATGCCCATCTCAAAAATCTGAACGACAAGCCTTGGTGGATCGCTGCCCTCGTCAGTTGGGGCATTGCGCTCTTCGAGTATCTCCTGCAGGTTCCTGCCAACCGTATCGGCTACACCGAGTTGTCTCTGGCGCAACTGAAGATCGTTCAAGAGGTCGTGACGCTGACCGTCTTCGTACCCTTTGCCGTGTTCTACATGCGACAGCCGATCAAGCTCGACTATCTTTGGGCAGCCCTCTGCATACTCGGCGCCGTTTATTTCATCTTTCGGAGTCCGGCATGAGCGCGGGAGTCGGTTCGACGGCGATTCATCGTCGGGTCGAGGCTTTGCGCGAAGGGCGTGATCCGAGCGTAATCGCCAAGATGTCCTCGGGCTGGGCCGTTTTCGGCGAGCGTCAGTTTTTGCGTGGTTACGCCTTGTTGTTGCCCGACCCGGTCGTACCCACACTCAATGATTTACCTGCGTCGGCTCGCGATCTGTTTTTGTCGGACATGAGCCGGCTCGGCGATGCCTTGCTCGCGGTGACGGGTGCCCTGCGTATCAACTACGCCATGTTCGGCAATCTCGAGCCCGCGTTGCACGCGCACGTCATCCCGCGCTACCGGGAGGAATCACCACCGCTCGATGTGGCGCATCCTTGGGCCTACGACTGGAATGCCGCGCCGGTGTTCGACCCGGTGCGTGAGGCGGCGCTGCTCGAAGCCGTGCGCGCCTCGCTCGCGTCGAGCGCGAGTCAGTCGAGCCGGGCGTAGGAGAGCGGCAAGGCCGTCGTCGACTTGATGGTTTCGAGCGAGAAGCTCGCACTCACATCGAGCATTTCGAGCGCGCCGATGAGGCGCTTGTAGACGGCGTCGTAGGCCTCGATGTCGGGAACCACGACGCGAAGCAGGTAGTCGACATCGCCGCTCATGCGATGCAACTCGGTGACCTCCGGCAGGTCGCGCACGACTTTCGCGAAACGCTCGTACCAGGCTGCGCTGTGACTTGGGGCCTTGATCGTGACGAACACGGTCGTACCCACGTTGAGGGCCCGGGCATCGAGCAGGGCGACGGTTCGTCGGACGACGCCTGTCTCGCGTAGGCGCTGGATGCGTCGCCAGCAAGGTGCCTTCGAAAGCCCGACGCGCTCGGCGATCTCGGCGGCGGTCAGGCTCGCGTCTTTCTGCAAGATGTCCAGGATTTTCCGATCGAGTTTATCCATGGAATATGGTTTCGCAAATAATAAAAAAGACGCAACATTGTTGCGCTTTTATTCGATTTTGTCCATGTCTTCGAAACCCGGTTGCGCCCTGCGAGGGCTATCGTTGACCTCCATGAAATTGCTGCGCGCGTTCACCGAGCACCCGGCCACGATAGGCGAGACCTATCTCGGGCATCTTTGGCAGGCGGGCAGTTTCGGGCTCCGCATGATGTTCGCGGGGATCGCTTGCGTGCTGCACGGCATCTTCCCGTTTCTCTTCGTGACCACTGGCTCCGATTCGGTCAAGGGGCTGCACGCCGAAATGAGCGCTCGCCGCGAGCGTGCACTCCGGGGCGAAGTGCCGATCCGTTAAACTCCGCGGCGGTTTACTCGCCGGGACGTTCACTTTGGTTTCCCACTCCAGTTCGACTCTGCCCGAGCTGCGCCTGCGCCGCGGCGAAGACCGTCGTTTGCGCGCGGGTCATCTTTGGGTATTCAGCAACGAGATCGATACGAAGGCGACTCCGCTCGCCGCGTTCGAGCCCGGGGCTCAGGTACGCATCGTTACGGACCGCGATCATGTTCTCGGGGTCGGTTATCTCAATCCGTCGACCTTGATCGCCGCACGCATCCTTGCTCGTGATGGCGATTCGCGCATCGACCGGCGCTGGATCGCCTCGCGCCTGCGTCAGGCGCTTGCGCTGCGTGACAGCCTCTACCCGAGTCCGTATTACCGCTGGGTGTTCGGCGAGTCCGATTCTTTGCCCGGTCTCGTGCTCGATCGCTACGGCGACCTCGTGGTGGGCCAGATCGCGACGCTCGGTATGGAGTGCCTGCGCGCCGAGGTGGAGACGGCGATCCGAGAAGTACTGTCGCCTGCCGTGTTGCTCTGGAAGAACGACTCCGGCGCGCGAAAACTGGAAGGCTTGCCCGACCTCGTCGAAGCCGCCTGGGGTGCGGTACCCGAAGAGACTTCCGTGATCGAGCATCTCTCTGACGGCCGCGCGTTGTCTTATGCCGTCGCACTCGCCGGAGGCCAGAAAACAGGTTGGTTTTTCGACCAGACGTTCAATCGGAGTCTGCTCCCGCGATTCATGACCCCGGGCGCTCGCGTACTCGACGTGTGCAGCTACGCGGGCGGCTGGGCGGCCACCGCGGCCGCTTGCGGTGCTCGTGAGGTCGCCTGTGTCGATTCCTCTGCCGCAGCGTTGTCCTACGCCGAGCGAAACGTGACGGCCAATTCGTCACTCAAGCCCGTTCTGCACCGTGGCGACGCCTTCGACGTGTCGGCGGCCCTCGCCGAAGCCGGTGAACGATATGACGCCGTGGTCGTCGATCCGCCGGCGTTCATCAAGCGGCGTAAAGACCTTCCGCAGGGGCAGGCGGCTTACCGCAAACTCAACCAGCTCGCGCTGCGGGTGCTGGAACCGGGCGGCTTGCTCGTCAGTTGCTCGTGTTCGCACCACCTGGCTGCCGAGGATCTTCTCGCGGCGATTCAGGGTGCGGCCCGGCATGTGGATCGATTCGTGCAAGTCGTGCACGAGGGCGGGCAGTCGCCCGACCATCCTCGTCATCCGGCGATCCCCGAGACCCGGTACCTCAAGGCATTTTTCTGCCGCGTGACGCGTGGCTAGCCGCTAAAATCATCCTCGATGATCGACTACCCCGGCTTCGATCCCGTCGCGCTCGAAATTGGCCCGCTCAAGGTGCGCTGGTATGGCATCACTTACCTCGTCGCTTTTGCGGCGGCGTGGTGGCTCGGTCGTCGTCGCGCTTCTCAGCCGGGCTCGACCTGGACCGCGGTTGACGTCGACGATTTCCTCTTCTACGCCATGCTCGGCGTCATCTTTGGCGGCCGCATTGGCTACGTCTTCTTTTACGGTCTCGGTTATTGGGCGGAGGATCCTTGGTACCCGCTGCGCATCACCGAGGGCGGCATGTCGTTCCACGGCGGTCTCATCGGCGTGCTCGTCGCCCTCGCGGTGTTCGCGATTCGCCGCAAACGACATGTGGCCGACGTCTTCGATTTCGCAGCGGCGCTACCGGGTCTCGGAATCTTGTCGGTGCGTGTCGGCAACTTCATCAACGGCGAGCTGTGGGGCAAGCCCGGCGATGTGCCGTGGGCCATGATGGTCGATGGGGTCGCACGACATCCGACGCAGTTGTACGAAGCGTTGCTTGAGGGTCTCGTGCTCGCCCTCGTGTTGTGGTGGTTCACCGCCAAAGATCGACCGCGGCTCGCGCCTTCCGGAATTTTCCTGATCATGTATGCAGTCGGTCGACTCACGGTCGAATTCTGGAGACTGCCCGATGCGCATATCGGGTATCTCGCCGGCGGGTGGCTCACGATGGGCCATCTGCTGACCTTGCCGATGCTTCTTGCCGGCATCGCACTGATGGTGCTCGCGTATCGTCGGGGCGAGCCGTCGGGTAATCGCTCCACCGAAAAAATCACCGCATGAAGCAGTACCTCGACTTCATGCGTCACGTGCGGGAGCACGGAACACGCAAGGCTGATCGCACGGGTACCGGTACGCTCTCCGTGTTCGGTCACCAAATGCGCTTCGATCTGCGCGAGGGCTTTCCGCTTGTCACCACCAAAAAAATCCATTTGAAGTCGGTGGTGCATGAGTTGCTTTGGTTTTTGCGCGGCGAGACCAACACGGCTTATCTGCGCGAGAACGGCGTCAGCATCTGGGATGAGTGGGCCGATGCGAACGGAGAGCTTGGGCCGGTCTACGGCAAGCAGTGGCGATCTTGGCCCACGCCCGACGGCGGATCGATCGACCAGATCTCCGAGGTGCTCAAGCAACTGCGCACGCAACCTGATTCGCGTCGCATCATCGTGAGCGCTTGGAACGTCGGCGAGCTGTCCAAGATGGCGCTGATGCCCTGCCATGCGTTTTTTCAGTTCTATGTGGCCGATGGGCGTTTGTCCTGCCAGCTTTATCAGCGTAGTGCCGATATTTTTCTCGGCGTGCCGTTCAACATCGCCTCTTACGCCTTGCTCACCCACATGATCGCCGAGCAATGCGATCTTGGTGTCGGCGATTTCGTGTGGACGGGTGGCGACTGCCATCTCTATCTCAATCATCTCGAGCAGACCGATCTGCAGCTCTCGCGGGAACCTTATCCGTTGCCGAAGCTCGTGATCCGGCGCCGGCCGGCGTCCCTCTTCGACTACGCCTTCGACGATTTCGAGTTCGTGAATTATCAGCATCATCCGGCGATCAAGGCGCCGGTAGCTGTTTGACCTCAAAAAACCAGGGAGACTCTTCGTGCCGATACCCGTCATGCGCACCAGCGCTTGGATCAAAGTCCGCAATTCCAAAATTCATGGCAAAGGCGTGTTCGCCGCCAAGCGTATCCCGAAGGGCACGCGGGTCATCGAGTATCTCGGTGACCGCATCACTCATGCCGAGGCTGATGCGCGCTACGACGGTCACGACCCGAACGACAATCACACCTTCCTCTTCATCGTCGACAAGAAGACGGTGATCGATGCCGGCGTCGGCGGCAACGGCGCGCGATTCATCAACCACTCCTGCGATGGCAATTGCGAATCGGTGATCGAAGACCGACGCGTGTTCATCGAGACGACCCGACTCGTCCAGAAGGGTGAAGAGCTGGGTTACGACTACGAGATCGGTCGCGAGAAAGACGATCCGCCGAACGTCGACGAGATCTTCGCTTGCCGCTGTGGCTCGCCGAAGTGTCGCGGCACGATGCTCTGGCCGGCGAAGGATCCGCGCAAGAAGAAAAAGGCGAAGAAAAAAGCCAAGGCTCGCGTGAAGACGTCGGCCAAAAACAAGACAACGGCTCGCGTGACCTCGCGTGCGAAGACCGGCGCCAAGACCGGCGCGAAGACTCAGGGCCGCTCCACCGCGACCCGCCGGCGAAAAGCGTCGCGACGCTGATGCCGGGCAGGGGGCCGCGCCTCACGCTGATCGTCGCCGTCGCCGACAACGGTGTCATCGGGCGTGAGGGCGGATTACCCTGGAAACTTTCCGAAGATCTGCGTCGCTTCAAGCAGCGTACGCTCGGGCGCCCCGTCGTGATGGGGCGCAAGACATGGGAGTCTCTCGGCAGGCCACTGCCGGGGCGCACCAACATCGTCGTGACGCGACGCGGTGATTACACCGTCGATTCGCCGGGCGTCATCGTCGTACGCACCCTCGATGCCGCGATCGAAGCGGCGGGCGATGTCGAAGAAATCATGATCATCGGTGGGGCGGAGATCTACGGGCTCGCTCTAGCGCGAGCCGATCTCATCGAGCTCACTCAGGTTCATGCTGCAGTGACGGGAGACGCCCTGTTTCCCGCGCTTCCCCCCGAAGATTGGCAAGAGATCGCTCGAACCGAGTATCCCGCCGACGAGCGGAATCAGTACCCCACGAGCTTCGTCACGCTGCAGCGGCTCAGGTTTTCTTAGGTCTTAATAAAACCGACACAAGTCTGTAATTTTTTAGTCATCCGTATTGGGGACCATTCGTTCCGCGTCATTTCGCGGTCTCTCGAGGTCTCCCCATGTCCCGAATCGTCTTCGCGCGCACCTCGCGCTGGTCCCCCGTTTTTGTTGCGGTCTCCGGAATCCTTTCCGCAGCGGCTGCGGCGCAGGATGCAACGTCTCCGGCAGCCGGTTCGGCAGACGACCTGCAAGAAGTCGTGATCACCGCCATCATCGATGCCGCGAAGCGCGCCTCTGATGAGCAAAAAAATTCACGGGGAGTCACCAACGTCGTGGCCTCTGACTCCATCGGTCGGTTCCCGGATCCCAACATCGCCGAGGCCCTCCAGCGCGTCGTCGGCGTAGCGATTTCTCGTGACCAGGGTGAAGGCCGGTACATCAATGTTCGTGGTGGGCCGTCCGAGTTTTCGGCGGTGACCATCGATGGCGTGAGCGTGGCGGCGCCCGATCCGACGACCCGAGCGATCGACCTCGACACCGTCCCGTCTGACATCGTAGGTTCCCTTGAGATCACGAAGACGCTTCGTCCTGATCAGGATGCTGACTCAGTCACGGGGGCGATCAATATCCGTACGCAGTCGCCGTTCGATTACAAAGGCTTCCGACTGCGCGCCTCGGGTGGCGGCTCCTACAATGAGTTCGGTGGCACGAACGACGTCCGCGGCTCGGTGTCGGTCAGCAACATTTGGGAAGGCGACTCTCGGGTTGGGTTGCTGTTCTCGGGCAGTTACTCGGAAACCGATCGACAGGTCGACAACATCGAGACGGCTTGGACGCGGCTGACCCGGCCGGAGGGCGGTACGGTGTTCGGTGTCGTCGAGAATCTCTTCAAGGATTACGACACGAAGCGTGAGCGTATTGCGCTCACGAGCGCTGCGGAATTGCGCGCGGACGATGACTCGCGCCTCTTCTTGCGCGGTACGTTCTCGCGCTTTACGGACGACGAGTATCGTAACCAGTTGCTCGTGCTTTGGTCCGAAGGCGTGTTGCTTCCGGGGGCTACGGACGAGAAAGCCTCATTCCGAAATATTCGTGTGGCCAAGCAGATTCGTCACCGAACGGTTCAGAACGAGATCGTGACCGGCGAACTCGGTGGCGAAAAGAAGTTCGGCGGATGGACCTTCGATGGTTCGATCTCGATTGCCAGTACGGAGCAGACCTATCCGCGACGCGACGAGCTCTTGTGGCGGACGGCGGCGCTCGGTACTGCAACGGCGCCGATTTCCTACGACTACACGACGAGCACTCGTGAGCCGTCGATTTCCTTGTTCACGACCAACCAGCACCTGACGCCGACCAATTTCTCGTTCCGTGAAAATGCCTATCGGACGTCAGAGACCAGCGACGATACGATCGCCGCAGTCGCCAATCTGACGATTCCGGTTGAGATCGGCAGCGGCAAGGGCAATTTCAAGGCCGGTGCGAAGTTCAAGTCCGGCGAGCGTAAGGCGAATGAGGATCGTTTTCGAGATCGCGCGACGACCGCAGCGCCGAGCCAGCCCCTATCGGCTTTCCTGACAACCAAAGAAAGTCGCAACTACAACTATGCTCTGGGCTTCAAGGTGGATCCGGCACTGGCGGACGCCTATTTCGATGAGACCAAGGCGCGCTCGCCGATCCGTGCTGAGCAATCGGCGACCGCGGATTATCAGGCAGACGAAACAGTCCTCTCGGGCTACGCGATGTGGGATCTCGATTTCGATCGCTTGGGCGTGGTCGCAGGTGTACGCGTCGAGAAAACCGAAACGGAAGGCTCCGCGCCGGTATTCAACGCCGCAACGAGCGCCATCAGCACACGGACCGATACCCGTAGCTATACGGACGTATTCCCGGGTCTGACGCTGCGTTATGAGGTCAACGATAACCTGATTGCTCGTGCGGCGGTTACCCGCGGCATGATGCGGCCGGACTTTACGGATATCGTTCCTCGTGCGCTTGAGACCCAAGAGGGTTCGCTGCTGGTCGTACAGCAGGGCAATCCTGCCTTGAAGCCCACGCTGTCGAACAACCTCGATGTGTCGCTCGAATACTATTTCGAGCCGATCGGAATTTTGTCTGCGAGCGGTTTTTACAAGGATCTGAAGGACTACAACTACACATTGCGTAGCTCAGGGAGCTACCTCGGCAACCCGGCTGCACTCATCACTCCCGAGAATGCGGACGGCGAGCTGGGTGGCATCGAGCTTGCCTGGCAGCAGCAGTTCACTCAGCTGCCGGGCTGGTTGAGCGGATTCGGTGTATTCGCCAACTTTACATATGTCGATGCTTCGATCGATCTCGGCCGGACCTACGGGGGTCGCTCCTCGTTCCCGCTGCCGGGTCAGTCGGAGACGGTGTCGAACGTCGCCTTGTTCTATGAAAAAGGCCCGGTGAGTGTTCGCCTCAGCTACACCGATCGCAGTGATTACTTGGATGAGATCAATGCCGAGGACGGCGCGCTCGACCTTTACTGGGCGGGGCGTGATCAGATCGATCTCACGGCCAGCTACCAGTTCACCAAGGCCTTCGAAGCGTTCGTCGAGGCCAAGAACCTCACGAACTCCAAGGGGATTCGCTACTACGGCAAGAAGAGCCGGATTTACGAGTATGAGCAGTTCGGTTATAGCGTGTTCGTCGGTGGCCGCCTCAAGCTGTAATTCGCAAGTCTGTTAGAGTCGACTGCATGACGTCCACGATAGAAACCACGCCCCGCCTTACCGGTTGGGGCGTGGCTCTCTCTTTCGTATATCTGTTGTTTTGCTCAATCGGTTCGCTTCATGCCGCACCCGCGGCCAGCGTGAAGCCGCGCGTGGTGAGTGAGCCGGTCCGCTACGATTCTGATGACCCGGCAATCTGGATCAACCGCGCAGAGCCTGCCAAGAGTCTCGTGCTGGGCACGGACAAAGAATCCGACGGAGCGCTGTACGTCTTTGGTCTGGACGGAAAGATCCGTCACGAGCTGACGATTCGTGGCTTGCTACGCCCCAATAACGTCGATGTGGCCTACGATGTTCCGCTTGCAGGACGCAAAGTCGATATTGCAGTCGTCGCCGAGCGCTTCGCTCATCGCGTGCGAGTGTTTTCTTTGCCCGATATGCGCCCGATAGACGGCGGCGGAATCCCGGTATTCGAGGGTGAGCGGGCGCGAGACGTCATGGGTGTCACCACCTATACGCGGCCCTCGGATGGCGCGGTCTTCGTCATCGTCAGTCGCTCGGATCGATTTGCGCCGAAGCAGGGTTATCTGCATCAGTACCGACTCGTCGACGACGGTACCGGTACGTTACGCGGCCTGAAGGTACGGGCGTTCGGTGAATGGAGCGGTCGCAAGGAAATCGAGGCGCTTTCCGTCGATCCCGTACGGGGTATGGTTTTCGCCAGCGATGAGACTTTCGGCATTCGCAAATATCATGCGGATCCTGCTGTGGAAGATGCCGACGACGAGCTCGCTCAGTTCGGACTCACCGGATTCGCGCGTGACCATGAGGGAACGGCCATCTTTCGGCGCGGACGTGAGCGGGCGCTTTTGTTTGCCTCAGATCAGCAGGCGGGAGAGTTGAGGCTCTTCGAGCTCGAGGGCCCTGCCGAGGCGCCGCATCGCCATGCGCTCGTGGGTCGCGTCCGCTTCACCGCCCAAGAGACCGATGGCATTGATCTCGTGTCGACGGCACTGCCCGGATTTCCCGGCGGTTTACTGGTCGCGATGTCGACCGACCGGACTTATCACTTCTACGGTTTAGACGACCTCCTGAAGGCCGTCGAGCCTGCCCGCGAGTGATCAGCGCGCCCGCGTCTTGATCGAGCCTGCGGCGATTTTCTGACTCCACTCAGCCGGACCGCTTTGGTGCACGGAGGTGCCGTTCGAGTCGACGGCGACCGTCACGGGCATGTCCTTGACCTCGAATTCATAGATCGCCTCCATGCCGAGGTCGGCGAACGCCACGACACGTGAGGATTTGATCGCCTTGGAGACGAGGTACGCGGCGCCACCGACGGCCATGAGGTACGCCGCCTTGTGCTTGCGAATCGCTTCGATGCCGACGGGGCCACGTTCGGCTTTGCCGATCATCGCGATGAGTCCCGTGTTGGCAAGCATCATCTCGGTGAATTTGTCCATGCGGGTCGCGGTGGTGGGACCGGCGGGCCCCACGACTTCATCGCGTACCGGATCGACCGGGCCGACGTAGTAGATCACCCGGTTGCGGAAGTCGACGCCCTCCGGGAGGCCTTTGCCGCTTGCATAGAGATCGGCGATGCGTTTGTGAGCCGCATCGCGACCCGTGAGCATCTTGCCGTTGAGGAGTAGTCGATCGCCGGGCTTCCAGGAGGCAACCTCTTGGGGCGTGAGCACATCGAGATTGACGCGACGCGATTCGGCTGAGGGCTTCCAGTCGACTTTGGGCCAGCGCGACAGATCGGGCGGCGCAAGTTTCGAGGGACCCGATCCGTCGAGCGTGAAGTGGACATGCCGTGTGGCAGCGCAGTTCGGGATCATCGCCACCGGCTTCGAGGCCGCGTGGGTCGGATAATCGAGAATCTTCACATCGAGCACGGTGGAGAGTCCCCCGAGACCCTGCGCACCGATACCGAGTGCATTCACTTTATCGTGCAGCTCGATGCGCAGTTCTTCGATGGGATTGCGAGGACCGCGGGCCTTGAGTTCGGCCATGTCGATGGGGTCCATCAAAGATTCTTTGGCGAGCACCATGGCTTTTTCGGCGGAGCCGCCGATACCGATGCCGAGCATGCCCGGTGGGCACCAGCCTGCGCCCATGGTGGGTACGGTTTTGAGTACCCAATCGACGATGGAGTCGCTGGGGTTCAGCATGACGAACTTGGCTTTGTTCTCGGAGCCACCGCCTTTAGCGGATACCGTGATCTCGACGGTGTCGCCCGGCACCATGTCGACGTGTACGACGGCCGGGGTGTTGTCCCGGGTGTTTTTGCGAGTGAACGCCGGGTCGGCGACGATTGAGGCGCGCAGCGTGTTGTCGGGGTCGAGATACGCACGGCGCACACCTTCGTTGATCATCTCGGTGAGCGTGAGGGTGGCATCCCACCGAACGTTCATGCCGACCTTCACGAAGGCGACCACGATGCCCGTGTCTTGGCAGATCGGGCGATGGCCTTCGGCGCACATGCGCGAGTTGGTGAGGATCTGCGCGATGGCATCGCGAGCCGCCGGCGACTCTTCGAGCTCGTACGCGCGCCCGAGCGATTCGATGTAATCCATCGGGTGGTAGTAAGAGATGTACTGCAGAGCATCGGCGACGCTTGCGATGACATCCTGCTGTTTGATGATCGTCATGATTTCACCCGTCGGATTGAGCCGACATTTTAACTCCCTGATAGCCTCCGCAGGGCAGCGACCAGCGAGCGTTCGAATCGAGCGCGGCAGCCGTCAATGCGCCGCCCCACACGCAGCCGGTATCGAGCGCGAGCAGGTCGGGCCGGTCGACGAGCCCGAGTGTAGACCAATGCCCCATGATCACTCGGGCGTTCGACGTTCGGCGGTCGGGCGCTGCGAACCAAGGTACCCAGCCATTCTCCTGGGATCCGGGAGCGCCTTTCATCTTGAGATCGATGCGGCCATCGGCACGGCAATACCGCAACCGAGTCAGTACATTGATGATGAACCGCAGTCGATCGGAACCCTCGAGGGTAGGGGACCAGCAATCGGGACGATTGCCGTACATGGACTCGAAAAGTTTGACAGGGTCGGTACGTAGTGCCTGCTCGACTTCCGACGCGAGCGCCATGACCTCATCGACGCTCCATTGAGGCACGATGCCGGCGTGCACCATGAGATCGGAGCCGTCTCGCACCGCGAGTGGTCGTGTGACGAGCCACTCGAATAGCGTCTCGCGATCTGTCGCGTTCAGGATGTCATCGAGGGTGTCGTCGTCGCGCAGTTTTCGGCTTCCACCCAAAGCGACGGCGAGCAGATGAAGATCGTGGTTGCCGAGAACGACGCGAGCGTTGTCGCCGAGCGAGCGAACGAAGCGCAAGGTGCCGAGGGAGTCGGGTCCCCGATTCACGAGATCGCCGACGAACCAGACTTCATCGCGATCGCTTCGAAAATCGGCCTGCGTCAGCAATTGGCGCAGTTCGGGCAGACAGCCCTGCACATCACCGACGGCGATTCTCGCCATCGTCAGTGAACCACTCCCGGCATGGCGAGGCGAAAAGCCGGGATGGGCGCGTCGAACTCGAGACCGTCGTCGCCGCGCATCTGATAACTGCCATGCATGGTGCCGACGGGCGTTTCGATGACGGCACCGCTCGAGTAACGAAATCCTTGGCCCGGCTCGAGATGCGGCTGTTCGCCGACGACGCCTTCGCCACGGACTTCCTGGACTTTGCCGTTGCTGTCGGTGATGACCCAATGACGCGTCATCAACTTCAACGGTATGCGACCTTCGTTCCGCATCGTCACCGTGTAGGCGAACACGTATCGTTCGCTATCCGGGTCGGATTGTCCCTCGAGGTAGGCGGTTTCGATTTTGATGTCGAGATGATGGTCGGCACGCATGATGTCGCTCACGCTAGCGGCTCGGGTACCGCTCTGGCAAGTCGTCCGAACTCTTCCGGGGACAAAGTCTCGGGTCTCGCACCCGGATCGATCTCGCAAGCGGCGATGACATCGGCCTCGAGCAACGAGCGCAGGGCGTTTCGCAGGGTCTTGCGACGCTGCGAGAACGCTGCAGACACCACGCGAGCGTAGCGGGCATCGACGGGGAAGGCGGGCGTTTCGCGCACGGTCAAACGTGCGACGGCGGACCATACCTGCGGCGCCGGGCGGAACGCCCCCGGACCCACGTCAAAGAGGTGTTCTGCGGTCACCCAAGGCGCGAGCATCACGGTGAGTCGGCCGTAGTCGCCGTTTCCCGGTCCCGCGCAGATACGTTCGATGACTTCTCTTTGGAGCATCACATGCAGATCGACGATGGATGCGCGGTGATCGAGCAAATGAAACAGCAGGGGAGTCGAGACGTTGTACGGCAAGTTGCCGATCACGCGGAGCTTGCGACCTCGTGCGTGGGCGAGCGTCGCGAAATCGAACTTGAGCGCATCACACACGTGGAGCGTCAGACCGCGAGAGCCAAATCTCTGCTGCAACTCCGCAGCGAGATCACGGTCGATTTCGATGGCGTCGAGCCCCTCGCAAAGTTCGAGGAGCGGTTCGGTCAGCGCACCGTAACCGGGGCCGATTTCGACCAACGACTCGCCGGGTTGCGGATCGATGGTCTCGATGATCTGCGCGATCACGCCTGGATCATGCAGGAAGTTTTGACCGAAGCGTTTGCGGGCGAAGACCACCTTGAGCTCAGTTCGCGCGTCGTCGATGGACCAGATCGACGGCGAGCTCGACGGCGGCGCGCAGACTGCCGACATCGGCGCGCCCCGTGCCGGCGAGCGGTAGCGCGGTGCCGTGGTCCACGGACGTTCGAATCACCGGCAGGCCGAGGGTCACGTTGACGGCATGGCCGAAGCCGGCGTGTTTGAGCACCGGTAGCCCTTGGTCATGAAACATGGCGAGGAATGCGTCGGCCTTCGCCATCTCGCGAGGCACGAAGGCCGTGTCGGCCGGCAGTGGACCGAATGCCTCGATGCCCTCACTGCGCGCCGCTTCGATGGCGGGACTGATATGTCGGATTTCCTCGTCGCCGAGCAGTCCCGCCTCACCCGCATGGGGATTGAGTCCACACACGGCGATGCGCGGATTTTTGATGCCGAACGCATGCTTCAGGTCGGCGTGCATGATGCGCAAGATTTGGAGGATGAGCGACTGAGTGATCGCGTCGGGCACACGTCGCAACGGCAAATGAGTCGTCGCAAGTGCGACCCGCAGATTTCCGGCCACCAACATCATCACCGGCTTGGGTGTGCCGCAGCGCTCGGCGAGATACTCCGTATGGCCGGAGAAGGGCACGCCCGAAGCGGCGATCACGCTTTTCTGGACGGGCGCCGTGACCATGGCGTCGTATCGACCGTTCTTCACACCCTCGAGCGCGTCGTCGAGCAGGCCGACCACGTAGGCAGCGTTACGAGCATCGAGCGTGCCGGCGATGGACGGCGCCGAAAGCGGACGATGCACGACGGTCAATCGATCGAGATTCGTGCCCGCAGGGGCGCGTGCTTCGAGCAAAGATTGATCGACGAGGCAGTGCAGGTCGCAGGGCAGCAGCTCTGCGCTCGTCAACTGTGCGCAGAGTTCGGGGCCGATGCCTGCCGGCTCACCCGAGGTGATGATGATCCGTGGGCGTTCAGCTCTTGATGTCGACATACGCCTCGTCGCGCAGCCGACGCAGCCAGAGCTCGGTTTCTTCGTCAGCCTTGCTCTCTCGCAGCTGCATGAACGCGCGCTGGCGCCGAAGTTCTTCGGTGTTGTCGAACTGCCGACGGCCGAGCAATTGCACGATATGCCAGCCGAATTGGGTACGGAAAGGCTCGCTGATTTCGTTCGGCTCGAGTCGGCGCAGGGCGGCGTCGAACTCGGGAACGAAACTTCCCGGCGCGGTCCAGCCGAGATCGCCGCCATCGGCAGCTGAACCAGGATCCTCGGAAAGGGTTTTGGCGAGTACCGAGAAGTCTTCGCCCTTGAGGATGCGTTCGCGGACATCGATCAGTCGCTGGCGCACCGTGGCGTCATCCTGAATCTCGGTGGGTTTCAGAAGGATGTGACGAGCGTTGGTTTGCTCGATGACGACCTGTTGATCGGCCCCGCGAATTTCATTGAGTCGAACGATGTGATAGCCCGAAGGTGTGCGCAGCGGTTCGCTGACCTCGCCGGGTTTGAGGCCGACCACGAGATCGGCGAGGATCGTCGGAATTTCCGGGCCGCGTCGCCAGCCGAGTGATCCGCCCTCGAGCGCGGTCTGACTGTTCGAGTAGGCGACGGCGAGCTTCGCAAAATCTTCCCCACTCTTGGCCCGATCGAAGACCTCCTGCGCACGCTGCGAGGCTTGATCGAGTTGGGAGGGGCTCGCTTCCTGAGGCACCGCGATCAGGATGTGCGAGAGGTTGTATTCGTTGAGCTCGGACGGACGCGACTTCTGCTTGTCGAGAAACTGCTCGAGTTCGCGCGGCGAAATATTGATGCGCTGAATGACGTCGCGCTGCTGGAGAACTTGTAGCGTCATTTCGCGCCGCACGCTCTCGCGATAGGTGGCGTAGTCGATGCCCTGCTGCACGAGTGCGGCCGGTAATTGCGCGAGGGAGATGCCGTTGCGCTGGGCAACATCGGCGAGGGCTTGATTGAGCGACTCGTCGCCGATACGGATGCCGGCGCGCTGGGCACGCTGCATCTGGATTTCCTGGAGCACGAGTCGATCGAGCACCTGCTGTCTCAACATTGCAGCCGGCGGCATTTCGAGGCCTTGGGCCTGCAGTCGACCGGTGATCACCTGCACCTGTTCCTCGAGCTCGCTTGCGAGCACGATCCCGTCGTTCACGACCGCTGCGACTCGGTCGAGCATCACGCCCTTGTCGGAGATCGATCGCTGCGCGAGAGCGGGCGTGACCGCCAGCCACATCGCAAGGGCGAGAGCCGAGAAACGAGACAGTCGAGTTCGCAGTACAGGCGTCATGGGTAGTTCCGAAAATCCAGAAAACTCAGCGGCTTAGGCCGACGGGCGAGTATCCCCGAATTGCCTCCTCGAGGAAAGCGTCGGCCGAACCTCCGACACTCGCGAGACCGTTGAGTTCCAGTTGGAGGTAAATCCCCGTGTCGCGCTCGCCGGTGCGGCTCGAGACGAAGCGCCGGCCCACCAGTCGTAACCGCCAGCAGCAGGACTTGTATTCGAGTCCGGCGAAGCGATCGAGCGTGCTGCGGTCCTTGAGGTCGTACACAAATCGTCCGTAGGCGTTCCAGCGTGAGCCTAGGGGCCACGCTCCCGACACCTCTCCTTGCTCGAGCCGATCGCGCTGAAACCGATAGGCGAGATTGACGGCTCGATCGACATCGGGTCGATACTGCAGACGCATGTGACTGCGTTGCTGGCGGCTCTTGGTGCTGTCCCACTGCATGCCGAGATCGACGTTCCAGTTCTGCCAAGCCGAGATCCCGAGTTGCGCCACGAGATCGGAGCGCGATTCGCTGATCGCCGCTTCACCGGGGAGTCGCACGCGAGATCGTTCGAAGCGGTAGGTTTGCCCGATCGTGGCCGAGAGCAAGGGACGTCCCGACTGTCGATCGAAGATGCGCGAGGTCACGCCGAGGCTCGCATGGTTGGCATCGGCGATGCGATCGGGACCGACGTAGCGCGAGGTTCTGAAGAGCTGAACGAAATCGAGATCGGGCAGTGCCGTGTCGAAGATCGGCAATTGATTTTGGTCGCGATAGGGCGTCCAAAGATATAGCAGTCGCGGCTCGAGGGTCATTCGGGTGCGAGCGCCCTCGACCGAGTCTCGTTCGAGTCGAAGTCCTGCATCGAGGGCTGCATAGGGCAGTGATCGTGAGGGTTGGTCGTCGGTTGCGGCATCGGTCTCCTCGAGGTCGTAATGCGTATAACGCCAGCCCGCACTCGGTCGGACGTAGTACGCGGGCGATCCGAGGTCGAGCCCGACCCAAGGTGCGAGATCGGCGCGCCAGCCTTGAACGCCCACCTCGCGATCGAAATTGACGAGCTCGCTGTCGAACCCGTATCGCATCGCAAGTGGGCCTGAGGTGATCCAATCACCGCTCGCTTGCACGCGCGGCAGACGCGCATAAGGCCTGTCGATGGACGCGAGCGCTCGATCGATCGTCTGGAATTGTTCTGCCTCTGCGCGCAAATGCCAACGCTCGTCACGATAACTGAGACGCGCATTGCGGCGGAGGAAGGCGGTGCTCGTGCCTTCCGTACCCGAGGCGAAATCTTCGAAGTATTCCGCATCGCTCACGCTTTGCGCATCGATGTCGAACCGCCAACCTGCGGGGAGCTCGCTTCGATGACGCATCCTAAGCCAGCTGCGGTTGATATTGCGTATGCCGTCGGACTGCAGCGCATTCAGACGCAGATCGCCGCGATGGTGCCGGGTGAGATATCGAAAGTTCGCGCCCAGATCGACGCCACGTTGGCCGTAAACCGTGGGCTCGAGCGTCAGGTCGTAGTTCGGCGCGAGGTTGAGGTAGTACGGCAATTTGACCTCGGTACCGCCCCGCGAGCTGTAGCCGACGTTCGGGAAGAGGAAACCGCTTTTTCTTTGGTCGCCGAGCGGAAAGGAAAAGTAGGGCAGGTAAAGAATGGGCACGCCCTTGAACTCGACAGCGGCGTTGCGCCCCGTACCATTGCGAGCGCGAGTGTCGAGTTCGATTTCTCGAGCGCGAATTCGCCAATCGGGCGAACTCTCGGGGCAGGTGGTGAACCACACCTTTGACAGCGTCACCTTGCCATCCACGCCGAGCTCCAGTGAGTCTGCAGCACCGCGAGCGGGTTCCTCGGGCATCTCGAAACGCGTGTCGGCGAAGGCGGCGCCGCCCGCCGGGTCGTATCGACCGGAGCGCCCTTCGATTTGCAGCACGGAGTCGCCGTAACGCAGGAGTCCATTCATCGTGAACTCGCGACTCTTTGCATCGTAGGCGACTTCGTCGGCGCTGAGCGTGCGATCGCCCTGACGAATCGAGACTCGTCCGCTCAACGCGGCGTCGCCGGCGACGCCGAGTGTGGCGGCATCGCTCGAGACTTCCACGTCCTCGTTGGGCGAGTCGAGCGGCGCCGGAGCAGACGGAGCGGCGCCGGCTTCGGGCAGCGCGGCCCCCCGTGCGAGGGCTTCGCGGACCGCGGAAGGGGCGGGGCAACGCATCGGCGGAGTCGAAGTGTCGTTTTGAGCGGCTGGCGCTTCGGCGTTTGCAGCCCCGAGATCGAGGGGGATGACAAGGCTGCCGGCGAGCGAGACCCCGCAGACGATTAAAGGGACGATGCGACGCGGCGGGGCCATGGCTGCGGACATTATAATGGTGGGCCTTCCTTAGCCGTGGATTTCAAAGCTCTTGTCGGACGCCCGTTTCGAACTTTTGTCGCGCTGGGTCACACAGGACCTCGGCCTCGGGGTCACGCACATCGACGTTGCCTCGGCAGATGCGAGTTTTCGCCGGTATTTCCGCGCTTGGCTGCCCGATGGCGGCAGTCGCGTGGTGATGGATGCGCCGCCCGCCCAGGAAGACATCGGACCTTACCTCAAGGTGGCGAGCTTGTTGCGCGCCGCCGGGGTGCACGTGCCCGCGATCCACGCGGTCGATCACGAGCGCGGATTCGTCTTGTTGGAAGACCTGGGTTCGACCCCATTTTTGCCCGAGCTACGCAAGCCCGACCGCGCGCCGGTGTTGTATTCGGCGGCGCTCGATACCCTCGCGCGTATCCAGATCGATGCCCTCGATGCAGCTCGCGAACTTGCACCCTACGATGCCGCGGCCTTGCGCCGAGAGCTCGATCTCATGCCGGAGTGGTTCTGCAGTCGGCATCTGCAGATTTCACTCGAGCCTGCCGAGCGCGAGCTAATCGAGCGAACTTTTCTTTGGCTCATCGATCAGGCGCTGTTGCAGCCTGTCGTCTTCGTGCATCGCGATTTCCACTCGCGCAACCTGATGGTGTTGCCGAAAGATGAGACGGGAGTCATCGATTTCCAGGACGCACTGGCGGGGCCTGTCGGATACGATCTCGTTTCGCTACTCAAAGATTGTTACATCGCTTGGCCACGTGCCGAAGTCGAGCGACTTGTGCTCTCTCATCGTCAGCGATTGCTCGCGCGCGGCGCCGCTTCGCTCGCCGGTTCGAGCGATCGCGAGTTCCTGCGTGGGTTCGATCTGATCGGAGTTCAGCGCCACATCAAGATTCTCGGTATCTTCGCGCGCCTCTGGTGGCGTGACGGCAAGGCGGGTTATCTCGATGACCTGCCCCTGACGCTCGACTATGTGCGCGATGCGGCTGCGCGTCATGTCGAGCTGCGCGAGTTTGGTTTGTGGCTCGAGCGACGCATCGTGCCGCTTCTCCCCATGGCCAACGCCCGCGCGCGCGAGGTCAAGTCCTGATGAGAGCCATGATTCTTGCAGCCGGTCGCGGCGAGCGCATGCGGCCGCTGACGGACGTCTCTCCGAAACCCTTGCTCGAAGTCGGTGGTCGGTCGCTCCTCGAGTGGCACCTTGCGGCGCTCGCGCGTGCCGGGATTCGCGACATCATCATCAACCATGCTTGGCTCGGCGAGCGCATCGTCGAGACGCTGGGCGACGGCCGTCGTCATGGGGTTCGAATTCGATACAGCGCCGAGCCCGAGGGCGCGCTCGAGACGGCGGGTGGCATCATCCAGGCGCTGCCCATGTTGGGGTCGGACCCTTTCCTCGTGGTCAACGGCGACATCTGGACCGACTTCGATTTCTCGCGGCTTCCCGTACTCGATGAGCAGGCGCTCGGCTCGCTGGTGGTGGTACCGAACCCGCCGCAGCATCCGAGGGGGGACTTCGCCTTGCTCGCGCGCGACGCGGGTGGCTTCGACATCCTTGCGGATCCGCAGCGACTGGAGGCCGCCGATGCCCCTCTGCGGCATACCTTTTCGGGTATCGCGGTCTATCGTCCGGAATTCTTTGCAGGTTTGACCCCCGGCCGCAGACCTTTGCTGCCGCTGCTGCGCGCTGTAGCGGCGGAAGGTCGTCTCCGCGGACGGCTATACCAAGGGCTCTGGTTCGACATCGGCACGCCTGAGCGTCTTCGCGAGCTGGATGAACGCCTGGCGAGCGGCGCGACCGGCTAAGCCTCGCGTACACTGGCAACCATGAGCAAGGAACGCCCAAACGACACCGTCGAGATCGCCGTGCCGGTGCCGACCGTACGCAGCGGCGAGAAATATCGAACGCCCCAAGGGTTCTCGGCGATTCGCGATGGCATCAAGGCCACCGCAGCCGCGCCCGCGCGCGTGCCGGGTGGCAAACCGCGTTGGCTGAAGGCACCGCTCGCGAGCGGTGAAAATTACGACTTCGTTCGCCGAACGGTACGCGAGCATCGTCTGGCGACGGTGTGCGAGGAGGCGAAGTGCCCCAACATCGGCGAATGCTGGAACGCCGGAACGGCCACCATCATGCTCATGGGCGAGGTGTGCACACGCGCGTGCCGATTCTGCGCCGTCGACACCGGTAACCCCCGCGGCTGGCTCGACCCGGAGGAGCCGCGCAACACGGCTCGCACCGTGGCCCTCATGAAACTGCGCTATGTCGTGCTCACTTCAGTCAATCGCGACGATCTGCCCGATGGCGGCGCGGCGCATTTCGCGGCCGCCGTCCTCGCAATCAAAGAAATCTCGCCGCAAACGGCCGTCGAAGCCCTGACTCCCGATTTTCAGGGGGTGATGGCCGATGTCGAGACCGTGGTCGATTCGGGGCTCGAGGTCTTCGCGCAGAATGTCGAGACCGTGAAGCGCCTCACCCATCCGGTTCGTGATCCGCGCGCCGGTTACGAACAAACCCTGCGCGTGCTCGCGCACGCCAAGCGTCATCGCCCCGATGTGCTCACCAAGACGAGTCTCATGCTGGGGCTTGGCGAGACCGATGAGGAAATCATCGAGACCCTCGACGATCTGCGTGCCCACGACGTCGATCTCGTGACGCTCGGCCAATACCTGCAGCCGACGGCGAACCATTTGCCGGTCGCACGATTCATCACGCCGGAGCAGTTCGACCAGTATCGCGAGTGGGCTCTCGCGCGTGGGTTCCGAGAATGCGTTTCGGGGCCGCTCGTGCGCTCGAGCTATCGTGCCGAGCAGGCACTCGCCGGCAACAACGCCGGACTCGACAATGCCGCTCTCGCCGTCAACGCCGCCTCTCGTCCGTAAGCTCGGACGAGTCGCGTACCTGCCGACCTGGCAGGCGATGCAACGATTCACTGACGAGCGCGGTCCCGACACGCCCGATGAAATTTGGGCACTCGAACACGAGCCGGTCTTCACGCTCGGCATGAACGGCGATCCTGCGCATGTGCTCGCGGCAGGGGATATTCCCGTCGTCCAAGTCGATCGCGGCGGCCAGGTGACGTATCACGGCCCGGGGCAGGTGGTCGTTTATCCCCTCATCGACTTGCGTCGGGCTGCGCTTGGCGTGCGCGACCTCGTGACCGCACTCGAGCAGTCGGTCATCGAATGTGTGTCGAAGTACGGTGTTTCGGCCACTACGCGGCCAAAAGCGCCGGGCGTCTACGTCGATGGCGCCAAATTGGCGAGTGTCGGTATCCGGGTAAGGCGCGGTGCGAGTTATCATGGAATCGCGTTGAACGTCGACATGAACTTGGAGCCGTTCCAACGCATCAACCCCTGCGGCTATGAGGGGCTCGCGATGACCCAGCTTTCGGCGCTCGGTGCACCGACAGAGGTGGAGCGTGTAGCCGCAGACTTGATCGACGTGCTGCAACGCCTGTTGTCGAGGACTGCCCCATGACACCTCCCAAGCCGGTTCCCTCAAAGAAAGAGATCGACATCGTTCGTCGTCTGCTCGCCTATATCGGCGAAGACCCCGATCGTGAAGGCCTGCTCGAGACGCCCGCGAGGTTCCTGAAGGCCTGGGAGGAATACACCCGCGGTTACCGCGAGCGTCCGGAGGATATCCTCAAGTCTTTCGAGGATGGGGCGCAGAGCGTCGATGAGATGGTCATCGTGCGCGATATCCCGGTGTACTCGCTCTGCGAACACCACCTTGCGCCGTTTTTCGGCAAGGCCTACGTCGGGTACGTTCCGGACAAGCGCATCCTCGGACTTTCAAAGATTTCCCGACTCGTGGAGATTTTCGGGCGCCGATTGCAGGTTCAGGAACGTCTGACCAACCAGATCGCCGATGCGCTCGATACCCACCTGCAGCCACTCGGCGTGGCGGTGGTGATCGAGTGTCGCCACATGTGCATGGAGTCTCGCGGTGTACGCCATACGGGCACGGCGACGGTAACATCCGCCTTGCGCGGGTCGATCAAGACCAATGCCGATACGCGCCGCGAGTTCTTGTCGTTGATCGGGCGCTGAGCGCTCTCAGATCACCATCAAAACGCCTTCGGTGGCGACCAATGCGCCGACGAGGGCGGTCACCTGCTCGCGACTCTGCGCGACGATCACGTAAGTGATCGAGGTGAAGTTTCCGGCGCCGCTTGCTCTTTCGCTGATGCGTTCGGGTGCCAGATCCGGTGCATGTTGCAGCACGACGGCGTCGATGCGCGTGCGCAAACTTCGCTCGCTACGCCCCACGACCTTGATCGGATAGTCGGTCGGAAAGACGAGCGGGCTCGCGACGGGTTCGTCGCTTGGGCCGTTGCGCTTTCCGTCATCGGCTTGACCGGACATCTGCGCCCTCGACTACCAGGATTGTCCGGCGAGTTCGCGTTGCAGCGTGCCGAAGCCTTCCCACATGCGCGTCCAGAGGGGCCCGGGTTTGCCGGAGCCGACGGGTTGGTCGTCGATGCGGGTCACGGCCGATACGTTGCGGGTCGCCGAGGCGATCCAGACTTCGTCTGCATTTCGCATTTCGGATTCTTTGATCGATCGGGTCTCGCAAGGGATGCCGAGACGATGAGCAAGCTCTTCGACCACACTGCGCGTGGTGCCTGGCAGGATGGCATTGGAGTTGGGGGGCGTGGCGATGACGCCTTTCGAAATGACGTGGACCGTCGAGGCTGTGGCTTCCATCATCCAGCCATCGCGCAACAGGATGGTCTCGTCGGCGCCGGCGTCACAACCGAGCTGACGTTGCAGCACGTTGCCGAGCAAGGCCACCGACTTGATGTCGCAGCGCCCCCACCGGATATCGGGAGCCGTCACGCACGAAAGCCCCCGTGCGAGTTGATCGGCCGAGGGCTTGGGCAGCGGCGCCGCGAAACCGAAGACCGTCGGAGCGATATCGGGCAGCGGAGCGTGCGAGCGACCGGCATCGGCGCCGCGCGAGACCTGGACATACACATACAGGTCGCCGCCGCCGTTTCGCTCCATCAGTCCGCGGACGATGCTGCGCCATCCATCACGATCGTGCGGGTCTTTGATGCGCAGCGCATGACAGCTGCGATTCAGACGATCGAAATGCTCGATGAACCTGAATGGGCGCCCGGCGAAAACCGGCACGACTTCGTAGACGCCATCCCCGAAGAGGAAGCTGCGATCGAGGGGGGAGATGCGCGCTTCACCTATCGGCAACCACGCGCCGTCGAGATAGCAAATCGGAAGAGTGGCGCCCATGGATCACCTGAACCAGAGGGAGACCGTATCGCGGGTTTGCGCCCAAAGACCGCCCTCGGGCACTTCGCGACTGACGACGAGGGGTACACGGCGCACGACCGTGTCACCGTCCGTCACCGTCAATTCACCCACTCGTTGACCCGCCTTGAGCGGCGCGACGAGCGGCTCGTTGAGCGAGGTCGCCACGCGCAACTTGCTCGTGTTGCCGCGAGCCACCGTCACGCCGACATTGGTTTGGGGCGACACTGCGACGGATTGCTCAGCACCCTTGTAGACCCGCGGCTGCAGGACCATCTCGCCGGCTTTGCGCAAGGTGACGGTTTCGTAGAACGCGAAACCGTAGTTGAGCAGCGCGGCGCTCGCCTGTTCGCGAATCTTTGGCGACTGGGTTCCGAACACGGCGGAGATCATTCGAGTGCCGTTGCGCTGGGCGGAGCTCACGAGACAGTAGCCGGCGCTGTCCGTGTGCCCGGTCTTGATACCGTCGGCGCTCGGATCACGATAGAGCAGGCCGTTTCGATTTCCTTGACGAATGTTGTTCCAGACGAATTCTTTTTGAGAGTACCAGCGGTAGTACTGGGGGAAGTCGCGGATCATCGCGCGTGCGAGGATCGCGATGTCCCGAGCGGTCGTATAGAGCGCGACATCTGGCAGACCCGTGGCGTTCGCAAAACTCGAATTGGTCATGCCAAGCGCCTTGGCCTGCTCGGTCATGACGCGAGCAAAGGTTTCTTCGGAGCCCGCGAGTCGCTCGGCGATGGCGATGGCCGCGTCGTTGCCGGACTGCACGATCATTCCTTGCAGCAAGACTTCCACGGGAACTTTGTCGCCGACCTGCAAAAAGGTGCGCGAGCCTTCGGCGCGCCACGCTCGTTCGCTGATGGTGACCGGGTCCTGCAATTTCAGCCGACCTTCGGCGAGCGCGCGGAACGCGACATAGGCGGTCATCACCTTGGTGATGCTCGCCGGCTCGACTCGGGTGTCTTCGTTTTCTCCGGCCAGACGCCGACCGGTTGCGTGATCGACGAGGATCCACGATTTCGCTTCGATACCCGGCGGAGGCGGAACGGGCAGCACGTTGGCGCTGGCGTATCCGACGAGGCACGACAAAAGGGAGAGGGCGGCAGCGGCGAGGCGAGGCGTGAACGACAAGATTGGGCTCCTGCTAGGTCTGGCGGATGTGTCGGAAGCGCAGATTGTAAACGCGTTAGTCGTGGGCGGGTCGCGCATCGGGGATACCGGCGATCCTCAACCGCTCGATCATGTCCTCGGCTTCGAGGGCCGCGTCGAAAGGGCCCACCTGCACCCGGAAAACCGTGCGCTCGCCAATCTGCGCTTCGCGCACGAGGGTGTTGCGGATGCCTGCGTCGGCGAGCCGCTGTCTCATGGCTTCGGCGTTGGCTCTTGCAGAGAAGGAACCCGTCTGCAGGAATCTCGAGCTGACCCCGACCGCACTCGAAGGAGCGGGACGAGTGTTGTCCGTCGCGGGCGCAGGTCTCGGCGTCGGGGCAGTCGTCGCCGCCGTGAGGGCGGACGGCGGCGCGGGCGGCGAGTCGTCGCCGGGTTCGATCACCCGCACCTCGACGAGGGCCGTGCCCTTGCGGGTCATGTCGAGCTTGTGCGCGGCGGTATAAGACAGATCGATGATGCGATCACCCACGAAAGGCCCTCGATCATTGATGCGCACGACGATCGAGCGTCCGTTCTCGAGATTGGTGACGCGGGCATACACCGGTATCGGCAGCGTCTTGTGCGCGGCCGTCATGGCGTACATGTCGTAAGGCTCGCCGCTCGAGGTGCGCTCGGCATGAAACCCAGGTCCGTACCACGAGGCGATCCCGCGCTCGACATGCCCCTTGGCGCTGCGTTGTACGCGATAAGTTCGTCCGAAGACCTCGTAGGTTTCAGGATTGCCGTAGCGACTGCGCGGCTCTTTACGCGGGACGGCATCGGGGATGGCGTCGAGATTTCGGGGGGCGCCTTTCGGAAGGCTTGCGGGTTTGGCGCTCGGCTCCGGGGCTCGTCGGAGGAGGCTGCAGCCCTGGAGCAGCCACGCGCAGAGGGTGAGAAGCAGAACGAGTCTGCGCATCACCGTGGCGAGCCGCTGGCTGCAGCGGCCACTGCGGGTGCCGGCGCCCGCGCGAGTTCGGCGTCGATAGCCATGGCGAGATCATGAACCGCCATGGCGTAGAGGATGCTGCGGTTATAGCGCGTAATCACATGGAAGTTGCGCAGACCGATGCGGATGTTGGGGCGATCGGCGAGCTCAGCCGGGACGAGGATCAGCTTGGTGTCATCGGTGATCGACTCCGGCAGCGTGAAACCGAGACTCCGTGCACCGCCCGCGGTTTGATTGAGATCGAGATTGCGTCGCTCGAGAGTCGGCATCACCGCGGTCAGGGTCTCTGCGCTCGCCGCTGCCTCGAGTAGCACCTGCGCATCGCGCTCCCAACCGTGGACCGAAAAATAGTTCGCGACACTGCCGATGACGTCATCCCACTGCGAGAAAAGGTCGCGACGCGGATCGGCCGCGCCGTCGAGCGACCCGTTGACCGCGAATCGTCGATAGCTCGAGGGCATGAACTGCGGTGCGCCCATCGCGCCTGCGTAAGAGCCGAGGGTCGCCGTGGGATCGAGCGATTCTTCGCGTACGAGCAGCAGAAACTGTTCGAGCTCCGAGCGGAAAAAGCGCCCTCGCGGGGGGTAATCGAAACCCAAGGTCATGAGCGCATCGAGCACCCGCCACGAACCCTTGTTACGCCCGTAGTTGGTTTCGATGCCGATGATGGCTGCGATATACGCAGGCGATACGCCGGTCTTCGTGTGCGCCGCATCGAGCCGTTCCCGGTGCTCTCTCGAAAACTCGACGCCGCGGGCGACGCGCTCGGGCGTCACGAGGCGATTGCTGTACTCCCACCACCGCAGCACGGTTTCGGCAGGTCGCGTGATCGCCGCGATGATGCGTGGCTGAAACATCCCCTGAGACAGCAGGGTCCGGATCTCGTTTTCCGGAATACCGTGTTTTGTCGAGGTCTCGGCGATGAACGCGCGGATGTCTTCTCGCTCGAGATCGAAGGGGGTCGGTTCGGCAGGTGGCGTAGGAGCAGTCGGAATCGTTGTGTTCGATGCGGTTGTCGTGCCGGCTCCACCCGCCGGGTTCGTCGACCGGGTGTCGCCAGCGCTAGCCCCTGCAGCAGTGGCTGTCGATCCTGACGGATCTTGGGTCGCCGCATTTTTTTTGAGCGGCGCGACGCAGGCAGTGAGCGCGACGAGCGTGACGAGTGCGGGCAGGAACGAACGGGTGCGAGGAGCGCCTTGGGCGTGTTTCATCAGGCTGCAAGTTTTCGGTTGGCGTACAACGACATGAGCATACCGAAGCCTGCCAACAGGGTCACCATCGACGTACCGCCGTAGCTGACGAGAGGCAACGGCACACCGACGACTGGCAGCAATCCGCTCACCATGCCGGCATTGATGAACACGTAGACAAAGAAAGTCGCTGCCAGGCTGCCGGAGAGCAGACGCGCGAAGGTGTCACGCATTTGCGAGGCGAGGAAGATCGCTCTCAACACCACGAACACGTACAGCCCGATCAGCACGAGCGCGCCGACGAGACCGAGTTCTTCGCCGACCACGGCGAACACGAAGTCGGTGGTGCGTTCGGGCAGGAACTCGAGCTGACCCTGCGAACCCTGCAAATAGCCCTTGCCGAAAATTCCACCTGAGCCGATGGCGATGATGGATTGGATGATGTGGTACCCCGAGCCGAGCGGATCGGTCTGCGGATCGAGAAAAGTGAGTACGCGTTGTCGCTGGTAGTCGTGAAGGAAAGACCAGCCGACGGCGGCGGCCGCCACGCTGCCGAGCCCGAGCACCACGATGTACCGGATCTGCAAGCCCGCGAGCAGGACCACGATGAGTCCGCCCATCAGGATCAGCAACCCCGTCCCGAGATCGGGCTGCACGATCGTGAGTGCGGTCGGAACGAGGATCACGCCGGCGAGCAAGGCGAGCGTGCGCGGATCGGGGGGCAGCGGCCGCTCGCGCAGGATCCAGGCGCAGGTCATGGGAACGGCGAGCTTCATGAGTTCGGAGGGTTGAAATCGAATGAAGCCGAGGTCGAGCCAGCGTTGTGCGCCCTTGCCGACATAACCGATCGCATCGACGACGATGAGTAGTACGAGACCCGTCACGTAGAGCCATGGCGTGAGTCGACGTAAAAAGCCCGGGCGAAGTTGCGCCAGTACGAGCATCAGTGCAGCGCCGAGCGCGAGACGAGTGCTGCCGCGCAACACCGATTCCCAATCACCCCCCGACGTGCTGTAGAGAATGAACTGACCGTAGAGGGCGATGGCCGCGAGCCCCGCGAGCAAGGGACCATCGAGGCGCAGACTGCCGAGCAGCTGCGCGGTACGCGTCAGCGTTCTTCGAGTCGTGCTGTCGACATCTTCGCGCAGCATCATTCCTCCGAAAGATCGCCACTCGATGCGAGACCTGCGGGCTTCTCGTCGCGTGCGGCAGGAAACTTGCGCAGCAAATAAGCATCCATGATCGTTCGTGCGATGGGCGCTGCCGTGCCGCTGCCGCTACGACCGTTTTCGACGATGACCGCGATGGCAATTTTTGGCGCCTCCGCGGGAGCGAAGGCGACGAACCACGCATGATCACGCAAACGCTCGGAAATCGCCGCCTCGTTGTAGCGCTGATTTTGAGCGACTGTGAATACTTGGGCCGTACCGGTTTTGCCCGCAATCGTGTACGGCGCGCCGGCCGCCGCGCGTGAGGCCGTACCGCCTTGCATGACAGCGAGCATGCCGTCGACGACGCGGTCCCAATCCTCGAGCTTGCCCGCGTTCGGTCGCGGCAGCGGCTTCGGCGCGAGCTCGGTCACCTTTTGTGTTTCGGGGTCCCGCAACGCGCGTACGAGTCGCGGCTGAAAATTTTGACCGCGAGTCGCAAGGATGGCCGTCATGTGGGCGAGCTGGATCGGCGTGCTCGTCATGTACCCCTGTCCGATACTGAAGATCACGGTCTCGCCGGGGAACCACACCTGATCGCTGCGCTTGCGAAAGGCCTGTTTTTTCCACTCCGGTGAGGGAAGGATGCCGGCCTTCTCGCCACCGATATCGATGCCGGTCTGCTCGCCGAGCCCGAATTCGGCGAGGAAGTCGTGGAGGCGACGCACACCGAGGCGAGTCGACATGTCATAGAAATACGTGTCGCAGGACTGGGCGATCGCGGTTCGAAGATCGGTGGGTCCATGTCCCTTCGGTTTCCAGTCACGGAAGCGGTGACTGCTGCCCGGCAAAGAAAAATAGCCCATGCAGTAGTGGGATTCGAGGGGCTCGGTGACACCGTAGGTGAGGCCCGCGAGTGCGACGACGGGCTTGATCGTCGAGCCCGGTGGATAGGTGCCCCTCAACGCACGATTGAAGAGCGGGCGATCGGGGTTTTCATTGAGCGCTCGAAACTCTGCACGCGTGAGTCCGCGCGCGAACATGTTCGGATCGAATCCCGGTCGGCTGACGAGCGCCAACACGTCGCCGTTGTTGGGATCGAGCGCGACGATGGCGGCTCTCTGGTCGCGTACCAGATCTTCGGCGACACGCTGGACCTCGAGGTCCAGCGTCAGCAGCAAATCGTTGCCGGGATCGCCGGGAATGGTGTCGCGCATGGCTTCGAGGCCGCCGGCCTTGTCGACCGATCGACCCCGAGCGTTCACCATGATTTCCCGTCGACCGTTTCGACCGCGCAGCAGGTCTTCGAATGCCGCTTCGACACCGACCTTGCCGATGGTGGAGCTGCCCGCGTACTGCTCGCGATCGATTCGCTCGAGATCACTCGCCGAAATCGAACCGACATAGCCGAGCGCATGCACCGCCGTTTCGCCGTGCGGATAACTGCGCGCGAGTCGAGTGCGGATATCGACGCCCGGGAAGTCGTGTCGGTTGACCGCGAAGCGCGCCATGTCGTCGTCGTTCAGGAAAAGACGGATCGGCACGCTGTCGAAGGGTCGGCGTGACCGGATGGTGCGACGGACGTCATCGAGATCGTCTTTTTGGATGATTCCGATTTCGACGAGCCCCTCTAGCGTCGTCTCGAGGTTCGGGACTTCCTCCGGGACGAGTTCGAGCTGATACGCAGGTTTGTTCTCCGCGAGGATCGCACCCTTGCGGTCGTAGATGATGCCGCGCGGCGCAGGTTGCGGCTCGATCCGCACACGATTGCCCTGGGCGAGATCGGTGAACTCGTCGTATTTCACGACCTGCAACCAGATCAATCGTCCGAAGAGCACCACGGCGAGGGCGCTCACGATGATCGAGGCGGCGAGAGCGCGCTGCTCAAAAATGCGTTGCTCGCGCCAGAAATCTTTGATTCGTCCGCGTGTGCTCATGACCGACTGCGTCTCGTGGCGACCCGTCAGCGACGAGCGCGATTTTCGCTCGCCTGCCAGCCGGAGGTCAGCGGCCAAAGCAGCGCGCCGGTGATGACCGGCAACCAGCGAGTCCAGCCGCCCGTCGCGTTACCCGTCCAGCCGTCGATCGCCCAGGTGATCGCCTCGAATGCGAACAACAGCGCGGCGGCAAACAAGGTCTGTTCGAACATCGGCTTGTTTCTGACGATGAGATGTTGTCGGATCGCGACGTATGCGACGAACGCGAGCGCGAGTGCGTGTTGACCAAAGATCACGCCGCGATAGACATCGAGTGCGAGACCCACGAGAAACGCGAGACCGATACCGCCGATGCGCGGCGCGATCAGCGACCAGAAGATCACGACGATCACTGCGAAGGGCGGGCGCACCACGGCGAGCCCCCATGGCAGCGGCACCACTTGCAGCACGAAGGCTGCGAGAGTCGAGAAAATCAGTCGACTGCGAACCGTTGCGCCGATCATCGGGGCGTCTCGGAGGCTTGTGCCGCCTCGGCTGGTGCCGACGGATGAGCCGTATCGAACCAGATGAAGGCGACGAGGCGATCGCGATCGAGTGCAGCGGTCATTTTCGCTTCGACTTGCGCAAGCGGCGATGCGCCGTCACGCCGAACTTGGCTCACGGTCGCCACGGGATAGCCGGCCGGAAATACGCCGCCCAGACCCGAGGTGACGAGCAGATCGCCCTCGCGGATATCCGTTTGGAGTGGCAGCAGCGGGAGCGCGAGCCTGCCCTCGCGCCCCGTACCGAGGGCGAGCGTTCGCTGACCCGTACGCGCGATCTGCACGGGCACGGCGTGCTCGGGATCCGAGAGCAGGATGATTTCGGTACTCCAGGGTCCAACGCGCAGCGCCTGACCCGCGAGTCCGCCGCCTGCGATGACGGTTTGTCCCTTCGCGACCTGATGCACGGCGCCGCGATCGACGGTGTAACGCTGACGCGCGCGGCTGTTGTCGGTGGCGATGATGCGCGCACTCAACCACTTTTGAGCCACGTCGGCGGCGGAGGTCTGCAGATTGCGCAGTTCGCGATTCTCGAGTTCGAGATCGGCGCGACGCATCGCGAGCAACTCAAGCTCCCGGATGCGCTCGCGCAGCTTGCCGTTTTCCGTTTGCAACGCGGCACGCTCCGCGAAGTTGTCACGCGTCCACTCCCAAGCCTTGGCGGGCGACTCGAGTGCGATGCGGAGCGGGTAGGCAGCGGCAGAGAGTCCGAAGCGCACGGTGTCGAGCCAGCCGCCGCGCTGGTCCAGCCACATGATGGCGAGCGCGAGGACTGCGTAGGAGAAGAAGCGCAGCCCCGCCGGGGTGCCGCGTTGAATGATGTTCCGGCTGGTGGCCGCGTTACTCAAGCCCGAAGTTGCCGGGGCCGAGCTCGTCCATCAGTTCGAGGATGCGACCGCCACCCCGTGCAACACAGGTGAGCGGGTCTTCGGCGATGACGACCGGAACGCCGGTTTCCTCGGTGATGAGTTTGTCGATATCGCGAAGCAGCGCGCCACCACCAGTGACGACGATACCGCGCTCGGCGACGTCGGAGCCCAGCTCCGGAGGTGTTTGCTCGAGCGCTTGTTTGACCGCGCCGACGATGCCCTGCAAGGGTTCTTGCAGTGCTTCGAGAATTTCGTTGCTGTTGAGCGTGAAGCTGCGCGGCACGCCTTCGGAGAGGTTGCGACCTTTGACCGAGATCTCGCGAACGGTTTGACCCGGATAGGCCGAACCGATTTCGATCTTGATGCGCTCGGCCGTCGTTTCGCCGATGAGGATGCCGTAGTTGCGACGCACGTAGTTGACGATCGCTTCGTCGAAGCGATCACCGCCGATGCGCGCCGATTGTGCGTAGACGATTCCGTTGAGCGAGATGACGGCGACTTCCGACGTGCCACCACCGATGTCGAGCACCATCGAGCCGCGCGCTTCTTGGACGGGCAAGCCGGCACCGACGGCAGCAGCCATCGGTTCGCTCACGATGGCGACTGTGCGTGCACCGGCGCCTTCGGCGGATTCGCGGATGGCGCGACGCTCGACTTGCGTGGAACCGACCGGCACGCACACGAGAACTCGCGGCGATGGCTTCAGTAGTCGGTTGTCGTGCACCTTCGCGATGAAGTACTGCAGCATCTTCTCGGTGTAGGTGAAGTCGGCGATGACGCCGTCCTTCATGGGACGCACGGCGGTGATGTTCCCGGGCGTGCGACCGAGCATGTTCTTGGCGTCTGCACCGACGGCGACGATGACCTTGCCGCCTCGGCTGTAGTCGTCTTGAACTGCGACGACCGAGGGCTCGTTGAGCACGATGCCGCGGTCCCGGACATAGATCAGCGTGTTGGCTGTTCCGAGGTCGATGGAGATGTCGCTGGAGAAATAGCCGCGAAGACGTTTGAACATCGTGGGGTGCCGGAACTCGGAGTAGGGGGAAAGGGCTGGGAAAAGGCTTTCAATTTAACAACCTGCGAGCCCTTCGACAAGGCAACGATGGTATCATTCGAGGCCTCCTATGAGCCTCACCCGCGCAGACATCGAAAACATCGCGCGCCTCGCGCGCCTCGAGTTGACCGAGGCCGAAATCCCGGTCTATGTCGACTCCCTCTCCAAGATCTTCGCCTTCGTCGGCGAACTCGATCGGGCCCCGACGGCCGGTATCGACCCGATGGCCCATCCCATGCCCGGTCTGGCCCAGCGCTTGCGGGCGGATGAGGTCTCCGAAACCAACCGACGCGACACGTTCCAACAGAACGCGCCGAAGGTCGAAGCCGGTCTCTACCTGGTACCGAAGGTGATCGAATGAGCGCCCCGGCTCCTACGGTCGCCGCGCTCGCCCAAGGCCTTGCCGAGGGCAAGTTTTCGAGCGTCGAGCTCACTCGCGCCTACCTCGAGCGCATTGCGACCGCACAACCCTCGCTCAACGCCTTCATCACGATCACCGGCGAGGCCGCTCTCAAAGCGGCAGCCGAGGCCGATGCCGCGCGTGCGGCGGGTCGTGCCGGTCGACTGACCGGGGTGCCCATCGCTCATAAAGATATTTTCTGTACCGAAGGCGTGCTCACCACCTGCGGCTCCAAGATGCTCGGCAACTTCGTCTCGCCCTATGACGCGACCGTCGTGTCGGGTCTGCGCTCGGCCGGCACGGTGATGCTCGGCAAGCTCAACATGGACGAGTTCGCCATGGGCTCCTCCAACGAGACGAGCTACTTCGGACCGGTTCGCAATCCCTGGGATACCGAGTTGGTCCCGGGCGGCTCTTCGGGCGGGTCCGCCGCCTCGGTTGCAGCACGCATCGTGCCTGCGGCAACCGCCACCGACACGGGCGGCTCCATTCGTCAGCCTGCGGCGCTCTGCGGCGTCACGGGCATCAAGCCCACCTACGGTCGCTGCAGTCGCTACGGCATGATCGCCTTTGCCTCGAGCCTCGATCAGGCGGGGCTCATCACGGTGAGCGCCGAGGACGCCGCGCTGCTGCTCGGGCCGATGTCGGGTTTCGATCCGCGCGACTCGACCAGCGTCGATTCGCCGGTTCCCGATTACACCGCCACGCTCGGCGACTCCCTGCAGGGGCTCACCATCGGTCTCGTGCGCGAGTTCTTCGACAAGGGGCTCGATGCCGCTTGCGAACAGCGTATTCGCGATGCCATCGCCGTCTACGAAAAACTCGGCGCCAAGGTTCGTGAAGTGAGCTGCCCGAACCTGCCGCTCTCCGTGCCCACCTATTACGTGGTCGCGCCGGCCGAGTGTTCGTCCAACCTCGCGCGCTTTGACGGCGTTCGTTTCGGACATCGTTGTGATTCGCCCAGGAATTTGCTCGACCTCTACTGCCGCTCGCGTGGCGAGGGGTTCGGCGCCGAGGTCAAACGTCGCATCATGACCGGCACCTACGTGCTCTCGGCGGGTTACTACGACGCCTACTACCTCAAGGCGCAGCGAGTGAGGCAGCTCATCAGCGCGGACTTCGCCCAGGCGTTCAAAGATTGCGATCTGCTCGTCGGGCCGACCACGCCGACGCCGGCGTTCCGCATCGGCGCCAAGTGCGACGACCCGATCACCATGTATCTCAACGACATCTACACCATCGGCGCCAATTTGGCGGGACTGCCCGGCATGTCCATCCCTTGCGGATTCGTCGATGGTTTGCCGATCGGTTTGCAGATCGTCGGCCCGCATTTCTCCGAAGCACGCATGCTCAATGCGGCGCATCGCTACCAGCAGGAAACCGATTGGCATCTCAAGATGCCGTCGGCGTTCGCCTGAGGTCTCGCCATGGAATGGGAAACCGTCATCGGCCTCGAGATCCACGCGCAGCTCGCCACGCGCTCGAAGATTTTTTCGGGTTCGGCCACTGCGTACGGTGCTGAGCCCAACACGCAGGCGAATCTCGTCGACCTCGGGTATCCCGGCGTGCTGCCGGTGCTCAACGGCGAAGCAGTGCGCATGGCCGTGCGTTTCGGGCTCTCCATCGGTGCGCGCATCGCGACGCATTCGGTGTTCGCCCGCAAAAATTATTTCTACCCCGATCTGCCCAAGGGTTATCAGATCAGCCAATACGAGCTGCCGGTCGTGGCGCAGGGTTCGCTCGACATCGTCCTCGATGACGGTACGCGCAAGCGGGTCGGCATTACGCGCGCGCACCTCGAGGAAGACGCCGGCAAGTCCTTGCATGAGGGCATGCCCGGCATGAGTGGCATCGATCTCAATCGTGCGGGCACACCGCTTATCGAGATCGTCAGCGAGCCCGATCTGCGCTCGGCCAAAGAGGCCGTTGCGTACATGAAGAAGGTGCACACGCTCGTGCGCTACCTCGACATCTGCGACGGCAACATGCAGGAAGGCTCGTTCCGTTGCGATGCGAACGTCTCGGTCCGTCCGAAGGGCAGCGACAAATTCGGCACGCGCGCCGAGATCAAGAATCTCAACTCGTTCCGCTTCGTCGAGAAAGCCATCAACTACGAAATCGAGCGGCAGATCGAACTGATCGAATCGGGTGGCAAAGTCGTGCAGGAGACGCGTCTCTACGACCCCGACAAGGGCGAGACGCGCTCGATGCGCTCCAAAGAAGAAGCCAACGATTACCGCTACTTCCCCGACCCGGACCTGCTGCCGCTCGTGATCGACGACGCCTTCGTCGCCGCGGTCAAAGCGGCGCTTCCGGAGCTGCCCGACGAAAAAGCCGCGCGTTTCGTGCGCGACTACGGCCTTTCCGAATACGACGCAGGCGTGCTCACGGCGAGCCGAGAGCTCGGCGCGTTCTACGAAGACGTCGTGCGTCGCGTCGGTCGCGATCCCAAGTTGTGTGCGAATTGGGTCATGGGCGACCTCGCGGCATTTCTAAACAAAGACAATCTCGAAATCGGCGAGTCGAAGGTCGACGCCGAAGCGCTCGCGGGTCTCGTCACGCGCATCGTCGATGCGACGATCTCGGGCAAGATCGCCAAGGACGTATTCGAGGCGATGTGGGCAAGCGGCGAGAGTGCCGATGCCATCATCGAACAGAAGGGTCTGCGGCAGATCACCGACACGGGCGCCATCGAGACAGCCATCGACGAGGTCATGGCCAAGAATCCGGGGCAGCTCGCCGACTATCGATCGGGCAAGGACAAGCTCTTCGGCTTCTTCGTGGGGCAGGTCATGAAGGCGACCGGTGGCAAGGCCAATCCGGCGCAGCTCAACGACCTGTTGCGCAAGAAGCTCTCTGGCTGATGCAGGGCGCTCGCAGCAGCGACGAATCCTCGGGCGAGCATCGGGTCATCGACCTCGTGCAGCGTTTCGTGGTCGAACAGCAGTCGGTTCGCGGTCAATTCGTGAGGTTGGGCCCCGCCTGGCTCGCGCTGCGCGAGCATGGGGACTATCCCGAGTCGGTAAGGCGTCTGCTCGGCGAGGCGGTATCGGCTTCGGTACTGCTGGCCTCCACGCTCAAGTTCGAAGGTGAACTCACCTTGCAGCTGCAGGGTAACGGCGGCGTTCGATTGCTCGTTGCACAGTGCACCCACGATTTTCGTGTGCGTGGTGTTGCGCGCTTCGACCGCGAGCGCGTCGCGGATGACGCCGACTTTGCAGCGTTGGCGGGCGAGGGCACCATCGTGGTCACCATCGAAACCGGCAAACAAGCCTCGCGCTATCAGGGCATCGTGCCGATCGGTGGTGGATCGCTCGCCGCGTCACTCGAACATTACTTTGAAACCTCCGAGCAGCTGCCGACGCGAGTGGTGCTCGGCGCCGATGATTTCGGCACGGCAGGGCTGCTCGTGCAGCGCATGCCCGGGCAGGGCGGGATCGCGGGCGAAGGTCTGTCTCTCGAAGCCGAAGCCGACCGAACGTTTGCCGCCGCCTGCGAGGCGATCTCGGGCGTGCAATGCGACGAACTGCTGGTTCGGCCCGCGTCCGAGCTCATGCGACGAACCTTCGCAGGGCTCGATCTGCGCCTGCACGGCTCACATGCCGTGGGCTTTCGTTGTCGGTGCAGCGCAGAGCGCGTCGAGGGGATGTTGCGTTCGCTGGGCGCCGCGGAGGTCGACTCCATCATCGCCGAGCGCGGTCAAGTAATCGTCACCTGCGAGTTCTGCCACAAGCCTTGGAGTTTCGATGCGGTCGACGTGTCACGCCTCTTCGGCGCGGCAGCGGATCAGCCGCCCGGATCCAGCGCGGTCAACTGATCTTCGTCCGACCGATCTCAGCCTCGGTGCGCACTCGCGAGATACGCCTCGCTCTGCATTTCGATGAGTCGACTCGCCGTCCGATCGAACTCGAAGCGCAGGCGCTCGCCCCGGTAAAGCTCCGAGGGTCCGGCGGCGGCGGATACGACGAGCTTGACGCGTCGATCGTAGAACTCGTCGATGAGCGCAATGAAACGGCGCGCGGCATCTTCGCTGTCGCGCGTGAAGATCGGCACGTCGGATAACACGATCGATTGGTACTCGCGCGCCAGACCCACATAGTCGTCCTGACTGCGCGGCCCTTCGCACAGCGCCTTGAAGTCGAACCAAACCACGTTTTCGCTGAGTCGGATGACCGGGATGGGGCGCCCCTCGATCTCGAGATAGCCTCCCGAGTGGCCCGCGCCGTCGGCGAGATCCTCGAAGATTTCGGCCAGAGCTCGCTCGACGTGAGCGGCGTCGCTTTGCAGGTAGATCGGTGCGCGAGTGAGATGCCGCAAGCGATAGTCTGTTCCGCCATCGACGCACACCACTTCGCAGTGCCGCTCGATCAACGCGATGGCCGGAAGGAAACGCTGCCGCTGCAAGCCGTCCCGGTAAAGTCCGGAGGGCGGAACGTTCGACGTGAACACGAGCGTGACGCCGCGATCGACGAGATGGGTGAAGAGCCCTGCGAGCAGCATGGCATCGGCGATGTCGCTCACGAAGAGCTCATCGAGACAGATGAGACGAGAGCGGGCGGCGAGGTCGGTGGCGACCGCGGCCAGAGGGTCTACTTCGTCGCGGTGACTACGGAGGCCCTCGTGCACACCCTGCATGAACCGGTGGAAATGACTGCGGAGCTTGACGTCGCTCGGCACACTCTCGAAGAAAAGATCCATGATCCAAGTCTTGCCGCGACCGACGCTACCCCAAAGATAGACGCCACGTGCTGCATGGACGGGATCCGAGCCGACGAGACGACGGACCATTTTTTTGAGCGTCGGCTCGGCCTGGTGAGAGCGCAGCTCGAGACGCAGTCGCTCGAGATGCGCGAGTGCCGCATGTTGTGCGGCGTCGGCAGAAAATCCGCTGGTCTCGAGCGCCGAACGATAGCGCTCGTGGAGCGAGGGCGAGGCTTCGCTCACGCCTTGAGCTCCGCAATATCCTTGAAAAACTCGAGGCAGCCCGGATTGACGAGCGCATCGGTGTTGGTCACCGGCAAGCCGTGGACGATGTTGCGCACGGCGAGTTCGACGATTTTTCCGCTGATGGTGCGTGGAATTTCCGGTGCGGCGATGATGCGTGCCGGCACATGCCGCGGCGACGTGTTCGTGCGGATGACCTCTCGAATTCGTTGACGCAGCGACTCATCGAGTGCCACCCCCTCGCGCAGGCGCACGAAAAGCACGACTCGTACATCGCCCTGCCAGTCCTGGCCGATACACAGCGATTCGAGAACTTCCGGCAGCGTCTCGACTTGTCGATAGATTTCGGCCGTGCCGATGCGAACACCGCCGGGGTTCAGCACGGCATCCGACCGACCGAGGATCACGAAGCCTTCGCTGGCGGTGCGCATCGCGTAGTCGCCGTGATGCCAGATGCCGGGGAACCGTTCGAAATAGGCTTTGCGGTAGCGGCTGCCGTCTTCGTCGCCCCAGAAACCGACCGGCATCGACGGGAAGCTGCGTCGACAGACGAGTTCGCCTTTCTCGCCGGCGGGCAACGAGTCACCGCGATCGTCGACGATATCCACCGCCATGCCGAGCCCGGCACATTGCAGCTCGCCGCGGTAGACCGGCGTCGTCGGGTTACCGATGCAGAAACTCGAAATGATGTCGGTACCGCCCGAGATAGACGCGAGATGAAGATCGGATTTGATCTCGAGATAGACGAAGTCGAACTGCTCGGGCGCGAGCGGCGATCCGGTGGAGATCAGTGTGCGCAGCGCCGGCAGGGCCACGCGCTCGCGGGGGCGATAACCGGACTTCTCGAGCGCGGCGAGAAACTTCGGGCTCGTGCCGAAGATGCTCACGTGCTCCTCTTCGGCCATGCGCCAAAGAATGCCCTCGTCGGGATGCAGGGGCGAACCGTCGTAGAGCACCAGCGTCGCGCCGACCGCGAGCCCGCTCACGAGCCAATTCCACATCATCCATCCGCACGTCGTGAAAAAGAACAATCGGTCTTGTCGACGCAAGTCGACGTGCAGTTCGTGTTCCTTCAGGTGTTGCAGCAGTGTCCCGCCAGCGCCGTGCACGATGCATTTGGGTTTGCCCGTAGTCCCTGACGAGTACATCACGAAGAGCGGATGATCGAAGGGCAGACGCGCGAATACGGGTTTTGCACCCGGTGCGCCGAACTGCGACCAAAGTTGGACCTTCGACGCAGACAGGCGCGAGCAATCCGGCGCGCTCGACACGTAAGGGACGACCACTACCGTGGTGACGGAGGGGAGTTCGGCGAGCACGCGCCCGATCGGGCTCAAAGAATCGATGGTCTTGCCGGCATAAAAATAGCCATCGGCCGTGATCAACACCTTCGGCGCAATTTGCCCGAAGCGATCGAGTACGCCGGCGATGCCGAAGTCCGGCGAACACGAGGACCATGTGGCTCCGAGGCTCGTCGCGGCCAGCATGGCGATGACGGTTTCGGGCAGGTTGGGCATGAATGCCGCGACGCGATCTCCCGGCTTCACTCCGGCGTCACGCAGCCCTGCCGCGATACGACCCACCTCAGCATGGAGTTGTTTGTAGGACAACGTTCGGCGCTGTCCCCGCTCGTTGGTGGCGAGGAGCGCGGGATGGTCGTCGTGGAAGCGCAGCAGGTTCTCAGCGAAATTGAGCCGAGCGCCCGGGAACCAGCGCGCCCCCGGCATCTTCTCGCCATCGGCGAGCACCGGCGCTTCCGCCCACTCCGCGCGTACGTCCGTGAAGTGGGCGAGTTCGAACCAGAACGCATCGGGGCGCTCGATCGTCCAGCGATGCAGCGACGCATAGTCGTCGAATTTCAGACCGCGGCGCGCGGCGAGGCATTCGACGAAGCGCGAGAGGTTCGCATCCTCGCGTCGCGCCTTACCCGGGGTCCACAAGAGATTTTCTGGCATGGTCGGAGCGAGGTCGCAGCGGCGCGATGGAGTGAGCGTCAGAGCGACTGGTAGATCGGTCCCGAACCGCCCTCGGGCGTCGTCCAGTCGATGATCTGGTACGGATCTTTGATGTCGCAGGCTTTGCAGTGAACGCAGTTGGCCGAGTTGATCTGCAAGCGTTTTCCGCCAGCACCGTCGTCCACCATTTCATAGACGTTGGCCGGGCAGAAGTTTTGACACGGATTGCCGTACTCCTGCGCGCAGCGTGTGACGCAGAGGTTCGGATCGCGCACCTTGAGATGGATCGGCTGATTTTCTTCGTGCGAGTTGTTGGCGTAGAACACCGACGCGAGCCGGTCGCGCGGCGCGAGGGTGCGCTCGACCCAGCCGCGATTTGGCGAGTCGAATTCGTCGAGTCGCTGCGTCTCGGCGTAGGCGGCCGTATTGCGCAAGGTCCAGGGCGTGCGGCCCCCGGTGAGGGTTTCGAGCGCGCCGTTGGCCATGGCGAACCACAGACCCCGTTTGAACCCCGGCTTGATGTTGCGGACCGACTTGAGTTCAAGACCGCCTTCCGAAGCGCGAAAGCGCGCATCGAATCCGCTCGTGGCGCAATCGTGTTCGGCAAGGTGCTCGGCGGCGAGCATGCCGCAGCGAATCGCTTGATGAATACCCTTGATCTTGGCGACGTTGAGCGTGCCCGCGGCATCGCCGATGAGCAGGGCGCCCGGCATGTCGAGTTTGGGCAGCGACTGCCAGCCTCCGGCCGCGATGGTGCGCGCGCCGGCTGCGACGATCTCGCCACCGTCGAGCAAGGCCTTGATGCTCGGGTGATGTTTGAATTGCTGGAACGCCTCGAAAGGTTTGAGGCGCGGATCGCGATAATCGAGACCCACCACGTAGCCGACATACACCCGATTGTTGTCGAGGTGATAGAGAAAGCTGCCGCCGTAGGTCTTGGAGTCGAGCGGCCAGCCGACCGAATGCTGGATGAGGCCCGGCTCCACGCGGCCTTCGGGGAGCTGCCACAATTCTTTGAAACCGAGACCGTAGGTCTGCGGATCACACTCGGCATCGAGCCGGTAACGCTGGATCAGCTGCTTGCTGATGCTGCCGCGACAGCCCTCGGCAAGCACCGTGACGCGCGCACGAACCTCGGGGCCCGGCGTGAAGTTGGGACCGATCTCCCCCGACTTCTCGATACCCATATCGCCGATCTGCACGCCCGCAACGCTGCCGTCGTCGTTGAATAGGGGTTTGGCGGCGGCAAACCCGGGGAAGACGTCGACGCCGAGATTCTCGGCCTGCGCCGCGATCTGCGGCATGAGCAAACCGAGCGAGACGATGAAGTTGCCTTGGTTGTGTTGCTGCGGCGGTGTCGGCAAGCGAATGCGGCCCGTGCGCGTAAGCAAAGAAAACTCGTCGCGCTTCGCCGGTACGCACACGCCCGGTGGTTGCTTGCGCCATTCGGGCAGCAATGCATCGAGCGGGCCCGGCTCGAGCACCGCGCCCGAGAGCGAATGCGCACCGATCGTCGAGGCTTTTTCGAGCACGCAAACCGTGAGCTCGGGGCGCACTTGTTTGAGGCGCACGGCGCAAGCGAGACCGGCGGGGCCGCCCCCGACGATCAGGACGTCGTACTCCATCACATCGCGTTCGACCGCCTCGTTCATGGTCAGATCCTTTCGATGGCGATGGCCGTGGCTTCGCCGCCACCGATGCAGAGCGCCGCGATACCGCGACGGCCGTTGTAGCGCACGAGCGCGTGGGCGAGCGTGGCGATGATGCGAGCGCCGGTCGCGCCGACGGGGTGACCGAGCGCGCAAGCACCGCCGTGCACGTTGAGTTTCTCGGATGGGATGCCGATATCTTTGGCAGCGGCCATCGCGACCGCGGCAAACGCTTCGTTCACCTCATAGAGGTCGACATCGGAGGCTTTCCAGCCCGAACGCTCGAGCACCTTCTGGATGGCGCCGACGGGCGCCGTGGTGAACCACTCTGGCTCCTGCGCATGGCTCGCCTGCGCCACGATGCGCGCAAGGGGCTTCAGCCCGCGAGACGTCGCGAAGGACTCGGTGGCAAGCACGACTGCCGCGGCACCGTCCGAGATCGAAGAAGAGCTTGCGGCCGTGACCGTGCCGTCTTTGCGGAAGGCGGGTTTCAATTGCGGAATCTTTGACAGATCGCAGGTGAACGGCGTCTCGTCGCGCTCGACGACCGTGTCGCCTTTGCGGCCTTTGACCGTGACCGGCGTGATCTCGGCGAGGAAGGCGCCATTCTCGACGGCAGCCAAGGCGCGCGTGACCGATGTCGAGGCGAACGCATCCTGGTCGGCACGCGAGAACCCGTAGCGACCCGCGGTGTTCTCGGCGAACGCCCCCATCATCTGGCCGTCCCACGGGCTTTGCAGACCGTCGGTGAACATGTGATCGAGCAGCTCGCCATGACCCATTCGATACCCCGAGCGGGCCTTCGGCAGAAGGTAGGGCGCATTGGTCATCGACTCGAGACCGCCCGCAGCAACGACTTGGGCTTCGCCCGCGCGCAGCTGGTCGATGGCCATCATGATGGCCTTCATTCCCGAGCCGCACATTTTGTTGATGGTGGTAGTCGGTACGGACTTCGGAATGCCGGCGCCGATCGAGGCTTGGCGGGCGGGCGCCTGACCGAGACCCGCCGGCAGCACGCAGCCCATGATGACTTCCTGGATGTCCGAGGGCGCGAGCCCTGATGCTTGCACGGCTCCGGCGAGCGCCGCAGCGCCGAGCGAGGGCGCGGTGGTTTGGGCAAAGACCCCTTGGAAAGCACCGATCGGGGTTCGACGGGCAGACAACAGGACGATGGACTCGGACATGGCGGACCCTTTTGAAAACTTGGACGAGGAAGGTCGCCAAGTGTAGGGGAAAACGCCCCCGATTCGCCGAGGTCGCTGCAGAGAGCCCCGGCCGGTCAGCCGCGGTCAGGTTCCCCGAGGCGTTCGAGGATCGCCGCCCGGGTCCGCTCGCGCAGCACTCTCGCGGCCTCCTCGGGCTCGATACCTTGCGGCACCGTGATGGACGGAAGCAATTCCACCTCAACGGCCCCGAGCTTCGGAAAAAATCTGGGACTCGGCAGGATTTCGCGAGTACCGCGGATCACGCAGGGCACCACCGGGCACCCGGCATACGCGGCGCTCTTGAACGCACCACTGTGGAATTTGAGCAGTCCCGGCTCGCCGACGAACGTGCCCTCCGGAAAAAAGAGCAACGACTGCCCGCTCGTCGCGGTCCGCAGCACGCGCCTCGCATCGAGAGAGCCTTTGTGCCGATTGAATCGTTCGACGAATTCACTGCCGAGGCGAGTCAACAGCAACCCCGCGAGCGGTACGGTCGCCATCTCGCGCTTGACGACATAGGCGTAATGTTCCGGCAGCACGGCCTTGATGACGATGGCGTCGATGTAACTTGCGTGATTCGCCGCGACGACGCACTGGCCTGCGGGCAGATGTTCGACACCCTTGAGCAGCAGTGGCACGCGGCAGAGCCTGAGAATGAGGCGCGAAGCCACGCCTGCCATGTGTCGACGGCGATGTACGCCGGGCACGACGATCAGCAGCATCAAAAGCGTGAGCGCGATCAGCACGAACACCAGCCAGGTGTAGGAGCCATACAGCACGCGGCCGAGTAGGGCGAGAGGGCGTTCTCTGGACGGGGCGGGTGTGCTCGGGGCGTCGGTGATCATGGGTATGCCGGGTCTTGAGGCGCGGTATCCTTGTGTTCGTCGTGAAGGAAAGTCAACGAAACGAGACGGAATCAGTCGTCGTTCCCGACCCGGCGATCCTGCGCTTTCTCGATGTGATCTGGATGGAGCGGGGCCTTGCGGCCAACACGCTCGCCGCCTACCGCGCCGATTTGCTTGCGCTGCAGCACTGGCTCGAGGGACGCGGCTCGTCATTGAGGGCGGTAAGTCGAGCCGATCTGCTCGATTTTGTCGCGGCGCGCGTGAGTGGTGGAGCGCGACCCCGCTCGACAGCGAGGCAGCTGTCGGCATTTCGTCGTTTCTTCAGGCAACAACTTCGAGACGGTGCGCGACGCGACGACCCGACCGCCGAAGTCGCCATGCCGCGTACCGGCAGGTCGTTGCCGAAATCCTTGAGCGAACGTGATGTCGAGGCGCTGCTCGGGGCGCCGCGCGTCGACGATCCCCTCGGGTTCCGCGATCGCACCATGCTAGAACTGCTCTACGCCACGGGGCTACGGGTTTCGGAGCTCGTCGGTCTGCGTCACGCGCAAGTAAATCTCAACCAAGGCGTCGTGCGCGTCGTGGGCAAGGGCAATCGCGAGCGCCTCGTGCCTCTCGGTGCCGAAGCCATCGATTGGTTACGGCGTTTCGAGCAGGGGGCGCGACGCGACATCCTCGGCGAGCGCCGTACGGATCATCTTTTTCCGACCCGTCGAGGCGAGGCGATGACGCGCCAGGCGTTCTGGAACCTGATCAAGCGGCACGCGCAAACGGCCGGTATCGACAAGCCGCTCTCGCCACACACCCTGCGCCATGCGTTTGCGACCCATCTGCTCAATCACGGAGCCGATCTGCGGGTCGTCCAGATGCTGCTCGGTCACGCGGATCTCTCGACCACCCAGATCTACACTCATGTCGCCCGCGAGCGCATGAAAAGCCTGCATGCCCAGCATCATCCGCGCGGGTGAATCGCAGCGCGTGCTCGGGTACGGTGCGAGGGGAGGGCTCTGCTAAACTCGACCCCATGAAACTTGCGGTGCTCAAGAACGGTTTCCTCGCCCTGCTCGCACTCGTCATGGTGTTGCCGCTTACGGGCTCCGCCCAGCAGCGAGCGGCGACGACCGATCCGCGCGTCGAGATCGCCAAGCGTTTTCCAGGCAGTCGCCCCGAAGATTTTCGCGCCTCACCCTTGCCGGGTCTCTACGAATACGCCAACGGAGCCGACATCCTGTACGTGAGCGCCGACGGCAAGTTTGCGCTCGCCGGTGACCTGTTTGATGTCGCGAGCGAAGACAACCTCAGTGAAAAGCGACGGCGCGAAATACGCCTTGCGCTCGTGAGCAAGGTTCCTGAAAACCAGATGGTGATCTTTGGTCCGCGCAATGCGCGGCACACGGTGACGGTCTTCACCGACATCGATTGCGGATATTGCCGAAAGTTGCACTCGGAGATCGCTCGCTACAATCAGCTCGGCATTCGCGTCCGCTATTTGTTTTATCCGCGCGAGGGTCCGGATTCCGAGTCCTGGGGCAAGGCCGTGGCGGTCTGGTGCTCCCCCAACCGAAACGACGCCATGACGCGAGCCAAGAAGGGCGAGAACATCGGCTCGCCGAAGTGCACTTCAAACCCGGTCGCCAAAGATTACGAGCTCGGACGAGATGTAGGCTTGAGAGGAACGCCGGCCATCGTGACGGAGGACGGCGACTTGCTGCCGGGCTACGTTCCGCCCGACATGCTGATCAAGCGGCTCGATGAGACAAAAGGCTGAGCGCGATCAGCGCTCGAGCAACTTGAATTTGTCCGGCTTGCCTTCCCACGTTTTGGCGTCGGCTGGCGGTTCGCCTTTTTCGGTGATGACTGGCCACTTGCGCGACAACTCGGCGTTGAGCGCCTTGAATTGCTGTTGGTCCGCCGGCACTTCGTCTTCGGAGTAAATGGCCTCGACCGGACACTCCGGCTCGCAGAGCGTGCAGTCGATGCACTCATCCGGGTCGATGACGAGGAAATTTGGGCCTTCGTGGAAGCAATCGACGGGGCAGACCTCGACGCAGTCCATGTATTTGCACTTGATGCAGTTTTCGGTGACGACAAAGGTCATGAGTTACCCCGGAAACACGATGCAACGAACTTTATCGCGGCGCGGCGGCCTCTGCCAGAGTCTGGCGGCGCGTTAACCCGGCGTTGACAAGCCGAGTTCCGCCGTGCGGCGGTCGAACTCGGTGAAGTAATGATTTTCCACGCCCTGGGCGCGGTCCTCGAAATATCGGCGCAGCGCATATTCCGTGCTCGGAAAAGCGATGTCCGACCAAGGGATGTCGCGCTCTTCGACGAGATGCGCCTCGAGGCTTTCGACTCCCGCTCCGAATTGCGGCGAACGCATGCGCGCCCTGAAAAAAACGTGCACCTGTTGGGCATGCAAAATGTGGACGATGGCGAGCAGCGAACCGATCTCGACGTCGGCGAGCGCTTCTTCGTACGACTCGCGGGCGGCGGCCTGCTGCAAGGTTTCGTTGTTTTCCATGAAACCGGCCGGGAAGGTCCAGTACCCCAACCGAGGTTCGATCGCCCGCCGACACAGCAAGATCTTGCCCGAAGGGTCTTCGGGCACGCAGCCGACCACGATCTTCGGATTTTGGTAATGGACGACGTGACAGGCCGGGCACACATGCCGCGGCAGGTGCTCGCCCTCGGGGACTCGCACCACGACGGCGGTGCCACAGTTGCTGCAATATTTCATTCTTTAAGCGGTGGTGCCGGGAGAGGGAATCGAACCCACACTCTGTCGCCAGAACCGGATTTTGAGTCCGGCGCGTCTACCAGTTCCGCCATCCCGGCGTCTCGTCCAGGTCGCAAGTATACGTGAAACCCCGCGCGGCCTTGCCTAACATGCGCGGCGTGCAGGCCTCCGATTTCGATTTCCAGCTCCCGCCCGAGCTCATTGCGCAGCGACCGTTCCCCGAGCGGGCCGCCTCGCGCCTGCTTGTTCTCGATCCGTCAGCAGGTTCTGGGGCGGGGGGTGGCGTGAGTTTGGTCGATGCGTCGATAAGGGATTTTCCGGCCTGGGTGCAGCCCGGCGACCTGCTCGTCTTCAACGATACCCGAGTGATTCCAGCGCGCCTTCGTGGACGAAAACCGAGTGGGGGTGCGGTCGAGATGTTGCTCGAGCGACCGCTCGCCGGCTTCGGGGCGTTGCTGCACATGCGCGCCAGCAAGCCCCTGCGCTCCGGGCAGCCCGTGTTGACGACCGGCGGCGAGGTCATCGTCGAGGGGAGGGAGGACGATCTCTTTCGGGTGCGCTTGCCCGCTCCCGCCGTGGAATTTTTTGTCGCGCATGGCGAGGTGCCGTTGCCGCCGTATATCGAGCGCACGCCCGATGCCGACGATCTCGAGCGTTATCAAAGCGTGCTCGCCCGGGTGCCGGGTGCGGTTGCGGCACCGACGGCAAGTTTGCATTTCGATGGGGACTTGCTCGCGGCGCTCGAAGAAAAAGGGGTTCGACGCACCACTCTCACGTTGCACGTGGGTGCAGGCACGTTCCAACCACTGCGCAGCGAACGCATCGAAGATCACATCATGCACGCCGAGTGGGCCGAGGTGCCGGCCGCAGCCTGTGAGGCGATCAACACCGCGCGTGCGGCAGGGCGTCGAGTGATCGCCATCGGCACGACGGTGGTGCGTGCGCTCGAGTCCGCCGCGCTCGCGTCAAGTGGCGTATCCACTTCCGATGGCGCGCTTGCGCCCTGGACCGGCGAGACACGCATTTTCATCACTCCGGGATTTCATTGGCGAGCAGTCGATGCCCTGCTGACGAACTTTCATTTGCCGCGCTCCACGCTGCTCATGTTGGTCAGTGCATTCGCCGGTCGTGAGACCGCGCTTTCGGCTTACGCGCACGCCGTCCTGCAGCGATATCGATTTTTCAGTTACGGTGACGCGATGTTCATTACTGGCAGGACGGGCGCATGAGCCTGCGTTACGAATTGCTCGCCACCGATGGCGCGGCTCGTCGCGGTCGCGTGCATACGCGTCGCGGCACTATCGAAACCCCGGCGTTCATGCCGGTCGGCACTTACGGCACCGTGAAGGCGATGACGCCCGAGGAGCTCGAAGGCCTCGGCGCCGAGATCATCCTGGGCAACACCTTCCATCTGATGCTGCGTCCCGGTCACGAGATCATCGCCGAGCTCGGTGGTCTCCATCGCTTCATGCATTGGTCGAGGCCCATCCTCACGGACTCGGGTGGTTTCCAGGTGTTCAGTCTCGCGAAGTTGCGCAAGATCACCGAAGAGGGCGTGAAGTTCCGATCACCGATCGACGGCAGTGAAGTACGACTGACGCCTGAAGATTCGATGGACGTTCAGCGTGCGCTCGGCTCGGACATCGCGATGATGTTCGACGATTGCACCGCGTGGCCCGCGACCCACGAGCAGGCGCGCGCCTCGATGGAGCGCTCGATGCGCTGGGCGAAGCGCTGCACCACTCACTACTACCGCGATGGGTCTCGCGACGCGGCGCCTGGCAATCTTTTCGGCATCGTGCAGGGCGGCATGTACGAGGACCTTCGCAGCGAGTCGTTGTCACAGTTGCTGGAGCTCGATCTGCCGGGGCTGGCCGTCGGGGGCTTGGCCGTCGGAGAGCCCGAGCCCGAACGTCTGCGGGTACTCGAGCATTTGATGCCGCGCATGCCTGTGGACCGACCGCGGTATCTCATGGGCGTGGGGCGACCCGAGGACATCGTCGCTGCCGTGATGAGGGGCATCGACATGTTCGACTGCGTCATGCCGACCCGGCATGCCCGCAACGGACACCTGTTCACCTCGACCGGCGTCATCAACATCCGCAATGCCGCCCACCAGCGCGATCCCCAGCCGATCGACCCGAGCTGTGGCTGCTACACCTGCCGAAACTACTCCCGGGCCTATCTGCGCCACCTCGACCGCTGCAACGAGATTTTGGGCGCGCGGCTCAACACCATCCACAACCTCCATTTTTACCTCGACCTGATGCGTCGGCTTCGCGAGGCCATCGAGGCGGGCCGGCTGCAGGCCTTCGCCGACGATTTCTTGGCCCTGCGGAGGGCTGTGGCATAATTCGCGGCCTTTTTCTGCCCCACCTATCTACCCGAGGACCCGATCCCATGAACGGACTGATCCCCGAGGCCTATGCCCAGGCCGGCGGCGCCGCCCCCGGCGGACAGCTCGCACCCTTGCTCATGATGGTGCTCTTCATCGTCATTTTTTATTTCCTGCTCATTCGTCCCCAGCAGAAGAAGGCCAAGGAGCATTCAGCGATGCTCGGCAAGCTCTCCTCGGGTGACGAGGTGGTGACCGCGGGCGGTATCGTCGGCAAGGTCACCGAGGTGCAGGAGGGTTTCGTGACCCTCGAGATCGCCGAAGGCGTCCGCATCAAAGTTCAAAAGTTCCAGGTCAGCTCGCTCGTGCCCAAGGGCACGCTCAAGGGCTGATCCATGCTCGAGTTCGCCCGCTGGAAATACGCACTCGTCGCCCTCGTCCTTGTTGTCGCGGCGGTGTTCGCGCTGCCCAACGTTTTTGGTGAGGACGCGGCGCTGCAGGTCGCGCGCAAAGACCGTAGTGCTGTCGAGGCGAGCGGGCAACAAGAGGTCGAGGAGTATCTGCGGGGCAAGGGAGTGGTGGTCTCGCGCAGCTATGTCGACCAAGGTCGGCTCATGCTGCACTTCGATGCCGTACCCGAGCAGTTGAAAGCGCGCGATCTCGTCAACGAAAGCTTCTCTCGCGATTACGTGACGGCACTGTCGTTCGCCTCGCGAGCACCTGATTGGCTGCGTGGTATCGGTCTGCGACCCATGCCGCTCGGTCTCGATCTGCGTGGCGGTCTCTATCTGCTTTATCAAGTCGATGTCGACGGCGCCGTGGCGCAGCTGCTCGAGGTCTATGAGCAAGACCTGCGTCGTGCGCTCGGCCAAGACAAGGTCGCCTTCGTCGATGTGGTGCAGGTGACCGAAGGCACGGCCAAGCCGAATGGCATTCGCGTGCTCTTGCCCGAAGGTGCAGACGACGCCGCGGCGCGTGCCGCCGTTCGTCGTGTGCTGCCTGATCTGACGGTGTCCTCGATTTCGGGGGCCTCGGGTCCGGTGCTCCAAGTGCTCTTGACCGATGCGCAGATCAAGGAGCGTCAGGATTACGCGATCTCGCAGAACCTCACCACCATCCGCAACCGCGTGAACGAGCTCGGAGTGTCCGAGCCTGTGGTGCAACGCCAGGGCATCGATCGCATCGCCGTGCAGCTGCCGGGTGTACAGAACTCCGCCGAGGTCAAAGATATTCTCGGCAAGGTGGCGACGCTCGAGTTCCGACTCGTCGACATCCAGAACAGCGTGTCCGAGGCCGTACAGCGTGGTCGTGCGCCGTTCGGCTCCAAGCTTTACGAGTCGCGCGAAGGGCAGCCGGTTCTGCTGAAGCGAGACATCATTGTCACCGGCGATCAACTCGTCGATGCCACGACGGCAGCGACCGAGCAGGGCCCTGGCGTGTCGGTGAAACTCGACGCCTCGGGCGGCGAGGAGATGCTGCGCACCACGCGAACCAATCTCGGCAAGCCGATGGCCGTGGTGTTCATCGAGCAGCGTCGCGAAAACATCGAGGTCGACGGGCAGAAGGTTCAGCGCGACATCAAGGAAGAGAAGGTCATCAACCAGGCGACGATCCAGGGCGTCTTCTCCAACAGCTTCCAGATCACGGGTCTCGCCGTAAACGAAGCGCGTGAGTTGGCTTTGCTCCTTCGCGCCGGCGCACTCGCGGCACCCATTTTCGTGATCGAGGAGCGCGTGGTGGGCCCTGGTCTCGGCAAGGAAAACATCGAGAAGGGCGTCACGGCACTCGTGCTCGGCATGGCGCTGCTGTTCGTGTTCATGCTCGCGTACTACAAAGTATTCGGACTCGTCGCCAATCTCGTGTTGCTCACGAACGTCGTGTTGCTCACCGCCTTGCTCACCATGTTCAAGGCGGCGTTGTCGCTACCCGGCATCGCAGGCATCGTGTTGACGGTCGGCATGGCGGTCGACGCCAACGTGCTCATCTACGAACGTATTCGTGAAGAGCTTCGCAACGGCGTCACACCTCAGACTGCCATCGCCAAAGGCTTCGAGAAGGCGTTCTCGGCAATCGCTGATTCCAACATCACGACCCTCATCGCCGGTGTCGTGCTGTGGGCGTTCGGAACGGGCCCCATCCGCGGATTTGCGGTGGTGCTCTCGCTCGGCATTCTCACCTCGATGTTCACGTCGCTGCTCGGCAGTCGTGCGCTACTCACGCTGATGTACGGCGGTGCGCGCCGACCCGAAAAGTTGCCGATCTGACGCCGCGTCCTCAGGAGCACTCGATCATGGAATTCTTCAAGGGCAATAGCCGCATCTCGTTCATGAGCGTACGGAAGCTGTGGTACGCCGTTTCCGCGGTGCTTTTCGTGGTATCCATCGCGGCATTGCTGACCAAGGGACTCAATCTCGGCGTCGACTTCACGGGCGGTATCACCGTCGAGGCGAAGTTCACCACCGAAGCGAAACCCGATGCCTTGCGAGCCGGTCTCGAGCAGGCGGGCTTCAAAGACGTTCAGGTTCAAAATTTTGGCTCCTCGCGCGACGTCGCAATTCGTCTGCCGCCTCCCGAAGGTCAAACAGCGGATCAAGTTCGCGGTGAAATCGAGAGCGTGCTCAAGGCGGCGGATCCCAGCGTCACGGTCAGCCGGCTCGATGTCGTGGGCCCTCAGGTGGGCGCCGAGCTCAGGAACTCGGCCGCCGTCGCGCTGATCTCGACGCTGATCCTGATCTTCATCTACGTATTCGTCCGCTTCCACGCCTGGCAGTTGTCGGCGGGGGCGATTTTCGCAGCCATCCACGACCCCATCATCGTGCTCGGTTTCTTTGCCGTGACAGGCATCGTGTTCGACTTGTCGGTCATTGCTGCACTGCTCGCCGTCATCGGCTACTCGCTCAACGACACGGTGGTGGTGTTCGACCGCATTCGTGAGCGCTTCGATTCCAACAAGCGTCTGGCTCCTGACGAGGTCCTCAACCAGTCGGTCAATCAGACCCTCTCGCGAACGATCATGACGTCGTTGACGACCTTGATCGTGGTCGTCGTCCTGTTGTTGCTCGGCGGGCCGGTGCTGCAGCCGTTCTCGGCGGCGCTGATCGTGGGCATATTGGTCGGTACCTATTCGTCGATCTACATCGCCTCGGCCGTCGCGCTCGACTGCGGCTTGACGGCAGAAAGTCTGTTCCCGACCCGCAAGAAGCTGGCGATCGACGATCTGCCCTGATCTGGGGCAGGGCCTGCAGTTTCCTCTTCAGGGTCGCCCGACAGTAGCGGTCGGGCGGTCCGCCCCCCTACAATCGGACGAATCAGTATCAGGCGATACAGCCTGAGGGGGATCTTTCATGAACCTGCGAATCAAACCGCTCGACGATATTTTGGCCAACGCCGAGCGCAAGAGCCTCAAGCGCTCTCTCGGCGCTTTCCAACTCACCATGATGGGCGTCGGCGCCATCATCGGCACGGGCATCTTCGTGCTCACGGCAGAGGCCGCGCAGAAGGCCGGCCCGGGCATGATGCTCTCGTTCATCATCGCCGGGTTCGTGTGCGCGGTTGCCGCGCTCTGCTACGCAGAACTCGCCTCGATGGTCCCGGTGTCCGGTTCCGCCTACACCTACTCGTATGCGGTGATGGGCGAGATGATCGCCTGGATCGTCGGTTGGGCCCTCGTGCTCGAATACGCCGTCGCAGCGAGTGCCGTCTCCGTCGGATGGTCCAATTATTTCGTCGGACTGATGGAGCGGAGTGTCGGCATCGATATTCCCGATCAGTTCACCAAGGGTCCGTTCGCGGGCGGCATCATGAACGTCCCGGCCGCGACCATCGCCTTGCTCGTCACGGCCTTGCTCACCGTCGGCACCCGAGAAAGCGCGACCGTCAACGCGTTTCTGGTCACCATCAAGGTCGCCGCGCTCACCATTTTTGTCGCACTCGCGGTGCCTGCCATCTCGGGTGACAACTTCGAGCCGTTTGCGCCGAACGGATTCTGGGATGCCACGGGTCTCGGTATCGCGGGCGCTGCAGCCTCGATTTTCTTTGCCTATGTCGGCTTCGACGCGGTGTCCACGGCCGCCGAAGAAACCACCAATCCCCAGCGCAATATTCCGATCGGACTCATCGGCAGCCTCGGGATCTGCACGGTGTTTTATCTCGTCGTGGCCGCCGGTGTGATCGGCTCCGTCGGCGCCCAGCCCGTGTTGGACGCCGCTGGCGCAGCGGTGCCGCCGGGCAGCGCCGAGTTCGCCACCATCTGTGCGCTGCCGCAAAACGCCCAGGCGCTCGCGTGCAGCGGCGAGCCGCTAGCCTTCGTGCTCGATCTCCTCGGTTGGGACAAAGTGTCGCAGCTGATCGGGCTCGCGGCCTTCCTCGCGCTGCCCTCGGTCATCCTCATGATGCTCTTCGGTCAGACGCGTATTTTCTTCGTGATGGCGCGTGACGGGCTGCTGCCGGGTGCCGACACCCTCACCAAAGTTCATCCGAAGTTCAACACGCCGTATGTGGTCACCCTGATCACGGGCGTCGCGGTGACGATCTTCGCCTCGTTCTTCCCCGTCGGAGTGTTGGCGGATATCGCCAACAGCGGCACGCTCTTCGCGTTCCTCGCCGTGTCCATCGGTGTGCTCGTGCTGCGGGTGCGTGAGCCCAATCGTCCGCGTCCGTTTACGACGCCGGCGGTTTGGATCGTCGGCCCGCTGTCGCTGCTCGGTTGCGGCTTCCTTTTCTTCTCGCTGCCACCGTCGACCCAGCTCACGTTCCTGCTGTGGTCGCTCGTGGGTCTCGCGCTCTACTTCGCTTACGGGTTCTGGAAGAGCCCGCTTGCGAAGTCGCGCGGCTGATCCGCGGTCGGCATGGCGGAGTCAGATAGCAAGCTCGCCAATCGCATCCTGCTCGGCCTCGTCATCGGGGCCGCGGCAGGAGCGCTGACGCTGGTTCTCGGAGATCCCTTCCCGGAGCTGCTCGAGGGCGCGCGCAGCGTCTCGACGCAGGTGTTCGACCCGATCGGACAGATCTTCCTGCGGATGCTGTTCTTCGTCGTCATGCCGCTCGTCTTCGCCTCGCTCGCGGCGGGGGTCGCGCAGCTCGGCGAGCTCACGCGCTTGGGGCCGCTCTCGGTTCGCACGTTCGCGTTGTTCTTCGCGAACATGTCCATTGCCTGCGTGCTCGGGCTCGTCATGATGAACGTCGTGCAGCCGGGTGGTGCGGTCGATACCGACACGAAGGCGCGACTGATCGAGGAGTACGGCACCGCTTCGGGCAAACTCATCGAGAAGCAGTCGGCTCAGCCGGACATGAGTTTCCAGACCGTGGTCGACATGTTCATGCCGCGCAATTTGCTCGGTGCGATCACGGGGCATGACCGGGCGATGCTCGGCGAGGTTTTGCCGCTCATTCTTTTTGCCATTCTTCTTGGCGCTGCCGCCCTGCAAATGCAGTCGAGTCGTCGGCAGCAATTGCAGTCGGGGCTCGAGCTCGTCACCGAACTCATGACGGGTATCGTGCGCTTCGCGCTCAGGCTCGCGCCCATCGCCGTGCCGGCGATGATCTACAGCGTCGTCGTCAAGATCGGCTGGGACATCCTCGTGGCGCTCGGCGTGTTCGTCATCGGCTGTCTCGTCGTCATGCTGCTGCACCTGTTCGGCACCATGTCGCTCTGGCTCAAGTTGTTTTCGCGTTACGGTCCGCTCGAGTTCTGGCGCACCATACGTCCTGTCTTGGTGACGGCTTTCTCGACGAGTTCGAGTAGCGCCACGTTGCCTGCTGCGCTGGCTTCTGCTCGAGATGATCTCGGCATCAAGCCGACGACCGCCGGATTCGTGTTGCCGCTCGGCACCACCATGAACATGGCCGGCACGGCGCTTTACGAAGGCTGTGTGGTGCTCTTCGTCGCCCAGGTTTTTGGTATTCCACTCGGATTCGGTGAGCAGCTCACGCTCTTGCTGCTCGCTGTCCTCGGCGCCGTCGCCGCGGCGGGCATTCCGGGTGGTTCGCTTCCGATCATCGCCGGATTGCTGATCACGTTTGGCATTCCGCCCGAGGGGATCGGCATCGTGCTCGGCGCAGATCGTTTGCTCGACATGACTCGCACCGTCGTGAACGTGGGCGCCGATATGGCGACGACCGCCGTGGTTGATGCGCTCGAGCGCAAAGGATCGGGAGAGTAGTGTCAGCGATCGGCATGCTGGAGGTGCTGACTCCGTGAAGCTCGAAATTCTGAAGCGTTGGCAAACTTGGGCGCCGATCCTCGCGCTGGCACTCGGGATTTTTGGTGGTCTGCTGCCCGCGACGCTCGATATCGCTCTCGTCATTCCCGCTTTGATCGTGACGGTGCTCGCCGCGGTCTATCACGCCGAAGTCATCGCCGAGCGCGTCGGGGAGCCCTACGGCACCTTGGTTCTCGCCGTCGCCGTCACCATCATCGAGGTGGCCCTGATCATTTCATTGATGTTGAGCACGGAGACTCCGGTACCGACCATCGTCCGTGACACCGTGTTCGCCGCCGTGATGATCATCATCACGGGCATGGTGGGCTTGTGCATGCTCGCAGGAGCCTGGCAGCACGGTGAGCAGACCTTCACCCGTCGCGGGGTGAGCGCAGCGCTCGCCACCCTGAGTGCGCTCGCCGTGCTCACGCTCGTGCTGCCCAACTTCACCGTATCGGCATCGGGTGGCGCGTACTCTCCGCTACAGCTGGCCTTCGTCGGTTTCGTATCGCTCGTGCTCTACGGGGCGTTCGTGTTCGTGCAGACGATTCGACACCGTGATTACTTCCTCGACGAAATCCACGAGAAGATTCTGGCGGAGAACGAGGCGGTCGCCGAGCGCGGTGAGCCGGTCGAATATGTCGAGCACGTCGAGCGTGCACCCCTCGGCTTCACCTTCGTGCTGCTCGTGATCGCGCTCGTCGCGGTCGTATTGCTCGCCAAGACGCTTGCGCCGGGCCTTACCGAATTAGCCATCGTGATCGGTGCGCCGGTGGCGGCCGCCGGTGTGTTCATTGCGGCGATCGTGCTGCTGCCTGAGAGTCTTGCGGCCTTTCGTGCTGCGCGTGCCAATAAATTGCAGACCAGCATGAATCTCGCGCTCGGTTCGGCGCTGGCCTCCATCGGCCTCACCATCCCGACCTTGGCCGTGATCTCGATCGCGATGGGCTGGACGCTCGATCTTGGTCTCGGCAACCGCGAAATCGTCTTGCTGTTCCTCTCGCTGCTCGTGTGCACGCAGTCATTCAGTACCGGCAGGACGACCATCCTGCAGGGCACCGTGCACCTCGTGATTTTCGCCGTCTATTTGTTTACGACGATCGTGCCTTAGTCTTCGCGCAAGCTAGGCGTGAGATGCGGTGCGAGCAAGGCGAGCATCGCATCGTAGACTTTGGGTGACGCCGCGACGATGTTGCCGCCTTGCTTGAACTCGCCGCCCGAGAGCGTGCCGACGCGGCCACCGGCCTCCTCGACGATCAGTGATCCGGCAGCCGTGTCCCAGGGGCCAAGGCCGATTTCAAAGAATCCATCCGTGCGACCTGCCGCGACGTAGGCGAGATCGAGCGCTGCTGACCCGGGGCGGCGGACGCCGGCGGTGTTCAGCATGACGTCTTTGAGCATCGTGAGGTAGGTGTCGAGGTATTCGGTGTTGGCGCGATAGGGGAAGCCGGTCCCGATGAGGGCGCCTTCGAGTCCCCGTTGCGAGCTCACGCGGATGCGTCGATTTTCGAGATGGGCGCCATCGCCTCGCGAGGCGGTGAAGATTTCTTGTCGCATCGGGTCGTAGACGACGCCGTGATCGATGCGTCCGCGAACGCGGGCGCCGATCGAGACACAGAAATGCGGCATGCCGTGGATGAAGTTGGTGGTGCCATCGAGCGGATCGATGATCCATTCCACGGGGCCCGAGCCGATCTGGCCGCTTTCCTCGCCGAGGAAGGCGTGGTCGGGGTAGGCGCGACGAATGGTGGCGATGATCTCGGCCTCGGCAGCCCGGTCGACCTCGGTGACATAGTCGTTGCGACCCTTGCTCGACACCTCGAGGGAATCGAGCCGATTGAGGCTGCGGACGATGAGATCCGCCGCACGACGCGCGGCACGCACGGCTATGTTGAGAAGTGGCTGCATGTTGGCAAAGAGCGTCGGAAAAGGCCGCTAGAATACCACGCGCATGATCGCCGCCGCCGACATACGAGTGGTTCTCGTCGAGACCTCCCATCCGGGCAACATCGGCGCGGTCGCGCGCGCCATGAAGAACATGGGTCTCGAGAAGCTCGTGCTCGTGCGCCCCAAGGAGTTCCCGCATTCCGAGGCGAGTGCCCGAGCCTCCGGTGCGACCGACGTGCTCGAGAAGGCCGTGATCGTCGATCGACTCGAAGACGGCATCGCCGATTGCGGATTCATCGTGGCCACTACCGCCCGAGATCGCGATCAAAATATCCGTGTCCTCGATGTGCGCGATGGCGCGCAGCGTATCGTTGCAGAGAGTCTTCGTGGGCCAGTCGCATTGCTCTTCGGCAATGAGCGCACGGGCCTCACGAACGAAGAGCTCTCGCTCGCGCATCTTCTGCTGCGCATTCCGGCGAATCCCGAATACTCCTCGCTCAATCTCGCCATGGCGACGCAGCTCGTCACCTACGAAATCTATCGCGCCCGCGGCGCCGAGCATGTGTCGGCACCCGGGCCCATCCCGCTCGCCACGGGCGAGGAGATGGAGCGTCTCTACGCGCATTTCGAAGAGGTGCTCGAAGGGGTGGGCTTCCGTGATCGCACCACGAGCGGCACGCGTCTGATGGAGCGCATCCGTCGGTTCATCAACCGCGCCGAACTCGATCAGAACGAAGCGAACATTTTGCGAGGCATTTTCACGGCGATACAGGGTCGACGACGCCCCGCCGGCGCGCGGTCAAATAATTCGACCTCCGGAAAATCCGAGTCGTGAAACCCATCTTTCTCGATCACGCCTCGACGACTCCGATCGACCCTGCGGTGGCGGAGGTCATGGCCGAGGTGCTCAAGAGCGATCTCGGCCTGGGCAATCCGTCGTCGGGTACGCATGCCTACGGGCGTGACGCGGCAAGCGCCATCGAGTCGGCGCGAGTCGAGGTCGCAGCGCTCATCGGCGCCCGAGCGGAGGACATCCTCTTCACCTCGGGCGCGACCGAGTCCGACAACCTCGCGATTTTGGGTATCGCGCGCGGTCGTGCCGATCGCGGTCGTCATCTCGTGACCTCACGCACCGAACACAAGGCGGTGCTCGATCCGATGCGCCAACTCGGAAAACGAGGCTGGCAGGTGAGTGAGCTCGAGTCCGAACGCGACGGACGCGTCGATCCTGCGACGGTTGCGGCAGCGCTGCGCCCCGATACGCAGTTGGTGTCGATCATGCACGCGAACAACGAGACGGGCGTCGTGCAGGACATCGCCGCGATCGCGGCGGTCTGTCGCGCCCACGATGTTTTTCTGCATTGCGATGCGGCGCAATCGGCGGGCCGACTCCCCATCGATGTCGAGTCGCTCGGCGTCGACCTGTTGTCGATCTCCGCGCACAAGCTTTACGGCCCCAAGGGCATCGGTGCGCTGTGGGTGTCGCCGCGAGTTCGGCCGTGGATAGAGCCGCTCATGTGGGGCGGTGGCCACGAGCGGGGGCTCCGGCCCGGAACGCTCGCCACCCACCAGATCATCGGCTTCGGTCGGGCGGCCGCGCGAGTTCGCGAGCGACGCGAATCCGACGCGCGTCATGTCGAGGCGCTCGCGTCGCGGTTTCGATCGGGTCTCGCCGACTTGGCGGGTCTGCGCTGGAACGATCATCCCGCCCATCGTTTGCCGGGACTCGTCTCGCTCAGCATCGAAGGGGTCGAGGGTGAGAGTCTGATCGCCGCGCTGCCCACGATCGCCGTGTCGAGCGGTGCGGCCTGTGATTCGGCGAGCGGCGAACCGTCGTACGTCTTGCGCGCACAAGGGGTACCGACCGAGCTCGCCCAGTCGACGCTGCGAATCGCGTTCGGCCGATTCAATACGGAGGCCGAGGCGGGACACGCCTCCGAGGCGCTTCGCGAGGCCGTCGCGAGATTGCGTCGCCAAGATGCTCCGGGTGCGCCAGCGGGCGAGGGCTGGGGGATGGGCGAAGCAGGGAGTCTTCGCGAGGGCGCACGGATTCGCTGTTTCGTTCGTCTTGATGGCGAGCAGAACATATCGGCGGTCGAGTTCAAGGCAGCCACTTGCCCCGGGGTCTGGACGGTGCTCGAAGGGCTGAAACGCGAACTCGTGGGGCGACCTGCCGCGACGCCGACCCTCGACGGCCCGAGGGATTGGGCTCGTCGGTTTGACCTCCCGACCGAGAAACTTGGCCGGCTCTTTCGGGTCGAAGATGCGTTGACGGCGGCAATCAAAGCCGCTGGCGAACCCTGATCCGCGCATTACAATGGCAGCACTCGCAGCGAGGAGACCATGGCGATTTCATTGACAGCCGCAGCGGCAGATCGAGTCCGCAGCTTTCTCGGAACCCGAGGGCAGGGCATCGGCCTGCGTCTGGGCGTCCGCAAAACCGGTTGTTCGGGGTTCGCCTACGTCATCAATTACGCCGACGAGACCACGCCGGCTGACATCGTCTTCGAAGACCAGGGCGTCAAAGTGTTCGTCGATCGAGACAGCCTGCCGTACATCGACGGCACCGAAGTCGACTTCGTGAAGCAGGGCCTGAATGAGGCCTTCAAGTTCCGCAACCCCAACACCAAGGGCGAATGTGGTTGCGGAGAAAGCTTCAACCTCTAAAAAACCCTTCCAGACCAGTCACTTGCGCGCGTTCTCGCGTTGCCGACAGGGGTATCGCGCGGGTAAACTACGCGATTGCCCGTTTCCCATTCACTTTTACAAGGAACTGTCCCATGGCGCTGGAGCGCACTTTTTCGATCGTCAAGCCGGATGGCGTAGCCCGTAACCTCATCGGCGAGGTCTATCGCCGCTTCGAGCAGGCGGGTCTGCGCGTCGTCGCCGCCCGCATGGTCCACCTCTCGCAGGTCGAGGCCGAGGGCTTCTACGCGGTACACCGCGAGCGTCCGTTCTTCAAAGATCTGGTCAAGTACATGACCTCGGGTCCCGTGATGTTGCAGGTGCTCGAGGGTGAGAACGCCATCGCCAAGAACCGCGAGATCATGGGCGCCACCGATCCGAAGAAGGCCGCGCCGGGTACGATCCGCGCCGACCTTGCCGAGAGCATCGAGGCGAACACGGTTCACGGCTCCGACGGTCCCGAGACCGCCGCCCAGGAAATCGCGTATTTCTTCCGTGGCATCGAGATCTGCCCGCGCGGCTGATCCCCTCACACTGCTGACGCACTCGTCATGACTGAAGCCGCCGCAGTACGAACCAACCTCCTCGGGCTCGAAAAGTCCGAGCTCGAGGCGTTCGTCACTGCGCTCGGCAACAAGCCGTTTCGAGCGCGTCAGCTGATGAGTTGGCTCTACAAGCGCTGCGAGGGCGACTTCGCGGCCATGACCGATCTCGCGCGGGATTTCCGCGCGCAGCTCAGCGAAGTGGCCGAGGTGCGTACGCCCGAGATCGTCTCGCGCCATGATTCCGCCGATGGCACCCGCAAGTGGCTGCTGCGTGCCGACAGCACGCAGGCCTTCGAGATGGTGTTCATCCCTGAGATCGATCGAGGCACGCTGTGCATTTCGTCGCAGGTGGGTTGCGCGCTCGACTGCTCGTTCTGCTCGACGGCGCAGCAGGGGTTCAATCGCAATCTCACCACCGCCGAAATCGTCGGTCAGGTGTGGCTCGCTAACCGCGAACTCGGTTTCGAGCCGGGCGGTGAGCGCCGCATCACCAACGTCGTATTCATGGGCATGGGCGAACCACTGGCGAATTTCCGCAATGTGGTGCCGGCTATCCGTATTTTGCTCGATGATCTCGGTTTCGACATATCTCGTCGACGCGTCACGCTCTCGACCTCGGGTCTCGTGCCGCTTATGTACAAGCTTGCCGAAGAGGTGAACTGTGCGCTCGCGGTATCGCTTCACGCGCCCGACGATGCACTGCGTAATGAGCTCGTCCCGATCAATCGCAAGCACCCGATCGCCGAGCTGCTCGACGCCTGTTGGCATTACATCGACGAGCAGAACGGCCGCAGCGTGACCTTCGAATACGTCATGCTCGACGGGGTCAACGATCAACTCGAGCATGCTCGTGCGCTCGCGAGGCTGCTCAAGGGCAAACCCGCCAAGCTCAATCTCATTCCGTTCAACCCGTTCCCTGGCACCGACTATCGTCGATCGCCGATGCCGGTGATCACGCGCTTCCGGGATGAGCTCATCCAACGCGGGGTGCTCGCGACCATTCGTCGCACGCGTGGCGATGATATCGACGCGGCCTGCGGCCAACTCGCGGGTCGAGTCAACGACCGCACGCGAATCCGTCTCGGTGACAAACTCGCTGGAGCCATGGCGTCATGACCAGCGAATCCATCGGTCAAAGATTGACTCGCCATCGCGAGGCCATGGGTCTCACGACGACGACCGCGGCGGCCCGACTGCATTGCGACGAGTCGATCATCGTATCGCTCGAGGCCGATCGATTCGCCGAGATCGGGGCGCGCGTATTCGCTCAAGGTCACCTGCGTCGTTATGCCGATCTCGTTGGCGCGCCGACTGCAGAGCTCATGGCCGATTGGGCTGAGCAAGGCGCGTCGCTCGCAGCGCCGGACCTCACCAAGGTGTCGCGCACACCAATGCCTGCCGTCAATTCTCAAGCTTGGGCGCGTCGACTCGGCATCGTCGCAGCCGCCGTCGTGATCGCGGTGGCGGCCTGGTGGATTCTCCAGGGTGCCGGTGTGTCGGAGCCCGCGGCTCAACCGAACGCGGCGGCGCAGCAGCCCGTGGCGATGAGCGCGCCGGAGGTGTCCAGCGTTCCCGCAGCAGAAAACGTTCCGCCAACGTCTGACGTGCCCGTCGCCACGCCCGTCGTCACAAGCCCTGTCGAGCCGCCGAGTCTTACGAATAGTCCGAACTCCGCAGCGTCGCCGCCGGTTGCCGCACCGATCGCCGCCCCGGTCGTCGCTCCGGTCGTTGCCAGTTCGTCTGCCGTCGTCCCGGGCCGCGTCGTGATCGCCATCGATGCGCGCGCGGATTGTTGGGTCGAGATTTACGACTCGTCTGGCCGAAAACTGTATTTCGACAACGTCAATCGAGGGGGACAGGCGAGAGCCGCAGGGCAGGGTCCGCTGCGCGTGTTGCTCGGTCGTGCCGACGTTGCATCATTGCAGGTGGCCGGTCGCCCGGTCGCGATCCCCGCCAACTTCATTCGTAATTCGACGGCCTACTTCACCGTCGATGCATCCGCCAATCTTCGGCCTTTCGCGAAGCCGAGCGCGCCGATGACGGAGCAGCGCCCGTGAGCACACCGCTCATTCAACCCGTCAAGGGCATGAACGACGTGCTGCCCGGCGAGATTGCTCGCTGGCAGTGGCTCGAGTCCGTCGCGCGTGAAATCTTGAGCGCGCACGCCTATGACGAGATGCGCGTGCCGATCGTCGAACAGACCGATCTCTTCAAGCGTGCGATCGGCGAGTTCACCGACGTCGTCGAAAAAGAAATGTACAGCTTCGAGGACAAGGGCGGCGAACGACTGACGCTGCGTCCCGAGGCGACTGCGGGCATGGTCCGCGCGATGATCTCGAACGGCATGTTGCGCGGTGCGCGCCACAAGGTGTGGTGCATCGGACCGATGTTCCGTCACGAAAAGCCTCAGAAGGGACGCTTCCGGCAGTTTCATCAGATCGACGTCGAGGCGGTGGGTTTCGCAGGACCGGACATCGATGCCGAACTCATCGCGCTCTCGGCGTCGTTCTGGCGCCGACTCGGCATCGATCGTGTGAAGTTGCAGATCAATTCGCTCGGCACGCCGGAGTCTCGACGCGCGTATCGTGAAACATTGACCACGTATTTTCGCGGCCACCATGCGAAGCTCGACGCCGATAGTCAGCGTCGGCTCGAGGGAAATCCGCTGCGTATTCTCGACAGCAAGAATCCGGACATGCAGGCGATCATCGCTGGCGCACCGTTGCTGCCCGAGCACCTCGATGCCGAGAGCCGTCAGCACTTCGACGCACTTCGCGGCATGCTCGACTCGCTCGGTATCGCGTATGAGGTCAACCCGCGACTCGTGCGTGGCCTCGACTACTATTCGCGCACCGTCTTCGAGTGGATAACGGATGCGCTCGGCGCCCAGGATGCGGTGTGCTCGGGCGGACGCTACGACGGACTCATCACCCAGCTCGGCGGCGAAGCGACGCCCGCCATCGGCTTCGCCATGGGCGTGGAGCGCGTGGTCGCGCTCATCGAGCAGGCGGGTACCGCCCCTGCGGCGCAGACGGCGGACGTGTATATGGTGGTGCAGGGCGAGTCGTCGATTGGCGTGGCCATGCGCGTCGCCGACGAACTGCGTCGTGCCTCGACGGGGCGTCGCGTCGAGCTCAATCTCGGCGGCGGCAATTTCAAGGCGCAGTTCCGCCGAGCCGATCGCAGCGGAGCGCCGCTCGCGCTCGTGCTCGGCGAAGACGAGCTCGCGCGGGGCGTGGTGCAGTTGAAGCCGCTGCGTGAGGGGGCGGGAGAGCCCGCCGAAGTGAAAATCGATGTTGCAGTATCCGCCGTCAACCAGTGGCTGGCGGCTCATGGCTCAAAGAATTCTTAGCAGGAGAGACGATCGTGATCGACGATTATTACAATGAGGAAGAGCAGTGGGAGCGTGTCAAGCGTTGGTTGCGCGAGAACGGTCCTTGGCTCATCGCCGGCGTCATCATCGGTCTCGGCGCCCTCGCAGCCTGGCGTTGGTACGAAGCGTATGTCGAGCGTCGTCACGTCGAGGCGAGCGTCGCCTATAGCGAGATCCTGCAGACGCTCGAGCGCGGTGACCGAGTCGCTGCGATCAAGGCGATCGACGAGCTTCGCGAGGAATACGGCTCATCGGCTTATGCCGACCAAGGCGACTTTCTCGGCGCGCGTATTCACGTCGACACGAACGAGCTCGGCAAGGCTGCCGAGCGACTCACGCGGGTGATGACGGGGAGCGACGACCCGCAGTTGCAACTGTTGGCTCGTGTGCGACTCGCGCGGGTGCAGATCGCGCAGAACACGGCCGATGCGGCACTCAAAACCCTCGACGGTGCAAAGCCGGGTGGTTTCGCGGCGCGCTTCGACGAGGTTCGTGGCGATGCCTTGCTGGCCAAGGGCGATCGCGCAGGGGCGCTGGCCGCCTGGCGCAAGGCCGAGGCTGCTGCGGGGGGTGACGGCGCGCAGCCGACCACCGTCGATCTCGAAGGCTTGCGCCTCAAGATCTGGGACATCGAATCCGACGGCGTGAAAGCGCCCGCCAAACCTTGAACGCGGCGGTGAAGGAGTCACTCATGGTACGCAGCACCCGATCAACGCGTCTGCCCCGGCTGGTTGCCGCGGCGGTGCTGCTTGCAGCGCTTGTGGCATGCGACAAGGACAAGGACATCGATCCACCGGCCGAGCTCGTCGACTTCAAAGAATCTTTGTCCATCGATCGCGTCTGGAACGTTTCGCTGGGCGGAGGCGATGAAGTCATGCGCGGCGGGCTCTCGCCGGCGGCCTCCGGCGATCAGGTGTTTGCGGCGGGCCGCGGTGGCGAAGTCGTCGCGCTCGAACTCGCAAGCGGCAAAGTCAGCTGGCGTGCCAAGACCGGTGCGACCCTGTCTGGTGGCCCCGGGGCAGGCGGCGGACTCGTAGTGGTCGGCAGCGCCGATGGCGACGTCATCGCACTCGATGCTGCGACCGGGACGCGTCGCTGGTCAGCGAAGGTGGGTGGAGAAGTGCTCGCGGCTCCGGCCGTCGGCGCCGATGCGGTCATCGTTCGAACGGTCGCGGGACGACTGCTTGGTCTTTCGGTCGAAACCGGTCGCGAACTGTGGCGTGAAGATCAACAAATTCCGCGACTCACCTTGCGCGGCACGGCCGCCCCGGTGATCACCGGCAACGTCGCGTTCTGTGGTTTCGACAATGGCCGGGTCATCTCCATCGAAACGACTCGCGGTGAAATCTTTTGGGATCAACTCGTGTCGCCGGCGCGTGGCCGCACCGAACTCGAGCGGCTCGTCGACATCGACTCGGCTGTCAAAGTATTGGGTTCCGACGTGTTCGTCGCCGGATTCCAGGGGCGCGTCGCCATGCTCGCGGTCGATTCGGGTCAGATTTGGTGGTCGCGCGAAATCTCGAGCCATCGCGGTCTCGCCGTGGACGAAGAGCGCGTGGTGGTCTCGGGCGCGACGGGCGAAGTCATCGCCCTGCGTCGTCGTACCGGCGTCGATCTCTGGCGACAAGACGGATTGCGGATGCGGCGGCTATCCGCACCGGCCATCATCGGCAATCGGGTGGCGGTGGCGGATTTCGAGGGTTACGTGCATTGGCTCGATGGCGATACGGGCGCTTTCCTCGCTCGTACCAAGATCGGCGGTCGCACCAGTAACGCGCCGGTGGTTGTCGGCGACGTCGTCATCTTCCAGGATGACGAGGGTCGTGTGACCGCCCTGCGTCCGAAGGCCTGAAGGCCTCGGGCGCGCCACTGACTTCAAACCGAGAGAACTGAACATGCTTCCTGTCGTCGTTCTCGTCGGTCGCCCCAATGTGGGCAAGTCGACGCTCTTCAATCGCCTGACTGGCACGCGCGATGCGCTCGTGGCCGACATGCCGGGCGTCACACGCGATCGGCAGTACGGTTACGGGCGTATGGGTCCTGTGCCCTACGTCGTCGTCGACACGGGTGGTCTCGTCGAGCAACCGTCGGGCATAGAAACGCCGATGCGACTGCAGACTGAGCGCGCGGTGGCCGAGGCGGACGTTCTCGTATTCCTCGCCGACGCCCGCAGCGGGCTCACGCCGCAAGATCACTTTGTCGCACGCGAGCTTCGACGTTCCGGCAAGAAGGTCGTACTCGCGGTCAACAAGGCAGAGGGGCTCGATCCTTCGACCGCTGCGTCCGACTTCCATTCTTTGGGATTGGGTGAGCCGCTTGCGATCGCTGCAGCGCACGGAGACGGCTGTCGCGATCTCATGTCCGTCGTGCTCTCGGATTTCGATCCCGAGAAGATCGCGGCCGAACAGTCACCCGATGACGGCCGTATTCGCATCGCCATCATCGGACGCCCGAACGTCGGCAAGTCGACGCTCGTCAATCGCTTGCTCGGCGAAGAGCGGGTTATTGCGAGTGACATGCCCGGAACGACGCGCGACAGCATTTTCGTTCCCTTTGCGCGCGATGATCGCGAGTTCACGCTCATCGACACGGCAGGCGTACGCCGGCGCGGCAAGGTCGAAGACGAGGTCGAGAAAGCGAGCGTGGCCAAAACCTTGCAGGCCATCGACTCGGCCCACGTCGTCATCTTTGTGGTCGATGCGCACGACAGCATCGGCGAGCAAGATGCCAATGTGCTCGGACTCGCGCTACAGCGTGGCCGAGCGCTCATCATCGCCGTCAACAAATGGGATGGCATCCCCATGGAGCAACGCGAGGAAATCCGTCGCTTGCTCGAACTCAAGCTCGACTTCGTTCCCTACGCGCCGGTGCATTTCATTTCGGCGCGTCACGGCACGGGTGTCGGTGAGCTCGTCGCGGCCACCATCAAGGCTTACGACGCCGCGATGACGGAAATTCCGACGCCGCGGCTCACCAAGGCTTTGGAGCGCGCGATCGTGCAGCATCAGCCGCCGCTCGTTCGCGGTCGTCGCATCAAGCTTCGGTACGCGCATCAAGGCGGGCGTAATCCGCCACGCATCATCGTCCATGGCAACCAGACGGTGCATGTCCCCGAGGCGTACACGCGTTATCTCGCCAACGTCTTTCGTCGGGAGTTCGATCTCTTTGCTTCGCCCGTGGCGGTCGAGTTCCGCTCGGACTCGAACCCCTACGTGCGGCTCAGGGGGCGCCCGAAGCCCGACCCGTCGAAGCGGGGCCGCTCGGCAGGTCGAGGAAAAGCGCAGGGTCCACGAAAGCGCGGTTGAGGGCGACGCCCCAGTGCAGGTGAGGCCCGGTCACACGACCGGTCGCGCCCACCTCGCCAATTTTGTCGCCGGTTTTGACTAGAGTTCCGGGCGTGACACCGATGTCACTCAAGTGGCAGTAAAGGGTGACGAGCCCTTGCCCATGATCGATGAACACCGATTTGCCGTTGAAGAAGAAGTCACCGACTTCGATGACTTTGCCAGGTGCTGGAGCGAAGATCGGTGTGCCGACCGGCGCCGCGATATCCATGCCGGAGTGCGGGTTGCGCGGTTGATTGTTGAACACGCGACGTAGTCCGAAAGACGACGAGCGCGGTCCGCGCACGGGTGACTCGAACTTGAGGGTCGACGGCAGCGCCGTGCTGAAAGTGCCGACGGCCTCGCGGATCCGCGGCTGCTCCTCGGCAACTCGCGCCGCATTCTCGGGCGAGAGATCGACGTGCTTCGGGGCGACCTTGAGTCGTTGCGTCGCATACGCTTTGCCTTCAATCGTGAAGCCCTGAGTGAGCGTTGCGTTACCCGACCGAATCTCGATTTTCGCCGTGCCGGGTTCTCGTGCGAGCGGAATCCCGACGATCGCACGCCAGCCTTGGCCATTCGGAACCACCATCACTCGATTGCCCTCGAACGTGACGACCGGTGGTTTCGCGGGTTCGCCCGGTACATCGAGGATGGCGACCCCACCGGGTACCGACAACGAGGTGGGCAAATTGCCGATGCCCGAGGCGTCGATCGTCGCGAGCGCAAACCCCAGGCCCGCCCACCATGACCACATCCCCCGTCTTTTGATCATTATTTTTTCTCTCCAACATTTTTGACGACTCTCGCGCGGAGCGTTCCGTGGGCGAGTCTCGCATCGATGAGATCGCCTTCGTTTGCGGCACTCGCATTGCGCAAGAGAGCACCATCGGCGACCCGCGTGACCAGTGCAAATCCGCGATCGAGCGTCGCGAGCGGGCTCACGGCATCGAGTGTGCGCGCGAGTGTGGCCAGCGTTTGACGCAAGGCGTCGAGTCGCTGAGGCAGTGCACGACGCAGGCGCTCATCGAGCAGGGCGTGACGATGCGTGAGCCGTTGCACCTCGGCCTTGGGTGAAGTTCGCGCGAGCCGCGTAGTCAGTGTTTGTAGACGATGTCTTCGATCTGCGAGGAGCAACTGCACTCGACTGCCGAGACGCTGCTCGAGTTCGTCGAGGCGCTGAGCATTCTGACGCAGGCGTTGCCCGGGGTGCGCGAGCGCGAGGCGGCGGCGCATGGCCACGAGATAGTCGCTGTCGTTGCGCAGCTGTCGACGCAGGGCTTGCAACAATCTTTGAGAGAGCCGGGCAAAGCCCATGCGCCACGTTGCGCCATCCGGCACGACGAGTTCGGCGGCACCCGAGGGCGTGGGTGCGCGCAAGTCCGCGACGAAATCTGCAATCGTGAAATCGACTTCGTGACCGATACCTGTGACGACCGGCATCGGCATGGTGCGTATCAGGCGCGCAATCGACTCGTCATTGAAGGCCCAGAGGTCTTCGATGGAGCCGCCTCCGCGGGCGACGATCAATACGTTACATTCGTTTCGTGAGGCGGCGAGCGAGAGCGCTTCGAGCAATTGGGGCACGGCATCTCGGCCCTGCACAGCGGTCGGATAGATGACCACGCGGGCAGCCGGAAAACGCCGTCCCAATATATTGAGGATGTCGCGGATCGCAGCACCCGTGGGTGAGGTCACCACACCGATGCAACCCGGCACGGTCGGCAAGGGTCGCTTTTTCGATGTATCGAACAGCCCCTCGGCCTCGAGCCGCGCCTTGAGCCGTTCGTATTCGCGACGCAGCGCGCCCACCCCGGAGTCTTCGAGGTGTTCGACCTGCAGCTGATACTCGCCGCGGGGCTCGAATAGGGTGACCCGAGCCCGGGCGATGACCCGCTGACCATCGGCCGGTGCGAATCTCAGCAGGGCGTTGCGACCACGGAACATCGCGCAGCGCACCTGGCTGTCGCGGTCCTTCAGGGTGAAGTACCAGTGACCCGAGGCGGGGCGCGAAAAGTTCGAGATTTCGCCCTCGATCCACACGGTCGGCATGCCGTGCTCGAGCAGCATCCGCACCTCTTTGTTGAGGCGTCCGACGCTGTAGACGTCGCGGTCTGCCGGGGCGATGGAGGAGGGTGGCAAGCGGAGTTCCTGTGCAAGACGGGGCTTCGAGGCGGCACAAGTTTACCGGGTCGGCCGGGGTGCGTAGAATGCGCCGTCCAATAGCTCATTGGACGGCCCCCCGCATGCGCATTCTTCAGGAAGCACTCACCTTCGATGACGTGCTTTTGGTCCCGGCTTATTCGGAAGTTCTGCCTCGCGAAGTTGACCTGTCGACCCGGCTGACTCGGAACATCCGCCTCAATCTGCCGCTGGTATCGGCAGCCATGGATACGGTGACCGAGGCTCGCCTCGCCATCGCCATCGCCCAAGAGGGTGGCATCGGTATCGTCCACAAGAGCATGACCATCGAGGCTCAGGCGCTCGAGGTGGCCCGGGTCAAGAAATTCGAGAGCGGCGTGGTACTCGATCCGATTACCGTTTCGCCCGATACCACCATCCGTCAGGTCCTCGAGCTCACCAAGGCTCGTGGCATTTCCGGCATGCCGGTCGTGAAGGGCAACAAGGTGGTCGGCATCGTCACGAGTCGCGATCTTCGTTTCGAAACCCAACTCGACAACCCCGTCTCGTCGGTGATGACGCCCAAAGAGCGACTCGTCACCGTCCCCGAAAATGCACCGAAGGACGAGGTGCTTCAGCTTTTCCATAAGCACCGTATCGAGAAGGTCCTCGTCGTTGGTGAGGGGAACGATCTCAAGGGTCTCATCACCGTCAAAGATATCCAGAAAGCCACCGAACGTCCGCGCGCCTGCAAAGACAGCAGTGGGCGTCTTCGTGTCGGCGCAGCCGTGGGTACGTCGCCCGATACGCTGGATCGCGTCGCAGCACTCGTCGAGTCGGGTGTCGATGCGGTAGTCGTCGACACGTCCCACGGACACTCACGTGGTGTCATTCAAATGGTCGAGCGCGTGAAGTCGCGCTGGCCGACGCTTCAGGTCATTGCCGGCAACATTGTCACCGCTGAAGCGGCACAGGCGCTCGTCAAGGCAGGTGTCGACGGCGTGAAGGTGGGTATTGGCCCCGGATCGATCTGCACGACTCGCATCGTCGCGGGTGTGGGTGTGCCGCAGATTTCGGCGGTCGCGAATGTTGCGGCGGCCCTCGAGGGCACCGATGTGCCGCTCATTGCCGATGGCGGCATTCGCTATTCCGGTGACGTGGCGAAAGCCATTGCTGCGGGTGCGCATGCCGTGATGATCGGCGGACTGTTCGCGGGCACCGAAGAGTCCCCGGGTGAGGTCGAGCTATTTCAAGGCGCGAGCTTCAAAAGCTATCGCGGCATGGGTTCGCTCGGTGCGATGGGCGAGCGCCACGGATCGAGCGACCGCTATTTCCAGGACACGACGACCGAACTCGAGAAGCTCGTGCCCGAGGGTATCGAAGGTCGAGTGCCGTACAAGGGCAGCCTCGTCGCCATCGTGCATCAGCTCGCCGGAGGCCTGCGTGCAGCGATGGGTTACACGGGCAGCCAGAGCATCGAACAGATGCGGACCCGGCCGTCCTTCGTGCGCATCACGACGGCAGGCGTGCGCGAGTCGCACGTGCACGACGTGACCATTACCAAAGAAGCGCCGAACTACCGGATCTCGTGAGTCGCTGGCCATGACTGCCCGCGACATTCACGCCGACCGTATTCTCATCCTCGATTTCGGCTCGCAGTACACGCAGCTGATCGCGCGTCGTGTGCGCGAGCTAGGTGTCTATTGCGAGATCCATCCGTGGGACGCCGGCGACACCGACGTTCGCGCTTTTGCGCCGAAGGGCGTCATTCTCTCGGGAGGCCCCGAGTCCGTCACTCAAAAAAATGCCCCGGCTGCACCCGCGGCCGTGTTCGAGCTCGGCGTGCCCGTGCTCGGCATTTGCTATGGCATGCAGACCATGGCGGCGCAGCTCGGCGGTCGCGTCGAGCCGGGTGCCGTTCACGAATTCGGTTATGCCGAGGTGCGAGCGCGCAATCACTCGGCGCTGCTGAAAGGCATCGAAGACCGCGTCAATGCCGAGGGTCACGGTCTGCTCGACGTCTGGATGAGCCACGGCGATCAAGTGGTCGAGCTGCCCAAGGGTTTTGCGGCGATCGCATCGACGGGTGATGTGCCGATCGCCGGCATGGCCGACGAGTCGCGCAGGTTTTACGCCTTGCAGTTCCATCCGGAAGTGACCCACACCAAGCAGGGTGAGCGGATCTACGCCCGGTTCCTGCACGACATCTGTGGCTGCGCCTCGAGCTGGAACCCCGGGAACATCATCGAAGATGCCATCGAGCGCGTCCGTGAGCAGGTCGGAAAATCGAAGGTGCTGCTGGGTCTTTCGGGTGGTGTCGACTCGTCGGTCGTCGCAGCCCTGTTGCATCGCGCAATTGGCGATCAGCTCGTTTGCGTGTTCGTCGATCACGGTCTCTTGCGTCATCGCGAGGGCGATGCCGTGATGGATATCTTTGCCCGTAATCTCGGCGTTCGAGTCATTCGCGTGAATGCCGCCGATCGATTCTTTGGTGAACTCAAGGGCGTGAGCGACCCCGAAGTCAAACGCAAGATTATCGGTCGACTTTTCGTCGAGGTGTTCGACGAAGAGGCGAAGAAGCTAGCAGGCGAGGGTGCTGCTGATCGCGTGGAGTTCCTCGCTCAAGGCACCATCTATCCCGACGTCATCGAATCTGCGGGTAGCAAGACCGGCAAGGCGCACGTCATCAAGAGTCATCACAACGTGGGCGGTCTACCCGCCCACATGAACTTGAAGTTGGTTGAGCCGCTACGCGAACTGTTCAAAGATGAGGTTCGGCGCATCGGTGTCGAACTCGGGTTGCCTGCCGAGATGGTGTATCGGCATCCGTTTCCGGGCCCGGGTCTCGGGGTGCGCATTCTCGGTGAAGTCACGCGCGAAGCGGCCCACACACTGCAACTCGCGGATCACATCTTCATCGAGGAGCTGCGCAAGTTCGGTTGGTACGACAAGACGAGTCAGGCCTTCGCCGTGTTCCTGCCCGTGAAGTCCGTGGGAGTGACGGGCGATGGGCGTCGTCACGATCCCGTCATCGCATTGCGTGCCGTGGAGACCATCGATTTCATGACGGCGCACTGGGCGCATCTGCCCTATGAATTGCTTGATGTGTGCTCGCGCCGCATCGTCAACGAGGTCAAAGGTGTGAGCCGCGTGGTGTACGACATCAGCGGGAAACCACCCGCCACCATCGAGTGGGAGTGATTCCGCAATCCATCGCCGCGACCCGTGATTGGGTCGAACGGGTGGTCATCGGCCTCAATTTCTGTCCGTTTGCGCCGGCGCCTGCGCTCAAGGGGTTGATCCGCTACGTCACGAGCGATGCCGAGACACAAGAGGCGGTGCTGGAAGAGCTCGCTACGGAGTTGGAGCGGCTCGTGGCGTCATCGCCCGATGAGGTCGAGACGACCTTGTTGATTCTTCCGCGGGCCCTGCAAGATTTCCACGAGTTCAACGACTTTCTAGAGATCGCAGATGAGCTGCTGCGGGTGTTGGAGTTTGAGGGCGTGATCCAGCTCGCAAGCTGCCATCCGCAATACCAGTTCGTCGACACCGAGCGGGATGACATCGGTAATGCGACCAATCAATCGCCGTATCCGACCCTGCACTTGTTGCGAGAGGAGAGTATCTCGCGGGCGGTCGACTCTTTCGGTGATACCCGAAGCATCTCCATCACCAATCTCGCGACACTTGCAAAGTTGGGTCCGGAGGGGCTGCAGGCCTTGCGACGCGGCGATCCCGGGTGACACGCGCCTCAACCAATGCCTTGAGCCCGAAGAAACTGCTGCGCACCAAGTGGACGGCGGTCACGCCGCGCAACAAAGAAAAGCATTTCCTCGTGACCAAAGTTATTGATCCGATTCCCCCGGGATCGCCCGTGGTGTCGATCGAGATCGAGGCGGTTCATTCCAAGCGCGTCCGGGTGATCGCCTGGCGGGATCTCAAGGACGTACTGCAGTGGCGACGTGGATGGGTCTGAGGTCGGGTTGATATCACCCGCGCTCCGCCAGGCATCAATGTCAGGCGGCTGCAGCGTCTACAGCGGGAGCCGAACTGCGGATCAAATAATCGAAGGCACCGAGAGCGGCTTTCGCACCATCGCCTGCGGCAATGACGATTTGCTTGTAGGGCACCGTGGTCACATCACCCGCTGCAAATACGCCGTGCGCATTCGTTGCGCCGTGATGGTCCACCACGATCTCCCCAAAACGCGACAACTCGATCGTGCCTTTCAGGAATTCGGTGTTGGGTACGAGACCGATTTGAACGAAGACGCCTTCGAGATCGAGTCGATGTGCTTGGCCACTCGCGCGATCTTTGTACGAGAGCGCGTTCACGGTCTTTCCGTCACCGTGGATCTCGGTGGTCTGAGCGTTCACCACGACCGACACGTTCGGCAGGCTCTTGAGCTTGGAGACGAGCACGGCATCGGCCTTGAGCTGATCCATGAACTCGACCACGGTGACGTGCCCCACGACGCCGGCGAGATCGATCGCAGCTTCGACACCGGAGTTACCCCCGCCGATCACGGCGACACGCTTGCCCTTAAAGAGCGGACCGTCGCAGTGCGGGCAGTACGCCACGCCACGATTTCGATATTCCGATTCGCCCGGCACGTTGACGTTGCGCCAGCGCGCGCCGGTCGCGACGATCACTGATCGTGATCGCAGCGTGCCGCCATGATTCATCACGACCTCGACGAGATCGCCGGGCTTTGCGGCCGGGACGAGTTTCTCGACGCGCTGCAGGTTCATGATGTCGACGTCGTAATGACGCACATGCGCCTCGAGGTCGGCAGCGAATTTCGGCCCGTTGGTTTCGAGTACCGAGATGTAGTTCTCGATCCCCAGCGTGTCGTTGGTTTGTCCGCCGAAGCGCTCGGCGGCGATGCCCGTGCGCAGGCCCTTGCGCGCCGCATAGACCGCGGCGGCTGCACCGGCAGGGCCACCGCCGACGATGAGCACGTCGAACGGCGCTTTGGCATCGATCTTGGCGCGTTCTTTTTCGGCGCTATTGGTGTCGAGCTTCGCGAGGATTTCTTCGAGGCTCATCCGCCCCGAACCGAAGAGTTCGCCGTTCAGGAAGACCATCGGCACAGCCATGATCTGGCGCGCCGTGACTTCGTCTTGATACAGCGCACCGTCGATCACGACGGTTTCGATATTCGGATTGAGAACCGACATCAGCGTCAGTGCCTGCACGACATCCGGGCAGTTGTGGCACGACAATGACATGAAAACTTCGAAGCGCAGCTGAGACTGCAGACTGCGGATCGTTTCGATGCTCGCATCATCGACCTTTGGCGGATGACCGCCACTCCACAGCAGCGCGAGTACCAACGAGGTGAACTCGTGGCCGAGCGGTACGGCGGCAAAGTGCAGCGAGCTCGTCGCGCCAACTCGTCGAATCTGAAACGAGGGGCGACGGGTGTGTTGACCGTCCAGCCTGACCGACACGTTGTCGGTCAGGCTGGCGATCGTTTCAAGCAGGGCACGCATGTCTTGCGCACCCTGTGACTCATCGAGAGAGGCGATGAGCTCGACGGGTTGGACGATCTTCGTCAGATACGCCCGTAACTGGGACTGCAACGTTTCGTCGAGCATCATGTTCTACCGATGAGTCGCGGGGGGTGACTCAGATCTTGCCCACGAGGTCGAGCGAGGGCTTCAGCGTCTCCGCACCCGGAGTCCACTTGGCCGGGCACACCTGTCCCGGGTTCTTGGCCACGTACTGGGCAGCCTGAACCTTGCGCAGCAATTCCTTGGCGTCACGGCCGATGCCGTTGTCGTGGATCTCGCAAAGCTTGATCACGCCTTCCGGGTTGATCACGAAGGTGCCGCGCAGCGCGAGGCCTTCTTCTTCGATCATCACGCCGAAGTTCCGGGTGATGGTGCCGGTCGGGTCGCCGATCAGCGGGTACTGAACTTTGCGGATCGTGTCGGAGGTGTCGTGCCACGCCTTGTGCGTGAAGTGCGTGTCCGTCGATACGCCGTAGACTTCGACGCCAAGCGACTTGAGGGTGTCGTAGTTGTCGGCGAGGTCACCGAGTTCGGTCGGGCAGACGAAGGTGAAATCGGCCGGGTAGAAGAAGATCACGGACCACTTGCCCTTGAGCGACTGATCGGTGACTTCGATGAACTTGCCGTTGTGATATGCCGTGGCCTTGAATGCCTTGACGGCGGTATTGATGAGGGACATGCGACTTCCTATCGATAGTGAATAGAGGGTTCCATTGCGCCGCAACCTAGCGGAGCGGCGCGAAGGATGGGCTAAAACTCGAAATTAGTACAATCGATAGATCGTATGTCATCGATAGATGCTATCAATCGTGGCGCGCATGGCGGATGGTGCTCGCGCGAGGCCTCGAGATCGTGGATTATCATCAGAAAAGGAGAAAACAATGCCCCTGACTTTTGGCTCCATGAAAATTGCCTCTATGAAAAAATTCCGCTTCGTGGCGGTCACGGCGCTGCTCACGCTCACTGCGCCATTCATTTCGGCCGAGGACCTCTCGATCAAGACCGAACGCTACACGCTCAAGGTCGACACGCTCGCGAGCGGTTTGTCTTCGCCGTGGAGTGTTGCGCTGCTACCCGACGGGTTGACGCTCATCACCGAGAAGGCGGGCCAACTGCGCGTGTTGCGCGACGGCAAGCTTCTGGCGCGCCCGGTTGCGGGGCTGCCGGAGGTTACGGTGCGCGGGCAGGGTGGTTTGCTCGATGTCGTTGCCCATCCCGGGTATCAAAAAAATCGTTTGATTTATTGGAGCTACTCGGCGGGAACCGCTACGGAAGTCGGCACCGAGGTGGCCCGAGGTCGTCTCAGTTGTGACGGCGATGAGTGTCGCGTCTCCGATGTCCAAGTGATCTTCATCCAGAAACCCAAGGCGAATGCGGGGCAGCATTTCGGTTCGCGACTCGTCTGGGATCGCAGTGGAAATCTGTTCGTCACGCTCGGTGATCGAGGCCGTCAGGACGACGCTCAAAATCTCGGCAATCACCTCGGCACCGTCTTGCGTGTCACCGAGACGGGTGAAATTCCCACCGATAATCCCCTCGCCAAGCGCGAGGGTGCGATGCCCGAGATCTTCACTTACGGCAATCGCAACGTGCAGGGCGCTGCGCTTCATCCGCGCACCGGTGAGTTATGGGCGACCGAACACGGGCCGCAAGGCGGCGACGAACTGAACATCCTCCGATCGGGCCGCAACTACGGCTGGCCGGTGATCACCCACGGACGCACCTACGGCCTCGGTCGTACCATCGGCGAGAGGACTGAACGCGCCGACATTCCGAAGGCACTGAAAATTTGGCTGCCGCAGTCCATTGCGCCGTCAGGTCTCACGTTCTACACCGGCGCACTCTTTCCGGAGTGGCGCAGCAGTCTTTTTCTCGGCTCGTTGAGAGAGCAGATGCTGATTCGATTGAGTTTGAGCGGCGATACCGTCACGGCCGAGGAGCGCATCACCGGTTTCGGACGGGTGCGTGATGTGCGGGAAGGGTCGGACGGCGCGTTGTACGTGTTGTCCGAATCGACGGGAAAACTGTTTCGGTTGACGCCGTCCAAGTAAATCATCTTTGAGGGGGTATCGATGAATCGTGCGGTATGGGCTCGCGCCCATGTTTTGTTTGCGCTAGCGTTTTTAACGGTGTCTGCGGCACAGGCCGTTGCGAGTGAGCCGTCTCAGGGGCGCGTGATCGAGTCCGCGGAAGGCTTCGACGTGTTGTCAACGCGCGCGCGGGTCGAGCCTGAGAACCGCATGGTTCGCGAGCGACTCGATACCCTTCTTCCGCGTCTCATGGCCGAAGCCAATCTCGACATGTGGCTCGTGATCAATCGCGAGTATGCAGAAGACCCCGTCTATTTCACGCTTGTGCCGCAGCCGAGTTTCGCGGCTCGCCGGACCACCATGCTCGTTTTTCATAGGCAGGCCGATGGCAGCGTCGCACGTCTCTCGGTCAATCGTTATCCGCTCGGCGAGCCGTATTCGTCCGCCTGGGCAGGCGGTGATCTCGATGCGCAGTGGAAAGCGTTGGGCGAGCTCATCGTCAGTCGCAATCCGCAGCGGATCGGCATCAATGTATCGCGCGAGTGGCCCGTCGCCGACGGTCTGACTTCGGCGCTGCACGCGCGCTTGCGAGAGGTGCTGCCGCCTGAGTTCTCATCGCGACTGGTGCCTGCCGAATCGCTCGTCGTTCGATGGCTCGAGACGCGTAGCGCATCGGAGCTCGCGGTGTACCCGCAAATCGTCGGGATCGCGCGTGGCGTCATCGCCGAAGCGTTCAGCACGCGCGTCATCACGCCCGGTGTCACCACGACGCAAGATGTCGCGTGGTACATCCGTGCGCGTTTCGAAAGTCTCGGTCTGCCGATCTGGTTTTTTCCCGATGTGAATCGTCAGCGTCAGGGCGTCGCTTGCGAAGCCGATGCTCCGTTCTGCGGTGGTAGCGGCGTCATCGAGCCGGGTGACGTGCTGCATACGGATGTCGGCATTTGCTATCTCAAGCTCTGCACCGACACGCAGGAGATGGGTTACGTCGCGCGACTCGGTGAAACCGAAGTACCCGCAGGCCTGCAGGCGACGATGCAGACCGGTAATCGATGGCAAGATCTTTTGACTGCAAACTTCTCGACGGGACGTACCGGCAACGCAGTGCTCGCGCTGACTCGTGCCGCAGCCGACAAGGCGCGTATTTCGGCGAGTGTGTACACGCATGCGCTCGGCATGTTCGGTCACGCGCCCGGTCCGACCATCGGCATGTGGGACAACCAGGGACCGACACCCGTGCAGGGCGACTGGCCCCTCTACCCGAATACCGTGTACGCCATCGAGGGGAACATCAAGCAGGCGGTACCCGAGTGGGGTGGTCAGCTCGTGCAGATGAAACTCGAGCAGAGTGCGCTGTTCGATGGTGCGCGCGTCACCTACCTCGCGGGCCGTCAGACCCGCTGGCACCTCATTCGCTGAGTCTTGAAAAAGTCCTGGAAAAAATCAGCGTGCGAAACCCGCGATTTTCCGACGCAGGGATTCGATCCACTCGCGGATTTTCGCCGGGATTTTCGATACGGGTGGACCGTTCGGATCGATCTCTGCGAACGGTACGATGCCGGCCAGAACGCCATACAGGAGTAGCGCCGCACCTCCGGTGAAGAACAGCAGTGCAGCCGCGATCACGCGGATGAGCGTCACCTCGACGCGCAGGTAGCGGGCGAGGCCGAGGCATACGCCGCTGATCCACGCGCCCTGACTGATCTGCTGCAGAACAGGTTTTGCTTCCGTCGCCTTCGACGTTTCAGCGGAAGGGGCTTCGATGCCCGGCCTTCGAACGGGGCCGATCTCTTCGAGAGCGGGCAGCAGTTCTTGCATCGTGATCACCGTGGCCTGCGGAGGTTGACGTCGGCGACACTGGTCAGCGACCGCCTGTTCGAGATCGAGCAGGATTTCATCGCGATCGGGATCGTCACCGAGCGCCGCTGCCGATTCTGCGAGATACGCCTCGAGGCGCGCGTAGGCATCTTCCTCGATGGGGTACGGGTTGCGATTGAGACTCGCATGGATGACGCGTTGCATGAGTTTCTCCGTGGCGATCAGCCGCCGAGCTCGATGAGCGTGCGGTCGATGGTTTTCCAATAGCGATCGAGGGTGTCGAGGTGGCCGCGCCCTTGAGAAGTGAGCCGGTAGTACTTGCGCGGCGGACCAAGGCTCGATTCCTGCCATTCATACTGGACCCAGCCTTCGCGGCGCAGCTTGCTGAGTAGGGGATACAGCGTGCCTTCCTGGGTCGCGAACTCTGTTTTCTCGAGGCGAGCGAGGATATCGGCCGCATAAAACTGACCGGTGCCAACCACCTTCAGTACGGCAAATTCCAGCAGCCCTTTTTTGATGGCGACGAAGTGGGTTTCGCGAGTCACGTTTTTAAAACGAGTACCTTTACGTAAAACGGTACAGGATCGAGCATGACCGGTCAAGCCGATTCGGGCCGAGCGGTTCCCGCCTCGAGCGCGTGAGGTTGCGAGGGCGCTCGCTGAGCGATCGGGGTAGACGGTTTAAACTTCGCCTGCCGTCTCAATCACCACGCATCAAATTTCGGAACCTCGACATGCAAAAGACCCTGATCGCCGTCCATCTTTGGCTCGCTGCGTTTTTCCTGCCGATCGCCGTGATGTTTGCGTCGACTGGCGTGCTCTACACGATCTCGATCAAGGGAAGTTACGAAGAGACGAGCCGATCGATCCCACTCGCGCAGCCACTTTCGCCGGAGCTCAGCGCTTTGACGGCCGTCGTGGAGCGCGCGCTCGATGAAGCCGGAGTCGAATATCCGTCTGGGGCAGCCTCGATCAAAAAAGCCGGAACCTCATTCGAGCTCGAGTGGACGGGTGTCAGTCGCGATGTGGTGTTGAAGCCTTCCGCAGATCCGCTGAGTGCCACGCTCGTCATCAAAGAAACCACGCCTTGGCGTCACCTCGTGCAGTTGCACAAGGCGAAGGGCAGTGAGGTGGCCAAAGGCATTTCCGTGTTGTGGGGCATTGGCCTCGTGGTCATTCTGCTGTCGGGTTTGCTGATGGCCTGGAATGTGCCGGTCTATCGTCGCAAGGCGCTCGCGGCGGGAGGGCTCGGAATCGTCACGTTCGTGGTGTACGTGCTCGCAGGCTGATGAGCGCCGGTAGCCTTCGCTACTGTCTCGACGGCCGTTGGCTCGCAACGGGCGAGGTCGCCTTCGCGCCGTCGTCGAGTCTGGTGTCTTCCGGAGAGGGCTGGTTCGAGACGTTGCGGGTCGAGGCGGGGCGGCCGATGTTTTTGCCGCAGCATCTTGAGCGATTGTCCAATAGCGTTTCGCAATTCCGCGGGCCCGATCAGGCTCCGCTCGCGCTGCGTGCCGCTCGACGCTGCCTTCAGCGAATGGCCTCAAAGTTTTCGGAGCATGAGTCGGGCCGACTACGGCTCATCCTCGCATGCGACGACTCTCGCACGGACTCTGAAACGGGTGCGTGGCAGGCGCTCGGTGAGTGGAGCGAGCATCGCTCTTCCGCTTCGTCGATCGAGCAGGGCATCGATGTCGTCATCGCCTCCTTTGCCCATCCTGGCTTGGGCCATCTCGGAAAATCGGCGAGCTACCACTGGTCTCTGCGAGCGCGACAGGAAGCGTTGGCGCGCGGCGCGAGCGAATCATTGCTTGTGCGTGACGGCATGATCATGGAAGGCGCGACGGGTGCCATCGCGTGGCAATCGAAAGGTCGGTGGTTCGTTCATGAGTCCTCCGAGGTGCTCAAGAGCGTCACGCTCGATGCATTGCGTCGCGCAGGAGTCTCGCTGGAATCGGGGACTTTGCCGGTCGCTGCGCTCGATCCTGATTCCTCGGGGTTTGTCGAGGGCTTGATTTTGATCAGTGCCTTGCGACTCGCGATGGCGATCCGCAGTTGCGACGGCCGCGCGCTACCGAGTGCCGTGGCCGAGGCCGCGCGATGGCGTACGGCATTGCTCGAGCTTCACGCCCGAGAAGCTCCGTGAGTTCTGCGGCTTCGCTCGCCGATTTGCGTGAGTTGGCCGAGCGATCGCGCGGGGCTGCCGAACCTTTCGCCTGTTTGGTGTCCGCGCGGGGTCATGCAGACCTCGGACGTCGCTCCCTCATGGCCGGTCGGCTTTCTTTGGAATGGAGTGCGCCTGCCGATCTCACGGGCTCCTTGGAAATCGCGAAGCAGCTTCGCCTCGCATCCCGGCGCGCGTTCGAGCGCGGTGCGCAAGGTGTGCTCGTACTGCTGACTCATGAGGCGGCCGCCTGCTTCGATCGCATTCCCGTGCATGAAGACTGGCTCGGGTTGCCTCGCATTCAACTATGGTCGGCGAAGACCGTCATGCGCAGCGCGGGTGGCGAGGTCGGAGGTGCGTGGGGCGAGCCTCGAGGACCCGTGACGCTCGAGGCCCGAGAGGCATTCGAGTCGCCTCGTCTCAAAGATTGGCATGCGCAGGCGGTCACGGCGATTCACGAGGCTATCGCATCGGGTCGTCTGTATCAGTTGTGCCTGACTTTCCCGGTACGGTTCTCGCCTCCCGAAGATTCCGCGACGTTGTTCGCCGCGCTGCTTGCCCGAAACCCCGTCGACCATGCGGCTTGGATCAGTCTGCCCGACTTCGAACTGCTGTCGGCAAGTCCGGAACGGTTTTTATCGGTACGCGGTCGCGAGGCGCTGTTGCGCCCCATGAAGGGAACTCGTCGGCTCGATGGCGCATCGACCGAACAAACCCTTCGCGAACTCGGCGAGTCGATCAAGGACCGTGCCGAGAACGTCATGATCACCGACCTCGCGCGCAACGATCTGGGTCGTGTGTGCGCGCCGGGCAGCGTGAGGGTGGACTCGCTCTTCGAAGTGGAGCGTTACGCCAGCGTGGCGCAGATGACTTCCACCATTCGAGGCGAGCTCCGCGAGGGTCTCGATGTGTGGGACGCGTTGGCTGCGGCATTTCCGCCGGGCTCGATGACGGGCGCACCGAAGATCGAAGCGTGCCGGATGATTCGAGAGCTCGAACAGGGCCCGAGAGGGCTCTATGGCGGAGTGCTTGGCTGGGTAGAGCCCGATGGCGATGCCGAGTTCAGTGTCGTCATCCGCTCGTTGCAATCGCGTGGTGGCGAAGCTCGATGGGACATCGGCGGCGGCATCGTGCACGATTCGGAAATCGAGTCGGAGTGGGACGAGGCTTGGGCCAAGTTCGCCGCCCTGCGTAATCTGGTGTCGACATGAAAAACTTTGATCAGGACGACTCCGGTTCTTTGGGAGTGTTGGGACGTCGCATCGGTCTCGTCCTCGGTCCGATGCTGGCGCTCGCACTGCAAGGCATTTCTCCGCCCGATGGCCTCACGACCGAGGCTTGGTGGGTGGTGTCGCTTGCGGCGCTCATGGTGGTTTGGTGGGTCACCGAGGCAATCCCGATCGCGGCGACTGCGTTGCTTCCACTAGCCGTATTGCCTTTGCTGGGTGCGGCGTCGGTCAAAGATGCCGCGGCACCCTACGCCGATCCCATCATCTTCCTGTTTATCGGTGGTTTCATGCTCGCGGCGGCTGTCGAGCATTGGCGACTGCACGAACGTATCGCGCTCTCCATCGCGTCGTTCGCGGGAGGACGGCCGATTCCGCTCGTCGGGTGTTTCATGCTGGCGTCGGCGGTGATCTCGATGTGGATCTCCAACACGGCGACCACGCTGATGCTGGCGCCGATCGCACTCGGCGCTGCGAGGGCGTTGTCGCCCGAAGGCAAGCCAGACCTCGTGCTCGGGGGTGCGCTACTGCTCGGTGTGGCGCATGCAGCGACGATTGCGGGTGTTGGTACGCCTGTCGGCTCGCCAACCAATCTCATTGCGATGGGTTTCTTTGAGCGTGCCGGTGAACCGATGGCGTTCGTCGATTGGATGAGTCAGGCGATTCCGCTAATTCTCATCATGCTGCCGATCTCTTGGCTCTTGCTCTGCGCGCCTCTTTTCGGAAAAAGAGCGGCATCGTCCTCGGTCATGGGAAATGTCGTGCGATCGGCGCTCGAGAAACTCGGACCGATCTCGAAGCCCGAGATTCGCATCGGTGTGATCTTTGGTCTCGTGGCAGTGGCCTGGATGTTTCGTTTGCAGCTCAACGAGTGGCCGCCTCTCGCAAAGCTCAGCGACACCAGCATCGCCGTCATCGGCGCGCTCGTGTTGTTCCTCGTGCCCTCCGGTCGAAAAAGCGGTGAAAAACTCATCGACTGGACGCGCGCCGAGCGCATTCCCTGGGGAATCGCTATTCTCTTCGGAGGTGGGCTTTCGCTGGCTGCGGCCATGGAGACCACGGGACTCGCGCAATGGATCGGCGCTTGGATCGTCAATCTCGAGGGGCTCTCGACCTTCGGTCTCATCGTGATTCTCGTGCTCACGACCATCCTGGTGTCGGAACTCGCGAGTAACGTGGCGACCCTGACCTCCATGCTCCCGGTTGTGGCGGCGATTGCCGAAGCCACCGGTACGCCGCTTCAGACCTTGGTGTTTCCCGTGGCGATCGCCGCGAGCTTCGCCTTCATGCTGCCCGTAGCGACCGGTCCGAATGCGATCGCCTTCTCATCAGGCGTCGTCACGTTGAAGCGCATGCTCGTCGTCGGCTTTGCGCTCAACATCGCCGCCGCGACGGCGATCATCGCCTTGTTCGCCGCTTAGTCGACTCTTACCCAATACTGGTTCCGATAGAACGGCCCGAGATAGCCGCGAACTTCCAGTGTTCGACCGTCGCTTTGCGGCGTGAGGCGAACTCGATAGACCTTGCCGTCGTTCGGATCGAGGATGTTTCCGCCATCCCAATGAGTGGCGCTTCGGTTGCGACGCACACCCTCGAGGATGGTCATGCCGGTGATGGGCTGATTTTTCTTTGGCCCGCTGCAGGCGAGGCATTTGGCATCGCGCTTGTCGAGTTCGAGGATCAGCTCGATCCGCCCGGTCAGTACCCCGGCAGCGTCCGAGATTCGGACGTGGGACCGGGCTTGGCCAGTTTTGTCATCGATTGTTTTCCAAAGACCCGCCGGGGAGGGGGAGGCGGCGTCAGCGGGGGGAAGAGTCCAAGCCAAGATGCCGAGGGCGACCCACCCAAGAATGAAGAAGCGTCGAAAGGGATGAAACGGCATCGCACTACTCTACACCGATCGCTCCGTCAGACCGTTTCAGCCAAAGCGGTTGATCGGCCGCACCCAAGTTGTGCACTGAAAAAGGGCGCTCCGTAATCGGGCTGCATTCAGATGGGGCACCCTAGTCGGCGCGATGATTTAATTTCAAGCAGCAGGGTTGCAATCGCTTGGAAACCTGTTCAAATTCGATACACGTCAAAACTAACATCCGATCTGCATTGACTCGAAACGCTGAGGGAGGCGTCATGGTTCATCGCATTACGAGTGTAGGGTTTTCATTTTTTGTCGGTTTGATTTCGGCCTCGACGGCTGCGATCGCCCAGAACGCCGATGGCGCAGGTCGCGAACCGCTTCAAGAGGTGGTGGTGACAGGGTCTCGAATTCCGACGGACCCCAACCTCGTCGCTTCGACGCCGGTTCAATTTTTGGATGAGACCGAGTTGCGTCTTTCAGGCGAGATCAATCTCGCGGAGATCGTCAACGATATCCCCGCGCTCGTGTCTTCGACCACAGCCGAAAATTCATTGACCGGTGCTAATGCTCTCAACCTTCGTGGCATGGGGGGTGAGCGCACCTTGACGTTGGTCAACGGCCGGAGACACGTCGCAGGCTTCCGCGGAACTCAAGCGGTGGACATCGGCAGCATTCCACGAGCCCTCGTCGAGCGCGTCGAAGTCACGACCGGTGGCGCGTCCGCGGTATACGGGTCGGATGCCGTGACCGGCGTCGTGAATTTCGTCCTGAAAGATAACTTCGAGGGATCTCAGATCGATTTTCGCGGGGGCGTCTCTGGGGAAGGGGACGCTGAGAATTTTTCGGTCGACGTCCTATTCGGTGACAACTTTGCCGATGGTCGGGGAAACCTGGTCTTTGCGCTGACGGTCGAGGAAGACTCCAGCATCACTCACGGCGATCGAGACTGGTCACGCAATAACGGCATCGCCGTGACACAGACGAACCCCGATTTCTTGACTAATCCGAATGCGCCGCCACGAGCGGTCATCAACGATGCGCGGTTTTGGCTGACTTCTCAGGCAGGGTCCATCGCGCCTGGCGGTTTTTCAACGTCGTCGCGCACAAGAGATTATGGCGTCGATATCAATCGCAACGGGATCATCGATTGTCAGGAATCCGAGGCGGGCAGGACGAGTTATCTCGCGGGTTGCTGGATCACCAACCCTGATGGATCGGTTGGTGTATTCAAGGATGGTTTGGTTCTCAACGGTCTGTGGAGCATCGGTGGGATGGGCGGCGCGTGGGCGTACTTCGATCGCGATACGCTCTACCCGGAAACAGATCGAGTGTCTGTCAATCTCAACTCGACGTTTGAGTTGAGCGACGCCACAAAGTTGTTTTTCGAAGCCAAGTACGTCAAGGGAACCTCGAGTCGGTTCGAGGAACAGGACACTTATTGGGATACCTTGGTGATCTATCCTGATAATCCGTTCGTCCCGAAAGAGTTGCTGCCGGTCGCAAATCGTCAGGGATACCTACTCTTGACCAAGGATCCTCTCGACATCAGTGACGACAACCCCGAGTTCTTTGAACGCGAGACCCTTCGTTTGGTGACGGGTGCGCAGTTCGAGCCGTTCGCGGGTCATCAGTTTGAGGTGTCGGCCAACTTTGGTCAGTTCACCAGCACGTCCAAGACCTCGGGCGTCTATCTCGACCGTTTGTTTTCTGCCATGGACGCGGTGCGCGGGCCCAATGGACAGACCGTTTGCCGATCAGATCTAGATTCGGGGGCCTTCTACGAGATCGACTATTTCACGGGTAACGCAGGCTTTGGCAACGGAGACTATTTCTCCAATCGTTATTACACCTTCACGCCGGGAGATGGACAGTGCAAGCCGCTAAATCCCTTTGGCGTTTATGCAGCAAGCAAAGAGGCACAAGACTTCGTCACAGCTAACCTCGTCGACAAGCTCGTCATCGAGCAGCTTGTGGTGTCCGCGACAGCCGCGGGTCAGTTCGAAATTCTTCAAAGCGTTCTGGATGGCCCGATCGGCTATGCGGCCGGTGTCGAGTACCGCGACGAGTCGAGCGACAACAAACTCGATCCGCTGACGCTCGGTATCCTTCCTGAGGGAACGTCGCTGACTCCGGGTGTGCTCGCCAAGAGCATCGATCCTTGGGTGAATTCGTTCTTGTCGATCGACAACGTTCAGCAATTCAACACGGGCGGAGGCTACGACGTGACGGATGTATTCGCAGAAATCCGCCTCCCGATTTTCCGCGGTCGGATGCTCGCTGAAGAATTGACCCTCGATGGCGCAGTCCGTTTGGCGGATTATTCGACGCTCGGAGAAACCACTACTTGGAAGGCGGGTTTGTCTTGGGCGCCGATTTCGGGGCTCACCTTCCGCGGAACGATTTCGGAAGCGGTCCGAGCTCCGAATATCTCCGAATTGTTTGATCCGAAGCTTCCGATTTTCATCGCAGCAACTGCTGATCCTTGCGACAAGGTGAACGTTGCCTCGGGTACGGATGCTCGCCGAGCCAACTGTGTGGCTGCGTTGCAGGCGGCGGGAGTTCCCTCGAGTAGCATCTTAGGTCCGAACAACACCTACATCTGGAACAATCCGCTTACGGGGCGCTTTGCGGGAACGTCGGGTGGAAATCCGAACCTTCAGGCTGAAACCGCAGAAACATTTACGGCGGGTCTCGTGTTTGCGCCGAGCTTCATCAACGGTCTGTCCATTACGATCGACTATTGGGACGTGGCGATCGACGAGGCGGTCGCAGCAGTCTCTGCGAACGATGTTCTTCAGGGTTGCTTCGACTCGACGTCGTATCCCAACGTGCCGTTCTGCACTCAGTTCTCCCGACGTCCGGACGGCGGTCTTCGCACGCTCGATTCGGGTTTGCTCAACTTCGCGCGACTCGAGGCGACCGGTGTCGACTTTGCTGTCAACTATCGGATCCCCGTGGGTGAAAACGTGTTCGGGGTTCGATTGGTTGGCTCTCAACAGGAGAAGCTCGATCGATTCTTCAACCCGCGTAACCCGGCGGATATCGATCCTGAAGTCGAAGAGATTCGGCTTCCGGAGTGGAGCGGCAATCTGAATCTGACCTGGAATCGTGGCCCGATCGGCGTCGGTATTCAGATGAACTATCAGAGTAAACAGGCGGTAGCTGAGATTCAGGATGTTCGTGGTTTGTACGGCAAAAAGCCGCTGTATGGTGATGCGGGCTTCTTCGATGCAGTCACTATCTTCGACGTCAATGCGAGCTATGAGTTTAGCGAGTCGTTAAATCTCTACGGCGGTGTGAACAACATCGCGGACGAGGAGCCGTACTCCACTCAGTTGGCCTGGCCTGTGGGCCCCCGCGGACGATTCTTTTTCTTCGGGTTGAGCTATAAGCCCTGAGTATTTCCATGCCGTTTGCGGACTGGAATGGGTTGACGCGAGGCGGGAGCCGATACACTCCCGCCTCACTCATTCTCTGAGCTCTCATTTGACTGTCATGAGGCATCCATCGATGCGTGGGTTGTTCGTCGTGCTCGCAGTCGCCGTACTGGCTCTTCCGTTCTCTTCGGTCAGTCAGGCGTCTCCAACGGTTGACCTGATCGTGGTCAATGCCGATATCTACACATCCGATCCGTCGCGGCCGAGGGCGAACGCGTTTGCGATCAGCCAAGGCCGATTCATTGCAGTAGGGGATGACATCGACGTCCGACGGCTTGCGGGTCGCGATACGCAAGTTATCGACGCGCGCGGTCGAACGGTGACGCCAGGGTTCATCGACGGCCACTCTCACGTCAGTGGTGACGCGCCTCGAGTGGCGGGCGTCGACCTCTCGTACATCGTTGATAAAGCAGAGTGGCTGCGCCTGATCGTGGCGGCAGATCAACGGCTGCCAAAAGGGGAGTGGCTGACGGGCGGGTATTGGGATCACACGATCTCGGATGGTCAGTACCCAAGGCGTGAAATGCTGGACGCAGTCACCCCAGACAGACCCGTTTTTTTGACGCATATCGATGGTCATTACGCATGGGTCAACTCGAAGGCTCTCGAGATCGCGGGTGTGAACGAGTCGTCGGCGGTGCCGCCCGGCGGTGAAATCGTGCTCGATGCAAAAACCGGGAAGCCCACCGGTATCTTGCTCGAGGGCGCCATGAGTCTGGTCAGGCGAGTGATTCCGGAGCGTGATGTCACGCGGCGACGCGAGGGGCTTGCTCAGATGCAGGCTTTCTCCAGCAGTGTCGGGATCACGGGTCTGCATCAAATGGGGGATCTCGCCGACTACCTGCACCTCCTCGAAACGGCACGCCCCTCGATTCGCGTGTGGTACGGGCAAAGCTGGTCGACCGGCGAGGACGTATCACCAGATGCAGCCGCCAAAGAAATCATTGATCTTCGCAACAGCGTAAGCAGCCGTGTCGCAGCGACCGGAAAATCGACTCGCGTTGGGCCGTTGCTCAAGGTTGGCTACGTCAAACTGATTAATGACGGGGTGCTGTCGGCAAGAACAGCCGTGATGTTGGACGATTATTCCGACCAACCGGGCTGGCGTGGCGAATACATCACAGGTCCCGAGCGGCTCAAGGCGAAAGTGAAAGCCATCAATGCGGCGGGACTCCCGGTGGCGATTCATTCCATTGGTGATGCAGCGGTCCGCGCGTCGCTCGACGCATTCGAGGCGGCAGGGGACTTTCGTCCGACGTTACCTAACCGAGTCGAGCATATCGAGGTGGTTACCCCGCTTGATGTGCGCCGATTTAAACAACTCGGCGTCGTGGCCTCGATGCAACCCAATCACTGTACGAATGCCGTCGGGTATGTACCAAGCCGTCTCGGACCACGAAGACAAGGGGACGCCTATGTTTGGCGTTCCATGCTGTCGGCGGGTGTTCCACTCGTTTTCGGCGCGGATTACCCCACGTCACCGCTCGATCCGTTGACACAAATGGCCGATGCGATATTTCGTACCAGTCCTTTTGGGTTCGCAGAGGGTAAGCCTTGGTTCCCAGAGCAGGCGCTATCGTTCGAAGAGGCTCTACTGGCGTATACCCGAGCGCCGGCTGAGATGACCGATTGGGCGAATGAGATCGGTTCGATCGCTCCCGGAAAATGGGCTGATTTCGTGCTCCTGAGCGGACGTGTGCCTCAGCCGATTAGCCCTTCCTTCCGAACGCTGAAAGTCGACGCGACCTACTTTGCGGGCCGCGAGGTGTTCTCGTCGGACGGTGCGCGGGCGATCACCCAATAGGTAGCGGGTCGCGGTCCTCTCTTAAGATCCGGATATCCTCGCGCTCATGCGCAAGAACTGGGTCCTAGGGGGCGGAGGAGTCGCAATCGCGGCGGTCGTGCTCACCATCTTGACGTATGTCGCGCCCGACTCGGCGAGTGACGCTGCGCCGACCTTCGTGGGCAGCGCGCGCTGTGCGGACTGCCATGCGGACGAGCACGCAGCTTGGCAGAACTCGCAGCACGCCAAGGCGATGCAACACGCGTCGGTTGCCACGGTGCTCGGTAACTTTGACAACTCGACGTTTCGTTACGCTGACGTCACGACGACATTCTTCCATTGCGACAATCGATTTTTCGTTCGGACCGACGGGCCTGATGGGTCGCTGACGGATTTCGAAGTGAAGTACACCTTCGGAGTGGAACCGCTGCAGCAGTATCTCGTTGAGCTGCCGGGTGGGCGACTGCAGGCGCTCTCGGTCAGTTGGGACACCCGCCCTCTTGAGCAGGGTGGCCAGCGTTGGTTTCATCTTTATCCCGACGAGCGCATCGACCATCGCGACGAATTGCATTGGACGCAGCCCGCCCAAAACTGGAACGTGATGTGCGCCGACTGCCACTCGACCAATATCCGCAAAAACTTTGATACCGAGACCCTGGTCTTTTCGACAAGCTGGTCGGACCTTGCCGTGGGTTGCGAGGCCTGTCATGGCCCGGGGTCATCCCATATCGAATCGCCGGAAACGCCGTATGTTGTCGGAGTCGGCCAGGATCGCGCAGCCGCCGAGATGCAAACCTGTGCGGCCTGTCACTCGCGACGAGCTCAGTTTGCGGAGGGTGCGCGAGCGGGCGACGCCTTGCTCGATCACTATCTGCCCGAGACGTTGTCCGAAGGTCTGTATCACGCCGACGGTCAACAGCAGGGCGAAGTGTTTGTCTGGGGCTCTTTCCTTCAAAGTGCCAAGTACGCCGCGGGCGTCACCTGCGCCGCCTGTCACGATCCGCATACCCAGAAGCTTAAAAAGCTGGGCAACGCGACGTGTACGCAATGCCACGCGGCGGGGGAATTCGATACGCCCAAGCACCATCACCATGAAGCGGGTACCGCGCAGTGCGTGAGTTGCCACATGCGCGAGGAGACCTACATGGTCATCGATCCGCGTCGTGATCATGGGTTTCACCTGCCGCGGCCCGATCTTACTTTGACCCTCGATGCGCCGAATGCCTGCAACGACTGCCACGCCGATCGCGATGCGCGGTGGGCGGATGCAGTCATGCAGCGCTGGTACGGTGAGGCGTATCGCGATCGACCGCAATTCGCCGAAGCACTGCGCTCGGGCCGGCGCGACGAAGCGGGTGCCGTATCGAAGTTGATGGGACTCATCGATGATCCGAAGCAGGCCGGGATCGTTCGCGCTTCGGCCATCGAACTCCTCGCGCGTCATCCGGGCGAAGTGCCGGCTGCGACCGTCCGCAGACAGCTTGCGGACGCCGATTCCCTCGTGCGGTACCACGCACTACGCGCACAGGCCGACTTGCCGCTCGAGCGCCGGGTGTCGCTGCTCGGACCGATGCTCAGCGACGCCACCCGTGCCGTGCGTCACGAGGCAGCGAGGCAGTTGATGCCGGTCAGGGAATCTTTGAAAGAACCCGATCGAGCGCGGCTCGATACCGAACTTAAGGATCTCGAGGGAGCACTGAGCCACGATCTGAGTCGTGGGGAGTCCTGGCTCAATCTCTCGGAGCTTCAGCTCGCACGCGGTGATCGCACCGCTGCCGTACAGAGCCTGCGGCGCGCCATCACCACCGAGCCACGGTTCGTGCCTGCCTACGCAAACCTCGCCGATCTGCTGCGCGCATCGGGTCGCGAGAGTGAGGCCGAGGCCGTCATGCGAGGCGGCATTCAAAGAAACCCCTCCGCGCCGGCGTTGCGTGAGGCTCTCGGATTCTCGCTCGTCCGGCAGGGTCGAAAGACCGAGGCGTTGGCGGAGTTCGCGGCAGCCCACCGCGCCGCGGCCGACGAGCCACGTTTTCGGTACGTCTATGCGCTCGCGCTCGAGGACGCCGGCCGTCGCGGCGAGGCAAAGCGCTTGCTCGAGCTTGGAGTGAAGCGGCGATTTCATCGCGATTCGCTCATCGCGCTCGCAGCATGGGCGAACCGCGAGGGGGATCGTGTCGCCGCAGAACGGGCGTTCGCTCGGCTGCGCGAGGTCAATCCGTCCGACCCCGCCTTAACCGCGGGTTTCGAACGCTGAACGGATTAGTGTCTAATTCGTGCATGCCGATGCCTTCCGACACCGATTTCATGCGCCACGCGCTGAGTTTGGCGCGACAGGCCGCCGATCGCGGCGAGGTTCCCGTCGGCGCCGTGCTCGTCCGCGGGAGTGAGGTCATTGGCGAAGGTGCCAATCGACCCATCCACAGTCACGATCCGACGGCCCACGCGGAGATCATCGCGCTGCGCGATGCGGCGCAACGCGTCGGTGACTATCGACTCAACGAGTCGACGCTGTACGTCACCCTCGAGCCTTGCATCATGTGCGCTTCGGCGCTGGTGCATGCTCGGGTCAGTCGTGTGGTGTTTGGTGCCTGGGATCCGAAGGCCGGAGGGGCCGGCAGCATTGCCGATATCTTTGCCATCCCGGCGCTCAATCACAGGGTCGATGTGTTCGGTGGCGTACTCGCTGAGGAATGCGGCGAGCTGCTCAGCGCATTCTTTCGAGCCCGGCGTTAGTCATCGGCGAGTCGTCGTCCGGGAAATTCTTGCGCATGAGCGCCAGATACTGCTGAACGTGATCGACCATTTGCTTGGTCTCGATACCACGCGCATAACCGTTCTTCGCCTGCAGGTACCAGAACTCCTCAGAGAGCAAGGTCAACCGCTCGCGCACGTCGATCCAGGCATCGGGGTCGCCACCCTGTCTCGCCGTGAGTACGCGCGCATCCTCGAGATGACCGTAACCCATGTTGTAGGAGGCGATCGCCATCCAAAGTCGGTCCGGCTCGCGGATGCGCGAAGGGATGGTGGCATAGAGCTGCGAGAGATAACGGGCGCCTGCAAGGATGCTCTCGCGTTCATCGAAGGGATTCGCCACGCCGAGCGAGCGCGCGGTTCTCGGCATCAGCATCATCAGGCCCTGCGCCCCAAAAGGCGATACGGCGTCTGCATCCCACATCGACTCTTGATAGCCGACCGCTGCGATGAGTCTCCAGTCGAGACCGGATAGTTCCGCGGCTTCTTCAAAGAATTCTCGAAGTTCCGGTAATCTCGCTTCCAAGTCGATCAGCAGTTGCTCGGAATTCGCGCGCGGCAGAATGAGCGGGCGCGAGAGCGCTTCGATCTCCATCGTCGGGGGTGGCATCTTCGGCCGTTCGCGGACGAGGAAGGCATTCACGGTGTCGAGAAGATCACGACCATCCCGTCGTACCATCCAATAGAGTTGTCGACGCTCGGGCAGGGCGAATGCGATTTCGACCGAGGGGTGCAGTGCACGGGCTGCCGCAAATTCCCGACCATCCATCAAGGTGATCTCCCCGCGGCCCGAGGCGACGAGCTCGAGGGGCTCGCGGCCCACATTCCGCGGGATGACGGTGTAGCGGATTCGGTTGCGGCCGATGGAAGGTTGCTGCTCGAGCCAGTTGAGCTCGGCACTCTCGCCCATGACGATCACGTTCATCTTCGAGATTTCTTCGATCGATTTCGGCCGTGCGCTGCCTTTGGCGCGGATCCAGAAGAGCGGCGACTCCGAGTAGGTTTCGGAGGGCAGGGCGACTTGACGCCAGCGGGGGCTCCACGACAGCTGCGCCGCAGCGAGATCCGCGCGCTTGTCCTTCAAGGCGCTACGCAAGCCCTGGCGATCGGATTCGACGACGAGGGTGAGTTTGACGCCGAGTTCGGCTGCCAACCTCTCGGCGAGCACGTATTCCGCGCCCTCTGGACCCTCGGGGCCGATGTAGTACGTGGTCGGCCCATTGAGGGTGGCGACGCGCAATTCGCCGCGTTCGCGGATCTCCCCGAGGACGTCTCCACCTCGTCCGCAGGCGCCCAGCGCCAGCAAAACCATGAGCGGAAGAAGGGTTCGGAGCACCCTTCGGACTGTCCCGGTCCGAGTCATGTCGGGTAGAATACCCGGCTCCGGAGAGGTACCGAAGTGGTCATAACGGCGCCGACTCGAAATCGGATGGTCGGTTAATCCCGGCACGTGAGTTCGAATCTCACCCTCTCCGCCACTTTCCTACAGCGACGCCATGCCAGCGAGTCACATCTACAAGGTCATGTTCGTGAACCAGGGCAAGATCTACGAGGTCTACGCCCGCAAGGTCAACCACGGCAGCCTGTTCGGTTTCATCGAGATCGAAGAGCTCGTCTTCGGCGAACGCTCGACCGTGGTCCTCGACCCCGGCGAGGAACGCATCAAATCCGAGTTCGAAGGCGTCAAGCGCAGCTATCTGCCCTTGCACTCCGTGCTGCGCATCGACGAAGTGAAGAAGCAGGGCGTCAGCAAGATCAGCACCTACGAAGGTTCGAACGTGGCCCAATTCCCGATGCCTGTCTTTCCGCCCCCGGCGGGTGACGGGTCCAAGAAATAGGCCGCGCCGCGACCATGCTCGTACGCGGCGCTCCCGCGCTCTCCGGTTTCCGTTTACGCAAGTTGCTGCCGCGCCTGCGCGCCGTCGTCGGTGGCATCGAAGCCGTCGATACCCGCTTCGTGCATTTTGTCGATCTGTCGCGTGATCTCGGCGCCGAAGAAACTCGCACTCTCGAGTCGCTGCTCCACTACGGTTCTCGAGCGGGCGCATCTCTGAGTGCAACCCCGTCAAGTGAGGCTACGAGTGTCGCCAGTGCGCAGACCCTGTGGGTGATTCCGCGTCCGGGCACCATCTCGCCCTGGGCCAGCAAGGCCACCGACATCGCCAAGGTCTGTGGCCTCGAGGCTGTACGCCGCATCGAGCGCGGTATCGAGTACCGATTCGAATGCGCGTCGCCGCTCGATCAGGCGGCGCTCGAAGCGATCGCGCCCCTGCTGCACGATCGCATGACCGAGATCGTGATCGATCAGGTCTCGAAGGCCCAAGCGCTCTTCGCCGTCGAATCCCCTCGGTCGTTGCGACGGATATCTTTGAAGGCGGGTCGCGCTGCGCTTGAGGCGGCCAATGCCGAACTTGGCCTCGCGCTCTCGCCCGACGAAATCGACTATTTGCTCAAGGCATTTGGCGAACTCGGTCGCGACCCGAGTGACGTCGAGCTCATGATGTTCGCGCAGGCGAACTCCGAACACTGTCGGCACAAGATCTTCAACGCCGAATGGATCATCGACGGCGAGCCGCAGAAGAAATCGCTGTTTTCCATGATCCGCAACACCCATGCGCAAGCTCCGCAGGGCGTGCTGAGTGCCTACAAGGACAACGCCGCCGTCATCGAGGGTGTGGCCCACGGACGTCGCTGGTTCCCTGACTCCGAGACGGGGGTCTATGGCGCGCAAGTCGAGCCGATCGACATTCTGATGAAAGTCGAAACGCACAATCATCCGACGGCGATCTCGCCGTTTCCGGGTGCCTCGACGGGCTCGGGTGGTGAAATTCGCGATGAGGGTGCGACCGGCATCGGTGCAAAACCGAAAGCGGGAATCGTCGGCTATTCGGTGTCTCACCTGCGCATTCCGGGTTTCGAGCAGCCTTGGGAATCTCTGCCCGGCAAGCCGGCGCCTGGCAAACCCGAGCGTATCGCCTCGGCGCTCGACATCATGCTCGAGGGGCCTATCGGTGCAGCCGCATTCAACAATGAATTCGGTCGACCGGGGATCAACGGTTATTTCCGCACCCTCGAAATTCAGGCTGCAGGCGATTCCGCCGCGCGATTCCGCGGGTACCACAAGCCCATCATGATCGCCGGCGGTCTCGGCAATGTCCGTCGATCGCACATCGAGAAACGCGACTGTCCGCCCGGCGCAAAGATCGTCGTGTTGGGCGGCCCGTCGATGCTCATCGGGCTCGGGGGTGGCGCGGCCTCTTCGGTAGGCGCGGGTGCTTCGAGTGCCGATCTCGATTTTGCATCGGTGCAGCGCGGCAACCCGGAAATGCAACGTCGCGCCCAAGAAGTGATCGATCGATGCTGGGCGCGCGGTGATCGCAACCCGATCTTGCTCATTCACGATGTCGGTGCGGGCGGGCTCTCCAACGCCGTGCCCGAGGCCGTCGCGCACAGCGGTCGCGGTGCCATCGTCGACCTGCGTGCGATCGCGAGCGACGAGCCCGGCATGTCGCCCATGGAGCTCTGGTGCAACGAGTCGCAGGAGCGTTACGTGCTCGTGGTCGGCGCTGAGTCGCTCGATGAGTTCGCAGCGCTTTGCGCGCGTGAGCGCTGTCCGCATGCCGTGATCGGCACGCTGACCGATGACGGGCGTCTCCTCGTCAAAGATTCTTTGCTCAACGACTCGCCCGTCGACATGCCCATCGAGGTGCTGCTCGGCAAGGCGCCCAAGATGCTTCGAGACGTCGCCTCGGTTAAGCCGCGCACGCTCGATTTCGGCGTGACGACCATCGATCCGCGCGAGGCGCTGCGTCGCGTGCTGCGTTTCCCGGCTGTCGCCGACAAGACCTTTCTCATCACCATCGGCGATCGCACGGTCGGTGGCATGATCTCCCGCGATCAAATGGTCGGACCGTGGCAGGTGCCGGTCGCCGATTGCGGCGTGACCACCGCCGATTACTTTGGTCATGCGGGTGAGGCCATGGCCATGGGTGAGCGCACGCCGGTCGCCATCCTCGACGCTTGCGCCGCGGCGCGTCTGGCGGTTGCCGAGTCGATCACCAATATTCTCGCCGCCGACGTCCGGCGCCTCGGTGACATTCGTCTTTCGGCCAACTGGATGGCTGCGTGCGGAGAGCCCGGCGAAGATGCCGCGCTCTATGCCGCCGTGAAGGCCGTGGGCGAAGAGCTTTGCCCGGCGCTCGGCATCGCCATTCCGGTCGGTAAAGACTCGCTCTCCATGCGCACGGCCTGGAAAGACGAGTCGGGCAATCAAAAGTCCGTCGTCGCGCCGGTCTCGCTCATCGTGTCGTCGTTCGCACCGGTGGGCGATGTGCGTCGATGCTGGACGCCGCAACTGCGTACCGATCGGGGTTACACCTCGCTCATCTACATCGACCTCGGCGAAGGAAAAAATCGCATCGGTGGCTCGGTGTTGACGCAGGTCTACGGCGGACTTGGCGAGACGCCCGCCGATCTCGACGATCCGCAACTTTTGAAAGGGCTCGCCGCGGCGCTCGCCGAACTGCGCACGCTCGATGCCGTGCTGGCGTACCACGACCGCTCCGATGGGGGCCTCGCCGTAACGCTCACCGAGATGGCCTTCGCCGGCCACTGCGGCATCGACGTCAACATCGGCATGAAAGACCCGAGCGAGCTTGGTAACAAGGCTGCGGCGCTCGCGGCGCTTTTTGCCGAAGAGCCGGGCGTCGTGCTGCAGGTCCACGTCGAGAACTGCGCCGAAGTGCTCGGTGTTTTGTTCAAGCACGGGGTAGGGCATTGCAGCGCGGTCATCGGTCGCGTCGAGCCCAAGTCCGATCGCATCCGTATCGCGGCGGGCAAGCTCGTGATCGACGAACCCTGGGAAGCGCTGAAGCGCGAATGGTCTTCGGTGAGCCATCGCATGCGTGCCCTGCGTGACGACCCCGATTGCGCACAAGAAGAGTTCGAGGCGTCGACCTCGCTCGCGACGCTGCCGTTGCAGTCGGTGCTCAGTTTCGATGCCGACGAAGATATCGCTGCGCCCTTCCTCAATCGCGGCGCGCGTCCCAAGATCGCCGTCCTGCGCGAACAGGGCGTCAACAGCCAATCCGAGATGGCGGCAGTGTTTGATCGTGCAGGTTTCGAAGCGCACGACATCCACATGACTGATCTCATCGCAGGACGTCGTGATCTTGCAGAGTTCCGCGGTCTCGTCGCCTGCGGCGGGTTTTCGTATGGCGACGTGCTCGGTGCCGGCGAGGGCTGGGCGAAGTCGATTCTTTTCAATCCGCAGATGCGCGATTCTTTCGCCGAATTCTTTGCCGGTCGCGAGACGTTTGCGCTCGGTATTTGCAACGGATGTCAGATGATGGCGCAGCTTGCCCCCATCGTCCCCGGAGCGGCGCATTGGCCGCGCTTCGTGCGCAACCGCGTTGAACAATTCGAGGGGCGTGCCACGCTCGTCGAAGTGATGCCGACCCCCTCTATTTTCTTCATGGGCATGACGGGTTCCGTGCTGCCCATCGCCGTGTCGCATGGCGAAGGCCGCGCCGAGTTCGCCGATGCCGCGCAAGCAGACGCCTGCGAGGCGTCGGGCACCGTGGGGCTCCGATACGTCTTGCGCGCCGGCGAAATCGCCTCTCGCTATCCCGCCAACCCCAACGGTTCCCCGAACGGACTCGCTGCGCTTTGCAATCTCGACGGCCGGGTAACGCTCGCCATGCCTCACCCGGAGCGCGTCTTCCGAACGGTGCAGATGTCCTGGCGACCACCGGGTAATACCGAATACTCCGGCTGGATGCGGCTCTTCAGAAATGCACGAGCCTGGGTGGGATGACCGCTTCGCGTCCACCCGTTTTCGAACTGCGGGGGCTGCGCAAGACATATGGAGAGGGTGCAGCCGCGGTCCATGCGCTGCGCGGCATCGACCTTCATATCGACCCTGGTGAGCTACTCGTGTTGCTCGGGCCATCGGGGTCGGGCAAATCGACACTGCTCAATATTTTGGGTGGACTCGATCGCCCGACGGCAGGCAGCGTTCGCTTCGGCGAGCTCGAACTCGCAACGGCGACCGATGCGGCGCTCACCGACTATCGTCGTCACCACGTCGGTTTCGTATTCCAGTTCTACAACCTTATCGCCAGCCTCACCGCGCGCGAGAACGTCGAACTCGTCACCGAAGTGGCCGATGCGCCGATGCCCGCCGAGGAAGCGCTCGGCTTGGTGGGACTCGCCGAGCGAATGACACATTTCCCGGCGCAGCTCTCAGGCGGTGAGCAGCAGCGTGTGGCCATCGCACGCGCCATCGCCAAGCGGCCCAGCGTGCTGCTCTGTGACGAACCGACCGGCGCGCTCGATGTCGCAACCGGTATCCGCGTTCTCGAGTCGATTCTGCGCATCAATGAACAACTCGGTACGACGACGCTGCTCATCACCCACAACGCCGATATCGCAAGGCTCGGCGATCGCGTGGTGCGTTTTGCGGATGGGCTCGTTCGCACCGTCGAGCGCAATCCTGCGCGCGTTCCGCCCTCGCAGTTGCACTGGTGACGCCGCTCGATCGCAAATTGTTGCGGGACTTGCGCCGGCTCTGGTTGCAGGCGGTCGCGGTGGGTGTCGTGCTCGGCTGCGGCATCGCCATTTTCGTCATGGCGACGGGCATGTACGGGTCGCTCGAAGTGTCGCGTGATCAGTATTACGCGCGCTCGCTCATGGCCGACCTCGCCGGATCGCTCGTGCGTGCGCCCGATCGCATTGCTGCGGATCTGGCGGCAGAGCCTGATATTGCAGGTCTCGAAGTACGGGCGAGTGGGGTCGGTTTGCTCAGCATCGAAGGCGTCGCCGAGCCAGTCTCCGCGCGTCTCGTCTCGCTTCCTGCCGATCGACGACCTCGGGTGAATGATCTCGTGCTCAAGCGCGGTCGATGGCCGGAGTCCACGCGTAGCGCTGAGGTGCTCGTCAATGAATCGTTTGCCGAAGCGCACGCCATCGAGCCGGGGCAGCGTTTGCCGGTACTCATTCTCGGCCAGCGCAAGGTCGTCGAAGTGACGGGCATCGCGAGTAGTCCCGAGTTCGTATTTGCTGTGGCACCGGGTGACATTCTTCCTGAGCCGCGACGCTTCGGTGTGCTGTGGATGAACCGTGAAGCGCTCGGTCGTGCGCTCGATCTCGACGGGGCATTCAACGATGTGGTGCTGCGTCTGCAAGCCGATGCAGACCGTGAGGCCGTGATCGCGAGCCTCGATGCGCAACTCGCGCGCTATGGTGGGCGAGGTCTGTATGGACGCGATCGCATGCTCTCTGCTCGATACCTATCGGACGAGCTCTCGCAACTGCGAACCCTCGCCAGCATCCTGCCGCCGATTTTTTTGTTGGTGGCGGTGTTCCTGATCAACGTCATGCTCTCGCGCCTCGTGGCAACCGAACGCGCGAATATCGGGCTGTTCAAAGCCTTCGGCTACAACAACACCACCATCGGCGCGCACTATGCAAAGTTCGCACTCGCGTTTTGTCTTGCGGCGGCGGTGCTCGGCATCGTGCTCGGCACCTACGTGGGTGGGTATATGGCGAGTGTCTACCAAGCGGTCTACCACCTGCCGGAGCTCGAGTTCGAAGCCGGGCCGCTCGTATATCTCGGTGCGTTCATCGTGGCACTCGTCGCAGCGGTCTTGGGCGCGCTCACCGCAGTACGCCGCGCCGTCGGCCTTGCGCCCGCCGTGGCGCTCGCGCCGCCGGCGCCGACCTCGTTTCGCAGGCTGGGAGAACATCTGGAGCAAAAGCTCCATGCGCTCGATGCGCGCTCGCGCATGCTCGCCCGTCGAATTCTGAGATTTCCGAGAAGATCCGCGACCACGGTCATCGGGATGGCGCTGGCCTTGGCCCTGCTCATCATGTCCGAACATTTCCCCATCGCCATTGAGCGCATCATCAGCATCAACTTCGGCACGACTCAACGTATGGACGTCACGCTCACGTTCGCCGAGCGTGAGCACGAACGGGTGCTGCGCGACGTCACGCGACTTCCCGGTGTGTTGCAGGTCGAGCCCCTGCGCACGGCCGATGTATTTCTCTCAGTCGGCTCACGACGCGAGCGTGAAGCCGTGCTCGGTATCCCGGCAGGGGCGATGCTCAATCGCATTGTGGGTACGGATCTTGAGGTCATCGAGCCCTCGGCCGAGGGGCTGACCCTGTCCGCGGGTCTTGCGCGCAAGCTCAATGTCGAAGTCGGTGATCGACTTTTGCTCGAGGCGACGGACGGGCCTCGCGCGAGCGCCGAAGTTCGTATCGTCCGTATCGTACAGCCGTTTTTAGGGTCAGCCGCTTACATGGAGCGCCGTGCGCTCGGCCGATTACTGCGCGAACCCGACCGCGTCGACTCCGCATACCTCGTCATCGATGCCGCATTCCGTGATCAATTGAGTTCGCGGCTCAAAAATATCCCGGCCATCGTAGGCGTCACGTTTGCAGACAACGCCGAGCGCTCGTTACGCCAACTCTTCGAGCAGGGCGCTGGATTTTTCTCATTCATGTTTCTGATGTTCTCGCTCGCTATGGCCGCAGGTGTCGCCTTCTCTGCAGCACGCGTCACGCTCGGCGAACAAGAGCGCGACCTTGCGACGCTCCGGGTGCTCGGCTTCCGGCGGCGTGAAGCCTCTTGGGTGTTGCTCGGCGAGCTCGCGGTGCTGCTCGCCGCGGCGTTACCCCTCGGGCTCCTTCTCGGCGCGGCATTGTCCCGCTGGATGATGGAGCAGTTCGAGACTGATCTCTTTTCGTTTCCCTTCGTATTCGATGTCGCGACCTATGCGCGCTCTGCGCTCTTCGTCGTCGCGGCAGTCGTCATTGCGGCACTGTGGGTTCGTCGCGACGTCGATCGACTCGATCTCGTCGGCGTGCTCAAATCAAGAGAGTGAACATGAATCGCATCATTCAAATAATTCGTCGCCGTTGGATTTACGTCCTCGGCATCGCCGTGCTCTTGGCGCTGGTGTTATTTACGGTGTTGCCCCAAGCGGTGTCGGTCGAAGTGGCGGTCATCGATCGCGGTACTGTGCGCGCGAGCCTCGTCGATGAGGGTCGCACGCGAATGCGCGAGGTGTACGTCGTCAGCGCACCGGTGTCAGGTCGTTTGTTGCGGGTCGCCGTCGAGGCGGGTGATCGCGTTCAAAAAGGTGAGCCGCTCGCCCGCATGACCCGCGGCGCATCGGGGTTTCTCGATCCGCGCAGCGACGCCGAGGCGAGGGCGATCGTTGCGGCTGCCGAAGCGCGTGAACGCGCCGCGATCGCCGAGCGTGAACTCGCCGCGATCGAGGACGCTCGTGCGCAAAAACTTGCTGAGGCGCGCCTCATCGCCGACTCGGATCGAGACACCGCCCGCGTTCGTCTTCGCGCGGCGCTCGCCACCGAGGCGGCGGCGTCAGCCGAGTTGCGACGGGCTCGCAGCGCCTTGCTCGATGCCGGTCGCGATGGCGGGGCAGGCGTGCTGTCGCTCAAGGCGCCCGCATCGGGCACGGTGCTGTCGGTTCCGCAAGAAAGCGAGACCATGATCACAGCGGGCATGCCCGTCGTCGTACTCGGTGATCCGTCGCGCGTCGACGTCGTCGCCGACTTTTTGTCTCAAGATGCCGTACGCATGAGACCGGGTGATCGTGCGTTCATCGAAAACTGGGGCGAGCGCGGCGCGATGGCCTCGAGCGCCATTCCTGCAGTGGTCGAGCGTGTCGAACCTGTGGCGCGGACCAAGGTATCTGCCCTCGGGATCGAGGAGCAGCGTACTCGGGTCATCCTCAATTTCATTGAAGCCCCACCCGACGCGCTCAAATCACATGAATATCGGGTCGATGCACGCGTGGTGGTTGCGGAAGCCGAGGAGGCGGTGCGGGTTCCGCTCGGCGCCTTGTTCCGAGAGCGCGATCGCTGGGCGGTGTACGTCGTCGAGCGCGGGCGCGCCAGACTGCGCCCGGTCGAGGTCGGGGTGCAGGATGATCAGTACCGCGAAGTACGGTCCGGACTCGTACCGGGAGACGCGGTGGTGCTCTTTCCGGGCAGCGGAGTCGATGACGGCAAAAAAATCGCAATGTTGCATTAAAGCAACAGAAATTGCCTGATGCCAAGAAAACGGCTATAAACGTCACAATTCGGCAACAGACGAAGTTGCTCGAACGGGGTTTTGGGCGCATCGCGAGCGTCCCGAAAACAAGATTTAAAACCGGAGGTCTCAAAGAAATGTACAAGTCGCCAATTGCTCTTGCAGTTTCGGCTGCGATTGCCATGTCGGTTCCTGGGATGCAGTCTGCTGTCGCTCAGGATCTCGAAGAAGTCGTCGTCACGGGTTCGCGCATCAAGCGCGAGAACATCGAGACGGCAGCGCTCCCTGTCACGGTCATCACCCGTGTGGAACTCGAGGCGAGCGGTGAAACGTCCGTCGCCGACTACATCCGCGACTTGCCCTTCAACTCATTCGGTTCGGCCCGTCAGTCTTCGGGTAACTCGGCCCAGTCCTTCGCGGGCATCAGCCTGCGTGGTCTCGGCGAAGGCCGCACCCTGATTCTCATCGACGGTCGTCGCGCTCCGGTTGCGCCGAACGTCGGTAGCGCCCAGGACCTCAACAGCATCCCGCTTGCCGCAGTCGAGCGCATCGAGGTCATCACGAACGGCGCCTCGGCGATTTACGGTTCTGACGCCATCGGCGGCGTGGTGAACATCATCACGCGTCGCGACTTCTCGGGCGTGCAGGCCATGGTCGGCGGAAGCGATCCGGAGCGTGAAGGCGGTGAGACCGAAGAAGGCTCTCTCATCTTCGGCGCCTCGGGTGATCGTGGTTCGCTGCTCGCGGGCGTTTCCTACACCCATCGCGACATCATCTTCCAGCGCGACCGTGACTACTCGTTCTCGGACAGCTCGATCTCGTCGTTCTCTAACGAGTTCTACAACGCTGCGGCAGCTCCTGGAACCCTCTACGGTTTCCGTGCCACCTCGCGTCACATCAACCCGACCTACGGTTCGGCGGTTCCGGGTGGCTGTGAAGGCCGCGGCTTCGTCAAGAGCGGTTCGGGCGCGTCCTCACGCTGCTTCTACAACTACTCTCTCGAGGGTGCGTATGAAGCCGAGGTCGGCAACACTGCTCTCTTCGCTCGTGGTCAATACGACCTGAACGACGACTGGACCACGTACCTCAACACGTCCATTTCGCGCGTCGAGTCCTTCGGCCGATACGCGCCGGTGCCCTCGTCTCCCTGGCCGGGTGGCTCGATCTTCCTGCCGTCGAACTCGCCGAACCATCCGGCGAACAAGTTCCCGACGGCCGGCTATCCGACCACGCCGCTCTTCATGCGTCACCGCTTCGCCGCCCTCGGTAACCGCGATACGTTCACGGATGCCAACAACTACCTCATCGACTGGGGTGTAGACGGCAAGCTCGGCAACTTCGACATCAACGCCGGTGTCCGTCGTTCCGATGCGCAGTACTACGAGTTCGGTCGCAACTACGTGGTGGGCGGCCTTGCCCAGCAGCAGATCTCGAGCGGTGCGTACAACATCTACAACCCGTTCGGTAACCCGCGTTCCGTCCTCGACTCGATGATCGCGACCATCAACCGTGACGCGAAGTTCCTGTCGAAGGAAATCTACGCCACGGTATCGACCGACCTCTTCGAACTGCCGGGTGGCACGGCGGGCATCGCCTTCGGTGGCGAGTACCGCAAAGAGACCTACCAGGACATCTACGACACGCTGCAGTCCTCGGGTCAGATCGTTGGCTCGGCGGGTAACTCTGCCTTCGGCGGACGCCAGGCCAAGGCTGCGTTTGTCGAAGTGTCGCTGCCGGTCGTCAAGAGCCTCGAGGCCAACATCGCGGCTCGCTGGGACGAATACAGCGACTACGGTGACGATCTGTCACCGCAGGTTGCCTTGCGCTGGACCCCGCTCGAGAGCGTGACCGTCCGTGCGAGCTACGGCGAAGGCTTCCGCGCCCCGACGCTCGACATCCTCTCGGCTCAGCCTTCGTTCAGCGCTGCTGGCGTGGCCGATCCGCGTACTTGCCAAGCCTTCGGTCTCGCGCCGACCTGCACCACGCAGGTCACGACCTACTCGATCGCCAACCCGAACCTCGAGTCGGAGCAGTCCGAACAGTTCGGCTTCGGCGTCGTGTGGGATCCGCTCGAGTGGCTGCGCGTCAAGACGGACTACTGGAACATCAAGCTCACCAACCAGGTGTCCTTCGTGGGCATCGGCACGATCATCGCGTGCCTTGAGCGTGGTACCGGAATCTGCCCGTCGGGTCTCAGCATCCTGCCCGCCAACGTCGATCCGCCGGTCGTGGCCAACGGCCTCGGATTCGTCCGCGCGCCGGCTGGCGAAATCCTCTACGGCCAGACGGGTTATGCCAACCTCGGCTTCACCGAAACGGACGGCGTCGACCTCAACATCCGCGCCTCGTACGACTTCGGCAGCTGGGGCAAGCTCTCGAGCGAGCTGCTGTTCAGCCGCACGCTGAACTACTCGGGCTCGTCGGGCGTCAACATCGTTGATGACGTCGGTGTGCCGGAAGAGCGTGGCGTCCTGTCGAACACGTGGACCTACGGTGACTTCTCGTTCACTTGGAACATGAACTACATCGCCTCGACGCGTTCGACTCAGGCCGACTACATCGACTCGTTCGGTCCTGACTACGACTACGGCTACGCCCTGCGCTTGCCGTCGTGGGTGACCCATGACGTCCAGCTCAACTGGAACACGCCGTGGAACGGCCGTCTGACCCTCGGTGCGACCAACGTGACCGATAAGGATCCGGTGCAGGATCCGTTCGATCCGACCGGTCAGGGTTACGATCAGAGCCTCTACAATGGTTATGGCCGGGTGGTCTACTTCCGCCTGCTCCAGAACTTCTAATAGGCTCGAGTGCCAGTTGAAGAAGGGGGGCGAAAGCCCCCCTTCTTTTTTGGAGGACGTCCTTGACCAGTGATCGCGACATATCGACCGACGACTCGAGCCTGCTGGCCCGTCGACGTCTCGCATGGACCCGATTCTGGGGTCAGGGTCCCCTGCATTCGCTCGGCACGTCGTTCGCCGGCAATTACGCCGACGCGATCGGCACCTTTTGGCAGGGCGAGTTCGCCGCCTGCGGCCCGCATGAGGCCATCCTCGATATCGGATGCGGTAACGGCCCGCTCGCAAAAATTTTGATCGATCTGTACCCCGAAGACGGCCCAGAGTGGACCGGCATCGACCTCTCGAACCCCCGACCGACGTGGATCGCGCAGCTCGCCGAGGCCGCGGCGAAACGCGTGCAGTTTCGCGGGGGCGTACTGGCCGAAGAATTGCCTTTCGAGGCGTCGAGTTTCGATCTTGTGGTGAGTCAATTCGGCATCGAATATTCCGACCTTTCGCGCAGCCAACCCGAAGTCATACGCGTCCTGAAACCGACGGGCAGATTGGCCTTGGTTGTGCACCACGCGCAGTCCTTGCCGGTCTATGTGTCGCGGCAAGAGCTGCGTCATCTCGAGTTTTTGAGTCGTAGCGATTTCCTCGAAAGCGCAGCGATGATGATCCCGTATTTCGCCCTGTTGAACGACGTCGAGTCCCGAGCGCGCCTCCAGTCCGATCCGCGGGCGACCGAGGCGCGCCAAAGATTCGATGCCGCGCAACACGAGATCCAGAAACGCGTGGCGAGTGAACCGATCCCCGATCTACTCACCGACGTACAAATTTTTGTACAAGACTGTTTTCGCGCCGCCGTGTCGGCGGGTGCGCCCCCTGCACTCGATCGCTTGTCCGGCTATCGCGCATTGCTCGAGGACTCACGTTTGCGTCTCGAGGATCTCGTGCGCAGCGCGCTCGACGAAGCGGGCATTCTCGCTTTGCAGGAGCGCTTCAAATCGGCCAAAGGTCGAGCCGCGCGCAGCTCGCTCAACGCGCTGAGCGTCAACGATCAGGTGTTCGGTTGGGCGCTGCGAGTTTCCTGATCGGCGTGGAGGTCTGATGTCCTCGGACCACTGGGATCAATTCCTGCAGACGGGCGCGATTGCATCGTGCCCCACCAATGCGGAAGGGACTTACGATCTCGAGCTCGAACAGGGCTGGCGGAAATTTTTCGCGACGCTCGATCAGGGCGCAGTCATTCTCGATGTGGGCACCGGTAACGGACCGATCCTGCTCATTGCGAAGAACGTGTCAGAGTCCGACGATTTGAAATTTCGGCTCCATGGTGCAGACCGCGCCGTCATTGATCCGCCGCGACACGTGCCGGGTGGCGTCGAGCGCTATTCGGGGATCACGTTTCATCCTCGGATGCCCACCGAGAAGCTCGCATTCTCGAGCGAATTGTTTGATGCCGTCACGGGACAGTTCGCCTTGGAGTATGGCGATCCCACGCGCAGCATTGCCGAGGTGGCGCGAGTCTTGAAGCCGTCGGGCGCGGCGCGTTTCGTGGTGCATCACGAGCGCTCGATCGTCGTCGAGACCGCACGCCAATCGACGACCCATGCGAAATGGATCCTCGAAGAGCTCGAGGTCTTCGAGAAACTCGAGCGTTTCGTGCACATGGAGCGGATTAAATCCGCCGCCATCGAGCGGGCGTTCGCCAAACTCGAAGAGGCGGGCAAGGCGATGACCGACGAGCTGCGCCGCGTCCCGGAGAGTCACGTGCTCAACGTCACGGTCGCAGCTGTCCAGAATCTCCTCGATCTTCGCCGACGCGCATCGCCCCAGTTCGTGGGCGCAGAAATCGATGCGAAGCGACGGGCGCTGCGAGCCGCCGTGGTACGGATGCAAGATCTGTTGGAGCACGCATGCTCGCCCGAGAAGGTCGCGACGCTCGAGTCGATCGCCTCACAGGCCGGCCTGACCGTGGCGCCCCGCGAAGAGCAACGCCACGACGGCAATCTCGTCGGTTGGATCCTGCTTTGGAAAAAGCCGATCAGTTGTTGACCGGTACCTGATCGGGCACGGCGCCGGCCAACTTGAACTTGGCGTTGAAGGCGATGGTGAGACGTTCACCGTCCGCGTTGTAGGGCCGAACTTCGTGCAGGAGCCACGACGGGAACAGCAGCAGCTGCCCGGGCTTGAGCTTGATCTCGCGAGGGCCGTAGTTGTACCCGCCCATCATGCGTACGACGGCCATGTCGATGAACATGGTGCTCATCGCAAACGGGTTGAGGAAACTGAGCACGCCGCTGCCGGCCTCGTCCGCGGCGTCTTGCCCTGGATCGACGCAATAGATTCCTGACCAGCTGTGCAGCGCGTGGTTATGCATCGGGAAATAACCCCCGCGTCGGGTGACGTGGAACCACGACTCGACACCGATATGCAGGTTCTTCAGCATGTCGACGGTATAGCCGTTGAGTTGTCCGATGGCCTGATAGAGCTGCTGATAGCAGAACACGCGCAACTCCTGGACCGCCGCATTCTCGGCTGCAAAAAGCTGGAAGTGGCTCTCGAAGAGTTGCTTGCTGCGATTGACCATGGGCTGGCGATTGGCGCGCTCTTCGCCCTTGGCTTCTTCGGCGAGGATGTACTCCCGAAGACGCGCGTTGAGCGACGCAGGATCCGGGTGGATGACCGAGGCGAGCGGAACGGCGAAAAACGGTTCGATGCTAAGATTGGGCGTCGTCATCTTTTTGCTCAGGCGAAGGGGCGAACGCCGGGCAGCTTAACCGCTCCTCTGCCGGGCAACAACCGGGGAACTCGACCATGCAGAAAGACGCGGGATCACAGTCCGCCCATCGCGATGCAGCCTTCGACTGCCTGCGGCAGCGCGACTTCCCGAAATCCGAGGCGCTCTTCAAAGAATTGATTGCGGCAGGATCCGTCGACCCTCAAGATCGATTTGGCCTCTCGATGGCGCTGTACGAGCAGGGTCGACTCGAGGACTGTCGTGAGTCGCTCGCCGAGGCCTGTCGTCTCGAGCCGAACTTCGTCCACGCTTGGCTTTATCTCGGCGTGGTGAACGAGCGCATGGGCTTGCGATCTCCCGCCGCGGGGGCGTACTTGCGCGCCGATCGATTGATGAGCGGCACCCCTCCGGCGAGCATCCCGCCCGATGTTCGAAATCTCTTGACGCACGGTGCTCGATTTCTTGTCGGCGAGATTTTCGGGGCGTTGTCGGCCGAGCTGGCTTCGGTTGCGCGCAAGCATGGCGAAGCGTCGATTGCGCGTCTCTATCACGCAGCGGAGATGTTCGCAGGCATCAAGCCTCTGCGTTACGAGCATCCGCGTTGGCGTCCGGGTCTCTTTTACGTGCCGGGCATGACCCCTCGCCAGTTTTTCGAGCGAGAACAGTTCTCGTGGATCGACTCGGTCGAGCGTCACACCGACGTCATTCGCGAGGAATTGCGTGCGGCGCTCTCCGAAAACAAGGGCTTCAAACCCTATGTGCAGTACGCCGAGGGCTCCGAAGAAGCGCGCATCTGGAACACCTTGAACGGCTCGACCGATTGGTCGACGTTGCATCTGGCCCGTCACGGCAAGTTCGAAGCGGAGGCGTGCGCGCGCTGTCCCAAAACGCTCGAAACCTTGACGGCCATTCCCGATCTGCATGACGTGCCGGGATACGGCCCCGAGATCATGTTCTCGGTCCTGCAACCCAAGACTCTCATCCCCGCGCACCGAGGCAGTGTCAACGGACGTTTGGTCGTGCATCTTCCCTTGGTCGTGCCGCCCAACTGCGGCTATCTGCGGGTCGGCGACGAGAAGCGCAGCTGGGAGGAGGGGAAGTTGATGATGTTCGACGACACCTTCGATCACGAGGCCTGGAACGGCAGCGAGCAGACGCGAGTCGTGCTGATTTTCGACGTCTGGAATCCCGAGTTATCCATCGCCGAGCGCGAGGCCTTCCGAGTCGTTTTGTTCAGAGCGGCCGAGTTCGAAAAAGAGCTGCTCAATTCTTGATGTGTCATTGGAGGTAAAGCGGATGTGGTATTCGACGTTCATGCGCATCGCCGTGCTGGGTATTGCGTGCTGGCTCTTGCCGCTCGATGTCGCGGCTCAACCGGCCTCCTCCACGATTCCGCCCGAGGTGTATCGTGCGGCGGGACTCGACAAGCTGACCGACGCGGAGCGCAAGGCGCTCATCGAGTGGATCAACGCCGGCGCACCGATGACGGCCTCTGGACCTGCCGCTCCTGCGGCGCCGGCCAGCCCGCGTGCGCCGATGGTCGCTGCGGCACCGGCTTCAGCCGCGTCATCGGTTCCAGCCGTGTCGCCGACGCCAGCCGCGGCACCGACCACAGCGGCTTTACCGGCGCCGCTGACGCCGCTCTCCGAGGAGAGCGAAATCAACACGCGCATCCTTCCCCCTTTTACCGGGTGGACGGGCCGCACGATCTTCACCATGGAAAACGGCCAGGTTTGGCAGCAACGGATGGACGGAAACTACGCGTTCAAAGGTGCGGACACGCGTGTGGTCATCACTCGCGGGGCTTTTGGGCTCGACCGAATGAGGCTCGTCGAGAGTGGTCGTTGGATCGGAGTGAAGCGGATCAAGTAAACGCTTCGATGAGCGGCGCGAGATGCCGCTCGTAGGGCTTCCAGATTTTGCCGCGATCCTTGCGGATGCCGTCGCGCATCATGACGCTACTGGCTGTCGCTACTGCGCCCGTACGTGTTTCGAGCTGGATCATCCCCGGCTCGAAATCGAGCCCGACGAACTCCGCCATCTGTCTTGCCATCGATTCCGGCTCACGAACCAAATCGTCGTAGCGCACATCCATGATGCGTCCCCTCAGACGCGCATGCCATGCCGACATGAGTTCGCGATACCGATGATGGTGTGCGATGAAATCCTGCTGCGCATAAGAGTAGGGCGCAGCGTGTGAGAACAGCGTGCGAAGGCTCGAAAATCCGACGTCGATGGGGTCTCGGACGAGATGGATGAATCGGCTCTCTGGCAGAGCGCGAGCGATGAACCCCACATTGAAATAATTCGAGGGCAGTTTGTCGGTGACGCAGGGTTTTCCCGCGGCACGCCACGACATCCCTCTCAGATAATGCTCGCCGAGTGCCGCGTAATCGAGTTCGTGCCGCCGACCGATCACGCGCGTGTCAAGTTCGTGCCGAAAATGCAGCGCGCTGACGCGGCGGAGCTGGGCACGAAGGTCGTAGGTTTCGCCGCCGCTCGCCACCTTGGAGTGGCCTGCCAGAATCTGCTCGGCAAGCGTCGTCCCCGAGCGGTGCAGTCCGATCACGAAAATCGCTCGGAGTTCTGACGAGGCGTGGCCTGCGCGATCACTATTCCAATCTTCAGCTTCTCGTAACGCGTCAAAAATTTCGTTCTGCTTCTCGATCAGCGATTGGGCTTTGGTTCGTTTTGCGTCGCAGGCAGCCGCAAGTGCGCTCCAGGACGCATCGGCATCGCCTTGATCATGAAGCTCGTTGTGTAGCGCATAGGCAAGCCAGGCCCGATCTTCGGGAGACTGCGCAGCCGCGAGCAGAGGCTTCAGGCGATCGATGCGATCACTCGCGCCGGGTTGACGGAGGCGTGAGAGCAGCCAATACGAACTTGGATCATCCGGCAGCAGGGTCAAACATTGACGACAAAGTTCCGCCGCCTCCTGATGCTCGCCGAAAAAGGTCTTGAGCGTGGCGAGGCTATAGAGACCGGGCTGGAACTTCGCATCGCGGGCGAAAGCGGCCTCGGCGAAGATGAGGGCTGCATCGAAGGCGCCGACGCTCATCAAGAGCTGTGAAACGCGGCTCAAGGACATCGCCGAGTCCCACTGACGCGGTGCGATCTGCCGACTGATCTCGATCATCAGTCCGGACTCGCTGAGTCGGGCGAGTACTTGCAGCAGCTTGAGTGCGGTGCGCGGCCCGTCGAGGTTCGAAGAGAGCGCTTTGCCGACGAACCCTCTCGCACTGTCGTTGCGCTCGCGTCCCATTTCGACATCGGCCGCGAGCAACAAGCCCATCGTGTCTTCGAAATTCTTCGAGAGCACAGGACGAATGACCCCGGCCGCCGCCTCGATCTCGCCTTGGGAGATCAGACGCTCCGCCTTGTCGATATCGCTCTCGAGCATGTCGTTAACGGATCGTCAGGGCGACGGATTTCGAGGCGCGAGATGTCGATCGAGGAAATCGAGCATCTTGGTGTAGAGCTCGACATTGTTTTCCGGGATTTGGAAGCCGTGGCCCTCTTTGGGTTTCACGAGGACCAGTTCCGGTTTCTTTCCCGACTTTTTCATCTGGCTGATCAGGAACTCCATCTGCTCGATGGGCACTCGCTGATCTTTGGCGCCATGAACGAGCATGACGGGGATGTTGATCTTGTCGACATTGAAGGCCGGTGATTGCGCTCTCTGTTCGTCCTCACTCTCCGGGAGTACGCGCTTCAAGAAATTTCGTCCTGCAGGAGATCTCGGGACATCACCCTTCTCGAGCATCATCGGCATGCTGTAGACGCCGACGTAGCCAATGGCGCAGCGGTAGAGACTCTGTTCGCGCACCGGACTCATCAATGCGGCGTAGCCACCGTAGCTGCCACCATAGATGCACACACGGTCCTGGTCGGCGACCCCTTGTTCGACGGCCCAGCGCACGCCGTCCGTCAAATCGTCTTGCATGGTGGTGCCCCACAGCCGGTAGCCCGCACGCTCGAAGGCTTGGCCGTAGCCACCTGATCCGCGAAAGTTGATTTGCAGCACGGCGTAGCCCCGTGTGGCCAAAGCCTGAACTTCCGGGTCGAACCCCCAGCTATCGCGAGGTCCGTGCGGTCCGCCGTGAACCAGCACCACCATCGGTGAGCGACCCTGGGCGCCACGCGGAGTCGTGAGGTAGCCATGCAAGGCGAGTCCGTCCCGAGCCTTGAAGCTGATCGGTCGCGAAGTTGCCATGGACTCGGGCGACAACCACGGACGCGAGGACAACAGGAAGGTCGCCGTGCCTTTCTGAAGATCGAAGAGGTAATACGCGCCTGGATCGGTATCGTTGAAGGCGCGGAAGATTCTCAAGCGACCGTCGCTCGAAGAATTTCCGAAAGCCAAAGAATGTTTAGGGAAAGCCTTGATGAGGCCCGCGATCGCGCGACCTTCCGGATGAGTCGAATTGATGACATCGACGGTGTATCGATCCGGTTGGTACTCCACGGCGAGCATATGCCGCTCGTCACCGCTCATGATTTGCTCGGTGGGGTCGGAGATGGCGTTTTCGCTCACGACCTCGGTCGCGCCGGTTTGCGGATCTTTGAGGATGACTTTTCTCGGCGCGCCTTTTTCGCTGCTCATCATGAACACGCGACGATTGTCGGCATCAAAGGCGATCGGCATCAGGAAATCATCACCACCGAGCTCCATCTCGCTGAGAGTGACCCAGTTATCGCCCTGTCTTTGAAGGGTACGCAGCACATTGTTTTTGACTCGACCGATGGCGTAGCGAACCTGCTCGTCATGATCGAGAAGGAAGCTGCCGAACTCGAGCGGTGCCGAGGCCACGGTATTCGCTCGTCCATCTCGCGTGTCGAGCTTGAACAGGAAGGCTTGCTCGATCGAGCGCTGGGCCCACAAAACGTTCGGGTCGTCCTTGGTTCGGCCGAGGATCTGGTAGGTGTTCCCGTTCGGTATTTCGATGCGCTTGGAACCATCGATATCCGACGCATAGAGATCAGGGGTGGGTTGACGGGAGTCGAGGCTGCCTTTTTTCTCGGAGACTCCGAAGAGGATGCGCTGGTTGTTGACCCAGTACACATTGCCAATGTGCTGCGTCGGACCGAAGTCCCAACGCGAGAGCGGCTTTTTGTTGCCGATTTTGAGTACGACGAGCACCGTCCGGTCGCCCTCGGGCAGAGTCACTGCAATATGCTGGCCGTCCGGCGAGAGGGTCACTTGCCGGAACTCCGGCTCTCGGAAAAGCGCCTCAAGGGCAATGGGTGTCGCAGGTGCCGGCGTCGGCTGCGCGTCGGCAGCGGACGTGAGCAAAGAGACGGCAATGATTACGAACCTGGTCCAGCTTTTCACTTTAGCCCCCTCAAAGAAATAATCCAGAAATCTACCGCACCAGCGGCTTGTACCGAATGCGATGCGGCTGATTGGCGTCTTCGCCGCGTCGCTTGCGGTAGTCCTCGACGTACTCCTGATAGTTCCCTTCGAACCACACGACTTCCGAGTTGCCCTCGAAGGCGAGGATGTGGGTCGCGATGCGATCGAGGAACCAGCGATCGTGTGAGATCACGACGGCGCAGCCGGGGTAGGCGAGCAGGCCTTCTTCGAGCGCTCGCAGGGTTTCGACGTCGAGGTCGTTGGTCGGTTCGTCGAGCAGCAGAACGTTGCCACCCGACTTCAATACTTTGGCGAGGTGCACGCGATTGCGCTCACCGCCCGAGAGCTCACCGATCAGCTGTTGCTGCTGCGTGCCCTTGAAGTTGAAGCGACCGACGTAGCCGCGCGAAGGCGTCTCGTAGTTGCCGACCTTGATGAGATCGAGTCCGTTCGAGATTTCCTGCCACACGGAGTTCTTGTCGTTGAGTGCCTGACGCGACTGATCGACATACGACAGTTTCACCGAGGGGCCGATACGGATCTCGCCGGCATCGGGCTTCTCGACGCCCGTCAGCATGCGGAAGAGGGTGGTCTTGCCGGCGCCGTTCGGGCCGATGATGCCGACGATGCCACCCGGCGGCAGATTGAAGTTGAGGTTATCGATCAGCAATCGATCGCCGAACGACTTGCGCAGACCCTTGGCCTCGATAACGAGATCGCCGAGCCGCTCGCCGGGCGGAATGTAGATTTCATTGGTCTCGTTGCGCTCCTGGAACTCGCGCGAGGCCAGTTCTTCGTAGCGCTGCATGCGCGCCTTGCTCTTGGCCTGGCGGGCTTTCGGGTTTTGTCGCACCCACTCGAGTTCGCGCTCGAGGGTCTTGCGCAGCGCTTCGCGTTCGCGCTCTTCCTGGGCGAGACGCTTTTCCTTTTGTTCGAGCCACGACGAGTAATTGCCTTGGTACGGAATGCCGTGTCCGCGGTCGAGTTCGAGAATCCACTCGGCGACGTTGTCGAGGAAGTATCGATCGTGGGTGACCGCGATGACGGTCGAGGGATACTGCTCGAGATATTTTTCGAGCCACGCGATCGACTCGGCATCGAGGTGGTTCGTCGGCTCATCGAGCAACAACATGTCGGGCTGCGAAAGCAGTAGTCGACACAGCGCCACACGGCGTTTTTCACCGCCCGAGAGCAATTCGATCTTCGATTCCCAGGGCGGCAGACGCAGCGCATCGGCGGCGATCTCGAGTTTGCGATCGAGCTCCCAACCGCCGGCAGCGTCGATCTCGTCCTGCAGCTTCGCCTGCTCCTCGAGGAGCTTGTTCATTTCGTCATCCGACATCGGTTCGGCGAACTGCTCGCTGATCGCGTTGAAGCGCTCGACCTTCGCGAACATGCCGCCGATGCCCTGCACGACTTCCTCGCGCACGCTCTTGTTCGGATCGAGCTCGGGTTCCTGCGGCAGGTAACCCACCTTGATGTTCGGCTGTGGGCGCGCCTCGCCCTCGATGTTGGTATCGAGCCCCGCCATGATCTTGAGCAGCGTCGATTTACCCGAGCCGTTGAGACCCAGCACGCCGATCTTGGCGCCCGGGAAGAACGACAGGCTGATGTCGCGGAGGATTTGACGCTTGGGGGGCACGATCTTGCCCACCCGGTTCATCGTGTAAATGTATTGGGCCATGTCGATGTAATGGGGGCGCCGAAGGCATGAAAAAAGGGCCCGTATTATCGCCTGTGCTAGGCTCCCGCGCATCGAAAGTTCGGGGCAGGCGGGGGTCATGTCCGAAGTGCTCGTCATCGCCGGTGAGCGGCTCGCCCGCTACGGTTTCGGCAACGGCCATCCTTGGGGTCCGGACCGTCACGCCGCCTTTTACCGCGAGTTCGAGGCTCGAGGCCTCGCGAGACGGTGCAACGTCGAAGACACCCGCATGGCGACGCTCGAGGAGCTCGAGCTCTTCCACACCCCGCAATACCTCGATTTTCTTCGTGGACGCTCGCAGGCGGGCTTCGGTTATCTCGATGGTGGCGACACCCCGGTGTTCCCGGGCGTGTTCGAGGCGGCTTCCGACGTCGTCGGCGGCACGCTGGAAGCGGCCGCGGCCATCATGACGGGCAAGGCCCGGCGCGCCTTCGTGCCCATCGCCGGGCTCCATCACGCCGGCCGAGGGGGCGCTGCGGGTTTTTGCGCGCTCAACGATTGCGGCATCGCTATTGAGTGGCTTCGCAAAACCTATGGGCTCTCGCGCATCGCCTATATCGACATTGACGCGCATCACGGCGATGGCGTGTTCTACGGCTTCGAGGGTGATCCGCAAGTCATCTTTGCCGACATCCACGAAGACGGGCGATTTTTATATCCGGGTACGGGCAGTACCGATGAGCGCGGGACGGGCGCGGCCGCGGGCACCAAGCTCAACGTGCCGCTCGCACCGGGTTCGGACGATGCCGCGTTCGCGCCCGCCTGGGCCCAAGTCTTGCGTCATTTGGAAAGTTTCGAGCCCGAGTTCCTGCTGCTGCAGTGCGGCGCCGACAGTATCGCCGGCGATCCCCTGACGCATTTGGCGCTGTCATCCGAGGCGCATGGGAGGGCGGCTCGCGATCTCACGCAGCTTGCCGAGCGACTCGGCCATGGGCGCGTGCTCGCCACGGGCGGTGGCGGATACAACCGGCAAAATATTGCGGAGGGCTGGAACGCCGTGGTCGAGGGGCTGTTCGGCTAGAATACCCGGCCTTCTGTTGTCGATCTTTAACAGCCCGAGGCCCCGACGATGTATTCGAGTCGCATGACCATTGCAGAATTCGATCCTGAACTTGCCCGATCGATGAGTGCGGAACTCGTCCGACAAGAAGACCACATCGAGCTCATCGCCTCGGAGAATTACGCGAGCCCTCGCGTGCTCGAAGCGCAAGGCTCGGTGCTCACCAACAAATACGCCGAAGGGTATCCCGGCAAGCGTTATTACGGCGGTTGCGAGTTCGTCGATGTGGCCGAGCAGCTCGCCATCGATCGCGCGAAGCAGCTCTTTGGTGCCGACTACGCCAACGTGCAGCCGCACTCGGGTTCGCAAGCGAACGCTGCGGTGTATCTCGCCATGCTCAAGCCCGGCGACAGCATCCTCGGCATGAGCCTCGACCACGGCGGTCACCTCACGCACGGCGCCAAGGTCAATTTCTCGGGCAAGATCTTCAATGCCTCGCAGTACGGCATTCGGCCCGACAACGGTGAAATCGATTACGACGCCCTCGAGACGCAGGCGCTCGAAGTGAAGCCTCGGCTCATCATCGCGGGGTTCTCTGCCTATTCGCGCTACCTCGACTTCGCGCGCTTCCGCGCGATCGCCGACAAGGTGGGGGCCTATCTGCACGTCGACATGGCCCACGTCGCCGGCCTGGTGGCGGCGGGCGTGTATCCGAACCCGGTGCCGTACGCTGATGTCGTCACGACGACCACGCACAAGACCCTGCGCGGCCCGCGCGGTGGGCTCATACTCGCGCGCAAGAACGACGAGCTGACCAAAAAATTCAATTCACTCGTGTTCCCGGGGACGCAGGGCGGTCCGTTGATGCACGTCATCGCGGCCAAGGCCGTCGCCTTCCTCGAGGCGCTGCAACCCGAGTTCAAAGATTACCAACACCAGGTGGTCGCCAATGCCCGCGCCATGTGCGCCCAGCTGCAGAAGCGCGGCTATCGCATCGTCTCGGGTGGTACCGATAACCATCTTTTCCTGATCGACCTCTCCGACAAGAACATCACGGGCAAAGAGGCCGACGCCGCACTCGGGGCGGCCCATCTCACGGTCAACAAAAACGCCGTGCCGAATGATCCGCGCCCGCCCATGGTGACGAGCGGCATTCGCATCGGCACCCCGGCGGTCACGACCCGAGGCTTCAAGGAAGCCGAGGTCACGCAAGTCGCCGATCTCATCGCCGATGTGCTCGATGCCGAGGGCTCGGTCGAGGCGATTGCGCGGGTGCGCGAGCAGGTGACGGCCCTGTGCCGCCGGTTCCCGGTCTACGAGTCGTCGCGAGCCGGTCGCTGATCGACCGGACTCGCCACTGACGGGACGACGCCATGCACTGTCCCTTCTGCGGTCACGAAGAGACCAAGGTCAACGACTCGCGTCTCGCGGCCGAAGGTCGGCAGATCCGCCGTCGTCGCGAGTGTCTCGCCTGCGGTGAGCGCTTCACCACCTTCGAAACCGCCGAACTCGTCATGCCGCTCGTCGTCAAAAGTCATGGCAGCCGCGAGCCGTTCGACGAACAAAAACTACGCTCGGGTCTGTTCAAGGCGCTGCAGAAGCGCCCCGTGGAGCAGGAGAAAGTCGAGTCGGCGATTACCCGCATCATGCAGCGACTGCGCGGTCTCGGTGAGCGCGAAGTCCGTTCGCGTCAAATCGGCGAGTTCGTGATCGACGAACTTCGTCATCTCGACGAAGTCGCTTATGTGCGCTTCGCGTCGGTGTATCGCAGTTTTCAGGATGTCGAAGCGTTTCGCGACGAAGTGGAGAAGCTTCGCAGCCGTCGCCGACGCGAGCCGCTCGCCGGTCAGCTGTCTTTGCTTGGTGGCGACGATGCGGCAAAGAAATCTGCCGGAGCCTCGAAGAATTCCAAAGGCGCGAAGGGCGACGACGGTGAGTGACGCCCACGACGAGCGCTGGAGTCGCTTCGAGCGGCTCGCGATGCAGCGTGCGCTCGAGCTCGCCGCGCTCGGCGCCACCACCACCCAGCCCAACCCGCGCGTCGGTTGTGTCATCGCGCGCGACGACACCATCCTCGGCGAAGGCTGGCATCAACGCTCCGGTGAGCCCCATGCGGAAGTTTTCGCGCTGCGCGCTGCGGGCGAGGCAGCGCGCGGGGCCACCGCGTTCGTGACACTCGAGCCCTGCAATCACCATGGGCGTACGCCACCCTGCACCGAAGCCTTGATCGCAGCCGGTATTTCCAAAGTGATTTTTGCTTGCGGCGATCCGAACCCCCGCGTCGACGGGTCGGGGGCCTCGCGACTGCGCGCAGCCGGCATCGACGTCGAGACTGGGCTGCTCTCTGATCAGGGCGAAGAACTCAATCTCGGGTTTTTCAAGCGCATGCGCACGGGCCGTCCGTGGGTGCGACTCAAGCTCGCCGCGAGTCTCGATGGTCGTACCGCACTCGCCAACGGCGAGAGCCGCTGGATCACCTCGCGAGAGGCCCGCGAAGACGTGCATCGTTTTCGCGCCGAGAGCGCGGCGATTCTGAGTACGAGTGCCACCGTCATCGCTGATGATCCTGAACTTACGACACGACCTGCTGGTGCTGCGAACGATGACTCGAAGATCAGACAGCCGCTGCGCGTGATCCTCGATCGTCACCTGCGTATTCCGCGCGCAGCGCGAGTCTTTGCCACGGCGGGCGAGATCGTTCGTCTGACGTCGGCCTCCGCGCTCTCGAGCGCAGCGGCGACCACAAGCGCCGGTCATGGGGCCGATACGATTCATCGCGTCGAAGTGATTGCAAGCACGCCCGATGGACGTCTCAGTCTCGAGGCGGCACTCGCCTGGATGGGTGGGGCAGGGCTCAACGAGATGTGGACCGAAGCCGGACCCACGCTTGCCGGCACCTTGCTCGGCTCGCATCTCGTCGACGAGCTCGTGCTGTATCTCGCGCCGCGTGTGCTCGGGCCTGAGGCGCGACCGCTCGCCCAACTCGAGGGGCCGCTACGCCTGGCTGACTCGCCCGAGTGGCGGGTTCATGATCTGCGCCAGATCGGCCCCGATATCCGTATCATGCTGCGCCCGAACCGCTGAGGCGGCCGAGTCACCCAGGACCAGAATCGATGTTCACCGGAATCGTGCAGGATGTGGGTCGGATCGTGACGCTCGAGCGTCGCGGCGGCGACGTGCGCCTGCGCATCGCGGTCGATCGTCTGTCGCTCGCGGCCGCTCGTGCCGGCGACAGCATTGCGGTGAGTGGGGTGTGCCTCACGGCGCTCGAGATCGACGCCCAAGGTTTTTCGGCGGATGTCTCGAACGAGACCTTGTCGCTCACCACCCTGGGCACACTCGAGGTCGGCAGCCGCGTCAATCTCGAGCCCGCCCTCAAAGCCGGGGATGCGCTCGGCGGACATCTCGTGTCGGGCCATGTCGATGCACTCGGCGAAGTGCTCGAGGTGCGCGCGGATGCGCGCTCGGTCCGCATGCGCTTTGGTTGTCCACCGTCGCTCGCCAAATATTTTGCTCGCAAAGGTTCGGTGGCCATCGATGGCGTAAGCCTCACGATCAACGACGTCGGACCGACCGAGTTTTCGGTCAATCTGATTCCGCACACCCAAGACGTGACGACGCTTGGCGAGTTCACGCCGGGTCGTCGCGTGAACCTCGAGGTCGATCAGGTGGCGCGCTACGTCGAACGTCTGCTCGATCCGCAGGTGGCGCGATGAGTGTCGAGCTCGATCGCATCGAAGACATCCTCGCCGATCTTGCCGCGGGCAAGATGGTCATCATCATCGATGACGAGAGTCGCGAGAACGAAGGCGATCTCTTGATGGCCGCGAGCAAGGTACGGCCTGAAGACATCAACTTCATGGCGCGCCACGGGCGTGGGCTCATCTGCCTCACGCTCACCGAAGAGCGATGCCGACAACTGCGCTTGCCTCTCATGGTGAGCGACACGCATCGCGAACACCGCACGAATTTCACGCTCTCGATCGAGGCTGCCGAGGGCGTCACGACCGGTATTTCCGCGTACGACCGGGCGCATACCGTGCGTACGGCTGTTGCGCCCGACGCCTCGCCGCAAGACCTGCGTCAGCCGGGACATATTTTCCCGATCATGGCGCAGCCGGGCGGCGTGCTCACGCGTGCGGGTCATACCGAGGCGGGGTGTGATCTCTCGCGTCTCGCGGGTCTCGAACCCGCGGCCGTCATCGTCGAAATCATGAACGACGACGGGACGATGGCGCGACGCCCCGACCTCGAAATCTTTGCTCGTCAGCATGACCTGCGCATCGGCAGCATCGCCGATCTTATCCGCTACCGGTTGCGCAACGAGCGCTCGGTCGAGCGTATCGCCGATCGACGTGTCACGCTTGACGCGGGTGAGTTTCAGCTGCTCGCGTATCAAGATCACGTGCATCGCGATGTGCATCTCGCGCTCGTGTACGGCGACATCGCGAGCCACGCATCACCCCTCGTGCGCGTACACCTCACCGACACGCTACGGGATGTCGTCGGTGTGGTCGACGGCGCAAGGCGCTGGACGCTGCGCGCTGCCCTCGAGCGCGTAGTAAAGGAAGGCGCGGGGGTCGTCGTGATCCTTCGTGATATCGAATCTCCGCGCGAACTCGCAGACGCCGTGCAGACGCTCAATCGTCGCCCCTCCGCGGGCGCCATCGGCGAGGGTCCCGAGGTGCTGCGCACCTATGGCATCGGCGCCCAGATTCTCAAAGATTTGGGGGTTCGAAAAATGCGAGTCCTCTCGAGACCCTGGCAGTTACAGGGCCTCGCGGCCTTCGATCTCGAAGTAGACAGCTACCTGGACCGCGGCTCATGAAACTGGACACACCCTCGACGGAACTCGGTCGACTGCCGACTCTCGATGCGCGATCGCTGCGCGTCGCGGTGGTCTGTGCGCGGTTCAATGATGCCCTCGTGTCACAGTTGCTCGAGGGCGTGCGCGCGGCGTGGGCGCGTCACGGCGGATCGCCTGAGTCGCTCATCCTGCATCGTGTGCCGGGCGCCTTCGAGTTGCCGCTCGCGTGTCAGCAAATTGCGCTGGCGGGGCGCGTGCATGCGGTGGTCGCGCTCGGTTGCGTGATCCGAGGGGATACCCCGCATTTCGAGTACGTGGCCGGGGAGTGCGCGCGTGGCCTCATGGAGGCCGGCCTCTCGGCCGGGTTGCCGATTATTTTTGGTGTGCTCACGGTGGATAACCTTGCGCAGGCCGAGGAGCGCGCCGACCCGGCGCGCATGAACAAAGGTGGCGAGGCGCTCGAAGCAGCCCTCGAAATGATCCAGCTGCTTCGGGAGAATCGCTCTTGAGCCCCATCAAAGATCCTCGCTCGGGTGCGCGCTCCGTCGCCCGCAAACTGGCCATGCAGGCGCTCTATCGCCTGCAGCTCAACGAGGCGCCTTGGCAAGATCTCCTCAGCGAGTTCGCCGCCGAAGAAGACATGGCCCGCGCCGACCGGGAGTATTTCGACGAGATCGTGCGGGCGGTCGTCGAGTCGCGTCCCGCGCTCGATGAGCAGCTCAAAGACTGGGCCGATCGCGCGCCCGCCGAGCTCGATCCCGTCGAGCACGCCGTGTTGCTCATCGGTGTGCATGAGCTCGCGCACCGACCCGATGTGCCTTGGCGCGTCGTGGTGAACGAAGCCGTGAGCCTCACGCGCCGGTTCGGCGCCACGGACGCGCACAAATACGTCAATGCCGTGCTCGATCGCGCAGCGCGAGTGCTGCGACCGCACGAACATTGAGCCGAATGCCGCTGGGTGAATTCGAACTGATCGATCGCTTTTTCCGCGAAGCCGGTGGTCGCCGTGGCGACGTCGTGATCGGCGTGGGCGACGATGGCGCCATCCTGCGCCCGCCGGAGGGCTTCGATCTCATCGCCGTGAGCGACACCCTGGTCGAGGGCGTGCATTTCCCGGCGGGTGCGCCGGCGCGCTCGGTCGGACATCGCGCGCTCGCCGTCAACTTGAGCGACATCGCCGCCATGGGTGGCGCCCCTGCGTGGAGTCTGCTCGCGCTCACGCTGCCGCGCGCCGAGGAGGCCTGGCTCAAGGAATTCGCGAAGGGATTTTCTTTGCTTGCACTCGAACACGAGGTGTCGCTCGTCGGGGGCGATACCACGCGTGGTCCTTTGATGATTGGCGTTCAGGTGTTGGGGTTCGTGCCCCATGGTGTTGCCTTGCGTCGCGCCGGAGGTCGGCCCGGCGATCTGATCTGCGTGTCGGGTACACCGGGCGATGCCGCAGCGGGCCTGGCGCTGCTGGCGCCCGATGCGAGGGCAGGCGCAGGCGATGCGGCCTCTCGTGTCGCGCTGCGTGCGCGGTTCGAATACCCGACGCCACGACTTGAACTCGGCCGCCAACTACTCGACATCGCCTCCGCCTGCATCGACGTGTCGGATGGGCTCGCGGGCGATCTCGGCAAGCTGGCCGCGGCAAGCGGGTGCGCGGCGGTGATCGACCTCGAGCGCGTACCTCGCTCGGAGGCGCTTGCCACGCTCGTGCGCGAAGGGGTATTCGAGGAGCGTGAAGCCCTGCGTTTCATGCTGGCGGGAGGCGATGACTACGAACTCGCGTTCACGGTGCCCCCCGAGAATCGAGAGGCACTCGCGGAACTCGAGGCGCGAGGCGAGGTCTTCGTAATCGGTATGTTAGTCGAGGCGACGGGCTCAGCGCCGCTCGTGACTGTCCGCACGGAACGAACCGAGTTACAGCCGTATCTTGATGCCCTGCCTTCAAGCTTCGATCACTTTGGCCATGCCTAAACTCCTCGCGATCGGTCTCCTCGCCCCGCTGATTTCCTTGATCGGCGCGTGCTCGGGTGGAGGCGTTGATTCGTTCGTCGTTTCCGTGTCCTCGGGTACGGGCGGTACATTGAGCCCGACCACGACCTCAGTTCGTTCCGGCTCCACCGCGAGCTTCACGCTCACGTACTCGACCGGATACGAGATCGCCTCCATCAGTGGCTGCGGGGGCCAACTCTCGGGGACGAGCTACGTCACCGGACCTGTGACCAACAATTGCACGGTCACCGCGTCGTTTCGCCTCAAGCGCTACAACGTATCGGCGAATGCGAGCACTTCGGGATCGATCACGCCTGCGAACGTCTCGGTCGAACACGGCGCGACGGCTGAGTTCTCGGTCATTCCGGGTGCCGATGCGACATTGGTCGGCGTCAGCGGTTGCGGCGGCACGCTCACCGGATCGCGCTACACCTCAGGTCCCATCACCGCCGAGTGCGCCATCAACGCGACCTTTGCGCGACCCGAGTTGCTCATGCAGGGCATGTCCTCACCCTGGGGAATCGCCGAGTTGCCGGATGGACGTCTGCTGATCACCGAGCGGGTCGGCACACTTGTCATCACCAATGCAGCGCGCACGGCCGTGGAAGCGCGGATCAACACCCCACTGGCGATCGGCGTCGAAGGGCAGGGCGGTTTGCTCGATATCGCGCTCGACCCCGACTTCAACACCGACCCAAAGATTTATGTCACCTACACGGAGGCGGGGAGCGGCGCGGAAGCGGGCCTCTTCGGCACAGCCGTGGCCCGCGCGAGGGTTGCCGCCAACACGCTCAATGATTTCGAGGTGATCTACCGGCAGGTGCCGAAGGTCGGTGGCGGCGCCCACTTTGGTTCCCGCGTGGTCTTTCGATCGGACAAAACGATGTTCGTGACCTTCGGCGACCGAGGCAACGGTGGCTTCGTCCAAAACGTGGGCTCATCGATTGGCAAGGTCATTCGCATCGCGCGGGATGGATCGGTCCCGACCAACAATCCGGTGATCGCAGGCGGCAGACCCGAGATTTGGAGTATCGGTCATCGCAACGCGCAAGGCGCCGCGTTGCGACCCGGCACCGACGAGTTGTGGCTCAACGAGCATGGCCCCCAAGGCGGTGATGAATTGAACCGCATCGTCGCGGGCGGCAACTACGGCTGGCCGAACGTGAGCTACGGGTGCAACTACGGCGACCCGGTCGGTGCAGCCTGCCGCATCGGCGGTGGTGTGCACGCGCCGACGTATCTTGAGCCGGTGAGTTATTGGGTGCCGACATCCGTCGCGCCCGCAGGTCTCGTGTTCTACACCGGAACTCGTTTTGTGCCATGGCAGGGGCACGTCTTCATGGGCACCCTCGCCGGCACGGCGCTTTGGCGGGTCGAACTCAACGGCAACGTGGAGGCGGCGAGGGAGCGACTCTTCGGAAGTCTCGGTGAGCGCATTCGCGACGTGCACCAAGGCGGCGACGGCTATCTCTATTTTGTCACCGACAGCGGAAAACTGTTCCGGATCCGCGACTGAGCGTCAGCCGGCCGCGTCTTTGTCGCGCTCGATCAGGGCGTAGGCCGAGTGATTGTGTATCGACTCGAAGTTCTCGGCTTCGACGCTGTAGGCCGCAATACGATCTTCGGCATTAAGCCGCATCGCGATATCGCGTACCAAGTCTTCGACGAACTTGGGATTGTCATAGGCCTTTTCGGTGACGTATTTCTCGTCGGGGCGCTTCAGGATGCCGAATACTTCGCACGAGGCTTCGGACTCGGCGATGTCGATGAGCTCCTCGATCCACAGATGCTCGCGCAGCTTCGCCGTGATGGTCACGTGCGAGCGCTGGTTGTGCGCACCACGATCGGAGATGCGTTTGCTGCAGGGGCAAAGACTCGTCACGGGCACCACCACCCGCACCCACATCTCGGCTGCGGTGCCACGCTGCTCGCCGATGAGCGTCGCGCGATAGTCCATCAAACTCTCGACGCCCGACACCGGCGCCTTCTTCATCACGAAGAACGGAAAACTCATTTCGATGTGACCCGACTCCGCCTCGAGGCGCAGAGTCATCTCGCTCAGCATGCGCCGAAAATTCTCGACGGAGATTTCGCGCTCGCCGTGCAGGATTTCGACGAAGCGCGACATGTGCGTGCCTTTGAAATCATGCGGCAGGTTCACGTACATGTTGAACGTGGCAACCGTGTGCTGCTCGCCGCTCGAGCGATCACGCAGCTTCACCGGGTGCGTGATGTCCTTGATGCCGACCTTGTTGATCGGCAGCTGGCGCGTATCGGCGCGCGACTGCACATCTTCGACCGCCTGAACCACCGAATTCATTGATCAGGTCCCCGTACGCGACAAGTTGCGCTGCGCCTGCCACCAACCGTCGATTTGCTTGGCGAGACCGGCGGCATCGAGGCCGGCGAGGGCGAGACAGTCTTCGCGACTGCCATGCTCGATGAACCGATCGGGAATACCGACAAGATGCAGCGGCAGGGTAATACCCGCTTCTGCGAGCGTCTCGGCGACCGCCGACCCGGCGCCTCCCTGCACCGCATTTTCTTCGACCGTGATGACGGCGCGATGACGGGCCGCGATCTGCGTCACGAGCGCCACATCGAGCGGCTTGATGAAGCGCATGTCGACGAGCGTGGCATCGAGTCGCTCCGCGATCGGGCGCACGGTATGCAGCAGCGTACCGAATACCAGGATGGCCAGCCCGCTTTGACCTTCGCGCCGCACGACACCGCGACCGACCGGCACCGCCGACATCTCGCGCACCGTGGGCGTGCCGTTGCCGATGCCGCGCGGATAACGCACGGCCGAGGGTCCCGAGAGCGTCGTCGCCGTGTAAAGCATCTGACGACACTCGTTCTCGTCCGAGGGCGCCATCAGCACCATGTTCGGAATGCAACGCAGATAAGAGACGTCGTACGCGCCTTGATGGGTTGCACCGTCACCGCCGACGAGGCCTGCGCGATCGAGCGCGAACACCACGGGCAGGTTCTGCAGCGCCACGTCATGAATCAACTGATCGTATCCGCGCTGCAGGAAGGTCGAGTAGATCGCAACCACGGGCTTCAAGCCCTCGCAGGCGATACCCGCGGCGAAGGTCACCGCGTGCTGCTCGGCGATCGCCACGTCGAAATACCGATCGGGGAATTTCTTCGAGAACTCGACGAGGCCCGAGCCCTCACGCATCGCCGGCGTGATACCCACGATCTTGGGGTCGCGCTCCGCCATGTCACAGAGCCACTCACCAAAGATTTGCGAGAACGAGGGGCCCGCCGATTTTTCCTTGAAGATGGTGCCACTGGCCGGGTCGAACGCACCCGGACCGTGCCACTTGATGGGGTCGGCTTCGGCCGGCGCATAGCCTTTGCCCTTGCGCGTGACCACGTGCAGGAACTGCGGGCCCTTCAAGAGTCGTTGATTGCGCAGCGTGCGCACGAGCGCGCCGATATCGTGACCGTCGATGGGGCCGATGTAATTGAACCCGAGCGCCTCGAAAAGGCCGCCCGGCAGGATCATCCCCTTGAAATACTCCTCGGAGCGGCGCGCGAACTCCCAGGCGACCGGCATCTTGGCGAGCACCTTCTTGCCTGTTTCGCGCAGCGCCGCGTACTTGCGGCTCGAGAGCACACGCGTGAGGTACTTCGAGAGCGCACCCACGTTCTCCGAAATCGACATGTCGTTGTCGTTGAGCACGACGAGCAGGTCGGTGCGCAGAGATCCCGCGTTATTGAGCGCCTCGAAGGCCATGCCGGCTGTCATCGCGCCATCACCGATCACGGCGACGACGCGCCGCGAGGTGCTTTCTCGTTCGGCGGCGACCGCCATGCCGAGCGCTGCGCTGATCGAAGTGCTCGAGTGACCCACGCCGAAGGTGTCGTACACACTCTCCGCGCGGGTGGGGAAGGGCGCGAGCCCGTCCTTTTGCTTGACGGTGTCGAGCCGATCACGCCGGCCCGTGAGCACCTTGTGCGGATAGGCCTGGTGGCCGACATCCCACACGAGACGATCCTCGGGAGTCTCAAACACGTAGTGCAGCGCGACCGTGAGCTCGACCGTGCCGAGGCCGGCCGCGAAGTGACCGCCGCGCGTGGCGACGGTGTTGATCAAATATTGACGCAGCTCATGGCAGACCTCACCCAAGGACTCGACCGGCAGTGCGCGCAGGTCGGCCGGAGAGCTGATCTTTGAGAGCAACGGATAACGTTCGTCGAGCGTGGTCATGGCAGCGCGACAGTGTATTAGTTCGCGCGGCCGATGACGAAATCGGCTAGCGCTGCGAGCCCCTTTCCGGCCGCTCCGAGCGGGGCGAGCGCGGCATGCGCCCGGGCCCGTTGCGCCTCGGCGGCCGCTTTGGCGCCCTCGAGACCCATGAGGCTCGTGTAAGTGGGCTTATCGTGGGCCGCATCCGCCCCGGCGATCTTGCCGATGGTGTCGGTTGTGCCCGTCACATCGAGGATGTCGTCCTGGATCTGGAACGCGAGGCCGATGGCCGCGCCGAACTCGTGCAGGGCCTGCCACTTCGGTCCCGAGAGCACGCCCGCTGCGGCCGCACCGAGCAGCACCGAGGTTTCGATGAGCGCACCGGTCTTGAGCCGATGCATGCGCTGCAACGCCGGGACGTCGAGCTTGCGGCCGACCGATTCGAGATCGATGGCCTGACCGCCGGCCATGCCTGCGGTGCCGATGCCGCCGGCGAGCAGGCGCACCATGGTGAGCCGACGCACGGCTTCTTCGGGCGATTGATCCGCAGGACCTGCGAGTCGCTCGAAGGCCACTGCCTGCAGCGCATCGCCCGCCAAGATCGCCGTCGCTTCATCGAACGCCTTGTGGCACGAGGGACGCCCGCGTCGCAGATCGTCATCGTCCATCGCAGGCAGGTCGTCGTGGATCAGGCTGTAGACGTGGATGAGTTCGACCGCCGCGGCCGGATCGTCCAAAGATTCGAGTGAGGCACCGAGCGCGACGCCTGCGGTGTAGACGAGCGTCGGTCGCAAGCGCTTGCCACCCCCGAGCGCGCTGTAACGCATCGCTTCGATGAGGCGGGTCGAGCCCGATCCTGACAAAGGTAGCGCGCGTTCGAGCACGCGCTCGATCCGCTCGCGGTAATCCATGCTCACTCGTCCTGCGCGGCCTCGTCATCCTCGTCCGCATCGAAGCGTTCGAGGCTCGCCGCGCCGTCGCGCTTGAGCAGGATATCGACCCGGGCCTGGGCCGCATCGAGCGCGCCCTGGCAGTCGCGGGTGAGGGCGATGCCCTTCTCAAAAGATTTCAAGGATTCTTCGATGGGCAGGTCCCCGGTCTCGAGCTTTTCGACGATGGCTTCGAGTTCGGCGAGGGATTTTTCGAAATCGGGTGTGCGCTTGGCTTTGCTCATGGCGGATTCTCGGCGGGTTGACGGTGGGGGGTGCCCCGACTACATTCAAAGGCCCGTTAGACAGAGTCTAACCGGTTCCCAAGGACTTCCGACACAAGGAGTGATTCCGTGCAACTCAAAGGCAGCAAGACCGAAAAGAACCTGAAAGACGCCTTCGCGGGTGAGTCTCAGGCCAACCGCCGTTATCTTTATTTCGCAGCCAAGGCCGACGTCGAAGGCTTCAACGACGTGTCTGCCGTGTTCCGCTCGACCGCCGAAGGCGAGACCGGCCACGCCCACGGCCACCTCGAGTACCTCGAGGCGGTGGGTGACCCGGCCACGGGTCTGCCGATCGGTGACACCAAGTCGAACCTGAAGGCGTCCATCGCCGGCGAGACGCACGAGTACACCGACATGTACCCGGGCATGGCGAAGACCGCTCGTGACGAGGGATTCGACGAAATCGCCGACTGGTTCGAAACGCTGGCCAAGGCCGAGCGTTCGCACGCGAACCGTTTCACCAAGGCGCTCGAGTCGATCTAAGTCGCTCTCCGGTACGGCGGCGTCGGTTGCCCCAAGGCGCCGACGTCGCCGTTCTGATTCTGGCGAGCGCATTGCCCAGGGAGAGGGACGATGAGCCAAAGCACCATCACCGGCGGCCGCGAAGGGTCACTCGAGGCGCCGATCCGTCATCCGCTCAACTGGCGAGATCCCTCGTTCTACGACGAGGCCGCCCTCGAGAAAGAACTCGAGCGCGTATTCGATATCTGCCACGGCTGTCGCCGTTGTTTCTCGCTCTGCAATAGTTTCCCCACCTTGTTCGATGCGGTCGACGAAGCACCCTCGTGCGAACTCGATACCGTCGACAAGAAGGTGTACTGGGACGTCGTCGATCACTGTTACCTCTGTGACATGTGCTACATGACGAAGTGTCCTTATGTTCCGCCGCACCCTTGGAACCTCGACTTCCCGCATCTCATGCTGCGCGCCAAGGCCATCAAGGCCAAAAAAGGCGAAGTGCGGGTGCGCGATAAAATTCTCTCCGCGACCGACGTGGTCGGCCGTATCGCGGGCATCCCGGTGATTGCGCAGGCGGTCAACGCGGTCAACAAAACCGACATCGGCCGCACGCTGCTCGATGCCACGCTCGGTGTCGCCACCGATGCGCCGATTCCCGAGTACCACTCGAACAGTGCGCGTCGCCAGCTGGCCGGTCGCGAGCTCAAGGTTCAGGCCAAGCCCACCGACGAGACCCGCGGCAAGGTCGTGCTCTTTACCACCTGCTACGGCAATCGCAACGAACCCGATCTCAACCTCGATCTCGTCAAAGTATTCGAGCACAACGGCATTCCCGTGAAGATCGTGTCGCAGGAAAAATGCTGCGGCATGCCGAAGCTCGAACTCGGTGACCTAGAGACCGTCGCGCGCCACAAAGACACCAACATCCCCGCGCTCAAGCAGGCGATCGACGAGGGGTATGACATCGTCGCGCCCATTCCGTCGTGCGTACTCATGTTCAAGCAAGAGTTGCCGCTGATGTTCCCTGAAGATGCCGATGTACAAGCCGTGAAGGCACGCATCTTCGATCCCTTCGAGTACCTCATGCTGCGCCACAAGGCCGGGCTCTTGCGGACCGATTTCACCGACGAGCTCGGCAAGGTGAGCTATCACGTGCCCTGTCATCTTCGCGTGCAGAACATCGGCCTCAAGACGCGCGACGTGCTTAAGCTCGTGCCCAACACCACCATCGACGTGATCGAGCGCTGCTCGGGGCACAACGGCACCTACGCCGTGAAGAAAGAGTTCCGCCCCGCCTCGGTCAAGATCGGCAAGCCCGTCATGAATCGCGTCGAGAAAGCGAACCCCGACCATTACACCTCGGACTGCCCGATGGCCGGCCACCAGATCGAGACGGGCCTCAAGGATCCGAAGGAACCCGAACACCCGCTCAAGTTGCTCCGGAAGGCTTACGGAATCTGACGCCATGCAAAAACTCACCACATCCGATCTGATGACCCTCGAGACCTACGCGCGAGAGCGCCCGTCGTTTCGCAGCAAGATCATCGCGCACAAGAAAACTCGAACCGTGCCGGTGGGGCCGAACACGACGTGGCTCTTCGAGGACCGACTGACCATTCACTACCAAGTGCAGGAAATGCTGCGTACCGAGCGGATCTTCGAGCCCGAGGGCATCGCCGAAGAACTCGACGCCTACAACCCGCTCATCCCCGATGGCCGCAACTGGAAAGTGACGCTGCTCGTAGAGTTCGCCGATCCGACAACCCGTCCGCAGCATCTCGCGCAGCTCAAGGGCATCGAAGATCGTTGCTACGTGCAAGTCGCCGATTTCTCGCGCGTCTACGCCATCGCCGACGAAGATCTCGAGCGCGAGAACGAAGAGAAGACCTCGTCTGTGCACTTTCTGCGTTTCGAGCTCAGCGACGCCATGGTGGGTGCACTGCGCTCAGGTGCGCGGCTCGTCATCGGTATCGACCACGCGAATTACACGCACGCGAACGATGCATTGCCCGAAGCGTCGCGCAAGGCCTTGCTCGCCGACCTCGACTAGGTCGATTTAGCCTAGAATTGGGGGATGGCCAAAGACTACGACGCCTCAGCGATTGAGGTCCTCTCCGGGTTGGAGCCTGTTCGGCGCCGCCCGGGCATGTACACCGACACCAGCCGACCCAATCACCTCGCGCACGAGGTCGTCGACAACAGCGTCGACGAAGCGCTCGCGGGACACGCCAAGCAAATCGACGTCACTGTCTACAAAGACGGCTCGCTCGAAGTCACGGACGATGGCCGTGGCATGCCGGTCGACATCCACCCCAAAGAAAAAGTGAGCGGCGTCGAGCTCATCCTCACGCGCTTGCACGCGGGCGGCAAATTCGACAGCGGCAGCTACAACTTCTCCGGTGGTTTGCACGGCGTCGGCGTGTCGGTGGTCAACGCGCTCTCCAAGCAACTCGAGTGCTGGGTCCGTCGTGGCGGCAAGGAATACAACATCGGTTTTCGCGACGGCAAAATCAGCTCCAAGCTCGAAGTCGTCGGCACGGTGGGGCAGCGCAATACGGGCACTACCGTTCGCTTCTGGCCCGACCCCAAGTTCTTCGACTCCGACAAGTTCTCGGTGCCGCAGCTGCGCCACACGCTCAAGGCCAAGGCCGTGCTGTGTCCGGGTCTGCGCATCACGTTCACCAACGAAGCGACGGGCGAAAAGGACAGCTGGTTCTTCGCCGGCGACCTCGGTGCCTATCTCGTCGACGAACTCGGCAAGGCCGAGCGCCTGCCCACGGAGCCCATCACGGCCAAACGTGAGCAAGATCAAGACAGCGTCGACTTCGCGCTCTGCTGGGCGCCCGACAGCGAAAGCGCCATGGCCGAGAGCTACGTCAATCTCATTCCGACCTCCGATGGCGGCACTCACGTCAACGGTCTGCGCGGCGGTACGGCCGCTGCGGTGCGCGAGTTCTGCGAGTTCCGCAACCTCTTGCCGCGTGGCATCAAGCTCGCGCCCGAAGACGTGTGGGACGGCGTGCGCTACGTGCTCTCGATCAAGATCCGCGAGCCGCAGTTCGCCGGGCAGACCAAAGAACGACTCGCCTCGCGCGATGCCGCGCAGCTCGTCGAGGGTTATGCCAAAGACGCCATCGGTCTCTGGCTCGCGCAACATCCCGATGCCGGCGAGCGCATCGCGCAGTTCGCCATCGAGAATGCGACGCAGCGTCTCAAGGCCGCTCAAAAAGTGCAGCGCAAGCGTATTTCCGGTGGACCTGCGTTACCCGGCAAGCTTGCCGATTGCGCAGGCGACGATCCCTCGCGCTCCGAGCTCTTTTTGGTCGAAGGTGATTCGGCCGGTGGTTCGGCGAAGCAAGCCCGCGACAAAGATTTCCAGGCCATCATGCCGCTGCGCGGCAAGATCCTGAATACCTGGGAGCTCGAGCCCGGCGAGATCGGCTCATCGGCCGAAGTACACGACATCAGTGTCGCGATCGGCATCGACCCGGGCACGTCCGACCTCTCAAGACTGCGTTACCACAAGGTCTGCATTCTCGCCGATGCCGACTCGGACGGTCAGCACATCGCGACCTTGCTCTGCGCGCTCTTTTTGCGGCATTTCAGGCCGCTGGTCGCGCAGGGCCACGTCTACGTCGCGATGCCGCCGCTCTATCGCATCGATGCGGGCAAGCAAGTGTTCTACGCGCTCGACGATGCCGAACGCGACGCCTTCCTGCAGCGCCTCACCGATGAAAAAGTGAAGGCGAAGCCGCAGGTCACGCGCTTCAAGGGTTTGGGTGAAATGAACCCCTCGCAGTTGCGTGAGACCACGATGGACCCGCGTACGCGGCGACTCGTGCAGCTCACGCTCGATGCGGCCGATCAAACCGACAGTCTCATGGACATGCTGCTCGCCAAGAAACGCGCCGCCGATCGTCGCGAATGGCTCGAGCAGAAAGGCAATCTCGTACAGGTGAGCGTCTGATGCAGAAGCAGGAATTGGGTTTCGAAGGCGTCGAGCGTCAACCGCTGCGCGCCTTCACCGAGAAGGCGTATCTCGAATATTCGATGTACGTCATCCTCGATCGTGCACTGCCTGCCATTGGCGACGGGCTCAAGCCCGTGCAGCGACGCATCATCTACTCGATGAGCGAGCTCGGCCTCTCGGCCGTCTCGAAGCACAAGAAGTCCGCACGCACCGTGGGCGATGTGATCGGCAAGTTCCATCCACACGGCGACTCGGCCTGTTACGAGGCGATGGTGCTGATGGCGCAGCCTTTTGCTTATCGCTATCCCATTGTCGATGGGCAGGGTAACTGGGGCTCGCAAGACGACCCGAAGTCCTTCGCGGCCATGCGCTACACCGAAGCGAAGCTCACCCGTTACGCCGAAGTGTTGCTCAAAGAGCTCGGCGAAGGCACGGCCGACTGGGTACCAAACTTCGACGGTACGCTCGAAGAGCCGCAGGTGTTGCCGGCGCGTTTGCCCAATCTGCTGCTGAACGGCACGACCGGCATCGCAGTCGGCATGGCCACCGACATTCCGCCGCACAATTTGCGCGAAGTGGCGCAAGCCTGCATCCATTTGCTCGATGAGCCCGAGGCGACGACGCGCGCGCTCATGAAGTTCGTGAAGGGTCCCGACCTGCCGACCGGTGCCGAGATCGTCTCGCCGCGTTCCGATCTCGTCGATTTTTATGAAAAGGGCACGGGCAGTTTCAAGGCCCGCGCAACCTACACCATCGAAGATGACTGCATCGTCATCGAAGCGCTGCCGTACCAGACCTCCGGCTCGCGCGTACTCGAGCAGATCGCCGAGCAGATGCGCGCCAAGAAATTGCCGATGGTCGATGACCTGCGCGATGAGTCCGATCACGAAAACCCGACGCGCCTCGTCATCGTGCCGAAGGGCCGCAAGTTCGACGCCGAACAACTCATGGCGCATTTGTTTGCGACCACCGATCTCGAGCGCAACTATCGGGTGAACCTGAACGTCATCGGCCTCGACGGGCGTCCGCGCGTCATGGGGCTGCGTGACATCCTCACCGAGTGGCTCGAGTTCCGCATCTCGACGGTCAAGCGTCGCCTCGAGTGGCGACTCGACAAAGTCTCGAAGCGCCTGCATATCCTCGATGGATTGCTCATCGCGTACCTCAACCTCGATGAGGTGATCCGCATCATCCGTCGCGAAGATGAACCCAAGCCTGTGCTCATGAAGCGCTTCAAGTTGAGCGAAGAGCAGGCCGAGGCCATCCTCGAAACCAAACTCCGTCACCTCGCCAAGCTCGAAGAAATGAAGATCCGCGGCGAGCAGGAAGAGCTCGCCAAGGAGCGCGATGGGCTCGAAGCCATCCTCGGCAACAAGAAGCGTCTGCACAAGCTCGTCGGCGACGAACTCGCCGCCGATGCCGAAAAATATGGCGATGCCCGACGCTCGAAGATCGTCGAGCGCGAAGCCGCGCAGGCTATCGATGAAACCGCGCTCATTGCCAACGAACCGGTCACCGTAGTGCTGTCCTCGGGGGGTTGGGTGCGTGCGGCCAAGGGCCACGAGATCGACCCGAGGTCGTTACAGTACAAAACGGGCGATGCGTTCCAGGCGGCCGTGCGCGGCATGTCGCTGCAGCAGGCGGTGTTCCTCGACACCACGGGACGCACCTACTGCCTGGCGGCGCACTCGTTGCCGTCGGCTCGCGGACTCGGCGAGCCGCTCTCGGGTCGTCTCAATCCGCCGGACGGTGCGAAGTTCGCCGGCGTGATGATGGGTGATCCGGAGGGGCTGTGGTTGATCGCCTCCGATGCGGGCTACGGGTTCACGGCGCGCCTCAAAGATCTCATCACCGATCGCAAGGCCGGCAAGACCGTGCTCAATCCGCCTGAGAATTCTTTTGCCTTGCCTCCGGCGTTCGTGCCCTCCGAGAAGAGTCTCGTGTGTGTCTCGATCGTCGACGCAGACGGCGAAAACGGTCGACTGCTCGCGTTCCCGGTGAAAGATATTCCCGAGATGCCGCGCGGCAAGGGCAACAAGCTTTTCAATATTCCGACGGCGCTCGCCAAAGAGCGCGCCGAGGTCGTCATCGGCGCGGTCGCCGTCGAGCCGGGAGGCTCACTGCTCGTGCATGCCGGCGAGCGTTCGATGACGCTCTCGTGGGGAGATCTCAAAGATTACGTCGGCGCTCGTGCTCAGCGGGGTGCCGTGCTGCCGCGGGGCTGGCGTCGCGTGACGCGGCTCGAGGCGGTGGCGGCGTCGTAAGGCGGCGTTACGCCCGAGCGACGATCATCGTCTTCGAGGCCGCACCCGGTATCTCTCGCACGAGTTTCGGCACGAGATAGCCGGGTAAGGCGCTCGTCATCGACTCGATGATCTCGAGGGCTCGCGACTCGCGCACCTCGAAATGCGCACTACCCCTGACCCGATCGAGCAGGTGCAGGTAGTAGGGCAGTACGCCATGCGTATGCAGCGTACGTGAGAGCGTTGCGAGCGTCGCCGCATCGTCGTTCACGCCCCGCAACAACACTGATTGATTGAGCAGCAACGCGCCGGTCGTGCGCAGTCGGGCGAGTGCCTCGAGCGCATCACCCTGCAGTTCCTGCGCATGATTGACGTGCAGCACGATCGTCACGCGCCAAGGCAGTGAGCGAACCCAGTCGATGAAGCCCGCGTCGATGCGCGAGGGCAGCACGATGGCGTTGCGCGAGTGCAGGCGCAGTGAGTTCAAGTGCGCAATGCCCTTGAGCGAGTTCGTAAGTGCGTTCAGTCGTGCATTGCTCAAAGAAAGCGGATCACCGCCACTCAAGATCAGCTCTTCGATCGAGGGGTCTGCAGCGACCGATGCGATGGCTTCGCGCCAGCGACCTGTCTCGGCTTGCTGATCTTCGTAAGGGAACTCGCGCCTGAAGCAGTAACGACAGTGCACCGCACACGCACCGGTCGTGACGAGCAATGCGCGGCTCGAGTATTTGCGTAAGAGCCCCGGTGCTTGCTGATAGCCCGACTCACCGATCGGGTCGCTACCGAAGCCCACGGTCTCGATGAGCTCTTCGCCGAGCGGCAACACCTGACGCAGCAACGGATCGGCAGGGTCGCGAGGACGCATGCGCGCCACGAAGCTTCGGGGCACTCGCAGCGGAAAGAGCTTCGCCGCCGCCTCGGCGGGGGCCAGCCACTCCGAACCTAGATCGAGCGCACACAACAACTCCGCCGGGTCCGTGATGGCCTCGGCGAAATGCTGTTGCCAAGTGGAATCGGGCGGGTTTAGGTGGCGGGTGTTGGAGGTTGCCGTTATCATACGCGGCCTTTTCGGCCCAGATATTCTGGGCTTCACCGAGCGCGAACGCAAAGCGGAAGACTCAAATGGGCAGCTACAACACCAGCGAATTCAAATCCGGCCTCAAGATCCTCATCGACGGCGACCCGTACGTGATCGTCGAAAACGAAATGGTGAAGCCGGGCAAGGGTCAGGCCTTCAACCGCGTTCGCGTGCGCAATCTCAAGACAGGTCGCACGGTCGAGAAGACCTGGAAGTCCGGTGACTCGGTCGAGTCCGCCGACGTCGTCGACGTCGATATGCAGTACCTCTATCAGGACGGCGACTTCTTCCACTTCATGGTGCCCGACAACTTCGAGCAGCACACGGCCAGCAAAGAAGCGGTCGGTGATGGCGCTCAGTGGTTGAAGGACGGTGTCACCTGCATCGTGACGCTCTGGAATGGCGTGCCGCTCGTCGTGACGCCGCCACCGCACATCGAAGCGACCATCGTCGAGACCGACCCGGGCGTGCGTGGCGACACCGCGACGGGTGGCCAGAAACCCGCGAAGCTCGAGACCGGCGCTGTCGTGCGTGTGCCGCTCTTCATCAACCAAGGTGAAGTCATCCGCGTCGACACGCGAACGGGCGAGTACATCTCGCGCGCGAAGCAGTAAATCTTTGACGTCGCCCGCAAGGGCGACGACGGCGACCCTCAGCGCGGCCGCTTCTGCTCGAAGTTCCAGGCGTGCTCGACGATCGTCTCGAGCGACGGATACTTAGGCGTCCAGCCGAGCGTTGATCGTGCGGCCGTCGCATCGGCGACGAGCCTCGGCGGATCGCCTGCGCGACGCGCCTCTTTCAACACCTTGAAGTCCCGACCTGTCACGCGTCGAACGGTCTCGATCACCTCGAGTACCGAGAAGCCATCGCCATTGCCGAGGTTGTACTGCTGACTGCTCGCACCGCCGAGCAGCGACTGCAGCGCAAGCCAATGCGCCTCGCACAAATCGACGATATGCACGTAGTCACGAATACAGGTGCCATCCGGTGTGTCGTAATCCGAGCCGAATACCGCGATCGACGGGCGTCGGCCCGACGCCGCTTGCAGCGTGAGCGGAATCAAATGACTCTCCGGATCGTGCCGCTCGCCGAGTGCGCCCGAGGGGTCGGCACCGGCCGCATTGAAATAACGCAGACACACCGCGCGCAGCCCATGCGCTCGATCCAGATCTTCGAGGATCTGTTCGACCATATGCTTCGTGCGGCCGTAAGGGTTGATCGGTGAGCGGGGATGACGCTCGTCGATGGGCGAGTACTGCGGTGTGCCGAAGATCGCTGCGGTCGAGGAGAAAATGAACTTGTCGATTTTTGCGGTCTGCATCGCCTCGAGCAGGGTCAGCGTATTCGAGACATTGTTGCGGTAATACTTGAGCGGCAAGCGCACCGACTCGCCCACCTCGATGTGCGACGCGAAATGCATCACCGCATCGAAGGTGCGACTCGCAAAGAGAGAATCGAGGAGGGTGCGATCGGCGATATCGCCCTGCACGAACTCGCCGCAGGTGACGGCATCACGATGGCCGCTCGAAAGATTATCGAGCGTGACCACCTCAACGCCCGCTTCGCCCAGGCGCTTGACCATGTGCGAGCCGATATAACCCGCACCACCGACGACCAAAATTTTCAGTGCCATGTTCAGGCCGCGCGTCGCAGGTGAAGACCGATATGGATGTCTTCGTACGGACATCGCACCCCGCCTGTGTCAGTGCGCTCGACGAGCCCCATATCGGTGAGTGCGGCGATATCGCCGTGTACTCGCTTCACATCACGCCCGACGCGACGCGCCAACTCGCGAAGCGGAATTTCACCTTCGCCCATCAGAGCGCGAACGAGTGCCCAGCGAAGCGCGGTCAATCGGGTCAAAAAAAGCTCGGGCGCTTCGAAGCTCAGCGACTCGCCTCGGTATCCGCCTGATTGCACTTTGCGTCGTGCCGTCGACAGGAACGACTTGAGATCCGGGTTGATCGTGATTTTCAACGTTCGCCGCGCCATCGTTCTATCCCCAAAGCTTGCCGCAAAGTATGAGTGCCTCATCTTCCGTTGGCAATCTCGCCAACACCGAAATTAGCGCATCAAATCAACCAGCGATGAGTCAGCGAGTGAAATGGGTTCCCGCCACAATCGTCGCCACGATCTTCTCGAGCCCCCGGCGATCGACGTCGTCGAAGCGCTCGAATAGCGGGCTGTCGAGATCGAGGACGCCGACGAGCTCACCGGTGCGGGGGCCGGTGGTGGCGATAATCGGCACGACGATCTCAGAGTTCGAGGCGGAGTCGCAGGCGATATGCCCTGGGAACTCATGCACGTTTTTGACGAGTACGGTCTCGCGACGTGCGGCGGCAGTGCCGCACACTCCTCGGCCGATCGCGATGCGCACGCACGCGGGTTTTCCTTGAAACGGTCCGAGCACGAGCTCGTTCGAGCCTGAGGCGAGCAAATAAAACCCGGCCCAGTTGAGTTTGGGCAGCGCGAGATAGAGCAGCGCCGCGGCGTTGGCGAGATTGGCGATTGCATCGGTTTCGCCGGTAAGCAGCGCGCGCATCGAGGCTTCGAGTTCCTCATAGCCTTTGGCTTTGCTCGCGGCGTCGTGTCCAAAATCCGGTGTGTCGAAGGCGTTGCTCATCCTGATCTCTCACGCGTACTCGATGGTAAAACTGACGACCTCGTCGATCCGCTTCGCGCCGACCGCCACCATCATGGCGCGATCAAAGCCGAGTGCGACGCCCGAGCAAGCGGGTAATCCCGCCTCGAGTGCCGCGAGCAAGCGCTCGTCGATCGGCATCTGGGGCAAGCCCTGCGCACGTCGCGCTGCATTATCCGCCATGAACCGCTCCCGTTGCTCATTCGCGTCGGCGAGTTCCTGAAATCCGTTGGCGAGCTCGATGCCATCGGCATAGATCTCGAACCGCAGCGCCACGCGCGGATCAGCAGGGTCGAGTTGCGCCAGCGCCGCCTGCGAGGCGGGGTAGTGGGTGAGGGCGAGCCACTCGCCTTGGCCGAGTGTCGGGCCGATCACGGCGCCCATCAAAAAATCGAGTAGTTCGTCACGACCGAGTCCAGTCAAATTGTGGCCGGTAAGCCCATGCGTCGCAGCGATCTTCGCCAGATCTTCCGTCGGCACTTCGAGCGGATCGATCTGCAGCGAGGTCTGAAACAACTCGCGATACGTCACCTGCCGCAACGCGCGCGCTGTGCCGCCCACACGGGTCACGAGAGCATCGAGCAGCGCAGCGACTTCTTGAATGAGACCCGCCATCGCGAGCCCGACGCGATACCACTCGAGCATCGTGAATTCCGGGTTGTGCAAACGGCTGCGCTCATCAGCGCGGACGACTTTGCAGAGCTGATACACATCACCCATGCCCGCCGCGAGTAATCGCTTCATGGCGTACTCGGGCGAGGTCTGCAAAAAAAGTCGTCGCTCACCGAGCCCAAGCTCGACAGGTCGCAGGTTAACGTCGGTCACCGCGGCATTCACGAGCATCGGCGTCTCGACCTCGAGCACCGCTCGCGTTTCAAAGAATTGACGGACCGTCGCGAGCAACGCCGCTCGCTGCGCAAGGCGTTCGCGCGTTGCCGAAGGAAGCCAGCGGTCCGTCGCTGAAGAGGTCATTAAATAAGCCCGCGATCTCAGCCGTGAATTCTGCGGCCGATCGTCTCGCCCATCCGCACGATGCGGCCGGTCGCAAGATGCGGCGCCCACTCGATCGTGTCTTTGGGGAAGAGCAGGATCACCGTCGAGCCCATGTTGAAGCGTCCCATCTCATCACCGCGCGCCGCCGCAAAGGGCGTACCGCCACGATCGATGTCGAGCCGGGTCAGGCGGCGCTGTCGTCGCGGCGCGACTTCGCCGTGCCACACGGTTTCCATGGAGCCGACGTTGAGCGCGCCGATGAGGAGCAGCGCATGCTCGAGTCCTTCGCCCTCAAAGAAACAGGCGATGCGCTCGTTACGCGCAAAAAGATTGGCGACGCCGTCGGCCGTCACGCGGTTTACGCTGAAGAGGCGCCCCGGCACATACCATGCATCGCGCAGGGTACCGGCCATCGCCATGTGAATACGGTGATAGTTGTAGGGCGCAAGATAAATTGTCGCGAAGTGCCCACCGCGAAATCGCTCGACCCACTCGCGACGCGAGGCGAGCAGCGCATCGAGCGTGTAATGACGACCCTTCGCCTGCAGCACGCGGTCATCGTCGATACGACCGATTTCACTGACCGTCCCGTCGACAGGGCAGGCGAGTTCGAGCGGATCGGCAGGCAAGGGCCGCGCATCGGGCTTGAGTGCGCGCGTGAAGAACGCATTGAACGACTCGAATGCGAGCGGATCGCTCACGAGCGCGTCACTCAAGTCAGGTTTGAAGCCCTTCACGAAGTTCGAGATCAGTAGATTCTTGAACCACGGCGTTTGGCTGCGCGCCGCGGCGTGGATGAGCCGCGAAATACCGTGTTGCGGCAGAACGTGTTGCAGCGCGATGAACGCGCGGGCGGCGGTGGATGGCACAATGTCTGACATGCGCAAAGTATCCCACAGGCCCGCCCGTCCCCGACCCCCCACCGTGCTCGAGACCTTGGCCCATGGCGCGAAGGCGCTCGATCGGGCTGGGGTCTTCTTTGGCCATGGCACCGACAACGCCGAGGATGATGCGGCCGCGATTTTGTTTCACGTGCTGGGTCTCAAGGCCGCGCCGAGCCCCGCGGTCTACCGCCGGCGACTGACGCTCCGCCAGACCGTGGCCTACGAGGCGCTGCTCGAGCTGCGTATCTCGACGCGACGCCCGGCGGTGTACCTCACGGGTCGCACCTGGTTCGCGGGACTGCCGATGCGCACCGACCCGCGGGCGCTCATTCCGCGCTCACCGATCGCCGAGCTCATCGAAAATCAGTTTCGACCGTGGATAGACCCGGTGCGCGTCAAGCGTGTGCTCGATCTTTGCACCGGAGGCGGTTGCATCGCGCTCGCCGCCGCGCACTACCTGCCAAAAGCAAAAGTCGACGGGACGGATATCTCCGATGAGGCGCTCGAACTTGCGCGTGAGAACGCACGCGACTTGCGGCTCTCGCGCCGTGTCCGCTTCGCGAAATCGGATCATTTCGCGGCCCTCGAAGGCCGTCGGTACGATATCATCGTCTCGAATCCACCCTACGTCGGGGCGCGCGAGATGCGTTCGCTGCCTCCCGAGTACGAACACGAACCGCGCCTCGCGTTGGCGGCAGGCAAACAGGGTCTCGATTCGGTGCGCGTCATCCTCAAGCAGGCGGCGCGGCACCTCACCCCAGGAGGTCTCCTGGTCGTCGAGGTGGGCAACACCGAGACGCAGGTCCGACGCCAGTGGCCACGCGTGCCGTTTACCTGGCTCGAGTTCGAGCGTGGCGGTGGCGGCGTATTTTTGTTGACCCGCGAGCAGCTGCAACGTCATGTCCGGTAACACCATCGGTCGCCTGTTTCAGGTGACGACCTTCGGCGAGAGCCACGGTCCGGCACTCGGCTGCATCATCGACGGCTGTCCGCCGGGCCTCGAGATCTCCGAGGCCGATTTCACCCGCGATATCGACCTCCGCCGCACCGGTACCTCGAAGTTCGTCAGTCAAAGAAAAGAAGAAGATGCCGTGCGTATCCTCTCGGGCGTCTTCGAAGGGCGAACCACGGGCACCTCCATCGGGCTCGTCGTCGAGAATACCGATGCGCGCTCGCGCGATTACGACAAGATCAAAGATCGGTTCCGCCCCGGGCACGCCGACTACACCTATCAGCAAAAATACGGATTCCGCGACTACCGTGGCGGCGGACGCTCCTCCGCGCGCGAGACGGTCATGCGCGTCGCCGCAGGTGCCGTCGCTCGCAAGTATCTCGCCACGCGTCTTGGCATCGGGATCCACGGCTATCTGAGCCAGATCGGCTCGCTCGTGCTCGACCCGATCGCGCCCGAGACGGCCTACGACAATCCGTTCTTCTGCCCCGATCCCTCGCGCGTCAAAGAATTGGAAGACCTCATCTGGAAGCTGCGCGAAGAGGGCGACTCCATCGGCGCGCGCATCACCGTCATCGCCAAGGGCGTGCCGCCGGGGCTCGGTGAGCCGGTGTTCGATCGCCTCGATGCCGATCTCGCCTACGCGATGATGGGCATCAACGCGGTCAAAGCCGTCGAGGTGGGTGCAGGGGTGCAGGTTGTCGCGCAGCGCGGCAGCGAGCATCGCGATGAGCTCACGCCGACCGGCTTCACGAGCAACAACTCGGGCGGCGTGCTCGGGGGTATTTCGAGCGGCCAGGACATCATCGTCCATGCCTCGCTCAAGCCCACTTCGAGCATTCAGGTGCCGGGTCGCACCATCACGGTCGATGGCGAGCCCGCCGAGATCATCACCACCGGTCGTCACGACCCGTGCGTCGGCATTCGGGCGACGCCCATCGCCGAGGCGATGATGGCGATCGTGCTCATGGATCATTGGCTGCGCCATCGCGCGCAGAACGGCGACGTCAAATCGACGACGCCGGTCATCACGAAATCGGAGAAGAATCGATGAGTCGTCAGTGGAATGTCGCCGTGCTCGGTGCAACCGGCCTCGTGGGCGACACCATCATCAAAGTTCTCGAGGAACGAAAGTTTCCGGTGGGCGAGCTCTATCCGCTCGCGAGCAATCGCTCGCTCGGCAAGAGCGTCGAGTTCAACGGCAAGACCTATCCCGTCGTCGACGTCGACACCTTCGACTTCTCCAAAGCGGATATCGGCCTGTTTTCCGCAGGCGGCGATGTTTCTCGAGTCGTCGCGCCGAAGGCGGCTGCGGCAGGCTGTGTCGTCATCGACAACACCTCCGAGTTTCGTTACGAGGACGACATTCCGCTCATCATCCCCGAGGTGAATGCCGCGGCGATCTCGCAGTTCACCAAGCGTCGCATCATCGCGAACCCCAACTGCTCGACCATCCAGATGCTGGTCGCGCTCAAACCCATTTACGACGCGGTCGGTATCGAGCGCATCAACGTCGCGACGTATCAGTCCGTGTCGGGTGCCGGCAAAGAAGCCGTCGAAGAGCTCGCCGAGCAGACCGTCGCACTCGTGAGCGGCAAGGGCCCGGTCAAGCCCAAGGTCGTCGCGGCGCAGATCGCCTTCAACGTTGTGCCGCAAATCGACAAGTTCATGGACAACGGCTACACCAAAGAAGAGATGAAGATGTTCTGGGAGACCCAGAAAATCTTTGGTGATCCCAACATCAAGGTCAACGCGACCACCGTTCGCGTGCCGGTGTTCTTCGGGCACTCCGAGGTCGTCAACATCGAGACCCGTCAAAAAATTACGGTGCCCGAGGTGCGCAAGCTGCTCGAGAAGGCGCCCGGGGTGAAGGTCATCGACAAGCGCGAGGCGGGCGGCTACCCGACGGCTGCCGTGCAGGCGGCGAACGACGATCGCGTTTTCGTCGGGCGCATCCGCGAAGACATATCGCACGAGCGCGGCCTCAATTTCTGGATCGTCTCCGACAACATCCGCAAGGGTGCGGCCACCAACAGCGTACAGATTGCGGAAATCCTCATTCGCGATCATCTTTGAGCGCAAGCGCGCTCAGCCGGGGGGGTGACATCGTGACGCAACGCCAACATTCTTTGACTGTGCGAACTCGGGCGGCATGCCATCGTCTGCGCGCGGGTGTCGTGCTCGCACTGGCGCTCGGTGCAGCCAGTGCATCGGCGCTCGAGCTCGGTACCGCGAGGCTCGTCTCATCGCCGGGCTCGGCGCTCGAGATCGAAGTCGCGCTGCTCGAGGTCGGCGCCGATGAACTCGACACGCTCAGGCCGCAATTGCCCGCAGGTTCGCGTTCGCCCTCGCTCGCTTCAGCCTCGATCGAACTCGGTCAGTCTTCTTCAGGCGCGCCCGTCTTGCGCATTCGCACGGCAACGCCTGTCACGGCGGATGACGTGCGGTTCGTGGTCGTAGCCGATTGGGGTCGTGGCCGGCGGTTCCGCGAATACCTCGTTTCTTTGAGTGTGCCCGCGACGCCGGCGGCTCCCGCTGCGTCAGCACCGGCAGCGACAGCTCCCGCAGCGATAGCTCCCGCAGCGATAGCTCCTTCAGCAAGTCCCGTACCGACAGCACCTGCAGCGTCCACGGACTCTGCGCCCCGGCCCGCGGTGCGCATCGTGCGTCGCAACGAAACGTTGATGTCGATCTCGCGAGAATGGTCTGCGACCACCGGCGTGACGTTGCCGCAGGCGATGGTCGGCATCTACCGAGCGAACCCGACGGCCTTCGGACCCGGCGGCATGAGCGAGATGATCGTCGGCTCAGTCCTCACGCTGCCGGATACGGCCGCGCTCAACGCGACCTCGCCCGCGGAGGCGTCGAACGAAATCAGTCGGACACTCGGAATTTGGCGTACGGGAGGGGCGGCCTCCGCGCGACTCAGCGCGCCCGCGCCCGGCACGCAGACCCTGACCACGGCCCCGGCCGCAGCGTCCAAGCCGGCCCCGGCTGCAGCGTCCAAGCCGGCTCCGGCTGCCTCGGCGTCTGAGCCGGCGCCCGTCGCGGCGGCCTCCGCCCCCGCACCCACCGACGAGTCACCCGCCGCCACGCCGCTCGAGCCTGCGACGGTCTCCCCGGCCGAGCCCGAGACGCCAGAAGCGAAGGCGGCGCGTCTCGAAGCCGACCTGCAAGCGGCCGCGGCCGAAGTCGACGCCCTGAAGGCCCGCCTCGCCGCCGCAGAGGCCTCCTCGGGCCCCGTCTCCGTTAACCAGGGGGGCTGCTGGATGGTGGAGGCCCGTCGCTGGGCTGCCGAAGCCTGGTGGTCAATACCCGCTTTGCTGCTGATCTCGCTCGTTTTGCTGATTGCCTTTTTGGTCCGGGGTCGCCGTCGGGTCGAGGCGGAGGAGGCCGCCCCCCGCCAGGAGATGACCTACGACCTGCCGCCCCTCAAGGCCGCGGAGGACGCCGACCCGCTCATGGACGCGCCGCTGCGCGCCGCCCCCGAGCGCATCGCGCCGGTCGTCGTCCCCTCGATCTCGGCCACGCGTCCTGCCTCGCCGACCCTCGATGAAGACCTCGAGGGCGATCCGCCGCCGGTCGATGAAGCCGGCAGCAAGATCAACCTGGCGCGCGCCTTCATCGAGATGGGTCAGCACGATGCCGCCATCCTCGAACTGCAAGCGGCGCTGCGTCTCGGTGACGAAACGCAGCGAGCCGAGGCGATCCGCCTGCTCGACTCGCTGCCGAAGTCGTGACCCCTGACATCGTGACGTCAATCGCATGACCCGCTGGGCCATGGGTGTCGAGTACGACGGCACGCACTTCTGCGGTTGGCAGCACCAGCCCGGGTTACGCACGCTCGAAGATGCGTTTGCGACGGCGATCGGCACCGTCGCCGACCACAACATTTCTTTGATCTGCGGCGGACGCACCGACGCTGGCGTACATGCAGCGGGGCAGGTGATCCACTTCGAGACCGAAGCTGCGCGCTCGCCGCGCGCCTGGGTACTCGGCACCAATGCCAACCTCGATCGCAAGGCGAGTGTGCGTTGGGCGCTGCCCGTGCCTGAACATTTTCATGCGCGCTTCTCGGCAACTCGTCGTCACTATCGCTACAGCATCTTCAATCGCAGTGCGCGTTCGGCGTTGCGCGACGGGCGGGCCACGTGGGTGCAGGCACCGCTCGATGTCGCGCGCATGCACGAGGGCGCGCAGCATCTCGTCGGCGAGCACGACTTCAGCGCGTTTCGATCGTCCGAGTGCCAATCGAACTCGCCCATTCGTCGTATCGATCATCTCTCGGTGCAGCGCGAGGGCGAGCTCGTCTACATCGACGTCGCCGCGAATGCGTTCTTGCACCACATGGTGCGCAACATCGCCGGGCTGCTGATCGAGGTGGGCCGTGGTCTGCGCCCGACCGACGAGGTCAAAACCCTGCTCGAGGGTCGCGACCGTCGCCGCAATGCGCCGACCGCCGAGCCCGAGGGGCTGTGCCTGCGCCGCATCGAGTACCCCGAGGCGTTCGGATTACCTGATCCGGTATAGTCGCCGCATGGCCTGGTTCGAAAAAATCGTACCCTCGCGCATCAAGACCGAGCGTCGTTCGCGTTCGGTGCCCGAAGGGCTTTGGATCAAGTGCACCGCTTGCGACTCGCCGCTCTATCGCGCCGAGCTCGAGCGTAATCTCTTCGTCTGCCCGAAGTGCGCGAACCACATGCGTATCGGTGCGCGCGATCGACTGCTGCGCTTTCTCGATCCCGACACCGCCAAAGAAATCGGTGAGCGCATCACGCCCGAAGATCCGCTCAAGTTCCGCGACAGCAAGCGTTATCGCGATCGCCTCTCTGCCGCTCAAAAAAGCACCGGCGAAAAAGACGCGCTGATCGCGATGTCGGGCACGCTCGAAGAGCTGCCGGTCGTCGCCTGCGCATTCGAGTTCCAGTTTTTGGGTGGCTCGATGGGTTCGGTCGTGGGCGAGCGGTTCCGTCGCGCCGTCGATCACGCCATCGAGCACCGTGCCCCGCTCATCTGCTTCTCGGCGAGCGGCGGTGCTCGCATGCAGGAAGCCCTGTTTTCGTTGTTGCAGATGGCCAAGACGAGCGCCGCGCTCACCGAGCTGCAGGCCGCAGGTTTACCGTTCATCTCCGTGCTCACCGACCCGACGACGGGCGGTGTGTCGGCGAGTCTGGCGATGCTTGGCGATCTCAATATCGCCGAGCCGCGTGCGCTGATTGGTTTTGCCGGCCCGCGCGTCATCGAGCAGACCGTACGTGAAAAACTCCCCGAAGGATTCCAGCGCAGCGAGTTTTTGCTCGAGCACGGCGTGATCGATCAGATCATCGACCGTCGCGATCTTCGGCCGCGCCTCGCCGAGTTGCTGCGCATGCTGATGCGTCAGCCCGCGGCGCCTCTGGCTGCCCATGCAGCTCCTTGACTGGCTCGCCCACCAACAGGCGCAGCACCCCAACGCGATCGAACTCGGACTCGACCGCGTGCGCGAGGTCGCGCAGCGCCTCAATCTTTTACCCTCAAGATATCCCTCGATCATCGTCGGCGGCACGAACGGCAAGGGCTCGACGGTCGCGTTCTTGACGGCCTTGTGTCGCGCTGCGGGTCTGCGTACCGGCACCTACACCTCGCCGCATCTGCAGCGCTACAACGAGCGCGTCGCGATCGACGGACACCCGGTCGATGACGCCACGCTGATCCGCGCCTTCGAGCGCATCGAGCAGGCGAGGGGCGATACGCCGCTCACCTTTTTCGAGTACGGCACCCTCGCGGCGTTCGTGATCTTTGACGAGGCGGCGGTTGGCGCAGCCGTCATCGAAGTCGGGCTCGGCGGTCGGCTCGATGCGACCAATATCATCGATGCCGACGTCGCCGTGCTGTGCTCGATCGGGCTCGATCACCAAGACTGGTTAGGACCCACGGTCGAGGATATCGGGCGCGAAAAGGCGGGCATCTTCCGCGAGCGACGGCCCGTGATCCTGGGGTCCCCCGAGATGCCGAAGAGCGTTCATGACGCCATCGCGCATCTGCAGTGCGAGGTTGCGCAGCTCGATCAGGATTTTTTCTTTGAGCAAGACGGCGAGGGATGGCGCTGGCGGGGCGCAGATCATGCGTTTGACTCCCTACCGCGGCCGGCGCTCCAAGGGCCCATCCAAATGCGCAATGCCGCAACGGCCATCGCGGCGTTTATCGCATGGCAGCGGGTCTGCCCAACACCCAGCCAAGAACTCATCGCTCGCGGACTCACGACCGCCGAACTGCGCGGTCGGTTCCAGCGCGTCGCACCAACGGGGGCAGATGACCCCGAGTGGATCTTGGACGTTGCGCACAACGAAGACTCGGCTCGGGTGCTCGCCGAGGCGCTCAAGGCCACACCGACGCATGGCAAGACGCTCGGCGTCGTCGGCATCCTGCAGGACAAGGACGCCGTCACCATCGGCGAGTCGCTCGCCGGGGTCATCGACGAGTGGGTGCTCTGCGGGCTCGACGGTCCGCGCGGCAGCAGCGCCGAGGCGCTGCGCGCGCGACTGCCCGCGCGCTGTCGCAGCATTGGGCTCGCGCCCGATGTCTCCCATGGGTGTGCCACGGCGAGAGCACTCGCGCATCGCGGCGATCGCATCGTCGTCTTCGGATCCTTTCACGTGGTCGGCCCGGCGCTCGACTGGCTTGGTTTATAATTTCGGGCTTGGACACCGCGCTCAAACACCGGCTCACCGGTGCCGTCATTCTCGTTTTGCTGGCCGTGCTGCTGTTACCGGAGTTGTTGACCGGTTCCGGCGAGGCCGCGAAGTCGTCGTCGGCTGCCCAAAACGGCGCGGTCGATGGCGAGCGTCGCTTCGAAGTAGACCTCACCGAATCTGCGTCTGCCCCTGCGTCGGCGCTGCCGCAACCCCAATCTCAACCGCAGCCGCAGCCGGCGGTCGAAGCACCCCTCGAATTGCCCGTAACGTCTACCGTGTCACCGCCCCCTGCGGCCGCCTCGTTGCCTGCGCCCGTTGTGGCGACGGCCCCTGAGAAGGCGGCCGTCACGCCCGCGCCCAAGGCCGAGCTCAAAACCGAGCCCAAAGCCGAACCCAAAGCCGAGCCCAAGATCGTCGCCAAAGTTGAGCCGACGCCTGAAGCCAAGCCCGCGGGCAGCTACTACGTTCAGATCGGCGTCTTCGTGAATGCCGCGAGTGCGCGTCGCCTCGAGCGTCAGCTGCGCGACAAGAAATTTGCCGTCGTCGTCGATGAGATCACGCGTTCGGGAAAAACGATGTTCCGCGTGCGCGTCGGGCCCGAGAGCGATCGAGCGGCGGCGAACGCACTCGCAAAGAAACTCGCCGATGCCGGGCACAAAGGTTCGGTCGTGCAGTAGAATTCGCGCCGCGCTCTCTTGCGCGGCCAGAGGTTAGGGCATGACGTGGCTGGATATCATCATCACCGTCGTCTTCCTGGTCTTTGCCTTGATCGGACTCATGCGCGGCCTCATCGCTGAAGTGTTCAGTCTGCTCTCCTGGGTCGTCGCCCTTTACGTCGGCTCGCATTACGGCGAACTCGCGCGGCCCTACGTTGAGTCCTTCGTGACCAACGCCAAATATCAAGGCCTCGTCGCCTGCGTACTCGTCGGCATCGTCACGTTCATTGTCGTGACGCTCATCGGCATCCTGCTTAGCAAAAAAATCAACGCGACCATCTTCGCGCCCATCAATCGCATGCTCGGCATGTTGTTTGGTGCGGCACGCGGCGCTGTCATCGTCGGTTTCCTGACGTTGATTGCGCTGCAGTTCGGGATCGAAGACCAAGCCGTCTGGAAGGCTTCCAAGCTGCGCATGGCAGCGACCACTTCTGCAGAACTCCTCGACAGTCTCGTCGACTTCGAGGCGCTCCTCCGTAACCAAAGTATCATCGGGCGCCCGAGCGCTCCCACCTGATCATCACGAGGCGAACCCATGTGCGGCATTGCAGGTATCGTCGGTAAAAGTCCCGTCAACTCGCGGCTCTATGACGCATTGACGGTGCTGCAGCACCGCGGACAAGACGCCGCTGGCATCGTCACCGCCGTCGACGGTCTCGTCTGCATGCGCAAGGGGCAGGGCCTCGTGCGCGACGTCTTCAGTCAGCAAGACATGCTCGAACTGCGCGGCAACATCGGCATCGGTCACGTGCGTTATCCGACCGCAGGCGGCGACAACGTCTCCGAGGCGCAGCCGTTCTATGTGAACGCGCCGTACGGCATCGTGCTCGGCCATAACGGCAACCTCACGAACGCCACCGAACTCGCCGATGTGCTCATCCGCGAAGAGCGTCGTCATCTCAACACTTCGTCCGACTCCGAAGTGTTGCTCAACGTGCTCGCTTCCGAGTTGCAGCGCGTCGGTACGCCTCGCGTGACCGCCGCAGACGTGTTCGCCGCCGTGAGTGCGCTCTTCCGTCGTTGCCGCGGTGCCTATGCCGTCGTCGCGATGGTGATCGGTCACGGCATCTTGGGGTTTCGTGATCCGAACGGCATCCGTCCGCTCGTGATCGGTCAGCGCGAAACGGCAAAGGGCGTCGAGTTCATGCTCGCCTCCGAGTCGGTCGCGCTCGACATGCTCGGCTTCACGCAGGTGCGTGATGTCGCCCCGGGCGAAGCCGTCTTCATCGACGAAGCCGGTCGACTGAATTCGCAGCAGTGTGTGGCGACGACGCGCCAAGCGCCCTGTATTTTTGAGTACGTCTATTTCGCGCGGCCCGACAGCATCATCGACAACGTGTCGGTGCAGCGTGCGCGCATGCGTATGGGCGATCGGCTTGCCGAGAAAATCCGTCGCGAGCGACCAGACCACGATATCGACGTCGTGATCCCCGTGCCCGATACAAGCCGCGTCGCGGCGCTGCAGTTGGCGCAGGGCCTTGGCATCAAGTTTCGCGAAGGGTTCATCAAGAACCGCTACATCGGTCGCACGTTCATCATGCCCGGCCAAGAAGAGCGTCAAAAATCGGTACGCTCCAAACTCAACGCGATCGATCTCGAGTTCCGCAATAAGAACGTGCTGCTCGTCGACGACTCCATCGTCCGTGGCACGACCTCGGCGCAAATCATTGAGCTTGCGCGCGAGGCGGGTGCCCGCAAAGTGTATTTCGCCTCGGCGGCACCACCCGTGCGACACCCGAACGTCTACGGCATCGACATGCCGGCCGCGAGCGAGCTCGTGGCGGCCGGGCGCACCGAAGAAGAAGTTCGACAATTCATCCATGCCGATTGGCTCATCTACCAAGAGCTCGCTGATCTCGAGCTCGCCTGTCAGCACGACGACTCGCACGTCACCGAGTTCGACACCTCGTGCTTCTCGGGCAAATACATCACGGGCGATGTGACCCCTGAATACCTCGAGCGTTTGCAGCAAGAACGTTCCGATGCGGCGAAGGCGCGTCGACGGACCGGCGGTTCGCTCAGGGTCGTCCGCGGCGTCTGATGCGGCCGCCGCTGCGCGCTGCGACCCCGCCGGAGTGGGTCGATGAAGCCATCCGTCGCTGGCCTGAGTTGCTCGCCGATCACGCTAATTGCGAGAAGAAAGCCGCGTCCACCGCGCTCGCGCTGATGTTCGCGTATCCCGAAGATCGTGCGCTTGCGACGCGCCTTTCGAAGCTCGCTCGCGAAGAGCTGCGTCATTTTGAGCAAGTCGATAAGTTGATGCAGACGCACGCCGTGCCTTATCTGCGTCGCAAGCCCGGTCGCTACGCCTCCGCGCTGCGCGAGGCCATGACGACGCACGAGCCGTATCGAAAGCTAGACCTTTTGCTTTGCGGCGCGCTCATCGAAGCGCGATCGTGCGAGCGGTTTTCTTTGCTCTCGAGTCGTACTGAAGGCGAGAGCTTGCCCGCGGATGTCGCGGCGCTTTACGAAGGGCTGCAGGCTTCCGAGGCGCGGCATTTCGAGCTTTATCTCAAGCTCGCCGAAGCTCACGTTAAAGCACACCCTGAGTGTGAGCGCCAAAAACCCTGGTCAGCGCGTCTCGAAGAGCTCGCAACCCTCGAAGCCGAACTCGCGACGAGCCCGGATGCGGAGTTCAGGTTTCATTCAGGGTTGCCGCAGATCGGGTCAGCTCAGAGCTGAACGGGATCGTTTAAGCAACGACTCGTCTTCGCCAACCGTCAGCCGTCACTTCCAGAAATTCCCCCGCCTCATCCCACGCGGCGAGCACGACGCGCTCCGCGTCGCCGTTACGCGTAGCGTGATGATGTTCGGCAGGGCGATGCGTGTGCCCATGAATCATCTTCCGCGTACCGCTCGCCTCAAAGGCCGCGATCACGGCTGACGGAGTGACATCCATGATCGTCGCAGCGGTGGCACGTGTGTGGGCCTTGCTGCCCGCACGCGCGGCGTTGGCGAGCATCTGTCGCGCGTCAATGGGTAGCTTGAGCACGCGATCTCTGAACCCAGGATCACGCACCGTCGTGCGCAGCTCCTGATACGCGGCATCGCCGGTGCACAAGAGATCGCCGTGGGTCAGCAGTACGCGCTCGCCGAACAGAGTGACGACCGAGGGGTCCGACACCAGCGTCCCGCCGATGCGTCGTTCGAACGCCTCGCCGTACAAAAAATCGCGATTGCCCTGCATCACGTAGAGGGCAACGCCGGAGACCGATAGCGCGCGCAGCGCCCGACACACCCGATCGCGCGCCGGATCCGGATCGTCATCGCCAATCCAAGTCTCGAACAGATCGCCGAGGATATGCAGGGACGCCGCACCGCGAGCCTCGCCCTCGAGGAAACGCAAAAACGCCTCGATGGTCGCAGGCGCGCTCGAGTCGAGATGTAGGTCGGAGACGAACAGGTGGCGCACGGGGTAATTCTAGGGGAACCCGTCGGTTAATATGCACTGATGTCCCCAACCGGTACCACCACCCGCTTCGCACCGAGCCCCACGGGCGAGTTGCACCTTGGCAATGCGCGCACGGCGCTGTTCAACTGGCTGCTCGCCCGGCGCGATGGCGGCCGCTTCCTGCTGCGCATCGAAGACACGGACGCAGAGCGCAGCAAGCCCGAGTTCACCCAACAACTCATGGAAGACCTGCAGTGGCTCGGTCTTCCTTGGGATGGCGAGATCGTCGCGCAGAGTCAGCGCGGCCCGGTCTATCGCGAAGCCCTCGATAAGCTCGAGCGGGCAGGGCGCGTCTACCCCTGCTACTGCACGCCGCTCGAGATCGAAGTCAGCCGCAAGTCGCAGCTCGCCTCGGGTCGACCCCCGCGTTACGCGGGTACCTGCCGCAACCTCAATAATTCCGAGCGCGCTGCCAAACTCGCCGAAGGCCGCAAGCCGACGCTGCGTTTCAAAGTGCCCGACGGCGGTCGCGTCGAGTTCGTCGATCTCGTGCACGGTGAGCAGCGCTTCGAGTGCGCGGACATCGGCGATTTCATTGTTCAGCGTGCCGATGGGTCGGCGGCGTTCTTCTTCTCGAACGTGCTCGATGATGCTTTGAGCGGCGTCACCACGGTGCTGCGCGGCGAAGATCATCTCTCGAACACGCCGCGCCAGTTGCTCATCGCGATGGCGCTCGAGCTCAAGGCCCCGACCTATGGCCACCTCTCGCTCATCACCTCGGCAGACGGCTCGCCGCTCTCAAAACGTCACGGCGCGAAATCTTTGAGACAATTGCGCGAGCAGGGCTATTTACCCAAGGCGCTCGTCAACCATCTCTTCAGACTCGGCCACTCGAGCGATCTGCACGATCTGCTCGATCTGCAAAAACTCGCTGCGGGGTTCAACCCTGCGCATCTCGTGCGTTCGCCCGCGCGGTTTGATCCTGTGCAGCTCGAGGTGTGGCAGCGTCAGGCCGTGCACGCACTCTCGAGCGACGAAGCGCTCGAGTGGATGCGTCCGCATCTGCCGAGCACGCTCGATGCGGCCTCGGAAAGCGCCTTTGCTGCGGCTCTTCACCAAAATCTTCTCTTGCCTTCCGATGCTGCCTATTGGGTGCAGGTCGTCTTCGGCGAACTGCCCGAGCACGATGCTGAAGGCACCGAGCTCATCAAGGCTGCAGGCCCTGCATTCTTCGAAGCCGCCGCTGCAGCGATCCGCACGCATGGCACCGATTGGAAAGCCGTCACCACGGCGATTCGTGAGCAGACGGGTCGCAAAGGCCCCGAGCTTTTCAAGCCGCTTCGACAAGCGCTCACCGGACGACGCGATGGCCCCGAGCTCGCGCCGCTCCTTAGGATCATGACGGCCGCGCGCGCCATCGCGCGTCTCGAGCGGCTATCATCCGCGGCCCCATGACGATCCGCATTCACAACTCGCTGACCGGTCAAAAGCAAACGCTCACGCCGATTCGTCCGGGCGAGGTGCGCATGTACCTCTGCGGCGACACGGTCTACGACTTCTGCCATATCGGTCACGCGCGTTCGAAGGTCGCGTTCGACATCGTGCATCGGTACCTGCGGCATCGCGGCCTCAAGGTCATCTTCGTCCGCAACATCACCGACATCGACGACAAGATCATCCGTCGCGCGGCCGAGCTCGGTGAGCCCATCGACACCTTCACGGCGCGTTTCATTGACGCGATGCACGAAGACTACGATCGCCTTAATGTCTTGCGACCCGATCACGAGCCGCGGGCCACGCAATACGTGCCCGGCATGATTGCGCTCACGCAGACGCTCATCGACAAGGGCCACGCCTATGTGGCGACCGACGGCGATGTCATGTACTCGGTCGGCAGCTTCGCGGACTACGGCAAGCTGTCAGGAAAACGCCTGGCCGATCTGCGCGCCGGGGCGCGCATTGAGGTCGACACCGCCAAGCGCGATCCGCTCGATTTCGTGCTTTGGAAAAAAGCAAAACCTGGTGAGCCCGCGTGGGAGTCGCCTTGGGGTCCGGGGCGTCCGGGTTGGCACATCGAGTGCTCGGTGATGTCCGGTGAAATCTTGGGCAGCCACTTTGACATCCACGCCGGTGGTATGGATCTCAAGTTCCCGCACCACGAAAACGAGATCGCGCAGTCCAGCGCGGCCACGGGCGATCACTTCGCCAATCTTTGGATGCACAACGGGTTCGTCAATGTGGATGACGAGAAGATGTCGAAGTCGCTCGGCAACTTCTTCACTATCCGCGAGGTGCTCGGATCCGGTCACATCCGTCACCCCGAAGTGCTGCGTTATTTTTTGACCGGCAGTCACTATCGTGGCCCGATCAATTATTCACTCGCGCAAATCGAGCAAGCCGACGCTTCGCTCGGTCGTCTCTACACCGCGCTGCGCGGCCTCGATGTGCCGCCCGTCAAAGCGCCGCAAACCAGCGACTCGCCAGCGTGGCAGACGTTCCATGCTGCGATGGACGATGACTTCAACACGCCCGAAGCCATCGCAGTGCTGCAAGCCATCGCCGGTGAAATCAACCGGGCTCGCGATGCCGGTGATGTCGCGGGCGCCACCGCCAAAGCGCGCGAACTTCGGGCGATCGGTTCCGTGCTCGGGCTGCTGACGCTCAACGCCGAAGACTGGTTCAAGGCCTCGAAAGGGCAAAGCACCGAAGGCGGCTGGGACGATGCGCGTATCGAAGCGGCCATCGCCGAGCGCCAGGACGCGCGCAAGTCAAAGAATTTCAAACGCTCGGATGAGATCCGCGACGAGCTCGCAGCGGCGGGCATCGTGCTCGAAGATAAACCGGGCGGCGCGACCGTCTGGCGACGCTCCTAGCCTCACCCCCTCCTCAGCGCCGCCTCGAGGGTGTTCTTCATCAGCATTGCGACGGTCATGGGGCCGACGCCGCCGGGCACAGGGGTGATCCACGCAGCGCGCTTGGCCGCCTCGGCAAATTCGACATCGCCGCAGAGGGCGCCGTCTCCGCGTCGGTTGATGCCCACATCAACCACCACGGCACCGGGCCTGATCCACTCGCCCTTGATGAGTCCGGGCTTGCCGGCCGCGGCCACGAGCACCTCGGCCTCGCGCACATGGTGCTCAAGGTCTTCCGTGAACCGATGCGTCACGGTCGTCGTCGCGCCCATCAACAAAAACTCGAGCGACATGGGGCGTCCCACGATATTCGACGCCCCGACGATCACGCAGTGCAGCCCCTTCACCGACACGCCGATGTGCTCGAGCATCCGCACCACGCCATACGGCGTACACGGCCGAATCAACGGATTCCGCTCGGCGAGCCGCCCGATGTTGTACGGATGAAACCCATCCACGTCCTTGCGCGGGTCGATGCGCTCGACGACCTCGGTCTGGCGGATATGCTCAGGCAGCGGCAGCTGAACCAAGATCCCGTCCACCGACTCATCAGAATTCAGGGCGTCGATGCGCGTGAGCAGCTCGACCTCGCTCGTCGACTGGGGCAGGTCGATCGCCACCGAATGGATGCCGCACTCTTCGCAGGCAGCGCGCTTGTTGCGCACGTACACGGCCGAGGCGGGGTTGTCCCCGACCATCACGACCGCAAGCCCCGGACGGCGGCCCCCGGAGGCCACCCGCCGGTCGACGGCCGCACGGACCTCGGCCTTCACCACAAGGGCGATGGCCTTGCCGTCGATGATTTTCGCGGGGCCCTGACTCATGACTGGCGCCGATGATAGGGGCTCGACCCCCGGAGTGCCATATAATCGCCGGCTCGAATCGACGGACCCCCTGAAAATCCCATGCTCCAGAAACTCGGCGACTCGCTCAAAGGCAAGAAAACCCTCGCTTGGCTCATCCTCATCCCGCTCGCCATCGTGTTTGCGATCTGGGGCGCGACCGGTGCGGTGACCCTCGATTTCATCGGGCCCAAGAAGTACGCCGCCAAGGTCGACGGCAACGAGATTCCGCTGCAGGACGCGAGTCGCCTCTGGCAGGACCAGCAGTCCGAGTGGGCAGGCCAGTTCGGCACCGATATCCCCGAGGACCTCAAGCGCTCCCTGCAAGAGGGCATCATCGAGCGTCTGATCCGCTCCGAGCTCCTGAGCGCCCGCACGAGCGATGCCGGCTATCGCGTCGATGGCAGCCGCGTGCAGGAGAACATCCGCAACGAGCAGGCCTTTCAGGTGGATGGCCAATACAACGAGACCCTCGCTCTCGCGCGTCTGGCGCAGATCGGGATTTCGGCCGATGAGTACCGTGCCGATGTGCGTCGCGTGCTGCAAAGCGAAGAGCTGCAACGCGCGCTCTTTGCCGGTGAATTTTTGACTGCCACCGAAATCGGTCGTCGCATTGCCCTCGAAGACGAGCAGCGGGAAGTGCGTTACGCGATCTTCCCGGCCGCCCAATACCGCGCGAGCCTGCGCCTCACGGATGCCGAGCTCGAAGCCTGGTATCAAAAAAATGCACGAGGGTTTTTGACGCCCGAGTCCGTACGTCTGCAGTTTGCCGAGGCGTCGGTGGCGGATGTGTCGGGTCAGGTCGTCGTCGCCGAGTCGGATCTGCTCGATCTTTACGCCAAGAACAAAGAGCGCTATGTCGAGCCCGAGCGGCGTCGTGCGCGCCACATCCTGCTCGCGACCGAAAAAGAAGCGAACGATGTGCTCGCGCAGCTCAAGGGCGGCAGCGATTTCGAAGCGCTCGCCACGCGACTTTCGAAAGACACCGGCTCCGCCGCGAGCGGTGGTGATCTCGGCTTCTCGGAGAAATCCGCGTTCGTCGGCCCGTTTGCCGAGGCCGTCTTCGCCATGAAAGAAGGCGAGCTGCGTGGTCCTGTGAAAACCGAGTTCGGCTTCCACGTCGTGCGACTCGAGGCCATTCAGGCGGGTCGCAACAAGGCCTTTGCCGAAGTGCGCGCCGATCTCGAAGAAGAATACCGCCGTGGCCGCATCGCCGATCTCTTCGGCGAGAAGCAAGATGCCGTGCAGCAGCGCCTCGAGCAGTCGGGTGCGGATCTTGCCGTCATCGCCAAAGATTTGGGGCTCAAGCTCGGCGAGTCCGCGACTTTCCTGCGCGGCGCGGGCAGCCCGGAACTTCCGGCGTCGCCTGAACTCGTGGCGCTCGTGTTCGGCGATGCCGTGCTCAATCAGCGCCGCATCGGCGGCCCCATCGCAGTCGGTGAAGATCGCTTCGTCGTCGTGAAGGTGCTCGAGCACCGCAAGTCTGCGGCACCGCCGCTCGCGTCCGTGCGTGCTCAGGTGCTCGAGGCGGCGACCAAAGAACGCGCCACCGAGGAAGCCCGCAAGGCCGCCGAGTCAGTCGTCAAAGTCATGAGCGAGGGTGGTTCGTTCGATCAGCTCGCCAAGGGTCTGGGTGCTACGCCGAATGCCGCGCGGTTTATCGATCGTCGCGACCCCGCCGTGCCCGCCGAAGTACGTACGGCAGCTTTTGATGTTGCGCGACCCACTGCCGGCAAGACCTCGTCGAAGGCGGTCGTCACGAGCGACGGTGCAGCCGTCGTCGTCGTGTCGCAAACCCGTGTGTTGCCCGCTGCGGGCGATGCGGCCGTGAGGGCCGCGCGCGGACAAGAACTCGCCGGCCGTCAGGCGCTCGGGGCGCTCGCCGCGTACGTCGAAGACATGCGCGAGAAGGCAAAAGTCACGAAGAACCCGCAGGCGTTCCAGTAAGCGTTACGTCTCGCTCGGCGCTTCCGGAAAACTCATGCCGACGGTGCTGAACCCGCCGTCGACGTAAAGAATCTCGCCTGTGATGCCGGCGGCGAGATCCGAGCACAAGAATGCTGCGGCATTTCCCACGTCTTCCTGCGTCACGTTGCGACGAAGCGGGGCGACCTCGGCCACGCGCGAGAGCATCTTGCGGAAACCGCCAATGCCCGCGGCTGCCAAGGTCTTGATGGGGCCTGCAGAGATCCCGTTCACCCGAATACCTTGCGGGCCAAGATCTGCGGCCAAGAAACGCACGTTCGCCTCGAGACTCGCCTTGGCGAGGCCCATCACGTTGTAACTCGGAATCGCCTTCACGGCGCCAAGATACGAGAGCGTCAAAATTGCGCCCGCGCGACCTTGCATCAAGGGCGATGCGCCGCGTGCCAGGGCGGTGAGGCTATAGCTCGACACATCATGAGCAATGGCAAACGCCTCGCGCGTGGTGCTTTGCGTGAAGCCCCCGGCAAGCGCTTCCCGCGGCGCAAAGGCCACGCAATGAATCACGATGTCGAGATGTCCCCACTCGCGTTGAAGGCTCTCGAAGACACCGTCGATCTGCGCATCCACCGTCACATCGAGCGGCAGGATGATCTTTGAGCCGATCGAGTGGGCGAGGGTGTCGACGCGCTCTTTGAGCTTCTCGTTCGCGTAGGTGAAGGCGAGTTCAGCGCCTTCGCGATGCATGGCCTCGGCAATGCCCCAGGCGATCGACCGATCACTCGCAACGCCCACGATGAGGGCGCGTTTACCGCTCAAAAATCCCATATCAATTACCTCGACGGATGACGAGTCGCTGCCCGACGCGCAGCACGTGTTTGGCCGAAATATCGTTCCAGGCGGCAAGCTGAGAGACGGTCACGCCGTAGCGCCGCGCAATGCCGGAGAGCGTCTCGCCGCTGCGCACCCGGTGCGTGACGCGCGAGCTCGAGCCAGAATTCTTCGAGTCACGGGAATCGTTCGAGTCGCTACTCGAAGTGCTCGACCCACCCGACCCGCTGCGTGCGACGACGAGTCGCTCGCCGGGCATGATCTTGTCGCCCGGCTTCTTGCCATTGAGGCGCATGAGCGTGCGCGGGTCCATGTTATTGCGACGAGCGATCGCCCAGATCGACTCCCCGCGCCGCACCACGTGTACTTCGGGTCGGTTGCGCTTGCCACGCTGACGCGGCTCGGGTCCATCTACTCGAGCCGCGGCACGCAGTACTTTCTCAGGCAGCTTCGTCGTGCCTGAGGGTACGCGTAGGTCTAATCCTGGGTCGATGTTCGCGTCCTTGAGGCCGTTCAGCATGCGGATCGTCATCACGCTCGTGCCGTAACGCGTCGCGATCTCGGGCAACGACTCACCCGCACGCACGATGTGGTGCGTCACGCGCATGAGCTCGTCGGGCGAGAGCATCGTCACGTTCTGCTGGAAAAGCTCGGCCGAGTCGATCGGGAGCAGCAGCGCATGCGGCCCTTCAGGCGGCGTCGCCCAGCGGTGATACGCCGGGTTCAGCTCCGAGAGATCTTCGTGCGAGAGGCCGGCTAAATCAGCAGCAAGACGCAGATCGATCTGCGACCCGAGCGACACCCGAATGAAATACGGCTCATTCGGAATGGGGCTGAACGCAATACCGAACATCGAGGGCTCGGCCACTAGGCGCTTCATCGCCAGGAGCTTCGGCACATACGCCCGCGTCTCGTTCGGCAGGCGCAAATCCCAAAAACTCGTCGGCAGTCCCGCCGCACGATTACGCGCCACCGCTCGGGCCACGCAGTTCTCGCCGCAGTTGTAGCCCGCCACCGCGAGCAGCCAGTCACCCTCGAACTCATCGTGCAGGAACTGCAGATAATCGAGCGCCGCACGCGTCGACTCCATCACATCGCGCCGTCCGTCGTACCACCAGTTCTGCGGCAGACCAAAACGACTGCCGGTGTCCGGAATGAACTGCCACAGCCCCGAGGCGCGCGCCTTCGAGTAGGCGAAGGGCTCGAACGCGCTCTCGATCACGGGCAGCAGCGCGAGCTCCATCGGCATGCCGCGGCGCTCGACCTCCTCGACGATGTAATGCATGTAGAGCGAGGCCCGCCCGAACACCCGATCGAGATGCGCGGGGTTGCGCTCATACCACGCCAGTTGTACATCGATCGCCGAGCGCTCTTCCTCGGCGAGCTGGAACCCCGAGCGGATGCGCTCGATCAAATCTTCAGGCCCCGCGGGCACCGCAGAGACCGCCGGGATCAACACCGAGGGCGCAGGCGGCGGCGGGGCGCGCTCGGCGCGGGTTTCATCGAAGGGTGGGCCGGGCGGCGGGGCCTGCAGCACGGGCGCGGCGGCGGGGCGCGGCGCAGCGACGTAACTGCCGACCGAGGAGTCCTCGAGGGTCGCGCAGGCGGCGAGCGTGAGCATCGCGAAGAGCAGCGCCAGGCGCGTGAGGAAAGCGGATCGCATTGGGCGCGTATTTAACCGACCCTCACCGAAAATTGCTATGGTTTCGCCCCGTGCTCGACCCCCGCCTGACAACTTGGCTCGCCAGCGCCCGCGGCAAGATCTTGCTCGACACCGAGGTGCGCGTCATCGCCGAGTCGCTGGAAGATTGTTTTGGGTGGGAGGCGTTGCAGATCGGCGTGTGGGGCGAGACGCGCTCGCTCATCGCGCATGCCCGAACGCGCTCGCAGACCGTGCTCGATATCGACTCCACCCAAGGCCTCGATGCCGTCGGTCGCCCGAGTCAGTTACCCATCGCGAGCGATTGCATGGACGTCGTGCTGCTCGCGCATGCGCTCGAGTTCGAGAGCGACCCTTATGGTCTCGTGCGCGAGGCCGATCGCGTGCTCGCAGGCGAGGGGAAGCTTCTCGTACTCGGGTTCTCGCCCATGAGTCTCTGGGGCTTGCGCGCCCGCGCGAGCCGCCGGGGTTTTCCGCCGGGGTTGCGTCGTGTGCTGCCTGAGCGGCGCGTGCGCGATTGGCTGCATTTATTGGGCTACGACGTGCTCGAAGTGCGACATTACCTCTACGGCCTGCCTTGGGGAGAGCCGGCGAGTGTCGATCATCAGCTTCGAAGAGGCTGGCTCGCGCCCTGGCCCTCGGGGGCGTATCTCTTGAAGGCCCGCAAACGCATGCATGCCCTCACGCCGCTCCGTCCAAGACTGCGCGAAGCCCGACGCTCACGCGTGCTCGGCGGCCTCACCGAACCCTCGGTCAATCGCGATCCCTCATGAGCGCACGCGTCGAGATTTACACCGATGGCGCCTGTCGCGGTAACCCGGGCCCGGGCGGCTGGGCCGCCACACTCGAACTCGGTGAACACTTGCGAGAGCTCTCAGGCGCCGAGGCTGAGACCACGAACAACCGCATGGAGCTCACGGCGGTCATCCGCGCGCTCGAGGCGCTCAAGCGCAAGAGTGCGCTGCGGATCCATACCGACTCGGAGTATGTGCGTCGCGGCATCACCGAGTGGATCGGAAACTGGAAAGCCCGAGGCTGGAAAACGGCCGATAAAAAGCCTGTGAAAAACAGAGATCTTTGGGAGCGTCTCGATGAGCTCTCGAGCCAACACGACATCGAGTGGCGCTGGGTGAAGGGTCACTCTGGGGTGCCGGGCAACGAGCGCGTGGATACCCTTGCCAATGCGGCGATCGATGGGCTTTTGAGCTAACCTTCGGCCACCCATGCGACAGATCATCCTCGACACCGAAACCACCGGCCTCGAAGTCGCTCAGGGCCATCGCCTCATCGAAATCGGTTGTCTCGAGCTCGTGGGTCGGCGCCTCACCGGGCGGCAGTTTCATAAATATTTGAACCCCGAACGCGAGATCGACGAGGGCGCCTCGGCGGTGCACGGCCTCACGCTCGCCAAGCTTCAGCGTGAGCCCAAGTTCGCCGATATCGCCAAAGAGCTTCTCGCGTTCATCGAGGGGGCGGAGCTCGTCATTCATAACGCGCCGTTCGATCTCGGGTTTTTGAACGCCGAGCTCGCAAGGCTCGATGCGAAAGCAGCGACCCTCGAGAGCCGCTGCACGGTGCTCGATACGCTCACCGTCGCGCGCAAGCTGCATCCGGGGCAGCGCAACAGCCTCGATGCCCTCTGCAAGCGCTACGGGGTCGATAACTCCAAGCGCGAACTGCACGGCGCGTTGCTCGATGCGCGCATTCTTGCTGAGGTGTATTTGGCGATGACGGGTGGGCAGAGCACGCTCGAGCTCAGCGAAGCCCGCAACCAAAACAAAGGCTCAGCCGAAGAAACCGCCACGCGCTTCAAGCGCCCCAAGAATGCGGCTCCGATCGTGATTTCAGCGGATAAAAAAGAACTCGCCGCCCACGAGGCGCTGCTCGAGCGCATTGCCAAAGCGAGTGGTGGGCAGGTCGCGTTCCGCAGCGGGGAGGGCGCCTGACGATGCCCGTGCTGGTCACCGGGGCTGCCGGCTTCATCGGCATGCATGTGGCCGCGCGGCTGCTTGCCGAAGGGCATGAGGTCGTCGGGCTCGATAACCTCAACAGCTACTACGACGTGCGCCTCAAAGAAGCGCGCCTCGCGCAGCTTCAGGGAAAGCAGGGCTTTTCCTTCGAGAAAATCGACCTCGCCGACGATGCGGCGATGGCCGATCTCTTCAAGCGGCACCCCTTCTCGAAGGTCGTCCACCTCGGGGCGCAAGCCGGGGTGCGTTATTCTTTGAGTCATCCGCACACCTACATCGACAGCAACGTTCGCGGCACCCTCAATATCCTCGAAGGTTGTCGTCATCACGGCGTCAAACATTTGGTGTTCGCCTCGACGAGCTCGGTGTTTGGCCTCAACCGCACACTGCCGTTCTCGCCGCATCACGGGGTCGATCACCCCGTCTCGCTCTATGCCTCGACGAAGCGTGCCGGCGAGCTCATGGGCCACAACTACGCCGAGCTTTTCGGGTTGCCGGTGACGGCGCTGCGGTTCTTCACGGTCTACGGGCCGTGGGGGCGACCGGACATGTCGCCGATTCTCTTTGCCAAAAAAATGCGCGCCGGCGAGCCCATTGATGTGTTCAACCACGGCCGTCACCGCCGCGACTTCACGTTCATCGACGACATCGTCGAGGGTGTCGTGCGCGTCACGGACCATGTGCCGACCACGAATGCCGTCTGGGACGCCCAGCACCCCGACCCCGCGAGCAGCCGGGCGCCGTTCCGGGTGTTCAATATCGGCAACCGGACGTCGGTGGAGCTCATGCATTTCATCGAGCTGCTTGAGCGAGCCCTCGGGGTCACGGCCGAGAAGCGCTTCCTGCCCGCCCAGCCCGGGGATGTGGAAGACACCCTCGCCGACATGACCGACCTCGAGACCGCCATCGGCTACGCCCCGAAGGTCGCGATCGAGGAGGGGGTCGAGCGGTTCATCCAATGGTTCAAGGGGTACGCGGACCGGCTGTGATTCAGCCTATAATCCGGGCATGTCTCCGCCCGCGATGCAGGTCCCGCTGCTCGACCTGAAGCCCCAGTACCGGGCCCTAAAATCCGAGATCCTCACCGCCCTCGAGCAGGTCTGCGACTCGCAGGCCTTCATCTTGGGGCCTGCTGTCAAACAGCTCGAGGCCGAGGTCGCCGCCTACAGCGGCTGCACCCATGGCATCGGTATGTCGTCGGGCACCGATGCGCTCCTCGCCGCCCTCATGGCCCTCGACATCGGGGCGGGCGATGGCGTCATCACGACGCCCTATACGTTCTTTGCGACCGCCGGGACGATTGCCCGGGTCGGTGCACGGCCGGTGTTCGTCGATATCGACCCCGCGACCTACAACCTCTCGATTCCCGCGCTCGAGACATTTTTGAAGAACGACTGCAAACGCGAGGGCGCAAAGCTCGTTCATAAACCGTCCGGCGTCACGCTCAAGGCCATCATGCCCGTGCATCTCTATGGGCAGATGGTCGACATGACCCCGCTCATGGCGCTCGCCCAAGAATTTGGGCTGCGCGTGATCGAAGATGCGGCGCAGGCGATCGGCTCAGCCGATGGCCAAGGCCGCAGGGCCTGCAGTATCGGCGACATCGGGTGTTTGAGCTTCTTCCCGACCAAGAACCTCGGCGCCTTTGGTGATGCCGGCATGTGCGTCGCGAACGACGCCGCGCTTGCCGCGAAGCTCGCGATGATTCGCGTGCACGGCATGGAGCCCAAGTATTACCACCAGCTCGTCGGCGGAAACTTCCGCATCGATGAGCTGCAGGCCGCCGTGCTTGTCATCAAGCTCAAGCACCTCGATGCCTGGAGCCGCGCTCGCCAAGAGAACGCCTGCTTTTATTTTGGCGCGTTCGACAAGGCAGGCCTCAAGAGCAAGATCACGCTGCCGGCGGCCTTGCCCGGAGCGCGCCATATCTACAACCAGTTCATCATCCGCTCGCCGAAACGCGATGCGCTACGGGCGCATTTGTCGGCAAAGGGCGTCGGCAGTGAAATCTATTACCCCGTGCCGCTGCATCGGCAGCAGTGTTTCGCCTATTTGGGTTACGTCGAAGGCGCGTTCCCCGACAGCGAGCGGGCCGCCGCCGAGACGGCGGCGCTACCCATCTTCCCCGAGCTCTCGCGCGAGCAGCTGCAGTACGTGGTCGATGTCATCGCCGAGTTCCATGCATGATCGGGCCCGAGAGCGCAGCATGGGCCACGCTCTCGCGCTTGGCCGAAGCGGGTGCGGGCGCGGATGTCGCGGCGGCGTTCAAGGCAGACCCTGCACGAGAGAGCCGCTACACGCGTGAGGCGGCAGGACTCCTGCTCGATCTCTCGCATCAACGAATCGATCAAAAAATATTTGACGCACTGATCGCGCTTGCTGGCGAAGTCGATATCCCGAGCGCCTTCCGCGCGATGTTTGCGGGCGAGAAGATCAACAATACCGAGGGCCGTGCCGCGCTGCATGCGGCGCTGCGGCAAGAGCCGGGCGATGCCGTCGGCGGCGCCGAAATCGAGCGGCTCGTGCTCGACGGTCGCGAGCGTATGCTTGCGTTTGCCGAGAGCGTTCGCAGCGGCGGCCGCTACGACACGGTCATCAACATCGGCATCGGCGGATCCGATCTTGGCCCTGCCATGGCGACCGCGGCGCTCAAAGGTTTTGCCAAGGGTGCGCCGAAGGTTCGGTTCGTTTCGAATGTGGATGCCGTCGCGCTACACGATGCGCTCGAAGAGAGCGACGCCGAGCGGACGCTCTTCATCATTTGCTCAAAGACCTTTACGACCCAAGAAACCTTGGCGAACGCTGAGCGCGCCAAAGCGTGGCTCAAAAAGCATCTTAGTGATCGTGATGTCTCGGCACATTTTGCGGCGGTCTCGGTGAATGCCCCCGCGATGGATGCCTTCGGTGTGCACCCTGATCAGCGGTTTGCGATGTGGGACTGGGTGGGCGGGCGTTACTCGGTGTGGTCGGCGATTGGGCTTTCGCTCGCCATTGCTATTGGCGCCGAGAGTTTCAAAAGATTCTTAGCCGGTGCGAGAGCGATGGATCGCCATGCGCTCAGCGCGCCGCTCGATCAAAACTTGCCCGTGTTGCTCGCGCTCGCAGGCATCTGGAATATCAATTTTCAGAAGATCTCGACGCTTGCGGTGTTGCCCTACACCGATCGTCTTGCGCGCTTTCCGGCGTTCTTGCAGCAGCTCGAGATGGAGAGCAACGGCAAGCGCGTGCTGCGCGATGGATCTCCCGTGCGCTGCGCGACGGCGCCCGTCATCTGGGGTGAGCCCGGCAACAACGCCCAGCACTCGTTCTTCCAGCTTCTGCATCAAGGCGGTTTGCTCGCGGCGCTCGACGTGCTGCTCCTGCGTCGTTCGCCCGTGGGCGATGGCGAGGCGGCAACGCTTGCACTCGCCAATGGGCTTGCGCAAATCGAGACATTCACCCTTGGGCAGGGGGGTGAGCCGCACCGCGTGCACCCCGGTTCGCGACCGATGTCCGTGCTGGTGCTCGAGTCGCTCACGCCCGAGACGCTCGGTGCGCTGATCGCGCTTTACGAACACAAAGTGTATGCACAGAGCGTGGTCTGGGGCATCAATGCGTTCGATCAGTTCGGTGTGGAGCTCGGCAAGAAGATCGGTCACTCGACGCTTGCGGCGTTGAACGCACCCGACACCGTGATGGGCCTCGCCTCCGTGTGCGAGCGTCTCGAAGCGCTACGGGACTGACGCCGTGACGAGCGCTGCGAAACGCCCCATCAAACCTTTGACTGTACTCGGGCTGTTGTGGGTCTTCGCCTTAGGCCTGCCGGGCGGCAACGCCCTCGCGCAGACCAATGATTTCGGAGTGGGGGGCGTGCTTGATGTGCCGAGCGCGCGTAGTCCCGACGAGGACACGTTCTCGGTGACGATTTCGCGGCGCGATGTCGCCGATATCTACGGCATTTCTTATCAGGTTCTGCCTAGACTCGAAGCAAGCTTTCGGTACACCATTTTCAATGCGCGTCTGAAATCAAAAATCCCAGGCGTTAAGTGTGCGGCTAACGTTTTCGATATTTGCGATGGCCTTCGTGATCGCAGCTTCGAAGTGAAGCTTCAACTCCTCGAAGAATCCGACCTGCTCCCCGAAGTACAAGTCGGCATTCGCGATCTTCTCGGCACCGGCGCTTGGGGCGGTGAGTATGTCGTCGCGAACAAGCAGTTCGGCAATCTCGATGTTTCGGCTGGCATCGGTTGGGGTCGGCTTGCTGAGAGATCAGTGACAAAGAATCCGATGCGGTATATCAGCGACCGGTTTTCGAATCGCGAGGGTTTTACTGGCCTCGGCGGCGAGTTCTCCGTCAAAAGTTACTTCCGCGGTCCCGACATCGGCGCTTTCGGCTCGGTTCGTTATTCGCTGCCGCAGTGGCGCGTCGATTTGCTCGCCGCCTACAACAGCGACAGCTACGCCCGCGAGCGAGCGCTGGGGACGTTCGATTCCGCCGATCCGTTGAGCGTCGGCATCGAGTGGGAAGCCACTCCGGGCGTTCGACTCACCGCGAGCTGGCAGCAGGGCAACAACCTCGCGCTCAAACTTTCGGCTGCGCTCGACACGGGCGCCGAGGCACCGCGTAAACCGCCGAACGGATTCGGGGCGACGGATAATCTGGCAGCGATCAACAATCGAGATAAAACCTTCGGATGGTTCCCGCGCATGGCGGGCGATGCGGAAGCCTCGGGGGTCTTACTGCGTGCCTTGCGCGAGGAGGGCGATGGGATCCTCCGCATGCGCTACAGCAACATGACCTACCAGATGGAGGCGGATGCCATCCGTCGCATCATGGATTTGGTCGAGCTCTATGCGCCGCGAACGGTCCACACGGTTGAGCTGACCGGTGATTCTTTGGCCTTGCCCACCCACACGGTGCGCATCGCGCGCTCGGCGCGGAACCGCGCACTCTATGAGCTCATGCCGCCGACGATCACCATCGATCGGCCGGTCGAGATCGAGCGCCCGACCCAGCTTCGAAAGTTCAAGTATCCGAACGCGGATTATTCGGCCGGTATCGATCTGCGCACTTATCTTTTCGACCCCGATTCGCCGCTGCTTGTGCGACCGTCGATCAATGTTCGGGGCGCCGTTGATTTCGGCGGAGGTTGGGGGCTCGATGGCGAGTGGGTTCAGAGCCTCTCGAATCAGTTCGATCGAATCAAGCGCGATGGCAATTCCCAGTTGCCACCGGTGCGCACCGACCTGAAACGCTATCTTCAGGAGGGCGACAGCGGGATCGAGCGTCTCGCGATCGTGCAGCGCGGAAAACTCGGCCGCGATCTCTACTACCAGGCCTTCGGCGGCATCCTCGAAGAAATGTACTCCGGCGTGGGCGCCGAGGTGCTCTGGCGTCGCGCGGACTTGCCCTTCGCCGTGGGCGTCAACGTCATCGCCGTGCAGCAGCGCGAGTTCGACAAGATGTTCGGTTTGCGTGATTACAAAACCGTGATCGGACATGTGAGCGGCTACTGGGCGACCGGGTTCCACAACTTTGATCTGGCGGTCCACGCCGGCCGCTATCTCGCCAAGGACATCGGCGCGACGTTCGAAATTCAAAAACGATTTGCCAATGGCTGGTCGGTCGGCGCATTCGCCACGCTCACCGATGTGCCCTTCGAGGTGTTCGGCGAGGGCAGCTTCGACAAGGGTCTCATTTTCCGGGTTCCGCTCGACTCCTACACCCGCCGCAACTCTCGGGGCGCCTTCCGGACGATCCTTCGCTCCATCAACCGCGACGGTGGTCGCATGATCGAGAATTGGTCGGGACAGCTCTGGGAGTCCATGAGGCCGACGCATGGCGACATGCTCGAGAACTCGCGAGATCGGATGGTCCCCGACAATGATTAAGAGAATCGCACGGCTGATATTTTTGGCCTGCCCGCTGATCCTCGCGGGGTGCACGCTCGGCATTCCCAAACCCGCGGCGATCAAAAGCCTGTGGCCTTTCAAGTCGGCGGACCAAAAAGCCCTCGACGCCTTCGCCTGGTCGTTGTCCGTCGCGGGGACGGAGTACCGGGTGTATGCGATGAAGGTCGAAGGACGTACGGTGTATTTCCGCAACGACTTCAACATGCGCATCATCTGGAACGGCGAGAGCTTCGTCTCGATCGAAAACATGCCCGGAGGTTTTGGTCAGTACGCCTCCGGTCGTGAGTTGAACGCGCAGGGACAAGAGCAGCGCTGGTATGCGCAGGACGCCTTCCCCGTGCGTCGGGCGCGATGTGCGGCGGCGTCGGCCTGGCGTTTGAGCGAGGACCGATTCGGATGGCGGCAGACCTGTCGAGGCGAAGTCGACGGGGTATCCGTCGAGTCGACTCATGTTGTCGAGTACGACTCCAAATCCATGATCCGCGAGATCGAGGCCTCGGTGTTCCCCGGTGGTCCGCGCCTCATCTTGCGCAGGCTCAACCCCTAATGCCCACGAATCGGCTCATTTGGCTCGCTTGGGCGGCGCTGGTGCTGCTGGTCGTCGTCCGGTGGTATGGCTCGATGGGCGGCGATGAGACCGAGACCACGCCAACGGTGGCACCCGATGTGGTGGCTGCGCCCGTGGTGGATGAGGCCGTTCGAGTACCACTCGCCTCGTTGAGTCAGGTGAAATCAGAGGGTATCTGGAACGGTCCCGGTAACGTGGTCTTCACGATCGACGCGCTCATCGATTTACCCGAGTCGATCGAGATCAAGACACTTGATCTGTCGCTCGATCATAACGACACCTATCGAGTCGAGATTCTGACGGCTGACGGGTATATTCCGGTCGGTGATCTGTTGCCGATCGAGGGCTCGGGGCTCGCGAGGCGCCAACTCACGGTGCCCGATCTGCCGATCTCGATGAAGGCGACCCAGATTCGTGTCTCGGCCCTCGAGGGTGACGACATGTACTCCATCGGCCATTTGGTGATCAACCCATGAGTGGCGTCTTGCACGCACGTCCGCACGATCGTCCCGTCACCCTGACGCTGGTCGTGCCCGTCTTCAACGAGGCGAGTGCCATCGTGCTCTTTTTGCAGCGCGTGAAGGCTGTGTTCGATGCCGCCCCACGACTCAAGGGCGAAGTGCTTTTCATCAATGACGGCAGTACCGACGACACGCTCGATCTCATCCTCGCGCAGCAAAGAAATTTCGCCCCGCTTTCCATTCATGCGATCGAGCTCAGCCGAAACTTCGGCAAGGAAGCCGCCTTGGCCGCCGGCCTCGCCGAGGCCTTGGGCGATGTGGTGATTCCCATCGACGTCGATCTGCAAGATCCGCCGGAGCTCATTCCGGTGATGATTGAGCAATGGGAGAAGGGCTATGACGTGGTGCTCGCCCGTCGCGTCGATCGGTCGCGCGATCCCCTCATGAAGCGCCTCACGGCCGATTGGTTTTATCGCTTGCACAACGCCATTTCTGACCCGCCGCTGCCCGCGAACGTCGGGGACTTCCGGGCGATGGATCGCGCCGTCGTCGAGGTGATCAACGCGTTGCCTGAGACCCAGCGGTTCATGAAAGGGCTCTTTGCCTGGGTGGGCTTTCGTTCGTGCATGGTCGATTATTCCCGGCCCGAGCGCAGCGCGGGACAGAGCAAGTTCAACAGCTGGAAGCTCTGGAATTTCGCACTCGAGGGCATCACGAGTTTCAGTGCGGCGCCGCTACGCATGTGGACCTACCTCGGCGGCCTGATTTCATTGGCGTCGTTCATCTTCGCGGCGACGATCGTCGCACGAGTGTGGGTGTACGGCGTCGACGTGCCGGGCTACGCCTCGCTCATGGTTGCGGTCACGTTCTTTGGTGGCATCCAACTCATCGGCATCGGTGCGCTCGGGGAATACCTCGCGCGCACCTACATGGAATCCAAGCGACGACCGCTCTACGTCATTCGTCGTCGGTACCCCGACCCATCCCCATGAAACGCCGCGCACTGCGGTTTGCGATCACAGGCCTCGGGAACACCGCCGTCCATGCGATCGTGGCGGTCACGCTGATCAACGCCCTGGGTGTCGCGGCAGGTCTTGCAAACGCCTGTGCATTTTTGACCGCGACCGCGGTGTCCTACGTCATCAACACGTTTTGGAGTTTCGGCGCTCGACCCACGCGTGACAACGCGCTCAAGTTCGGGGTCGTCACCGCCGCAGGCTTCGCGATGGCGGCTTATCTTGGAGACACCGCCTCAGCGTGGGGTTGGCCGCCGCTCGTCGGCGTGCTCTTCGTGTCCGCGCTCGTCGCGCCCACGAATTTTTTGATGCATCACTTCTGGACTTACCGCGATCGGCGTACCCAGAGCCCGACGGGCGAGTCGCCTTCTCGTCCAAACTCGACCCACTGAAAATCCGCCTGCAAGGCCTCGTGCAGCGCCGACCAACGGCTTCCCGATCGAACGTCCGCCGGCGTCAACAGCACGTAACGCACCGACGAGGCGCGCAACCACGGCAGGGGGTCGGCGGTGTTGCCGCCGTAGAAGCTCACGATCTGATCGCGCAGCAGCCAGACGCCCGAGGCCGTCCCGCGCCAAGTCTGTTCGTGCATGGGCCATCCGAGCAGCACAGGCTTCGCCGCAAACATCGAGAGGGCCGCAGTGTCGCAATACGCGGTACAGGTCACGTTCTCGAGCACGATGCCGCGCTCGGCGGATTTCAAATAATTGATCAGTCCTGCAACCCGTGGATCTTTGGTGTACACCCCTTCGCCCGAGAGGTCACCCCGATGCGTCGAGTCCTGAGTGATCCAATACCGATACTGATCGACGAGATGCACGTTCACGAGCAGCAACGCCGCGACGATCACCGCTCGCGTGACAAATTGGCCCGAGGCGAGTACGAGCGGCGCGAGTCCTGCGAACGCTGCCGTGATGAGATAACCCCACCATTTCATGGTGGTGTTGGTGCGTTCGTAGCGATCGGCCGACGGATCGTCGATGTAAAACACTTCAGAGAAAAACAGCATCAAGGCCAACGCCACGACGAACACGGTGGATAACGAACGGGTCCGGGCCTGCCAGAGCCCGAACCCGAGCAGCAGCAGCACCGGCCAGAACGTGGCGAGGAACGATCCCACGGGCGTGAAGTCGGATGCGCGAGTGAGCGCCGGGGCGATCACGCCGAGCCCCGTCGAAAGGCCTTGCAAGTACGGATACAGCAGCATCAGGCCACCGAATCCGCCGCCGAGGACGGCGAGCCAACTCATCGCGCGTCGTTGCTCGAGGCGCCAGAGCATCCAGCAGAGCACCAAAAGCCCCTGCAGCGGAAATACCCAAGCATTGGTCGCAAGCTGTGCGGCGACCGTAAGACCCAGCAACGCCTGATAAATGAGTGCCGTACGACCCGCCGCGGTCTCGATTGCACCCATCAACGCAAGGGCGAGCAGCAACAAGAAAAACCCGCCAAGCGGTGGATGGTAGTCACCGAGTCCGATCTGATACCCAAAGTTTTCGCTTGGGAGAGATCGCGGTTCGAGCCCGTCATCGGCCTTCGGGAAGAGCCAGCGACCGAGCGGTGTATTGGCGCGTTGGTCAAAGTCGCCGGCAAATCGCGCGCCGCCCCACATCCGATCGTTGGTGTCGATGTAGGCGGGCGTCTCGGGGGGCGTGTCGACGACCCACTGCGCGAACACAGTGCCGCCCGTGCCGCCGATGGCGACGGTCGCGACGATGAGTACCCGTAGCGCCGTCGAGCTGAGCACGGCCGAAGCAAACGCCCAAACGAGCGAGACGCCGAGCGCCACCACGATGCAGAAACCGAAGTGGTAGCCGAGCGCCGGCGAGAGGTCGAACCACCGCGCGAGCAGCGCTGCGCCGTAGTGTTGCAGGCCGTAATAAAAATCGAAGGAGAGCGGGGGATACCAGCTATCGACGGGCGGCAATCGAGTGCCGGGCAGGTAGTTCGCAATGAAATAGAGATTGGTCAGACGCTCGGAGCTTGGGGAGATACTCGGAAAGCCATGGCGCCAAAGAAATGCCCAAGCAAACCCCGCAAGAAACACGATCTCGCCTTGCCACGTCGAACGATCACCCAAGAGCCGATGTCTTGATCGCCAAATGACATAAAGACTTGCCGCGCTCGTGATGGGCCAGGCGAAGCCGAGTGCCCCGAGACCGACGAAGTGCTCGATGAAAAACATCACGAGCGTTATCCCGAGCACCATCGCCGCCCGAGCGAGGATGAGGTCCGGGATGAAACGTGCGGTCACGAGTCCGAGCGCCATCAGATGCGCGAGGACGAGCAGCGTGGTGAGTGCGATCATGGTGCGACGACTCCCAAGAGCTTGCGGCGCTGCCAGAGCCCGATCGGCGCGGCGCCCACATAATCGAATGCCCGGAATTCATAATCGGCGGATAACGCGTCATCGAGCGCCTGGAATCGGGGACCGAGAGTCGTCGCCTCCTCTCGGGTCCAGAGGATGTAATCCACGCGGTGTTCGGCGAGCCAGACCCGCGAGTCGCTGAGCGTGCCCGCGAACAACTGTCGGCTCTCCTCGGCGCGCTGCTCGATCACCGCGGAACCTCCGCGCCAGACGTTCTGTGTGCCCCACCAGCCGATGGCCGACGGTTGCGCCGCAAAGAGCGCGAGCGCGGCATGACTCGAGTAGGCGTCGCGTCGCGGATTCTCGAGTACGACGCCCTTGGGCGAGTGCTGCAGATGCTGCAGCAGTTGGTTGTGGGCGGCATCCTGCCGCAGCCACGCATCGCCACTCCAACGTCCTGCATGCGGAAACTCGGCGTTCCAAAGATAACGCGAGGCATTCCAGGCGCCCGGCAGCAGCAAGAGCGCGAGCGTCGCGACGCTCAAGCGACGCGCCCAAATCGAGCGGCTTGCGAGTGCAATCGGCGCCAGCCCCGCGAGTACGGCTACCCACAACCAGCTCCACACTTTGAGCACCGTATTGAACCGGTCATATCGTCCGGGGAGGGGGTCATCAAAAAATAACCACTCCGAGGCGAGCCCTGCTGCGATGATGAAGACGACGAGCGCCCAGGCCCAAAGGTCACGTGCCTTGGCGATGAGGAGCGAGAGGATCACGAGCGCGATCGGCCACAACACCGCGAGCAAAATCGACAGGCGCGTGCGATAAATCTCCGGAACAACCTCAACGCTTGGCGAGAGCGCGCTCGAGGCGAACGACGCCAAGAAGGGCGCGATACAAAGCACTGACGCCACGGCCCCGAGCGCCGCGTCACGAATCAGAATCGTTTCTTTGAACCTCATCCATCGCAGGATCAACCAAAGCGCCACCAAGCCAAGCTGCAGCGGAAACACCCATGCGTTGGTGACGAGCGCGAGCGCCGGCGTGACGGCGAGCAGCGCCGTCATCCAGCGCGTACTGCGCGAGGGCAGTTGCCGCGATGAGGTCGACAGCGCGGCGATCAGTGCCAGCGAGAAGATCAAAATCAAAAACCCACCGAGCGGCGGATGAAAATCGCCGAGCAAGGTGTAGTAGAGAAAGGTCTCGAGCGGCAGATCGGGCGCGTTCTCGACATTGGCATTCCAGCGCTCATCCCGAAACATCACTTCGCCCGCAGGCGTGTTGATGCGCTCTTCGTAGACCCCCGACCAGCGGGTCGAGGCCCAGATGGCGGTGCTCGCGGCATAGGCTTTTTCGGCTTGGGTCTCGGTCGGCATCGACACCGAAAACTGCACGAGCGGCGCCAGGCCTGAGCCGCCCACGAAGATCGTCGCCAACAGCAGCACGCGCCCAGCGCGCGGCACGTCCCAGGCTTTGGCCGCGTACCACGCGAGCGATCCGGCAAAACCGAAGAGCAGACAGAACGCGAGGTTCATCGCTTGTCCGCCCGAGAGATCGAGCACGCGTCCGAGCAGCGCCGCCGAGTAATGCTGAAACGCGTAATAGAAATCGAAGGGCTGTGCCACGCCGAACCACTGGTCGGGGGGCGGCAATCGCGCCCCACTCAAATATTGCGAGATGAAATAGAGATTGGGGATCTGCTCGCCGGTGGGCTCGATATCCGGATCCAACCCTCGCCAGAGCACCGCCCACGCAAACACCAGAAGAAACGGCAGCTCATCGCGCCAGTAAGCGGCGTCGGAGAGGGTCTCCCGTCGACGCCAGAGCACCCACGCCGCCAGCGCGATCAACACGGGCCACAGATCGTTCAAAGATCCGAGACCCACCACATGTTCGAGGGCGAAGAGGGCGAGCGCCGCAGCGACGACCGCCGAGAAACGACCGATCGCTGCGGGAAGTTTCCCGCGGAGCCATACCGTGATCGCCATCAACCCGAGATAGACGAGCGCGGCGGACATCAACCCATGGAGCGTGGACACGGAAGGAGCGTCTCGGCGTTATGATTCTGCGGACATCCTAACCTCAAGAGGGCGGTCGATGAGCATCAAGCGTCAGGTCGGATTTTGGGTGGCCAAGGTTTCAGCGGTGGGCGCATTCAGCGCCATGCTTTCGCTACATGCTGCGGCAGCACCGCGTGACCCCACTGTGCCTCGCCTCGAGATTCGAAACGGCGTCATGACTTGGGTCAACGCCAATGCGTTCAAACCTATTCCTGCGGCCTTGCTCAAGCAGGGCGAAGCCGTGTGCCGCATCTTCGACACGCCGACCCAGAAGCACCGCCCGGCGGGTTATCACCCGCGTGCGCTCAACGCCGAAGGAAAGCCGTTTCCCGGCGGCGGCTATCTCTGCGTCAAAAAGTAGCGCCGCTCGAATAGAACCGCTCGAGCAACAAAAAACCCCGGTTGATTGCTCAACCGGGGTTTTGTTTTTACGCGAGGACGACTCTTAGGTTCCGGACGTCGTCGTAGTCGTCGTGACGGTGGTGGTCGTGGTGACCGTCGTCGTGGTCTCGTCCGCAGTAGTCGTAGTCGTCGTAGGCGGCGGCGTCGGCGTCGGCGTCGGCGTCGGTGTCGGTGTCGGTGTCGGTGTCGGCGTCGGTGTCGGCGTCGGCGTCGGCGTCGGTGTCGGCGTCGGTGTCGGCGTCGGCGTCGGTGTCGGCGTCGGTGTCGGCGTCGGTGTCGGTGTCGGTGTCGGCGTCGGTGTCGGTGTCGGCGTCGGTGTCGGCGTCGGAGGAGGCGGCGTGGGTGACGGCGGCGGAGAAGCGTCTCCGCCTCCCTCAACGGCCGCGATGCCCGCGCCTACCACACCAATCGTGATGACGGCCGGAATGATGGCTGCCGCAGCACCTGCGGCGGCTGCGCCCGCGGCGGCACCCGCTGCACCTGCAGCGCCGGCACCTGCTCCCGCAGCACCTGCACCCGCACCGGCGCCTGCACCCGCACCAGCTCCAGCGCCACCAGCACCTGCACCCGTGCCTGCGCCCGTTCCGGCACCTGCGCCAGAACCGCCTGCGCCCGCACCCGTGGAGCCCGTGCCTGTCCCGGTTCCGGTTCCGGAGCCCGCGCTACCCGAGCCCGAACCCGTCGTCTGGGGATTGGGGTTGGAAGGAACTTCCTGAGCGACGGTGAAGGCCGCAGTCAGTTGAACAACCGCCGCGAGGGCCGCGATTGAAGCAAGACGTATTTTACGATGCATGAGAGGGTCAACCCCGCAGAAAAATTGTGCGGTGCAAGTTTAGGTATGGGATGGCATAGGGTCAAGTGAAGATAGTGTTAATTGTGCGGTGGTTGATTTGACGGTTGCATTCACGCCACGGTACCATTTCGGATTCCGTCTAGGGGCGAGGTTCGTCTTAAGTCGGGGCATGGCGCAGTCTGGTAGCGCATCTGCTTTGGGAGCAGAGGGTCGGGGGTTCGAATCCCTCTGCCCCGACCAGTCGGATCCATGGGGTTTTGTTGGCTGTCGATGCGCCCGTAGCTCAGTTGGATAGAGCAACGGCCTTCTAAGCCGTAGGTCGCAGGTTCGACTCCTGCCGGGCGCGCCACCTGAAGCAACTTCGCCAAGGCTGCGTGGTCCGTGGATAATGGGAAATGATCGACGGTGGACGTAGCTCAGTTGGTAGAGCCCCGGGTTGTGATCCCGGCCGTCGTGGGTTCGAGTCCCATCGTCCACCCCAACCGTTTTTGTATGGGCCGTTAGCTCAGCTGGTAGAGCAGTTGACTCTTAATCAATTGGTCGTAGGTTCGATCCCTACACGGCCCACCATCCCCGCCCACGGGGCGAAAGTGGCGGAACTGGTAAACGCACTGGATTTAGGTTCCAGCGGGGAAACCCTTGAGAGTTCGAGTCTCTCCTTTCGCACCATTTTTTCTTCTACCGAGTTTTAGGGATAGTCATGCAGGTATCAATTAGCACCGTTTCGGGTCTTGAGCGTCGTCTCGAGGTTGCCGTCCCCGCCGATCGCCTCACGGGCGAGATCGAGAGCCGCCTCAAGCAGCTCGCGCGCACGGCGCGGCTCAAGGGATTCCGCCCCGGCAAGGCGCCGATGATCGTGGTGCGTCAGCAGTTCTCACAGCAAGTGCAGTCCGAGGTCGTCGGCGACCTGTTGCGCGAAACATACAGCGAGGCGATTTCTCAGCAGAAATTACGCCCTGCCACCGACCCCAAGATCGAGCAGTTGTCGGCCGAGCCGGGCGCCGATTTGCGGTACGTCGCGCTCGTCGAAGTGATGCCCGAGATCGACCTCAAACCCTTGTCACAATTGACCCTCGAACGGGCGACCTCCGAGATCACCGAGGCCGACCAGAGCGCCATGCTCGAAGCCATGCGCCGTCAACGCCCCGACTACGTCGCCGTCGATCGCGCGGCGGGTGAGGGCGACCAAGTGACGGTCGATTTTGAAGGTCGTATTGATGGAGAGACCTTCCAGGGCGGCTCGGCGAACGATCTGCCTTTTGTCATCGGCCAAGGCCGCATGCTCAAAGAATTTGAAGACGGCGCTCGCGGCGCCAAGGCGGGCGAGACCCGCTCGGTCACCGTGAACTTCCCCGCCGATTACGGCAGTGCGGCGGTGGCCGGTAAAACGGCTATTTTCACGGTCACGGTGAGGAAGGTCGAAGAGCAGAAGCTCCCGGAGATCGACGATGCCTTCTGCGCCGCTTTCGGCGTAAACGAGGGCGGGCTCGAAGCGCTCAAGACCGAGATGCTGGAGTCGATGAAGCGTGAACTCGCCAACGCCATCAAAAACCGTGTTCGCACGCAGGTGTTCGACAAACTGCTCGAGGCCAACCCCATCGACGTGCCGCGCGGCATGGTCGCCGAGACGGTGCAGAGCATGCAGGTCGATTTTGCACGCCGCATGGGCGTGAAAGACGTGAGTCAGCTGCCGAACCCCGAAAGCATGCAAGAGCCTGCGAAGCGTCGCGTGGCGCTGGGGCTTTTGGTGGGTGAAGTGATCCGCGCCGGGAATTTGAAGGTGGAGCGTGAGCGCGTGAACGCACGTTTAAATGAGCTCGTGGGCGATCACCCAAGCGCCGACGAGCTGCGTCGGCAGTATCTGCAAAACGCCGAGGCCATGCGCCAGATCGAGAGCCAGACCCTCGAGGAGCAAGTGGTCGATTACGTGCTCGCGCAAGCGCAGATCACCGAGAAGGCGTACTCTTTCAGCGAACTCACGGGCTTCGGAGCGTCAGCATGAACGAGCAGGCACTCAACCTCGTCCCCATGGTCGTCGAACAGACGGCCCGCGGCGAGCGCGCGTACGACATTTACTCGCGTCTTCTCAAAGAACGCGTCATTTTCGCGGTGGGTGCGGTCGAAGATCAGATGGCGAACCTCATCGTCGCGCAGTTGCTGTTCCTTGAGAGCGAGAACCCGGATAAAGACATTTCGCTCTATATCAACAGCCCCGGCGGCTCGGTGAGCGCAGGTCTTGCGATCTACGACACCATGCAGTTCATCAAGCCCGATGTCAGTACCATTTGCATCGGTATGGCGGCCTCGATGGGCGCAGTGCTCTTGGCCGGCGGCGTGAAGGGCAAGCGCTACATGCTTCCGAACTCCCGCGCCATGATCCACCAGCCTTGGGGCGGTTTTCAGGGGCAGGCGACGGATATCAGCATCCAGGCCCGCGAGATGCTGCTCACCCGTGAGCGCTTGAACACCATTCTCGCCCGCCATACGGGCCAGCCGATCGAGAAAATCCAGCAAGACACCGAACGCGACAACTTCATGGGCGTGGAAGCGGCCATCGAGTACGGGCTCGTGGACAAGTCGCTCGAAAAACGGCTATAACCCTCGCATGAGTGACGATCGCGGCCGTAGCGACGACGGCAAGTTGCTGTACTGCTCCTTCTGCGGAAAGAGCCAGCACGAAGTTCGCAAGCTCATCGCCGGGCCCTCCGTGTTCGTCTGCGACGAGTGCGTTGAGCTCTGCAACGACATCATCCGCGAAGAACTCGAGAATCGCGCTGAGCGCGCTCGAGACAAACTCCCGAAGCCCGTCGAAATCAAAAAAGTGCTCGATGACTATGTCATCGGTCAAGAGCGCGCCAAGAAGGTGTTGGCGGTCGCGGTCTATAACCACTACAAGCGCCTGCAGACGCGCACCCAAGGCGGCGCGCGACCCAAAGACGAAGTCGAGCTCGCCAAGAGCAACATCTTGCTCATCGGGCCCACAGGCTCGGGCAAAACCTTGCTCGCCGAGACGCTCGCGCGTTTGCTCAATGTGCCCTTCACCATTGCGGACGCCACCACGCTCACCGAAGCAGGCTACGTCGGTGAAGACGTCGAGAACATCATTCAGAAGCTTTTGCAGAAGTGCGATTACGACGTCGAGAAGGCGCAGACGGGCATCGTCTACATCGACGAGATCGACAAAATCTCGCGCAAGTCCGACAACCCCTCGATCACCCGCGATGTCTCAGGCGAGGGCGTGCAGCAAGCACTTTTGAAGCTCATCGAAGGCACGGTAGCCTCGGTGCCGCCGCAAGGCGGGCGCAAGCATCCGCAGCAAGAGTTCTTGCAGGTCGACACCTCGAACATCCTTTTCATCGTGGGCGGCGCGTTTGCGGGCCTCGAGAAAGTGATTTTGAATCGCACCCAGAAGGGCGGCATCGGGTTCACCTCCGAGGTGCGCCAGAAAGAGCAGCGCCCTCACGGCACGGACATCTTTCATGACGTCGAGCCAGAAGATCTGATCAAGTTCGGGTTGATCCCCGAGTTCGTGGGGCGCTTGCCGGTGGTCGCGACGCTCGAAGAGCTCGATGAAGAAGCGCTGATGTCGATTTTGATCGACCCCAAGAACGCGCTCACCAAGCAATACCGTCGCCTCTTCGATATGGAAGGGGTCGACCTTGAGTTCCGAGACGATGGCTTGCGTGCGATTGCCCGCAAGGCCATGCAGCGCAAGACGGGCGCCCGAGGCCTGCGCACCATCATGGAAGGCGTGCTGCTCGAGACCATGTACGACCTGCCGTCGCTCAAGGGCGTGCAGAAGGTCGTGGTCGACGAGTCGGTCATTGAGGGGCACAACAAGCCCTACGTCGTGTTCAAGACCGAGGCGCCGGCCGATGAGCCCCCTGCTCGTAAGGTGTCGGGCGCGTCGGGCTGAGAGGAGCTCAAGCGCTGGTTCCCGGACGCGGACGAGGGTTGATCTGTCCGGTACCGCTCGCCTCTGGTGAGCGCTTGATTTGGGCTCTGCCGCCCCAACAAAACCCCTCGTAGTCCCTTATGCTTGTCGTCATTCCAGCGACTATCACCGCTGGATCACTTTCGCGCCTTCGAGGTCCCACGCGCCATGTCTGAAGCCACGCTGACCGAAGCTGTCATCGAGAACATCCCCGTCCTGCCTCTGCGGGACGTGGTCGTCTACCCGCACATGGTGATCCCGCTCTTCGTGGGGCGTGAGAAGTCCATTCAGGCGCTCGAAGCTGCCATGAAGGGCGACAAGCGCATCATGCTGGTGGCGCAGCGCCAGGCGGAGGTGGATGACCCGAAGCAGGATGATCTCTACAAGATCGGCACCATCGCGACGATCTTGCAGCTTCTGAAGCTCCCCGACGGCACCGTGAAGGTGCTCGTTGAGGGTGTAGACCGGGGCAGCGTCGAGAAGCTTTTGGGTGGGCCGTTTTATACGGCGCAGATCTCGCTTGCGCTTGAAGTCGACCAGTACGATGAGAAAGAACTCGAAGTGCTCTCGCGCTCGGTGGTCTCGCAATTTGAGCAATACGTAAAGCTCAATAAGAAGGTTCCGCCCGAAGTGCTGACCGCTCTCGCCGGCATCGAAGATGCCGGGCGCCTCGCTGACACCGTCGCGGCGCACATGGCGCTGAAGCTCTCGGATAAGCAAAAGGTCTTGGAGATTCTCGATGTGCGGGCGCGCCTCGAGCACATTTTGGTTGCCATCGAAGGCGAGATGGATGTGCTGCAGATCGAGAAGCGCATCCGTGGCCGCGTGAAGGCACAGATGGAGAAATCTCAGCGCGAGTATTACCTCAACGAGCAGATGAAGGCCATCCAGAAAGAGCTCGGCGAGATGGAAGATGGCGTGAACGAAGTGCAGGAGCTCGAGCAGAAGATCGCCGAGGCCGGCATGCCGAAAGAGGCCAAGGACAAAGCCACGGCCGAACTCAATAAGCTCAAGATGATGTCGCCGATGTCGGCGGAAGCCACCGTTGTGCGCAACTACATCGACTGGCTCGTGAAAGTGCCTTGGAAAAAACGCACTAAGGTGCTCAAAGATTTACTGCGCGCCCAGAAAGTGCTGGATGAAGACCACTATGGCCTTGAGAAGGTGAAAGAACGCATTCTCGAGTACCTTGCTGTGCAGCAGCGCGTGGAGAAGATCAAAGGGCCGATTCTGTGTCTCGTGGGCCCGCCGGGCGTAGGCAAGACGTCACTCGGTCAAAGTATTGCGCGAGCCACCAACCGCAAGTTCGTGCGTATGAGTTTGGGTGGTGTGCGAGATGAAGCCGAGATTCGCGGACACCGTCGCACCTACATCGGCTCGATGCCCGGAAAAATCGTTCAAAACCTCTCGAAGACGGCGGTCACGAACCCGCTGTACCTCCTCGATGAGATCGACAAGATGTCGATGGATTTTAGAGGCGACCCGTCTTCAGCGCTGCTCGAAGTGCTGGACCCTGAGCAAAATAGCGCCTTCAACGACCATTACCTCGAGGTTGATCTCGATCTCTCGCAGGTGATGTTCGTGTGCACCGCGAATAGCCTCAACATTCCGGCACCGCTCCTTGATCGTATGGAAGTCATCCGTCTTCCGGGCTACACCGAAGACGAGAAGATGAACATCGCCAAAAAATATCTGCTGCCGAAGCAGATGAAGAACAACGGCCTCAAAGACGGCGAGCTCAAGATGGGCGAGGACGTGCTCCTCGACATCATCCGTTACTACACGCGTGAAGCCGGCGTTCGTAACCTCGAGCGTGAAGTCGCCAAGATCTGCCGCAAGGTCGTGAAGGAGCTCCTCACGAACAAGGGCAAGGCGAAGGTCGTCACCGTCACCACCAAAACGCTCGACAAATATTTGGGCGTGCAGCGGTTTAGGTACGGCAAGGCCGAGGAAGAAAACCGCATCGGTCAGGTCACAGGTTTGGCCTGGACAGAGGTGGGCGGCGAACTGCTCACCATCGAAGCTGCGACAGTCCCGGGCAAGGGCAAGCTCTTGCACACCGGTCAGCTCGGTGAAGTGATGCAGGAGTCCATCCAAGCCGCGATGACGGTGGTGCGCAGCCGCGCCCAAAACCTCGGGCTCGAAGCCGAGTTTTATCAGAAGCTCGACATCCACCTTCACGTGCCCGAAGGCGCCACGCCGAAGGATGGCCCTTCGGCAGGCATCGGCATGTGCACGGCGCTGGTGTCGGCGCTGACCAAGATCCCTGTAAAGTCTGAGGTTGCGATGACGGGCGAGATCACCCTGCGTGGTGAGGTGCTGCCCATCGGGGGCCTTAAAGAGAAACTTCTCGCGGCTGCGAGAGGCGGCATCACCACGGTCGTAATCCCCGTGGATAACCAAAAGGATCTCACTGAGATCCCGGATAACATTAAGGGCAACCTCGATATTAGGCCCGTCAAATGGATCGACGAGGTGCTCGAGATTGCTCTGGCCGGGCAGCCCAAGCCCCTGACCCCAGAGAGCCCCGTGACCCCGAAACGCCCGCCCTCCCGAAAGGCCCGAAAGGGGGTTCCCGCGGCGCACTAAACCGCTTACACTGCGCGCCCCTCATGGGAGGGGGTGCTTAGCTCAGCGGTAGAGCGTCGCCTTTACACGGCGAGGGTCGGGGGTTCGATCCCCTCAGCACCCACCATCGGTTGGAGCGGTAGTTCAGCTGGTTAGAATACCGGCCTGTCACGCCGGGGGTCGCGGGTTCGAGTCCCGTCCGCTCCGCCATTTTCTCCTTAAATTTCCGTGACTTACGAGCGATGTCCGCCCTGTGTGAGTGGCGACATTGTGGGTGGCGTGTGGGTGCTTTCACCCACACTTTTCCCACAGCTACCCACAACTGTGGGTGGTGCGCCCGGAACGTGTTCCAGAACGTACTGTCGCGTGCCTTCAGTGGCGAGATGGGCATACCTGTTGACCATGCTTAACGACTGCCAGCCGCCGAGCGCTTTCAGCGTCAGGAGTGGCGTGCCGTTCAGCGCGTGGTAACTCGCAAAGGTGTGCCGTAGGTCGTGCCAGCGAAAGTCCGCGATGCCGGCACGGGTGAGAGCGCTTCTCCACGCCGTGTTGTTGGCATTCTGGACGGGGTAGCCCTTGTACGTGAACACGTACGCAGGATGACGCCCCTGTTCGCCGAGCAAGATCTCGATCGCCCGTTGACCGAGTGGAATGCCGTGATTGCGACCGGACTTGTATTCGGTCGAATCCACCCATGCGATGCGGCGGCTGAGGTCCACCCGATCCCACTTGAGCCCCGTGACGTTCGACATCCGGAGTCCCGTGAGCACGGAGAACTCAGCCATCACCCGCAGGTGGTGCGGCAGTTCAGCCATCAGCCGTGACAGCTCGCCCTCAGAGAGAAACCGGATCCGCTTGTCTGTCACGCGGTACGGCTTCATCTTAACCGGCGAGCTCGCCAGCCATTTCCACTCGATCGATCTGTTAAAGAGCGCTCGGATGAACTTCAGATAGTGGTTGGCATTCGACGCCGTCGTCTCCTGCTTCTTCAACTCCACCACGTGACGAACTTCTTCGTCCGTGATGGTCGCGAAGATGCGCCTGCGAAAATGCGGGTGCAGCCACCGAATCATCGATTCATCGCGGTCCAGTGACCGCTTGTCCGTCCGCTCGCGAAGCCATCTCTCGACGGCGTCGTCCCACGTGCCCGGCTTCTCCCGCCCTTCGTTGAGCTGGTGTTGCCGCAGATCGTGGTACGCCTTCGCTTTTTCCCGGTCCGAGGTCCCCGTCGTTTCGCGGACTCGGTTGCCGTCTGGGTCGCGGAATTCGACCCAGTAGACGCTGCCTCTCAGGTACATGCTCATGTTCACTCTCCTAGAGTTGAGCAGCGCCTGCGTACCCGGGACGAAGCCTACCGCAACGAGCGGACTTATGGGCGCCTCGTTGTCTCTCGAGGCGATGACCTGCGGGGGATGCCTTGGCTTGATTCCCTGCGCCCCGTACGAGTCTCCTGACGCGTTTTACGCGTGCTTACCTGCGGCGACTCGAGTGAATTCCGATCTCTACTTACTGCGGATTTTTATTACCGAAAGGTAGTAGAAAAAATATTCTTTGATCGATTTTTTTGGTGGAGAGAAATATCGCATAAAAAAGGTTGACCGCCTGATTCGTCGTGCCGATAGTCGTTTCTGCAGATGCGTATCGATACGCGGCTGCTGCTGAATGGTCGCGGTGAGACCATAGGGTCATTCGGCAATACCCCTACTAGTG